>Ga0302314_10010819_pt1 | contig 15939 bp, 14 predicted proteins | sample III_Palsa_N2_3_FD_200533 | JGI IMG/M metagenome (GOLD analysis project Ga0302314, IMG submission 200533) | Peat permafrost microbial communities from Stordalen Mire near Abisko, Sweden - III_Palsa_N2_3 | ecosystem: Environmental > Terrestrial > Soil > Palsa > Peat permafrost | place: Sweden... | reverse complement strand
CCACCGATCAGAACCGCCAGCAGGCGGTAGCCTTCCCCTGCGCCCGATTCGCCGTAGGATTTAACCTGGCGAACGCGTTTCGCATCGAATTCATCGAGGCGCTGACCGAGGCGGCCCAAAGCCCCGTCTTGCTCCTCGTCCGGCTGCGGCATGATGTTGGCAGGTCTCGTCGACCCGACGTCGCCGCCGCGGCCCGGCTAAGATCGGGCGGAACCTATAGGGACCGGCGCGTCAGGTCAAGGCGAGCATTTTACAGAATAAGCAGTTGAAAAGGCGAAGCTTATTCCGCCGCCAAGGCCTCCGCCTGGCGCAGGTCCACCGAGACCAGCTTCGAGACGCCCCGCTCCGGCATCGTGACGCCGTACAGCCGGTCTACGCGGGACATGGTGACGGGGTTGTGGGTGATGGCGATGAAGCGGGTCTCGGTGCGGCGGCGCATCTCGTCCAGCATCTTGCAGAAGCGGTCCACATTGGCGTCGTCCAGCGGCGCGTCCACCTCGTCCAGCACGCAGATGGGGGAGGGGTTGGCCAGGAAGACGGCGAAGATCAGGGCGGTGGCGGTCAGGGCCTGCTCGCCCCCGCTCATCAGGCTCATCACCGCCATGCGCTTGCCGGGGGGACAGGCGAAGATTTCCAGCCCCGCTTCCAGCGGATCGTCGGATTCCACCAGCCGCAGCTCGGCCTGGCCGCCCTCGAACAGGGTGTCGAACAGGGCCTTGAAGCTGTCGTTGATCTGCACGAAGGCGGCCTGCAGGCGCTCGCGGCCCTCGTCGTTCAGCTCGTTGATCCCGGCCCGCAGCTTGGCGATGGCGCCGGTGAGGTCGGCCCGCTCGGCGCCCATGGTCCGCAGCCGTTCGCCCACTTCCCCCGCCTCCTCGTCGGCGCGGAGGTTGACGGCGCCGAGGGCGTCGCGCTCCCGCTTCAGGTGGGCGATGTGCGATTCCACCCCCTGCGCGTCGGCGGGGATGGCCACCGCCTCGGTCTTCAGGCGCTCGCCGAGGGCCTGCGGCTCCAGCCGGGCCGATTGACGCACCTGCTCGGCGGCGGCCTCGGCGCGCTCCTCGGCCCCCGCGAGGCGAGCTTCGGCGGCGGCCCGCGATTCGCGGGCGGCGGAGGCGGCCTGTTCCGCGGCGCGAAGGGCGCGATCGGCGGCGGACGCCGCCGAGTCGGCCGCGGCGAGGGCGTCGGCGGCCTTGCTCCGGCGGACCTCGGCGGCGGCGAACTCGGTGAGAAGCTTCTCCAGCCTGGCCTTGACGGTGACCGGCGCGTCCTGGGCGGCGCGGAGGGCCTGTTCGGCGCGAAGGCGATCCTGATCCAGCGCCGCCATCCGCCTGCCGGCTGCTTCGGCGCGTCTGGCCCAGTCGCCATGATCGCGGGCGAGGCCTTCGCGGCGACGCAGGCGGCCCTCCCGCGCCCGCTGTTCCTGGTCGAGGGCGCCGCGAGCCCGGCCTTCACCTTCGCGGGCGGCGGCGGCGGCGGCGCGGGCCGCGGCGAGGGCGGCGGCGTGCTGGCCGGGTTCGGCGGGGGGCGCGGCGCGGAGGGCCGCGAGGGCGGCGTCCGCCTGATCTTGGTCGGGCAGGCTGGCGGCGAGGGCGGCTTCGGCCTCCGCGGCCTCGGTCTGGAAGCGCGCGATGGTCTCGCCGAGGGCCTGGCGCTGGGCGTCGCGGCGGGCGTCCTCACGGGCGAGCTTCTCCACGGCGTCCCGCGCCTGGGCCAGGGTCCGCTCGGCCAGCGGCGGGGCGACTCGGGCGATCTTCAGGGCGTCCTCGGCGGTGCGGGCCGCGTCCTGGGCGGCGCGGTGCGCGGCGGTCGCGCTGGCGGAGCCCGGTTCGGCGGCGGCGATCTCCGCCTCCAGCTCGATCAGCCGGCCCCGCTGCGCCAGCCTCGCGGCGGCGGGTTTGGGCGCCTCGGCGCGCACGGTGAAGCCGTCCCAGCGCCAGAGGTCGCCCGCCTTGGACACCAGCCGGGCGCCGATGGGCGCCACCTTCTGCAGCCGATCCCCGTCGGCGGCCTCCACCAGGGCGGTGAGGGCCAGCCGGGCGGCGAGGGCGGGGGGCGCCTTCACCAGATCGGCCAGCGGCGTCGCGCCCTTGGGCCACTTTGGCGCCTCGGCGGTCGCGCCGGCCCAGTAGGAGAGCGCCCGGGCGTCCAGGGCGGCGTCCAGATCCTCGCCTAGGGCGGCGGCGAGGGCGGCTTCGTAGCCCCGATCCGGGTTCACCTGATCGAGGGCCGGCGGGTAGTCCGCCTTGCGGCCGCTCTGCAGCAGACGCTTCAGCCCCTCCGCTTCGGCGCGGAGCTGACGCAGGGCGTCCTCGGCCTTGCGGGCGGCGTCGCGGGCGTCTGATTCGGCGGCTGAGGTCTTCGCACGGTCGACCTCGGCGGCCTCCACGGCGGCCCGGGCGGCTGCGAGGGAGGCCTGCGCCGTCTCCAAGGCCTTGTCCGCGGCCGTCCGGCCAGGATCCGTCGAGGCGAGGGCGGCGCGATCGGCCTTGGCCTTGGCGAGGGCCTGACGGGTGCGGTTCAGCCGGCTCTGGTGTTCCTCGACGCGGACGCGGGCGGCGCGGGCGCGGGCTTCGGCCTGGTCCAGCGCCTGCACGGCGGCTTGGCGGCGGGCGGCGTCGGCGGCGGCTTCTGCGGCGAGGCGCTCCACCTCGGCGTCGGCCCTGGCGCGCGCCGCTTCGGCGGCCTTCACGGCGGCGTCGAGCTCGGGAAGGCGCTCGGGCGCGGCGGCGATGGCCGCTTCCAGCTCCTTCAGCTCGCGGGCGAGGCGGGCGAGGGTGGCGGAAGCGTCCTCGGCCACCTGCTGCTCGCGAGCGTGGTCCGCCGCGATGCGGGCCCGCTCGGCCTTCAGCCGCTCCACCTCCGCCCGCGCCTGCGCCTCCTCCCGCTCGATCCGGTCCTTCTCGATGACCAGACGCTGCAGCACGGCGGCGGCGACGACCTCTTCCTCGCGGAGGGGCTTCAGCGCCTCGGCGGCGGCGGCGGCCTCGATGGTCGCCCTGGCGGCGTCCCGCGTGGCGGCCTCCACCGCGACCTCCGCCTCGGCGCCGGCGCGCCTGGCGAGCGTCAGCGCCTCGTCGGCGTCCCGCCAGCGGGCGTAGAGCACCGCGCCCTGCAGCGCCCGGATTTCGGCGGCGAGGCGCCTGTATTTCTCCGCCTGCCGCGCCTCCCGCTTCAGCTTGCCGAGCCCGGACTCCAGCTCCCCCATCACGTCGTCGAGGCGGGCGAGGTTGGCTTCGGCGGCGCGCAGGCGCAGGTCCGCCTCGTGCCTGCGGCTGTGCAAGCCGGAGACGCCGGCGGCCTCCTCCAGGATGCGGCGGCGATTGGAGGGCTTGGCGGCGATCAGCTCGGAGATCTGACCCTGCCGGACGAGCGAGGGCGAGTTGGCCCCCGTGGAGGCGTCGGCGAACAGCAGCTGGACGTCCCGTGCGCGGGTCTCGACGCCGTTGACCCGGTAGGTCGAGCCCTGTCCGCGGTCGATGCGGCGGGTCACCTCCAGCACCGGGTGATCGTTGAACTGCGCCGGCGCCGTGCGATCGGCGTTGTCGATCTGCAGCAGGACTTCGGCGTGGTTGCGCGACGGGCGGTTGGACGCGCCGCCGAAGATCACATCGTCCATGCCCTCGCCACGCATGGCCTTGGCCGAGGTGGCTCCCATCACCCAGCGCAGGGCTTCGAGCAGGTTGGACTTGCCGCAGCCGTTCGGCCCGACGATGCCCGTCAGGCCGGGCTCGATGCGGAACTCGGTTGCCTCGACGAAGGACTTGAAGCCCGAAAGGCGCAGGCGCTGAAAATGCAAAGCGCCTCCTTTTCCCTACTTCTTCAGGAGGGGCTGGATGGTGGCGTCAAGGGTCGCCAGCGTCACCTCGCCCGCGTTGGGCTGCTTGCCGTTGATCAGGATGGTGGGCGTCGATTCGATGTGATCCACCGTCATCGCCTTCTGCACGCGGTCGGAGATGGCCTTCAGCGCCGCCGGATCGGAGACGCACTTGGTGAACTGGTCCTCGTTCATGCCCGCCGACTGGGCGACCTTCAACAGGGGCCCGCGCATGTCCTGGGTCGCGAACATCTCGGTCTGGCCCCGAAAGGCGGCTTCCACCACGCTCATGTACTTGGCGGCGCCGGCGCAGCGGGCCAGGGCGAAGGCGGCGGCGGCGTATTGTTCGGGCGGGGTCAGGAACTCGCGGAACTCGTAGCGGACAAGGCCCGTGTCGATGTACTTGGCCTTGAAGGCCGGGAAGACCTCCTTGTCGAAGGCGGCGCAGTGGCTGCAGGACGCCGAGGCGTACTCCACCATGGAGACCTTGGCCGCGGGATTGCCGAAGGCCACCCCGGCGTCGGTCAGCACAGGCGCCGCGCTCGTGCCGCCGGCCGCGCTGGCGGAGCCGCCGTCAGCCGAATGCTGGCCGCAGGCGGCGAGCAGGCTCGCTGCGGCGAACGCCGTGGCGATGGTGCGGATCGGTGACAGCATGAAGTCCTCAGAGAGCGGAGCGTTGAGATAAGCCCGATTCCGCCTGGGCATGCCAGCGGACGGGCGGGGCGGATTAGGTCCTGCGGTGCTTTGGCGCAACCTTGGCCTTTGTCGGCGCCAAAAGCGGCGCAATCGCGGCGTCGAGGTCCTTCAGGGTCTTTTCGCCGTCCGGCAACTTCTTGCCGTTGATGATGAAGGACGGAGTGCCTTCGATCTTCTCGACATTGACGGCGTTGTCGACGCGGGCCTTCAGATCGGTGACGGCGGTGGGATCGTCCAGGCAGACCTTCACCTGATCCTCGTTCAACCCGCCGGCCTTGGCGCCGGCCATCAGGAAGTCGCGGGCGTTGCCGAGCTTTTGCGACTGGAACAGGGTATTCACCACGTCGAAGTATTTGTCGCGGCCGGCGCAGCGGGCCACCACGAAGCCGGCGGCCGAGACCTGCACCGGATCGGTGGGAAATTCGCGGAAAACATAGAGCACCTTGCCGGTGTCCACATACTTGGCCTTGAACGCCGGAAAGACCTCCGCGGCGAAGCGGGCGCAGTGGGGGCAGGTGTCGGAGGCGTACTCCACCATGGTCACCTTGGCCTTGGGATTGCCCAGCCGGTATTCGGACTCGGTCATGCGCGGCGGCATCTTCACCGGGGGAGCGGTCGGCGGCGCGGGCGCAGGCGCGGCCGGCGCGGTGGTGTTGGACGCGGCGGGCGCCTGGGCGAAGGCGGGCGCGGAGGCGGCGAGCAATCCCAGGGCGGCGAGGAGCGAACGAGCGACGTAGGCGGGCATGGAAGGCTCCTCAAGGGGCGTAGGACACCCGCTCTCGGAAGGGTTCACGAAGATTTTGTCAATCCGATGTTTCGCGCAGGACGGCGCGGCCGAGCTTCAGCAGGGACGCCTTCAGCGCGTTGTCGGGCGCCGCTTCGACCGTCTTGGCCAGCGCCGCCTCGCGCCCGGCGTCGAGGGGCGCCGCGCTGCGTTTGCGGCGGACGGGCTTGGGGCTGTCGAGCCTGGGCTTTACCGGGCCCTGCACGATGCGCAGCCGCGTCACGGTTCCGGGGCCGAGCACAAGGTTGGCGCGGGCCATGATGTCCTCGGCCTGATGCTGGATCAGGGCGGCGGCAGGGCCGTCGACCTTCAGCTCGAGGATCGTTCCGCCTTCCGCGCCGCGGAGCTTGATCAGCTTCACCGGCTCCGTGAAGCGGGCGAGGCGCTTGTCGGCGATGATCTCGGGCCAGCGGGCGGAGAGGGCGCCGGGCCCCTGGCCGAACTTCTCCTCGAGGCCCTTCAGCATCTTTGCGAGGGAGCGGCCGGCGGCGGGCGGCGGACGGCGCGGCGGCTGCGAGCGCTTGCGGCCGAGGATTTCGGCGGCTTCTGCGGCGGTGGGGAGCGGACGGCGGCGCATGGCCTCTATATACCCCCTTCGATGACCGCCGTCCCGCTCCCGAATGTGCCGACGCCCCAGACCCTGGAGGTGCGCCGCGTCCTCCTGGCCTGGTACGACGCCCACGCCCGCAGCCTGCCGTGGCGGATCGGCCCCCGGGATCGCCGCGCGGGCGTGACGCCCGACCCCTATCGGGTGTGGCTGTCGGAGGTCATGTTGCAGCAGACCACCACGCCCCACGCCGCGCCCTACTTCATGGCCTTCACCACCCGCTGGCCCACGGTTGCCGAGCTGGCCGCCGAGGCCGATGGCGAGATCATGAGCGCGTGGGCCGGCCTGGGCTACTATGCGCGCGCCAGGAACCTCCTCGCCTGCGCGCGCGCGGTGGCGGGCGGCCACGGCGGCGTCTTCCCGGATACGGAGGAGGGGCTGCGCGCGCTCCCCGGCGTCGGCGCCTACACCGCCGCGGCGGTGGCGGCCATCGCCTTCGACCGGCCCGCCAATGTGGTGGACGGCAATGTCGAGCGGGTCATGAGCCGCCTCTTCGCGGTGGAGACGCCGCTCCCTGACGCCAAGCCGGACCTGAAGCGGCTGGCCGGAACGCTGGTTGGCGAGGACCGGCCCGGCGACTGGGCGCAGGCGCTGATGGATCTCGGCGCCACCGTCTGCATGCCCAGGACCCCGCTCTGCGACCGCTGTCCGGTCTCGCGCTTCTGCGCCGCCTTCGCCCGTGGCGATCAGGCCGGCTTTCCCCGCAAGGCGAAGAAGGCCGATCGTCCCCGCCGTTACGGTGCGGCCTATGTGCTGACCCGGGGCGGAGAGGTAGCGCTGGTGCGCCGGCCGCCCAAGGGCCTCCTTGGCGGCATGCTCGCCCTGCCGACCAGCGACTGGACCCCGGCCCCTGTCGCGACGATGGACGCGCAGGCCGCGGCCCCCGTCTCAGCCGAATGGCGCCCGGTGGGCGAGATCGAGCATGTCTTCACCCACTTCGCCCTGACCTTGCAGATCTACAGGGCCGAAGGCGGCGCGGGGTTGAACAGCGTGATCTGGACGCCGGTCGAGCAGGCCTGCACGGCCTTGCCGAGCGTGTTTCTGAAGGCGCTGCGGGCGGGGATGAACAGCCTGCTTTGAGCCGGTAACCTTTTTCGCCCCCGTGCGTAATTTCATGGAGCCCGCCTCGTATCTCCATATCGACACGCTCTGACGGCAAGGACGCCCAAGATGATCAAACGCCTCACCTTCATCCTCGCGGGCCTCGCCCTGTTCGCCGGAGCGTCCGTCGCCTCGGCCATGCCGCCGCCCAAGCCTGTCCCCACCGAGACGGCGGTCTTCTCCGGCGGCTGCTTCTGGTGCATGGAGCACGACATGAAGGGCATCCCCGGCGTCCTTGCCGTGGAGAGCGGCTACACCGGCGGCCATGTGGATCACCCCACCTACGAGGACGTCACCTCCGAGACCAGCGGCCACTACGAGTCGGTGAAGGTGACCTTCGATCCCAAGAAGATCGACTACGGCTTCCTGCTCTACCGATACTGGAAGCTGGTGGACCCGACCGACGACGGCGGGCAGTTCTGCGACCGCGGCCCCTCCTATCGCCCCGCCATCTTCGTGGCCAATCCGCAGCAGGCGAAGATCGCCGAACAGTCCAAGGTCGAGGCGCAGAAGCAGTTGAAGCACGGCAGGATCATCGTGCCGATCCTGCCCCTGAAGACCTTCTGGCCGGCGGAGGAGTACCACCGCAACTTCGCCGAGACCAACAAGCTGCACTACGACCTCTACCGCGCCGGCTGCGGCCGGGATGCGCGGTTGAAGGCGGTGTGGGGCTAGACCCTACGCCATCCCCGCCCGCACCTTGACGCGCAGGGTGTCGATGGAGGCCAGGCCCCGGTCGGTCTTCATGTGCCAGAAGGTCCAGCCGTTGCAGGCGGGCGCCTGGTCCATCAGGGCGCCGAGCTTGTGGATCGAGCCGGAGAGGTCGCCGGCCACCAGGCTACCGTCGGCGCGCACGCGGGCCTCCCGCTTGCCCTTGGGGCAGTAAAGCCGGTCGCCGGGGCGCAGCAGCCCCGCTTCGATGATGGTGCCGAAGGGGATGCGGGGCTCGGACTTCTTGGAGCCGGAGACGTCGAGCAGGGCGACGTCGGTGGGGATGACAGCGGCGATGCGGGCCTCGGCGATGCGCGCGTAGGCCTCGTCCCGCTCGATGCCGATGTAGCGGCGCCCGAGTCGTTTCGCCGCAGCGCCGGTGGTGCCGGTGCCGAAGAAGGGATCGAGCACCACGTCGCCCGGCTTGGTGGAGGCGAGTAGGACCCGGTGCAGCAGGGCCTCGGGTTTCTGAGTGGGGTGGGCCTTGTGGCCGTCCTCGCCCTTGATCCGCTCCTCGCCGGTGCACAGCGGCAGGGTCCAGTCCGAGCGCATCTGCAGATCGTCGTTGGCCACCTTCATGGCGTCGTAGTTGAAGGTGTAGCGCTTCTGCCCGCGGGACTTGGCGGCCCAGATCAGGGTCTCGTGGGCGTTGGTGAAGCGGGTGCCCTTGAAGTTGGGCATGGGGTTGGACTTGCGCCACACCACGTCGTTCAGCATCCAGAAGCCCAGGTCCTGGATCGCCGCGCCCACGCGGAACACATTGTGGTAGCTGCCGATCACCCAGATGGCGCCGTCGTCCTTCAGGACGCGGCGGGCGGCGGCGAGCCAGGCGCGGGTGAAGGCGTCGTAGGCCTCGAAGGAGGCGAAGCGGTCCCAGTCGTCGTCCACCGCGTCGACCTTGGAATTGTCCGGCCGATGCAGGTCGCCGCCGAGTTGCAGGTTGTAGGGCGGGTCGGCGAACACCAGGTCCACGGACTTCTCCGGCAGCGCGTTCAGCGCCTCGATGCAGTCGCCGACGATGATCCTGTCCGCTTCGATGGCCATGCGCCCCTCCGTATCCGTAGAGGCTTGGCGGTTCAGGGTTAATGGGGGGTTGAGTTAACCATGTTGCCCTTCTCCTCCCCTGCGAATGCGGGGAGGGAGAGGTCACGCTTCTCCGGTCACCCCGCGATTGGCCTTGTCGAGCTCTTCGGCGTAGCGGCGGGTGGCGAAGCGTTCGGTGAGGAGGCCGACCACCTTGCCGGTGTCCTCGCTCTCGATCACGGCCAGGGTCTCGGCTTCGGCCCGGTCGAAGGTGGCCAGCGCCTCCTTCACGTTCCATTCGGGCAGGAGGGCGATGTCGCGGGCGTGGGCGAGGGTCCCGACCTTCGTCTCCGCCGCCTTGTCGTCGCGGTCGGTGGTGAAGAGCTCGGCGGTGGCGATCAGGCCGGCGTAGCGATCCTGGTCGTCCAGCACCACCACCATGTTGGTGGAGCCGAGGGGATAGCGGCGGCGGAACTCCGCCACGGTGGAGTCCTGGTTGATGGTGCGCGGATCGCTTCGCATCAGCCGCCCCACCGTCAGGGAGCGGATCCAGCCGATGTCGGCCGCGCTGCGGATGGTCTCGCCGCGAAGATGCAGCCGCCAGGTGGAGAAGGAGTAGCCGAAGGTCTCGCGCATGACGAGGCTGGTCACCACGCAGGCGGCCAGCACAGGCGCCGTCACCCCGAAATCGCCGGTGGTCTCCAGCACCAGGAAGGACATGGTCAGCGGTCCGCCCACCACCGCCACGGCGAAGACGCCCATGCCGGTCAGGACGCAGGCGGTGGGGTCGATGTTCCAGCTGTGCAGGGCGTGGTGGCAGATTACGCCGCCGAGCTTGCCGAGCAAGGCGCCCACGAACAGGGAGGCGAAGAAGAGCCCGCCCCGGAACCCCGAACCGAGGGAGATCAGGGCGGCCAGGAGCTTCAGGGCGATCAGGAAGGCCAGGGCCTTCATGGTCATGTCCAGGGGCAGGTCGAGTTTCATGGCGCCGTGCCCCGCCGCCAGCACCTGCGGGGTGACGAGGGCGAGGCCGCCGATCAGGAGACCGCCGACGGCCGGACGGGACCAAGCGGGCAGGGGCGTCGCCTTGAAGGCCCGGTCCATCAGGTCGGTGCCGCGCATCACCGCCACGCCCAGCGCGGCGGCCACCAGGCCGATGCCCATCAGGGGCAGATAGTGCAGGGGCTTTACGGCCAGCACCACCTGCGCGTTCAGGGCGTAGGGCGCGCCGCCGAGCGCCGTGGCGGTCAGAACCGCGCTGAGGGCCGCCGCCATGATGGCCGCCACGTTGGAGACGGAGTAGACGCCGACGATCAGCTCGAAGGCGTAGAAGGCGCCGGTCAGCGGGGCGCCGAAGGCCGCGGCGATGGCGCCCGCCGCCCCGCAGCCCACCATGATCCGCAGGTCGTTGCGCCGGAGCCGGAGCATGATGCCGAGGCGCGAGGCGAGGCCCGAGCCGATCTGGGTGTAGCCGGCCTCCAGCCCCACGGACGCGCCGCAGCCGTTGGAGATCAGGGTCTGGATCGTCACCACCAGGCTGTCGCGGAGCGACATGCGCCCGCCGCGAAGGGCGTTGGCCTCCACCGGGTCGACGGCGGCGCGCGCCTTGCTGCGCACCCGCCAGAGCTCGATCAGGCCGATGGCGAGGCCGCCGATCACCGGCGCGGTCAGGGCCATCCAGGGGGTGACGTGGTCGACGGCGCTGAGCCGCTGGTCCAGGGAGATGCGGTAGAAGAAGACGTGGGCCAGCTGCGCCGTCTGGCTGATCAGGGTCACCGCCGCGCCGGCCCCGCAGCCCACCAGGGCCGCCATGAAGACCAGCAGCACTTCGGAGGAGCGCACCGAGGCCCGGAACTGGGCGGCGAGCCCCCGCGCCTGCGCGGGGCGGGGCAGGCGAATGGTCAGGCCCGAGCCGAAGCGGGGTTTGGGATGGTCGGGGAGGTCCGGGTCGGTGGCGGCGGTCACGCCTCCATATCGGCCATTTGCTCGTTCGCCGCCAGCATGTCGGCCGCGATCTGTCCGGCCAGGGCCAGGCGGATCGGCGCCCAGCTCATGCGATGGATCGGAGAGGGGCCGAGCGCCTTCAGGGCCTCGATATGCTTGGGCGCGCCATAGCCCTTGTGGGCGGCGAAATGATAGCCCGGATATTCGGCGTCCATCTGGCGCATCAGCCGGTCCCGCGCCGTCTTGGCCAGGATCGAGGCCGCGGCGATGGAGAGGCAGTGGCCGTCGCCCTGGATCACCGTCTTCACGTCGCAGGGCAGTTTGAAGGCATAGTTGCCGTCCACCAGCGCGATGATCGGGGTCACGTGCAGCGCCTCCACCGCCCGGCACATGGCCAGACCCGTGGCGTGCAGGATGTTCAGCTCGGCGATCTCCTCCACGCTGGCGAAGGCGACGCCCCAGGCGACCGCGACCGACTTGATCTCGGCCTCCAACGCCTCGCGGGCGGCGGCGGAGAGCTTCTTGGAGTCGTCGATCCCCTTGGGGATGCGCCTGGGATCGAGGATCACGGCGGCCGCGGAGACCGGACCCGCCCACGGGCCGCGCCCCGCCTCGTCCACGCCGCAGACGTGGCCGGGATATGTCCGCTCGAGCCTGAAGGTGGGACCCTTGGCCGACTTCGGCCCAGGCTTCGCGGCCGCGGCGACCTTGGCGGCGGGCTTGGCGTCGGCTCTGGCGATTCGCGGGCTCACCGCGTCTGGATACCTCCAAGCTCCGCGTGGCGGAAGCAGTCGGGGGTGTGGTCATTCACCATCCCCACCGCCTGCATGAAGGCGTAGACGATCACGGGGCCGACGAACTTGAACCCCCGCTGCTTCAGGGCCTTGGACAGGGCCTCCGATTCCGGGGTCGCGACCGGCATTTGCTCGCGGGTGAAATGGTTCTGGATCGGCGCGCCGCCGACGAAGCTCCATATGAAGGTGGAGAAGTCCTCGCCCTTGTCCTCCATCGCCAGATAGGCCTGCGCTCCGCCGATGGCCGCCAGGATCTTGGCGCGGGAGCGGACGATGCCGGCGTCGGCCAGGAGCCGCTCCACATCGGCGTCGGTATAGCGGGCGACGATCTCGGGGTCGAAGTCGTGGAAGGCGGCGCGGAACGCCTCGCGCTTCCTCAGGATGGTGATCCAGGCGAGCCCCGCCTGGAAGCCGTCCAGCACCAGCTTGGCGTAGAGCGTCTTGCCGTCGTACTCGGGCACGCCCCATTCCTCGTCGTGATAGGCGACGTAGAGCGGGTCCTGGCCCGGCCAGGCGCAGCGGGGCTTGGTGAGATCGGGGGTCATGCCGCCACGCTAGAACGCGGCGTCGCCCTGCGCCAGCCTAGCGGTCGGTGAACGGATAGCCGAAGTGGCCGCTGCCCGTGGGGCCGGGGCCGGCGTAGTCCATACGGTATTTTCCGCGACCGATGTCATAGGCCACCTGATCGAAGGCGCGGTTGGCGTCGTACCAGGTGTCGGCGCCGCGATCGTCCCTGAGATCGGTCTCGTAGAACTGCTCCTTGAACGGCCGCTGGCTGCCGTCGGCGAAGGTGGCCACGCCGGATACGCGCGCGCCGCCGAGGCCGATGCTGCGATACGACAGACCCACGGTGCGGCCGAGCTGGTCGAAGGTGGGCCGGTTGGGGGTGGCGTCCTCGATCACCAGGTCGACTCGCGTGGGGCGCTCCGTCTTCGACCGCGTGAAGGCATGGCTGACCGCGTCGTGCAGATCCTTGCTGATGTAGACGATCTCCTGCGGCCCGAAGTCCTTCACCTTGGTCTGCAGGGCGGGCCCGATCGTGACGTTCACGTCTACGCCAAGGGGCGCCATTGCGGGCGCGGGCTGGGCGGAGACGGTGGTCGCCAGACCCAGGGCGGCGACGGCGGCGGTCAGAACCAGAATGCTACGCATCGGCGTTCTCCTCTTCCACACCGAGCTTGGCCGTGGATTGCGGCGTTTCGTCGGCGTCTACGAATAAATGCGCGAGCCAGGCCGGTAGGTCTAGTTTGACCAAGCGTTCGTTCACCGTCAGGTCGTGACCGCCCGCGCGGTCGATGCGGAAGACGGCCATGGCGCGTCCGTTCAGGCTGCTCCGCACTTCGCCCGCCCGCCGGTCGCCGGCCATGACCGCGGCGCCGAAGGGCAGGGCGGGGCCGTCGAAGCGGATCGGCGCCATGCGGGTCTTGACCATGCCGCGGCGATACATCCGCGAGGTGGTCTCCTGCCCGACGAAGCAGCCCTTCTTGAAGTCGATGCCGTGGAGGAGATCGAAGTTCGCCTCTATGGGAAAGTCGTTCTCCACCGCGTCCTTCTCCGGGTCGGAGACGCCCAGCGCGAGGCGATGGGCATCGTAGGCGGCTTCGGACGTCGTCCCCTCGACCGCCGCCGTCACGCCGCGCCGGCCGAGCGCGTCCAGGCGCGGGTCCGAATGCCAGCCGCTGATGATCGACGCAGGCGCGTCGCCCCACGCGGCGAACACCTGCCCCTCCAGGGGCGCGATCTGCACCTTGGCGCGCAGGCGATAGAGCGTCAGCTTGGCAATCAGGCCGTCGCGCGCCGCGGCGGACACGTCCAGCGTCGCGCCCTCGTCCCCGCCGGTGATGAAGAGGTCGTGCAGCAGGCGGCCTTGCGGCGCCAGCAACGCCCCATAGCGCATCTCCCCCGGCTGCAGCGTCTCCACGTCCTGGGTGATCAGCCCCTGCAGGAAGCTTCTCCAGTCGGGGCCGCTGATCCCGATCAGGGCGCGGGAGGCGAGATGTGCGATTTCGCTGGCCATTGTTGCGATATGGGCGCGCCCCGGGCGGTGCGCCAGCGGTCAAACCCGCTATAAGACGGCATGGCGACGCCACGGTTCTCGATCTTGTTCATTACGGCCACGCGCATCGGCGACGCGGTGCTCTCCTCCGGCCTGATCCGGCGACTGAAGGAGGAGATCCCGCACGCCCGCTTCACCATCGTCGCCGGACCGCTCGCCGCGCCCCTGTTCCGCGATACCCCGGGGCTCGACCTCCTGATCCCCATGGCCAAGGCCAAGTCGGGGATGCACTGGGTCAAGCTCTGGGGGCAGGTGCGAAAGCGCCGCTGGGGCCTGGTGCTCGACATGCGCGGCTCCGGCATCGCCCGCGCCGTGCGCGCCCGCCGCCGCGCCATCCGCCGCTCGCCGCCCGCCGCCCTCGGCCCCATGCACAAGGTGATCGAGGCGGCCCGCGTGCTGAAGATCGAGGACGATCCCGCGGCGCCCTTCTTCTACACCAGCGGGGAGACGGAAGCCTTCGCCGACCGCCTGATCGGCCCCGGCCGCCCGATCTTGGCGCTGGCGCCCGCCGCCAACTGGGTCGGAAAGACCTGGCCGGCGGAGCGATTCGCGGTGCTGGCCGCCGAACTCCTCGGTCCGCGCGGCCCCATGCCCGGCGGGCGGCTGATGATCCTCGGCGGGCCGGAGGATCGTTGGACCTGCGAGGTGGTGAGCCGCTCCATCCCCCGCGAACGAATGATCGACCTCGTGGGCAAGATCGATCTCCTCACCGCCTACGCCTGCCTGAAGCGGGCGCGGCTGTTCGTCGGCAACGATTCGGGCCTGATGCATCTGGCCGCCGCCGCCGGCGCGCCGACGCTCGGCCTGTTCGGACCCTCAGACGACCGCCTCTACGGCCCCTGGGGGCCGAACGCGCGGGCGCTGCGGGGGCCGCGGGAGTTCGAGGCGTTCGTCAAGATCGACCCGACCCTCTCCAACCAGGTCTGCCACATGCTGGACCTGCCGATCGACTGGGTCAGCCGCGCGGCGCGGACCCTTTACGCCGAAACCGAAGCCCCCGCCCTCGCGGCGCCCCTGGAGGCCGAACCATGAGCCACACCTTCGACCTGATCGTCCGCGGCGGCGAAGTGATCAACCACGGCGGCCGGGGCCTGGCCGACGTGGGCGTCATCAACGGCAAGATCGCCGTGGTGGGCGACCTCGGCCAAGCCTCCGCCGGCGAGGTGTTCGACGCCACGGGCCTGACCGTCATGCCCGGGGTGATCGACACCCAGGTGCATTTCCGCGAGCCCGGCCTGGAGTGGAAGGAAGATCTGCAGACCGGCGCCAATGGCGCGGTGCTCGGCGGCGTCACCGCCGTGTTCGAAATGCCCAACACCGAGCCGGCCACCACCAATCCCGAAGCCCTGGCCGACAAGCTGCTCCGCGCCGCCGGGCGCATGAGCTGCGACCACGCCTTCTACGTCGGCGGCACCCATGAGAACGCGCCGTACCTGGGCGAGCTGGAGCGCCTGCCCGGTTGCTGCGGGGTGAAGGTGTTCATGGGCGCCTCCACCGGGAGCTTGCTGGTGCAGGACGACGAGGGGGTGGCCAATGTGCTGCGCCACATCAACCGCCGGGGGACCTTCCATTCCGAGGACGAGTACCGCCTGGCCGAGCGGCGCCCCCTGGCCCGCACCGGCGACTGGACCAGCCATCCGGAGGTGCGCGACGCCCAGACCGCCCTGCAATCCACCCACCGCCTGGTGCGGTTGGCCCGCGAGCTCGGCAAGCGCATCCACGTGCTGCACGTCACCACCGCCGAAGAGATGGCCTTCCTCGCCCACCACAAGGATGTGGCGACGGTGGAGGCGACGCCCCAGCACCTAACGCTGACGGCGCCGGAAGCCTATGAGCGCTTGAAGGGCTATGCGCAGATGAATCCGCCCATTCGCGGCGCCAACCACCAGATCGGCCTCTGGGCCGCCCTGGAGCAAGGGGTGGTGGATGTGCTCGGCTCTGACCACGCCCCCCACACCAAGGAGGAGAAGGCGCGGCCCTATCCGGCCTCGCCGTCCGGGATGCCGGGGGTGCAGACCTTGCTGCCGGTGATGCTGACCCATGTGGCGGCGGGGCGGCTGACCCTGGAGCGTTTGATGGACCTGACCAGTCATGGCGCCCAGCGGGTGTTCGGCATCGCCGGCAAGGGCCGCATGGCCGAGGGCTGGGACGGGGACCTGACCATCATCGATCTCAAAGCCAAGCGCACCATCACCCACGCCGCCATGGCCACCCGCTCGGGCTGGACCCCCTTCGACGGCTTTGAGACCACCGGCTGGCCCATGGCCACCATCATCCGCGGCAAGGTGGTGATGCGGGAGGATGAGATCGTGGCGCCGGGCGGCGGCAAGCCGGTGCGGTTTCAAGAAACGCTGGCGTAAGGGCGGCCGGCGTTGAAAGCCGCCCATGAGGTTCGCTGTGTGCTCC
>Ga0302314_10010817_pt1 | contig 15940 bp, 18 predicted proteins | sample III_Palsa_N2_3_FD_200533 | JGI IMG/M metagenome (GOLD analysis project Ga0302314, IMG submission 200533) | Peat permafrost microbial communities from Stordalen Mire near Abisko, Sweden - III_Palsa_N2_3 | ecosystem: Environmental > Terrestrial > Soil > Palsa > Peat permafrost | place: Sweden... | reverse complement strand
AGGTGCTGCCATGATCCCCACCCATCGTGCCAAACCCGCTTCACATTACAGCATGTGGTGGCCGCAATGGAATCGCCTGCATATGGTTGGTTTCATGGAATCGCTGTACTAGGATCCGATCAGCCCCAGCTGCGGGCTCGAGGGTTCGGCGAAATCGCGCTTCGGGATGCGGCCGGCGCTGCGGGCGAGGCGGCCGGCTTCGACGGCCAGGCGCATGGCGCGGGCCATGGCGACCGGCGCCTCGGCTTTGGCGATGGCGGTATTGAGCAGCACCGCCGAACAGCCAAGTTCCATGGCCAGGCAGGCATCCGACGCCGTGCCGATGCCCGCATCGAGGATCACCGGCACAGGAGAGCGGGCGCAGATGCGCTCGATCGCCTGGGGATTGGCGATCCCCATGCCGGAACCGATCAGCGAGCCCAGTGGCATGACCGCGGCACAGCCGAGATCGGCCAGTTTGCGCGCCGTCACCGGATCGTCATTGGTATAGGGAAAGACGGCAAAGCCCTTGGCCACCAACTCCTCGGCGGCCTTCAGCAGCTGCTCGACATCCGGATAGAGCGTCTCGCGATCGCCGATCAGCTCGAGCTTGACCCAATTGGTACCGAGCGCCTCGCGCGCCAGCTCGGCGGTCAGCACGGCGTCGCGCACGGTCGAGCAGCCGGCTGTGTTCGGCAGGATATGAAAGCGGTTGCCGAGCACGTCGATCAGGCTCTCGCCATAGAAGTCGAGGCTGATGCGCCGGACCGAGGCGGTGACGATCTGCGCACCGCCGGCGTCGAGTGCTGTCAGCAGCGAGCGCTGATTGGGATATCCCGCCGTGCCCATCAGCAGCCGTGAGGCGATCCGGGTGCCGGCGATGTCGAAACTGTCCTCGTCCATTCTGCTCCGCTCCGATGCCGGTCAACCGCCGGATATCGCCTTGATGATCTCGATCTCGTCGCCATCCGCAAGCGCCGTCTCGGCCCAGCGGGCGCGCGGAACGACGGCACCATTGCGCGCGACGGCGATGCCGCGCGCCTGAACATCGATGCCGCGGGCGGCAAGCAGGGTAGCGATGCTTGCAGTCTGCACGGCCTCGGCCACGCCATTGACCTTGATGCGGGCTTCGGTCATTTAATTCCGCTTTCGAAACGATCCATGCCGAATGCGGCCATGCGCGCGTCGACCTGGCCGCTGAGGACGTAATCCGCGACCAGCTGTGCTGTCGCTGGCGTCAGCAGGATGCCGTTGCGGTGATGCCCGGTGGCGAAGACCAGCCCGTCGATCGCGCTGGGTCCGAGGATCGGCATGTCGTCGGGCGAGCCCGGGCGGAAGCCGGTCCACATCTCCTGGATCGCCAACTCCTCGATGCCGGGCAGCGTGCGCCAGGCGTCGTCGAGCAGGCCCAGCACGCCGCCGGCGGTCATCGCCGTGTCGAAGCCACGTTCCTCCGTGGTGGCGCCAACGAGCAGCCGGCCATCGGCGCGCGGCACCAGATAGCAATTGGCGCCCCAGACGACATGGCGGATCAGCGGTGCGGCGGGCGGCATGGCCAGCGCCAGCATCTGGCCCTTGAGCGGCCGCACCGGCGGGGCGGCACCCGGCGGCAGGCCGGCGACCAGGCGGCTCCAGGGGCCGGCGGCGAGCACGACGATATCGGCATCGTGGCGCATTTCGCCGGCGATGATGCCGCGGACCCGGCCGGCTTCGATGTCGAGCGCCGCCTCGGTGCCGGTCAGCAGCCTGCCGCCGGAGCGCCGGAAGGCCGCTTCGAGCGCGGCGCCGAGCAGCCGGTTGTCGACCTGGTGATCATGCCGGCTCAGCACCGCGGCGACCAGGTTCGGCGCCAGGCCGGGCTCGAGTTCGCGCGCGGCCCGGCCGGTCAGCCAGTCGAAGACGCCGCCGAGCCGGCTCTGGAACTCGATGCCGCGCTGCAGCTTGGCCGCCTGATCGCGGGTGAAGGCGCAGACCAGCGTGCCGGTCGCATCATAGCCGACGCCCAGGCCGGTGGCGGCTTCGAGTTCGGCGGCGAAGCCGGGCCAGAGTGCCTGGCTGTAGCGGCCCAGCTCGAACAGCTTCTCCTCGGTCGGCTCGGCTTCGATGCCGGCCGCGAGCATGCCGGCGGCGGCCCAGGAGGCGCCTTTGCCGGCAGCACCGCGCTCATAGATCGTGACCGGGCAGCCGGCCTGGCGCAGGCGCCAGCCGATCGACAGCCCGATAACGCCGCCGCCGATGATGGCGACGGCGGGCGGGGCAGTCCTGGCGGCAATCGGAGAAGCGCTCGGCATCTCGTGCAATCCCTCCGCTGGCATGACCCAGATCAGGTTTGTGGGTATGATCTCAGCCCCGAGGAGATCCCCGGGGCACCCCATGACACGTGGGAGGAGGCTAGCACTCCGGCGCCCCGCCTCGCAACCCGATCGGCTGTGGCGAATACCTGCCCCCCGTTCGACTCGAGATCGGGCGGCCGTCACCGTCACGGAAACTTCCGTCCGGCGGCGTCGGGCTTTCGCTGATTTGTCATGAGATTGCAACATCGGTGTGGGTGCCGTCGCGAATGCGCGGAATTATTGCGCGGTCGGGCCGGATCCGGTGTTTTTTGGTTCCGTCCGACCGGGTGACTGGGTTACTCAGCACCCATCGTCTCGAAAGCCGGCAGGGGAGAACCGATGCAGCTCGCGTGGGGGCAAGCGAACGTCGCGTGGCTGTCCCGGCTTCGTCCGAATGCCTGGGATGCCGTGGCGCTGCCCATCGTGCTGGGCTTCATCGCCTTGATGGCCTATAGCGGCCAGCAGGCCGCGGTGCCGTTTCAGATCGGCGATCAGATCCCGATCTCGCTCGATCCGACCAACCTGCCGGAATACGCCCTGCGCACCGTGCTGCGCATGGCCGTGGCGCTGATCGTCTCGCTCGTCTTCAGCCTGGTCTATGCGGCGCTCGCGGCGAAGAGCCGCCAGGCGGAGAAGCTGCTGATCCCGGTACTGGATATCCTGCAATCGGTGCCGATCCTGGGCTTCGAAGCGATTGCCATGGTGCCCTTCATCCGGCTCTTTCCCGGCCAGCTGATCGGCGCCGAATGCGCCGCGATCTTCGCGATCTTCACCAGCCAGGCCTGGAACATGACCTTCAGCCTCTATCAGAGCTTCCGGACCGTGCCGGGCGAGCTCAAGGAGGCGGCGCGCATGTACCATCTGACGCCGATGCAGACCTTCTGGCGGCTGGAAGTGCCGCATGCCATGCCCGGCCTGGTGTGGAACACCATGATGTCGGTCTCGGGCGGCTGGTTCTTCGTCGTCGCTTCCGAGGCCTTTACGGTCGACAATAACGACATCACGCTGCCGGGCATCGGCTCCTATATCAAGGTGGCCATCGACCAGCGCAATCTGGCGGCGATCTTCTATGCGATCGGCGCCATGCTGATCGTGATCCTGATGTCCGATCAGCTGCTGTTCCGGCCGATGCTGGCCTGGTCGCAGAAATTCAAGAACGAGCTGTCCGGCGAAGAGCAGCTGGAACGCCCCTGGTTCCTCATTGCGCTCCAGCGCGCCCGGTTCTTCGATCTCATCGGCGCCGCCTATGACTGGATCTCGGGCGGCTTTACCGCACTGACCCGGCTGGTGCTGCCGCCCGGCAAGACCAAACCGCTCGAGACCAGCGAGGCCTCGAAGATCGTCGATGTGGTGGTCAGCGTCGTTTTTGCCGCCGGCGCCCTCTATGCCGCCTGGGCGCTGGTCAAATACATCACCGACGCGGTCCCGCTCAGCGAGATCGAGCATGTAGCACTGCTGGGCGGCGTGACGGCACTCCGGGTCATCATCCTGATCGGCGTCGCCTCGGTCATCTGGGTGCCGATCGGCGTCTGGATCGGGCTGCGGCCGAAACTCGCCCAATCGGTGCAGCCGGTCATCCAGTTCCTGGCGGCGTTTCCGGCCAATCTGTTCTTTCCGATCTTCGTCGTGCTGATCGTGCGCTACACGCTCAATACCGATATCTGGCTGAGCCCGCTGATGATCCTGGGCACGCAATGGTACATCCTGTTCAACGTCATCGGCGGCACGATGGCGATCCCGTCCGAGCTGCACTACGCCGCGCAGAATTTGCGGGTGCGACGCTGGCTGTGGTGGAAGCGCATCATCCTGCCCGGCATCTTTCCGGCCTATGTGACCGGGGCGCTGACCGCCGCCGGCGGCTCGTGGAATGCCGCGATCGTCGCCGAGATCGTGCAATGGGGCGATACCACACTGACCGCCACCGGCATCGGTGCCTATATTTCGCAGGTCAAGGCGGCCGGCGATTTCCCGCGCACAGCCCTCGGCATCGGCATGCTGTGCGTCTACGTCATCCTGTTCAATCGCCTGCTGTGGCGGCGGCTCTATAATCTGGCGGCCGAAAAGCTGCGGCTCGACTAGATCAAGATGATATGAGGTCGAGTCGACCTCATATCTGAATCTTGATCTACTTCAAAAGTTTAGAGCGCGATTCAGGCTTCGTCTCGAAGCCATCGCGCTCTAGGGAGATATCCGATGGACCAGGAAGCCATGATGGTCGCCTCCGGCGTCAAGAAGGTGTTCCGCGGCGGCGATGTCGGCGGCCGGGCGGTGCTGGAGGATGTCGATTTCACCCTCCACAATGGCGAGATCGTCGCGTGCCTGGGCAAATCCGGCTCGGGCAAATCGACCTTTCTGCGCATCCTGGCCGGGCTCATCCCGGCGACCGGCGGGGCCGTCACCTACAAGGGCGCCGCAGTGACCGGGCCGCTGCACGGCGTCGGCATGGTGTTCCAGAGCTTTGCGCTGTTCCCGTGGCTGACCGTGCTCGGCAATGTCGAGCTGGGGCTGGAGGCGCAGCGTGTGCCGCCGGTCGAGCGGCGCAAGCGGGCGCTGGCCGCGATCGATCTCATCGGCCTCGACGGTTTCGAATCGGCCTATCCCAAGGAGCTGTCGGGCGGCATGCGTCAGCGCGTGGGCTTCGCCCGGGCGCTGGTGATCAATCCCGAGGTGCTGCTGCTCGACGAGCCGTTCTCGGCACTGGACGTGCTGACCGCCGAAACGCTGCGCGGCGATCTGACCGATCTCTGGGCCGAAAAGCGCATTCCGACCAAGAGCATCCTGGTCGTCTCGCATAATATCGAGGAAGCGGTCGAGATGGCCGACCGCATCATCATCTTCACCTCCAATCCCGGCCGCATCCAGGTCGAGATCCCGGTCACCATGCCGCGGCCGCGCGACTGGAACAGCCCGGAATTCCGCAAGATCGTCGACGAGGTCTATGGCCATCTCACCACCGGCCATATCGGCAAGCGCGGCATCAAGACCGACCAGATCTCGCTGGGCTACCGCCTGCCCGATGCGCCGGTGCAGCAGCTGGCCGGCCTGATCGAGACGCTGATCGAGAGCCGGTTCGACGGCAATGCCGATCTGCCGGCGCTGGCCGAGTATCAGAGCCTCGACGTCGACGATCTGTTTCCGCTGATCGAGGCGCTGCAGCTGCTGGGCTTCGCCAATGTCGCCCATGGCGATATCGCACTGACCCCGGTCGGGCGCGTCTATGGCGACGCCAATCTGCTGACCAGGAAGCAGATCCTGGCCGAGCAGCTGAAGACCCATATCCCGCTCGCCGCCCATATGCGCAAGGTGCTGGAGGAACGGCCGAACCATCGCGCCCCGGCCGCCCGTTTCCTGGCCGAACTCGAGGATCATCTCGAGGAAGACGACGCGGCCAATGTGCTCGACACCGTGATCAATTGGGGCCGGCATGCCGAGCTCTTCGCCTATGATTACGACACCGAGACCGTGACCTTGGAGGATCCGGAGGGGCGGGCGTGAAGAGTCCGGCCGATTTCGCGGTTTGCGCGTAGCACGACCGGGACTATGCTGTTCTGCCGCTTCGATTTTACGCGAGGAATGCCATGCTGGTCGTCACCACCGAGAACGTGCCCGGCCACCAGGTCAGCGCCGTAAAGGGGCAGTGTTTCGGCGTCGTCGTGCGCAGCCGCGGCATGGCCGGCAATATCATGGCCGGGCTGCGTTCGATCGTCGGCGGCGAGATCAAGGAATACACCCAGCTGCTCGAACAGGCACGCCGGCATGCGGTCGACCGCATGGTCGAGAACGCGACGCTGATGGGCGCCAACGCCATCGTCATGATGCGCTTCGACAGCTCGGAGATCGGCCAGACCATGAGCGAGATCGTGGCCTACGGCACCGCCGTGGTGCTCGACCCCCCGCCGCGCTGACACGGAAGTGACCTTGCGCGCGAGCGTGCTCGGGCTCGGCATCGTGCTGGTCGCGGCCGCGGTGCTGCCGGTCTTCGCCGGCTGGCCGGCCCTGATCCCGCTGGCCTTTACCGGTGCTGTCCTGGTGCTCGTCATCGTGTTCGAACGCCCGGTCTACAAGCCGGACGAAGCTGCCCGGCCCGGCCCGCCCTGGCAGCAGACCGATGAGCGCTTCATCGATCCGGAAACCGGCAAGCCGGTGACGGTCTTCGTCAAACCGGAGACGGGCGAACGGCGCTATGTCCAGACTGGGGGGGGGCGGGGGGGGGGGTGTGGGGGGCGGCATAGGCGCTGACGTGGGGCGCGATGCCGCCTACTCTTCTCCTCTCTGCCCCCCATTGGGGCGGAGAGGGGGAAGATTAGGGAGCATTGTACGTTGAGTTAGCGCCTATGAGGGGCAGGAGCGCTGCCCTAAGGTATTTTGGAGATCGTCATGTCCAGGGAGGCGATGTTCACGCCCGAGGCGGAGCTTCGGGACCGGTCATTGGCCGAGGTCGAGGTGGCTCAGGCTATGCTGGAGGCCGACGATCCCAATGTGAAGCGGATCCCGCATGAGGAGGTCGTCGCGAAATGGCGCCGGCAGCGCGCCGAACTGGTGAAACGAGCCGGTAAACGCACCGAGTGAAAGTCGAGTAGTGGCTCTGCGGAGTGATTTTGAGTTCGCTTTCAGGCGCTGCTCAGGGGCGCCCATAGGCTTCTCCCTCTCCGCCCCAATGGGGCAGAGAGGGGAAGATTGAGTGCGTCCCTACCGCGATCCTATAGGCAAGGGCGGTCGCCCCACTGCAATCGGCGAAGAGGCGTCGCTCTCCCTCACAGCAGGCTGGCCGCGATATTGACCGACAGCGCCAGGATCACCGTGTTGAAGAAGAAGCTGATGACGCTGTGCGCCAGCACGACGCGGCGGATCACCCGGGTGCTGATGGGCACGTCGGAGACCTGGCAGGTCATGCCGATCACCGTCGAGAAATAGATGAAATCCCAGTAATCCGGCACCGGCTCGCCGGGGAAATCGAGCGGCGGCGGATCGTCCGCCCGCCGTCCCGGGCCGAAATATTCATGGGCATAGATCTGGGCGAAGATCGTGTTCACGAAAATCCACGAACCGACGATGGTCATGCCGGCCAGGGTCAAATGCAGCTCGATCTGCCCCGGCGGCATGTCCTTGAGGCCGCCCAGGATCTGGCCGATGGCGAACAGGCTGGCGCAGGCGGCCAGCGTCATCACGGTCAGGATCGCCCAACGGCCCTCGCGATGCTGGATCGCCCGCCGCCGCATCGTCCGCTCGGTCGAGCGCGCCATCATCATGAAGGCGAGCGTCAGATAAATGGTGATGCTCGAATCCCAGCCGATCAGGAAGCGCAGCGGCAGGGGCATCCCGGCCGGGCTGAGGGCGATCACCAGGCAGCCGAGGGCGAGCGAGCTATAGAGCCGGGGGCGGGCGCGCAGCAAGCCGCGGGGCGACAAGCGTCGGTGGTGAGGTGCGGACATGATGCCACTCTATGCCGGCCACGCCTGCTGGGGCAATGCGGGGCTGCGGCATGGTTGCCGGCGCAACCGGCCTTGCACCGAGGAAGATGGACAGCGCGGCCGGGCCTGGGCTACACCCCGCGGTCGGGTTTGTCGCCACCGTTCGAGAGTCGCTGGAATGCCGATGCGGTTTTTGTCCAAGCTCATGATTCTGCTGGTGCTCGTCCTGGCGCCGATTTCGGCCGCCCGGGCACATGCCATCCTGCTCGACTCGACGCCGGCGGTGAACGCCACCATTGCCGGCCCGAGGGTGGCGTTCACGCTGCGCTACAATAGCCGCATCGATCACCAGCGCTCGCGCCTGACCCTGACCTTGCCGGATCGCAGCACCAAGGTGCTGCCGATCGCCGAGTCCTCGCCCGAAGATGAGCTCCTGACGTCGGCCGAGCTCTCGCCCGGCGCCTATTCCCTGCGCTGGCAGGTGCTGGCGGTCGACGGCCATATCACCCGCGGCGACGTCCCCTTCACCATCGGCGGCAATTAGCCCGCTTCATGGCCCTGCTGCTCGATCTGTTCGCCTATCTCTCGGTCATCGTCCATGGGCTGACCATTATTGCGCAATCCATGGCGCTGGGCGGGGTGCTGTTCCTGGTGTTCCTGGCGCGGCCTTTCGAGGCCGAGCTGGGCGAGGCCGGCGTGGCCATCCGCCGGCGCACCCGGCAGATCGCATTCTGGAGCATGCTCGCCCTGGTGCTGGCCGAGAGTGCGACGCTGGCGCTGCAGGGCTCGGTACTGGCCGGCACGGTCGATCTCGACCTGATGGGCGTGCTCGGTGCGGAATTCGCGATCTACAGCCTGGTCAAGATCGCCGGCGCCGTAGTGCTGGCGCTCATGCTGGCCGGGCGCGGCGACCGCACGCCGGCGCCGCTGCTGCTGGCCGGGCTCGCAATCGTGCTGGTGGCAGCGACCGGTACCACCCATGCCGCGGCCCGGCTCGACGACCGGGTGCCGCTGATGATCGTCGAGGCGCTGCACCAGCTGGGTGCCGCGATCTGGATCGGCGGCATCCCGAGCTTCGTCATGGCGCTCGGCCGCTGCCAGGACGGCATCGCCTGGCGCCGGGTCGGCAAGCGCTTCTCGCAGATGTCGATGCTGGGTGTCGCCTGCATCCTGGTCTCCGGCGTCACCATGAGCCTGCTCTATGTCGGCTCCTGGGACGGGTTCTACGGCACCGCCTATGGCGTCATGGTCGGCGCCAAGATCACCATGTTCCTGGGGCTGCTGGCGCTCGGCGGCATGAATTTCCTTCTGGTCGAGCGGCTGCGTGCCGATCCGAAGACTCCGGTCACCAGGCTGAAGCGCTTCGCCGAGATCGAGATCGCCGTGGGATTCTCGCTGTTCTTCGCCGCCGCCTCGCTGACCTCGTCGCCGCCGGCCGTCGATCTCACCACTGACCGGGTCAGCTGGGCCGAGATCGTCGAGCGCAACATCCCGATCTGGCCGCGCTTCGCCTCGCCCAGCCATGCCGATCTCGCCATCCCGGCGCTGCAGGGCAAGCTCGATGTCGAGGCGGCCGAGCAGGCCAAGAAGCCGCTGCCCGCCTTCGTCGAGGGGGCGGGCTATCTGCCGCCGCGCAATGCCTTCGACATCGCCTGGTCGGAATATAATCATCATTGGGCCGGGCTCTTCGTGCTGGCGATCGGCGTGCTGGCGCTCTTGAACCAGGGCGGTATCCGCTGGGCACGCCATTGGCCGCTGGTGTTTCTGGGCCTCGCCGTATTTCTGTTCCTGCGCTCCGATCCGGAGGTCTGGCCGCTCGGCGATATCGGCTTCTTCGAGAGCCTCTACGATGTCGAAGTGGTGCAGCACCGCTTCTTCGTGGTCCTGATCGTCGTCTTCGCCCTGTTCGAATGGCGGGTCCGGGCCGGCGGCCTCGCGGGGACGCGCGCTGCCCTGGTGTTTCCGGCGATCTGTGCCATTGGCGGCACGGCGCTGCTGACCCATCAGCACGCCATTGCCAACGTCAAGGACCAGCTCTTGATCGAGCTCACCCATACGCCGCTGGCGCTCGCCGGCGCCGGTGCCGGCTGGGCGCGCTGGCTCGAATTGCGCCTCGACCCGCCGGGCAACCGTATCGCCGGCTGGATCTGGCCGGTCTGCTTCCTGGTGGTCGGCCTGCTCCTGCTGTCCTATCGCGAGGCGTGAGCGGGTTGGCAGGCGTCAACCCCGCAGAAAGAACGCAGCACTCATCGCCAGCCCGATCGCCGTCACCCCGACGCGCAGCCAGGTCGGGTTGATCCGGCGCCCGACCCGGGCGCCGACATAGCCGCCGATCACGGCCGCGACCAGCATGATCAGGGTCTGCGGCCACCACACCTTGCCGGCCAGGACAAAGCACACGACCGCGGCGGCATTCATGGTGCCGGCCAGCAAGGTCTTGCTGGCATTCATGGCATTGAGATCGTCGAGGCCGAACAGCCCGTAGAGCGCCAGCATCAGGATGCCGATGGCGCCGCCGAAATAGCCGCCATAGATGGCGATCAGGAACTGGATGACGAGCAGGCTCATCGGCCCGATCGTGAACAGCCGCAGCAGCAGCGGCGTCAACTGCCGGCCGAAACCGAACAGCAGCGTCGCGGCCAGCAGCAGCCAGGGGATCAACTGATCGAAGGTCTTGGCCGGGGTATAGAGCAGCAGCAGCGCCCCGATCGTGCCGCCGACCAGGCTGACTAGCAGCATCGGCCAGAGCCCGATTTTCGGGAAAGGCACGAAATCGCGGCGATAGGCCCAGGCGCTGGCAAAGCTGCCTGGCGATGTGGCGACCGTGCTCGACGCATTGGCGATGATCGGCGGCACGCCGGTGAAGACAAGTGCCGGAAAGGTCACGAAGGACCCGCCGCCGGCCACGGCATTGAGAATGCCGGCAATGAAGGCGGCGGCGATCAGGAGGGCGATGTCGAGCGCGGTCACTCGGTCCGGCTGTCCAGCTCGAGCGCGGCTTGCACGATCGGTTTGGCCCATTGCGGGGTCGCGGCCAAGGCGTCTCGATCGGCACGGCCGGGATACATGACCTGGCCGGCAAGCATTTGCAGCACCAGGAGCGGGTTCGGAACGGGCGTCCCCGGTGCGGCCTCGGCGCTGTTGTCGAAGATCTGCAGCCGGGACAGGCGGGGCAGCAGCCTGATCAGATTGGCGTGGGACGAGATCCAGCGCGCCCGGATCCGGTCCTCAGCGATGGCGTGCCCGCCGCCGGATACCCGCAAGGCGACGCGGTGCAGATGTAGCTCCGGGCTGGATAAACCGCAGAAGATCATGTCGACGAAATGCGTATCAGCGGCGCGCTCGATCAGCGCGGGGATGGTGTTTCCGCCCAGGGTCGTCTCGAAGGCGAAGTCCGTGCCGTTGGCGATCGCGGCCTCAAGACGCCGGCGCCCATAGTGCCAGGCATGGGCGTTGGCGGTCTCTTGATCCATATCGGCGTCGGCCATGAGTTGGCGCGCGAAGGTGTCGGGATTGTACCAATCAGCGCCGTGCTCGGCCAGCATGGCGCCGCCGACGGAACTCTTGCCGGCGCCGTTGACGCCGGCCAGGACGGCGATGACCGGCTTTTCAGCCGCCATCAGAAGGTCTCGCCGGCCTTCGGTCGATTGCGCAGCTCCCCTCTGGCCTCGAAGACAGCGTCGAGCTTTTCCCGAAATTCGGGCGATTTCAGCTTATCCAATCGCTCGTCGAACCGCTTGGACAGCTCGTCCAGTACGGTCTGCTGGCGCCGTTGCATGGCCTCGATCTGTGCCGTCATTTCCTGGTAGCGTCCGGCTTCGACGACGACCATCTCGACTTTCGAGTGGCTCGTGATCGCGACGCTGCCAACCTCCCGCACCCGGCGAACGAGTTCCGCCCATTTGTTCTTGACCTGGCTGGCGCTCTGTTGCGGCAAGGCATCGATATCGAGCAGGTCGGCCATCATCGGTCGCTTCCTTCGGTCGAAGAATCAGTCGGAATATAGGAAGACCTCTCCAACTTGTCCAATTATTCCTAATATTGCCATTTTTGAATTTTCCCAAGGCGCCCATGCGCCGGCCAGCCATGCTCGCAGCCAAGAAGCGTTTGACAGACCCCGTGCGAATCCCCAATTTCCCAGGCAAATCTTCGCGAATTGAAGGGTTGGACCTTTGGACACCGGATCGGCACCTGGCCACCAGACTATCGATGGCGATCGCCTGCGCTCGCTCTTTCTGCAGTTCTTCGCCGAGCACGGCCATGCCGTGATCCCGAGCGCCTCGGTCATTCCCGAGAACGATCCCTCCGTGCTGTTCACCACTGCCGGCATGCATCCGCTGGTGCCCTATCTGATGGGGCGTGCACACCCGGCCGGGACGCGGCTGGTCGATGCCCAGAAATGCGTCCGCACCAACGATATCGAAGAAGTCGGCGATGCCACGCATCTGACCTTCTTCGAGATGCTGGGCAATTGGTCGCTGGGCGATTACTTCAAGCAAGAATCGATCGCGTTCAGCTGGGAGTTCCTGACCAGTGCCGCCTGGCTCAATATTCCCAAGGAGCGGATCGGCATCAGCTGCTTCGGCGGCGGCAACGGCGTCGAGCGCGACGAAGTCTCCTATGCCGCCTGGCTGGCACTGGGCGTGCCCGACAGCCGCATCGCCTTCCTCGGCATCGAGGATAATTGGTGGGCGACCGGCGACGAGGGCCCGTGCGGCCCCGATACCGAGATCTTCTACGACACGACCAACGGCGTCGCCTGCGACCTCGGCGCCGGCTGCAAGCCGGGCTGCAAATGCAATCGCTGGGTCGAGATCTGGAACAACGTCTTCATGGCGTATAACCGGACCGGCGGCCAGCTGGTCGATCTGCCCAAGCGCAATGTCGATACCGGCATGGGGCTGGAGCGGACGCTGGCGGTGCTGAACGGCGTGCCCTCGGCTTACGATACTTCGGCGTTCCGGCCGATCCTCGAAGCGCTGATCGCCAAGTCGAAGTTCACAGAAGCCCAGATCCAGGCTACGCCCGAGCTGCTGAAGGCGTTGCGGATCACCGCCGATCATCTCAGGACCTCGGTCTTCGTCATCGGCGACCAGCGCGGCACGGCGCCGTCGAACCAGGGGGCGGGCTATGTGCTGCGCCGGCTGATCCGCCGCGCCATCCGTTTCTGCGACCCGCTCGGCATCGATCCCGGCGCCTGGGTCGCGACCCATGAACTGGTCATCCACATGTTCGAGGCGGCCTATCCCGAGCTGCGCCAGAATGCCGAGCGCATCGGCCACGAGCTGCGGCTGGAGAAGGACCGGTTCGCCCTGACCTTGAAGACCGGCATCCGCCATTTGACCAAGGAAATCGAGGAGCTGAAGGCGGCCGGCAGCACGGCGCTGCCGGGCGAAAGTGCCTTCAAGCTTTACGACACCTACGGCTTCCCGATCGAGTTCACCCAGGAGCTGGCGTCGGAGCAGGGTTTCTCGATCGATATGGCGGCCTATGAGCGGCGTTTCGCCGAACATCGCGAGGCCTCGCGCACGCTTGCGGCCAAGAGCGGTCTCGCCGATGACAGCGAGGAATCGGTGCGCTACCACACCGCGACCCATCTGCTGCATGCGGCGTTGCGCCATGTCCTCGGGTCCCACGTGTTCCAGAAGGGCTCGAACATCACCCAGGAGCGGCTGCGCTTCGATTTCAGCCACCCCAAGCCGATGAGCAAGGACGAGATCGAGCAGGTCCAGGCCTGGGTCCAGGACGCGATCGACAGCGGCATCCCGGTGACCGCCGAGGCGATGAGCCTGACCGACGCCCAGGCCAAGGGTGCCATCGGCCTCTTCACCGACAAATACGGCGGCCAGGTCTCGGTCTATTCGATCGGCGACCGCTCGATGGAGCTGTGCGGCGGCCCCCATGTCCAGAACACCGCCGAAATTGGCAGGTTCAAGATCATGAAGGAGCAATCCTCCTCGGCCGGCGTGCGGCGCATCCGGGCGGAGATCGTGTAAGGCTCCCTGCTATTTCAAGTCATGCCCGGGCTTGTCCCCATGGCGCTAAGATAAGCCGAGATGAGGAATTTCCTCGACGGACGGAGCGCGAGAAAAAGGGGTCAGAGTGAATTTCCCGCCCGGTCCCGTCCAGAGTGGGATTCAGCCGTCGAGGAAATTCACTCTGACCCCTTTTTCTCGAGGGCTCGGGCGAAGGAGGAAATTCTTTATCCTAGCGCCTACCGCGATCAAGCCCGGCCATGACTGACTATTTCTGGTCGTCTATCCCTGCGCCGCCCGCAGCGCCAGGAAATCGCGCACGGCCGCCCCCGTCCCGAACGGCCAGGGCTTGAGCTTGTCCAGCGGCACGATCTTGAACCCGGCGAGTTCGGTCTCGTCGAGCTTGATCTCGCCAGTGGCGTGGATGTGATAGGCGATGATCACCTGGTTCATCTGGGCGAAACTATAGGCGCCGATCAGCGTCGTGGCGCCGGGCTCGAGGCCGAGTTCCTCGACCAGCTCGCGCCGCGCCGCCTCCTCGGGCGATTCATTGGGTTCGAGGAAGCCGGTGACAAGGCCGTGCCAGCTTTCGGGCCAGCCATGGCTGCGCACCAGGATGACCTCGCCGGCGCGCTCGACGATGGCGGCGACGACCGGGATCGGCGACAGATAGGTGATGCGCGCGCAAGCCGCGTCGGGGCACAGCAGCTGGCCCGGCCGGTTCTCGACCAGACCCAGGATCTGGCCGCAATGCGGGCAATGTTTCGGCGGTTCATAAGGCATGGCGGCAGGGTCCATCGCGCTAGGGCAGGGGCTGTCGCCAGTCTCGGCGCGCGCACCACCCGCGGTCAACCCCGCGCCGGTCTGTCGCGCGTCGAAGCCGGTGCAGCCGCCGCGCGGTTCTTGTACAGTCCGGCGGCATTTGCCCGGCACGGAGCCTTCTGCTGATGAATCGCGCGCTTATCGCCATGGCCGTCGGCTTGACGCTCCTGCTCGTCGCCGGGCTCGGCGCGCTGGCCTATCAGTTCTCCGGGATCGAGCTGCCGCGGTTGCAGCAGGCCGGGACCAGTCCGGGCGATGGCCGGCCGCAGATCGGCGGTCCCTTCGCGCTCGTCGACGGCGCCGGCAAGCCGGTCACCGACCAGGATTTCCGCGGCCGCTACATGCTGATCTATTTCGGCTACACGCATTGCCCGGATGCCTGCCCGACCGCGCTCAACGACATGGCGCTCGCCCTCGCCACGCTGGGTCCGGCGCGTTCACGGGTGCAGCCGATCTTCATCACCGTCGATCCCGAGCGCGACAGGGGCCAGGCCCTCACCGATTATGTCGGCGCCTTCGGTCCCGATTTCATCGGGTTGACCGGGACCGAGGACCAGATCGGCCAGGTCAAGAAGCTCTTCAAGGTCTATGCCGCCAAGCACCCGACCAAGGACGGCGACTACGACATGGACCACAGCTCGATCATCTATCTGATGGACCCGTCCGGCCGGTTCATCACCAATTTCACCCATGAAACCAGCCCGGACGAGATGGCGACGAAGATGGAATCGCTGCTTTCCTGACGGCGCGGCCGGTAAATCATTGCGCGAGCGCCACGACGCGGCCACAATCCTGTGATTGATACTTGGCGCCTTCCGCCACTCTCCCAGGAGATGTTTAAATGAAATTTGCCAAGGGCCTCGTCGCTGCCTCCTTGCTGACCCTCATTGCCGCGCCGGTTTTTGCGCAATCGCTCGAAGCGAAGAAAATGTACGCCAAGGAGGAAGCCGATCTGGCGACCAAGACGGCGCTCACCAACAAGGCGTGCGGCTTCGAGCTCAAGACCCAGGTCGACTGGCCGAGCTTCAACGCCGACGAGGTGCTGCAGAAGTCCGTCGCTTCCTGGTGCACGGCCGGCCTCGATGCCATGGAAGATCTGTGCGCCGAGGCCCAGGGCAAGGCGGCCGTCGCCGCCAAGGTCAAGACCCTGACCTGCGCCGGCGCCCCCGCCGTCTCGGCGACGCTGTCCCCCGAGGGCAACCTCACCTACGCGTTCCCGTTCTCCTCGGCCTCAAATCAGAACAAGCTGCTGATCCGCACCTATCTCGAGAAGAATCTGTAGTCTTTCCAGCTATGATCTGGGCCTGCTCCCTCGACGGCCAAATAGGCGTGCCCTTCGCCCGCTTGGCGGGAGAGGGAGGGGCCCGGCGCTGTTGCGACGGGAGGGTGAGGGTGGGTGCTCCGGCCATGCCATTGCTGT
>Ga0302314_10010816_pt1 | contig 15940 bp, 15 predicted proteins | sample III_Palsa_N2_3_FD_200533 | JGI IMG/M metagenome (GOLD analysis project Ga0302314, IMG submission 200533) | Peat permafrost microbial communities from Stordalen Mire near Abisko, Sweden - III_Palsa_N2_3 | ecosystem: Environmental > Terrestrial > Soil > Palsa > Peat permafrost | place: Sweden... | reverse complement strand
ACTCCATTGATGTCCTTGGTGCCCTTGGTGAGCTTCGTGTTTCACTGCGGTTGAGCCGCACGGAGAGCCAAGCGGACAACTATTGAGCGCAAAAAGACCTACGCGCTGCTGGATCTGGGCGCTCCCCACCTCACCCCGACCCTCTTCGCCCCAATGGGGCGGAGAGGGAGATTCAGGGGCTTGCCCGGGGGTACACCCCTGTTGCCCCCGCTACGGCAAAACACCATCGCCGAGGAACAGCTCGAGCAGCTGTCGGGCGCCGGCCATTGGCGTCATGGCGCCGTCGCGCACCCGGGCTTCGATCTCGGGAATATGCTCGGCGATCGCCGGCCGGCGTTTCAGCGCTGCGATCAGCCCGTCGCCGAGATCGGCCCAGAGTGCGGCCTGGGCCTGAGCGGCGCGGCGCGCCTGCTTCTCGCCAGCTGCTTCCAGCACCGCCTCGTGCCGTTCGATCGCCGACCAGACCTGGTCGAGCCCGCCGCCGGCCAGTGCCGAGACCGGGATGACCTCCGGCTGCCAGAGTGGCGTGATCGGCCGCAGCATTCGCAGCGCCGCCTTGTAATCGGCGACCGCGGTCAGCGCCGCCGGCCGGGTTGCCCCATCGGCCTTGTTGACCAGGATCAGCTCGGCCAGCTCGACGATGCCCTTCTTGATGCCCTGCAGCTCGTCGCCGGCCGAGGGCAGCAGCAGCAGGCAGAACAGATCGACCATATCGGCGACCGCAGTCTCGGACTGCCCGACCCCGACCGTCTCGACGATGATCACGTCGAAGCCGGCCGCCTCGCACAGGATGATCGATTCGCGCGTCCGCCGCGCCACCCCGCCCAAGGTGCCGCCGGTTGGCGACGGCCGGATGAAGGCCTGGTCTGAGCGCGACAGCTCGGTCATCCGGGTCTTGTCGCCCAGGATCGAACCGCCGGTCCGGCGCGACGAGGGATCGACCGCGAGCACCGCCACCCGCCTGCCCCGCGCCACCAGATACAGGCCGAACGCCTCGATGAAGGTCGATTTGCCGACGCCAGGCACGCCCGAGATGCCGAGCCGGATCGACCTGCCGGCATGCGGCAGCACGGCGGCGATCAGCGTCTCGGCTTCCTCGCGATGGTCGGCACGGGTCGATTCAATCAGCGTGATGGCGCGGGCCAGCGCCCGGCGGTCGCCGCCCAGGAGTTCGGCCGCCCGGCCATCCGGACCGGGCGCGTTCACTCCGCGACCTCGGCCAGCGCCGCCTCGCGCTCGGCGGCCCGGCGCTGGCGCAGCCACATGGCGGCATAGATGCCGTCCTGGGCCAGCAAGGCGCCATGGCGGCCGCGCTCGACGATGCGGCCGTGCTCCAGCACCAGGATCTCGTCGGCATCGACGATGGTCGAGAGCCTGTGCGCGATGACGACGGTCGATCGTTCGGCCGAGACTGCGCGCAAACTGGTCTGGATCTCCTGCTCGGTATGGCTGTCGAGCGCGCTGGTCGCCTCGTCGAAGATCAGCACCGAAGGCTGTTTCAGGATGACGCGGGCAATGGCGACGCGCTGCTTCTCGCCGCCGGACAGCTTGAGGCCGCGCTCGCCGACCCGGCTCTGGTAGCCATCGGGCAGGCGCCGGACGAAATCATGGATGCGGGCGAGGCCGGCCGCCTGCTCGACCTCGTCGCGCGAGGCACCGGGCCTGCCATAGGCGATGTTGTAATAGATCGAATCATTGAACAGCACAGTGTCCTGCGGCACCACGCCGATCGCCTGGCGCAGGCTGAGCTGGGTGACGTCGCGCAGATCCTGGCCGTCGATGGTGATGGCGCCGGAGCCGACATCGTAGAAACGGAACAACAGCCGCGCGATGGTCGATTTGCCGCCGCCGCTGGGGCCGACGATGGCAACGGTCTGGCCCGGCGGCACCTCGAAGGACACGTCTTCCAGAATCGGCCGGCGCGGATCATAGGCGAAAGAGACGTGGTCGAAGACGATGCGGCCGCGCGGTGCCGCCAGATCCGGGGCGCCCGGCCGATCCTGGATCTCGGCCGGCTCGGCCAGTAGCCGGTACATCGCTTCGACATCGGTCAGCGACTGCCTCACATTGCGATAGACCATGCCGAGGATGTTGAGCGGCGCGTAGAGCTGCAGCAAGTAGATGTTGACTGCCACGAAATCGCCGATCGTCATCGTCTTGGCAACGACGCCTTGGCCGGCCATGACCATCACGGTGATGAGGCCGCTGGCGATGATCGTACCCTGGCCGATATTCAGCATCGACAGGGTCGTTTGGCTGCGGATCGCCGCCTGCTCATAGGCCCGCTTGGCCGTATCGAAGCGAGTCGCCTCATGCGCCTCATTGGCGAAATACTTGACCGTCTCGTAATTGAGCAGGCTGTCGATCGCCTTGGTATTGGCTTCGCTGTCGCGCTCGTTCATCTCGCGCCGAAAGCGCACGCGCCATTGCGTGACGCCGATGGTGAAACCGATATAGAGGATGATCGTCGCCAAGGTCGCCAGCGCGAAACCGGCGCTGTAGAAGCGCCACAGCACGGCCGAGACCAGGGCGATTTCCAGCAGGGTCGGCAGGATGTTGAAAAGGGTGAATCCCAGCAGATATTCGATGGCGGTGGTGCCGCGCTCGACCGCGCGCGACAGCCCGCCGGTCTGGCGCTCCAGATGAAAGCGCAGCGACAGCGCGTGCAGATGGTTGAAGACGTCGAGCGCCGTCAGCCGAATGGCGCGCTGGGCGACGCGGGCAAAGACCAGCTCCCGCAGCTCGCCCGCCGCCTGGGCGCCGATCCGTGCCAGCCCATAGCCGATGATGAGGGCGACCGGCACGAGCACCACGGTCGGGGCCGACAAGGCGTCGATGGCGCGCTTGTAGAGCAGCGGCACACCGATCGTGATCAGCTTGGCGCCGACGATCAGCGCCATGGCGACGACCACGCGCAGCTTCAGCGCCGCCTCGCCGCGCGGCCAGAGCAGCGGCAGCAGCCGGCGGACGACCCGGGCCTGGTCGCGCATCGGCGCCGCTTCCGGGCGCGGGCCCTCGGGCGCCGGGCGGATGCGATCCCTCACGCGCCGGCCTGGGAGATCACGGCGGGGGCCGGGCGCCGGCGGACGATCTGAAAGGCGATGAATGCTGAGACCAGCATGACCAGGGCGCCCACCACATAGGGGGCACTCGGGCCCGCCAGTTCGAAGGCCTGGCCGGCCACGGCCGGGCCGACGATGCGGGCGAAGCTGCCGACCGACTGGTTGACGCCCATGATGCCGCCCTGTTCATCGGCAGCCGCCTCCTGCGAAATCAGCGCCGAGGTCGAGGGCGAGGCGAGGCCCATGCCGAACGCCAGGCAGCACGAGGCGACGATACCCAGCACCGGCTCCATGGCCGCCGCCAGCAGGGCTAGGCCGATGGCAATCGCGATGGTCCCGGCAAACAGCGCCCGCGCCTCACCATAGCGCTTGATGATGCGGCCGATCAGCCCACCCTGGACGATCACCAGCACGATGCCGACCACGGCGAAGACCATGCCGACCTGGCGCGGCCCCCATTGCAGCCGGTGATCGGCCCAGAGCGCGAAGGTCGATTCCATCCCGGCAAAGGCGAAGCTGGTGCTGAAGAACAGAATCATCAGGATGCGCAAGCGCGGCCGGCCGAAGGCCTCGCGGATCTGGGCGATGCGGCCGGCGCCCCGGCGCGCCTGGGCACGCAGTTCCGGCGTCAGCGATTCCCTGAGCGCGAAGATCGCGATGATCAGGGCCAGGCCGCACAAACCGGCGGCCACGAAGGACGGCAGCGCCACTTCGACATGGGCCGGATCGCCGCCCGCCAGCACGCCGCCGAGCGCCGGCCCGAGCACGAAGCCGAGCCCGAGGGCGGCACCCAGCAGACCCATGCCCCGGCCCCGGTTCTCGCGCGTCGTGACGTCGGCGATATAGGCCTGGGCCACCGAAATATTGCCGGCCGAGAGGCCCTGGAGGGCGCGTGCCGCAAACAGCATCCATAGCGCATCGGCCGAGCTCAGCCACAGATAGGCCAGGATCGACGTCGCGACGCTGACCAGGATCACCGGCCGCCGCCCGATCCGGTCGCTGAGTCGGCCCCACAGCGGTGCCGCCAGCAGCTGCATTCCGGAATAGGTCGACATGAGCGTTGTGATGACCGCCGGCGAGGCATGGAAATGCTCGCCATAAAACGGCAGCAGCGGAATGATGACGCCGAATCCCAGCAGATCGACGAAGACGACCAGAAGCATCACGATCATAGCGATGACTAGATAGCGAAGATCGCCCGCGAAACCCAGCCGAAGTTTGGCACCTCTCCCGCGTCGCGAACGCGCAGCCGCTGTTTCAGGGTCTGGCGCGAAGCTATCGGAATGAACATTCCGGCTGATCGTTCTCCTCCTCCCCTTGCGGGAGGAGGCCGGGAGGAGGGGGTGCCGATGCCGCGCAATGCTGTTTCAAGCCATACCAATGCGTCACCGAGACACCGCAGCGCCTGCGGCGCACCCCTCCTCCCAACCTCCTCCCGCAAGGGGAGGAGGAGTTAAAGGCGACTATTTCTTGCCGGACCCGTTCGGTCTCTTAGTGTCCCCGGCGCCGCGGCACCGCTACGACCCGGTGACGCTGTAGCCGCTGCCCATGAACAGCTCGTCGCGCATCTTCAGATCCTCTTCGAGATCCTGGTGGATCGCGGCGTAGAGGTCGCGGATCGACAACATGCCGACGATCCGCTCGCCGGCCATGACCGGCAGATGGCGGCAGCCGATCCGACGCATCAGCGCCAGCGCATGGCTCGGCGTGTCATCCGGCCCGACCGTCGCCGGATCGGCGGTCATGATCTCGCTGATAGGGACGATGGCCGGGTCCAGGCCCTTGGCCACGATGCGCTGGGTGATGTCGCGCTCGCTGCAGATGCCGACCAGCCTGCCGTGCTCGGCGACCAGAATGGCGCCGATATTACGATCGGCCATCGCCTTGGCGGCATCGCGCACGGCCAAGCCGGGCGAAAGGATGGTCAGAACCTGGTCGCGGACAAGATCGGGAACGATTTTACGGCTCATGCGAACCTCCCAGCTTGCGAGCCGGAAACCTTCCGAGTTCCCACTCCGAAGCAGAGAGTAGCGTGACAGGGCCGGCCGGCCCGGTCAATTGCGGTATCTCGCGGTGCAATGCGAAGGGTTAGACGGCGCCGTCGGCCTTGAGCACGGCCTCCACCGCGGCGACCGGGACGCGGCGCTCGATCACGGCTTGGCCGATCGCGTCGAGCAGGATGAAGGTCAGCCGCCCGTCTTCGGCCTTTTTGTCATGCGCCATATGGGCAATGAGCCGGGACGCGGAAAAGGGCGCCCCTGGAATCTCGCTCATCGAGACCGGCAGCCCGGCGTGATCGAGATGGGCGCGGATGCGCTGCGCGCCGGCCGCATCGAGCCGCCCGTAGGCCACCGACAATTCGGCGGCCAGGACCATGCCGATCGCCACGGCCTCGCCATGCAGGAGATCGCCGCCGAAGCCGGTCTCGGCCTCGAGCGCATGGCCGAAGGTATGGCCGAGATTGAGCAGGGCGCGGCGCCCGGCCTCGCGTTCATCCTCGGCGACGATCGCCGCTTTCATCCGGCAGCAGCGCGCGATGGCGGCACCCAGCAGCGACGGCTCCAGGGCGAGGATCTGGTCGACATCGCGTTCCAGCCCGGCGAAGAATTCGCCATCGCCGAGGGCGGCGGTCTTGGCCAACTCGGCATAGCCGGCGCCCAATTCGCGCGCCGGCAGGGTCGCCAGCACGTCGAGATCGGCCAGCACCAGGCGCGGCTGGTGGAAGGCGCCGATCAGATTCTTGCCGTGGCGGGTGTCGACGCCGGTCTTGCCGCCGACCGAACTGTCGATCTGGGCCAGGAGCGAGGTCGGGATCTGGACGAAATCGATGCCGCGCAGCAGGGTCGCCGCGGCGAAGCCGGTCAGATCGCCGACCACGCCGCCGCCCAGCGCCACCAGCACGGTGTTGCGGTCGGGCTGATGATCGAGCAGCCGCTCGGCCAGATCCGGGAAGCGGCGGATCTCCTTCGACGCCTCGCCCGGGCTGATCACCACCGCTTCGTGGCGATACTCCATGGCGTCGAGGCCGATCTGCAGGGCCGTCAGGTGATGGTGGGCGACATGATCGTCGCTGACGATCAGCAGCCGGCGCGGTCCGATCGCGTGGTGCAGCAGGGCCCCGGCCCGGCGCAGCAGACCGGTGCCGATGACGATATCATAGCTGCGCCCGGCGAGATCGACGGTGACACGCTCGGTCAAACTCGTGGCAGTCATAGCACGGGCTCCGGTCGCCGATCGACGATGCCGGCCGGTCCGGCCCATTCGGCGAGCGCGGTCAGCAGCTTCTGCACCGTCGTGTCGGCCGGTCCGGCCAGGCTGTCGATGGCGATGTCGGCCTCGGCATAGACCGGATAGCGCGTCGCCATCAGCCGGGTCAGCACTTCGCGCGGCTCGCCCTGGCTCAGGAGCGGCCGGTTCTGCCGCCGCGCCGTCCGCTCCAGCAGGGTTTCGAGATCGGCGCGCAGCCAGATCGAAATTCCGTGCTCGCGGATGCGCGCCCGCGTCGCCGGATCCATGAAGGCGCCGCCGCCGGTCGCCAGGACCTGGACCGGACCATCGAGCAGCCGGGCGATGATCCGGCGCTCGCCGGTGCGGAACACGGCCTCGCCGTCGCGCGCGAAGATCTCGGCGATGGTCTCGTTGGCCGCCTTTTCGATTTCGCTATCCGAATCGGTGAAGGGCACGTGCAGCCTTTGCGCCAGGCGCCGGCCAATGCTGGTCTTGCCGGCACCCATCAGCCCGACCATGACGATCGAACGGTTGAGACGAAGCGACGGCGTATCGGTCATGCGCGGAGACTCATGCTGCATATCACGGGAGCCCTTCCCGAAGGCGCCGACAAAATGCCATAAAAGCAGATCATGACGCACGGTATCATGCTTTCAAAAGGCGTCGAGCGGCACCAAACGCTCGGCAGCCTGTTCTCCAGCGCAGATGGGAATGATGGGTAGAGTGCTTCTGGTCGTGGCGCTGATCGTGGTCATCGGCCTGCTCGGCGGCGGCGCGTTTCTGGCGTTCTGGGATATTCCGGCTCCGATCAACAAGGTCGACAAGGTCCTGCCCGATGCCCGCTTCCCGAAATAGAAGGCGGCTCGCCGCCTCGGTGCTGGCCGGGCTGTTGCTGGCTCCCGCCGCCTTCGCGCAGATCGGGCCGCCGGTCCGGCTGGGGCCGCCGCCGCCCGGCGCCCCGGCCGATGTCCCGCCACCGCCGCCACCGCTCGATCGGCCGGCGCCACGCGGGTCGGCGAATATCACGGTCGACCAATTGGCCCCGCTCAGCCCCGATGCCATCGGCGTGCTCGGTCCCGGCAATCGGGGCTTCGCCGACTCGCTGTGGCAGGGCACGACACGGGCGACCGTGCAGGCGCTGCTGCCCAAGATCGGCTCGACCAATTCGCCGACGCTGCAGGATCTGGCCTATCGCCTGCTCGCGACCAGTGCCTCGCCGCCGAGCGGGCCGGGCGAAGGCTCGCTGCTGGCGCTGCGCGCCGAACGCCTGACCAATGTGCTCGGCCGCGCCGATACAGCACTCGCCCTGCTGCAGGCGCTGCCGCCCGATCAGCGCGGCGAGGATCTGGCCAAGATCTCGGTCGATCTCTCGTTCCTGTCCGGCGATCGCACCGGCGCCTGCCGCCAGATCCACGGCCGCGACAAGACCTGGCACAGCCCCAACTGGGATCGCGGGCTGATCACCTGCCAGATCCTGGACGGCAGCACGACCGAGGCGCAGCTCGGCCTCGACATGCTGCGCGAGGCCAAGACCAAGGATGACGGCTTCGCGGCCCTGGCCGAGCTGGCACTGGGCAATGATATCAAGCTGCCGGATACGCTGCCGGCCCCGCAGCCCATGGCCCTGGCGCTCATCGACAAGGCCAATCAGGCTGTGCCCAAGAAGGCCTTCGACTCGGCGCGCCTGCCGATGCTGGTCGAAATCGCCATCGGCACCGGCTTCCCGGCCGATCAGCGCGCCATCGCCGCCGAGAAGGCGGCAGCCCTCGGGGCCGTGACACCAGAGGTGCTGGCGGCGGCCTATCTGGCCGTGCCGCTCGACGAAGAGGATCTCGATAGCCCGCTCAACCGGGCCGATGCCGCCGGCGGCACCAAGGGCCGGGCGATCCTGTTCCGGGCCGCGCATGACGCGGCCACGGTCATGGCCAAGGCGAATTTCCTGCAGGCCCTGCTGCTCAAATCGCCGCGCGCCGATCTCTATCCGGCCGTGCTGCGCGCCGCCCAATCGATGCTGCTGGAAGTGCCGGCCTCGATCGACATGAAGGCGCAGGCCGTCGATTTCGCCCATGCACTCTATGCAATCGACCACCCGAACGAGGCCGGGCAATGGCTGGCCGTGGCCGATCCGCAGGCAGCCGCCGCCGTACTGCCGCTCGCCCATATCGCCGCCGGTGCCGCCGCCCCGCCCTGGACCGAGACGCCGCTCGCCGATTTGACCGGCGGCAGCAAGAAGGACCCGTCGCTCGGGCCGAAACGGGCGACAGCACTCGTCCAGCTGCTCGCGGCCGAAGGCAATTCGGTGCCGGATAGTTTGGTCATGCCGCTCGTGGATGCCCGCATCGGCGGCGCTGGCAGCGTCGGCCCCGGACTGCTGATCGATAGCGAAGCCGCCGGCAAGCATGTCGGCGGCACCGTCCTGGCCGTGCTGGCCGGCCTCGGCGACGAGGGTGCGGCCGGCCCGAGCCAGACCGTAGCCCAGGCCGTCGCCGGCCTGCGCAAGGCCGGGCTGCCGGACGAGGCCCGCCATTTGGCCATCGACGCAGCACTCGCCGCCGGACTCTAGCGCGGCCCGCGATCGATGGCCGCGACACCCCTGAAAACTCCTCTCCGCCCCATTGGGGGGGAGAGGCTGGGTGAGGTGGGGGACGCTCCCGACTTGCGGCGGGTGGCCCCCGAAACACCGTCGATATTACCGCTGAATTTCAATGCCGCTAGCGATCGGCAGGGCGCGCTGGACCGTCTCATGGGCAAGCATTTTGCGTTCCCCACCTCACCCGACCTCTCCCCCCCAATGGGGCGGAGAGGAGAAGATTTGGGTCCATTTTCCGGAAAGCCGCTCTGATGGCCGCGCGGCCAGGCAAGCCGAAGGCGCCGGCGCCCGATCTGCCGCCTTCGGCCGAGGCCTTTCTCGAGATGTTGGCGGCCGAGCGCGGGGCGGCGGTGCTGACGCTCGATGCCTATGGCCGCGACCTTGCCGATTTCGCCGGTTTCCTCGGCAAGAGGCCGATCGATACCGCCAATGAGGCGGATCTGCGCGGCTATCTGGCTCGGCTCGAAGATACCGGAATGTCGCCGCGCACCGCGGCGCGGCGGCTCTCGGCGCTCCGGCAATTCCACAAATTCCTGATGAGCGACGGCATTCGCACCGACGACCCGACCGCGAGCCTGGACGGGCCGCGCCAGGGCCGCCGCCTGCCCAAGCTGCTGAGCGAGGCGGAGGTCACGGCGCTGATCACCACGGCAGCCGAAGACCAGAGCCCCGAGGGGCTGCGGCTCAGCGCCATTCTCGAGCTGTTCTACGCCTCGGGCCTGCGCGTCTCCGAGCTGGTGGCGCTGCCCTTCGGTGCGGTCGCCCGCGGCGAGCCCTTCATGACCGTGCGCGGCAAGGGCGGCAAGGAACGGCTGGTGCCGATCGGCGGCGGGGCGCGGGCGGCACTCGACGCTTATCTGGCCGTCCGTGCGGTTTTCCTCGAATCCGGCCGGCCGGCACGCTGGCTCTTCCCGTCGCGCGGCGCCAGCGGCCATCTGACGCGCAACCGCTGCGGCCAGCTGCTGAAGGCGCTGGCGCTCAAAGCCGGGGTCGATCCGACCAAACTCTCGCCGCATGTGCTGCGCCATGCCTTTGCCACCCATCTGCTGGCCCATGGCGCCGATCTCAGGAGCGTGCAGCAGATGCTGGGCCATGCCGATATCGCCACGACCGAGATCTATACCCATGTCGATGTCGAGCGGCTGACCCGGCTGGTGACGACGGCCCATCCGCTGGCCCGGCGCGGCCGCAAGCACTGAGGCTTCCCTTCGCCGGCCCAGGCTGTAAGCTCGCGTGCGGCGCAGCATCGGACAGCGGAAGAAAACCATGATGGACGGGTCGGCGATTGGGCGGTTCGGCAGCGGACGTGAGGTCAAGCGGATCGAGGATGCCGCGTTGCTGGCCGGCGCCGGGCGCTTTGCCGATGATGTCTCGGTGCCGGCGCAGAGCCATCTGGTGTTCCTGCGCTCGCCCCATGCCCATGCCCGCATCGTCGCGATCGATGTGGCTGCGGCCGCGGCGCTGCCCGGGGTGATCGCCGTCCTGACCGGTGCGGATCTGGTCGCGGCCGGCGTCAAGCCGGTGGCGCTGGCGCCGATGTTCAAGCGGCCCGACGGCTCGGCCGGGGCCGCACCCCCGCGCTTTGCGCTGGCCCAGGGCGCCGTGCGCTTCGTCGGCGAGGCCGTCGTGGCCCTCATCGCCGAAACGCACGGACAGGCCAAGGACGCGATCGAGGCCGTCGTGGTCGAGTATGAGGATCTGCCTTCGGTGACGGCACTGGCACCGGCCGCCGCCGAGGGCGCACCGCTGGTTTGGCCCGCGGCGACCGGCAATATCGCGGCCCAGATGGTTCATGGCGATGCCGCCGCGACCGCAGCCGCCTTTGCCGCGGCCGCCCATATCGTGGCGCTCGACGTCACCAACCAGCGCCTGGCGCCGACGCCGATGGAGCCGCGCAGCTCGCAGGCGAGCTACGATCCGGCGACCGAGCGGCTGACCCTGCGGCTTTCCAGCCAGATGCCATCGGGCGCCCGCGACACGCTGTGCAATGCCGTGCTGGGCATCCCGACCGACAAGGTCCGGGTCGTGGTCGACGATGTCGGCGGCGGCTTCGGCATGAAGACCGGGCTCTATCCCGAGGATATCTGCGTCGCCTATGCCGCCCGCCTGCTGCAGCGCCCGGTGAAATGGACGGCCGAGCGGCTCGAGGAGTTCCTCGCGGCGACTCATGGCCGCGACGTCGAAAGCCGGGCCGAGCTGGCGCTCGACGCCCAGGGCAAGGTGCTGGGTTATCGCCTGCGCTCGCTGTGCAATATGGGCGCCTATGCCAGCACCTCGGGCATCATCATCCAACTGATGATCGGGCCCTGGGTCTCGACCAGCATCTACGACATCCGGAATATCGATTTCGATCTGCGCGCCGTCCTGACCCATACGGCGCCGACCGGGGCCTATCGCGGCGCCGGGCGGCCGGAGGCGATCTTCCTGATCGAGCGGCTGCTCGACGTCGCGGCCCGCAAGCTGGGCCTCGACCCGGCCGAGATCCGCCGGCGCAACCTGATTGCACCCGAGCAGATGCCCTATCGCAACGCCATGGGCCAGGTCTATGACAGCGGCAATTTCGGCTCGATCCTGGAGCAGGGGCTGGCGCTGGCCGCCTGGGATGATTTCCCGGCGCGCGCGGCCCAGTCGCGCGCCCGCGGCAAGCTGCGCGGCCGCGGCCTCGCCGCCTTTCTCGAATGGACCGGCGGCAATGCCTTCGAGGAGCGGGTCACCGTCTCGGTCTCGGGCGAGGGCGAGATCGAGATCTATGCCGCGACCATGCCGATGGGCCAGGGCATCGCCACCTCCTATGCCCAGCTCGTCGTCGATGTCTTCGGCGTGCCGATCGAGCGGATCCGCATCATCATGGGCGACAGCGACCGCGGCTCGGGCTTCGGCAGCGCCGGCTCGCGCTCGCTCTTCACCGCCGGTTCGGCGATCAACCATGCCTCGACACTGGCCGTTTCGGCCGGACGCAAGCTCGCCGGCGATGCGCTCGAAGCGGCCGAGGCCGATATCATTTATGCCGAAGGCGTGTTCCGCATCGCCGGCACCGACCGCGAGATCGGCTTGTTCGACCTGGCCGGCCGCCAGCCCGAGCGCCGCATCTTCATCGACGCGACCAGCCGGGTGAACGGCCCGAGCTGGCCCAATGGCTGCCATCTCTGCGAGGTCGAAGTCGATCCCGAGACCGGCACGGTCGAGATCGTCTCCTATGTCTCGGCCAATGATGTCGGGCGCGTCGTCAACCCGATGATCGTGCGCGGCCAGCTCGATGGCGGGGCGGTCCAGGGCATCGGCCAGGCGCTCGGCGAACATATGCGCTACGACCCCGATTCGGGCCAGGCGATCACCGCCAGCCTGATGGATTACACGATGCCGCGCGCCGATATCGTGCGCGATTTCGTGCATGTGCTCGACCAGTCGATCCCATGCCGCAACAACCCGCTCGGCGTCAAAGGCGTCGGCGAGCTGGGCACGATCGGCGCGACGCCGGCCGTGGTCAACGCCGTAGCGGACGCGCTTGCCCGCGCCGGCCATGCCGAAGCGGCCGAGCGGCTGCAGATGCCGCTGACGCCGGCCACGGTATGGGCCGCGATGCAGTAGGGCAAGCTAGCGGCTCAAATCAGTGGGGCGGTCGTCCCCGGCCGCCTTGCCGGCGAAGCCGGCAATCAGCCTCGACGGCGAAAGGTTCATGCAGGCGGGGACACCGGTCGAAGCGCGTAACGATCTATCCGCAGCGAGATTTATTGCCGCCTGCGGCGGCAAGGCGGCCAGGGACGGCCGCCCCACTGAATAAAATCTGTTGCCGCACCGCTGCCTGCCCTTATCTGGTGCGTAAGGGCGTCCCCGCCCCTCGGCCGGTGCAGCCGGCATCGTGATCACTTTCGCGAGGAGCGTGTCGCTATCACTATTTAAATATCAGGGCGTCGGCCTTCATGAGAATACGGATTTATCGGATGAGAGCGGATTTGCATGGATTGCTCTCATCCGTAGACATCCGTGACATCCGTGTTCTCATGAAGGCTGGGGGCACCGGCGACGTGCTGATCGTGCCGTTTCAGGAGCTTTGTCTATGAAGTGCCCGGTTTGTGGTGGTGCAGAGCTGATCCATGACGCACGTGACCTGCCGCACAGCTACAGAGACGAGACGACACTCATTCCGGCGGTCGCCGGCGATTGGTGCCCAGCCTGCGGCGACTGCGTCCTGGACGCCGCGGACGGCGCCCGCGTGAGTGCCGCCATGCTGGAGTTCAAGAAACTGGTGATCGCTGGCACCGTCGATCGCAAATCAGGGCGACGTCCTCTCCGCAAGTTCGGCCATAAAAATTAGCGCTCCAGCCGACAGTCCAGCGACTAGCCCTGCACCGAGCAGCACTCGGTGCACTCTTCTCAATTTATCCTGATGGATTCGATATGCTTCGGGCGGCGGCTGGCCCAAGAAGACCAGCGCTTTCGTCAGAAGCCTGCTGCGGCCAGGAAGGTTTGCGGCGGATGCGGCGCGCCATCTTGAGATCGGCGACGCCCCAGTAATAAAGCCGGCAATCGTGTGAAACTGCGCGTATAGGATGGCGGCGGTCCAGACGAACCATGCTCCGGTGAACGCCGCCACCAGGATATACACCAGGACCTTCATTCGTAATCCAGTTCTGCCATCGGCCGCATAAGCATCTCAATCCAGCCGCCAGCCGAGCCCGCTCATGCAGGCATTGAAGGCGCCGGCATCGTTGCTGCGGCTCTTGTCGCAAGCCGCGGAATCCCGTTTGAAATCATCGTCGCTGGCGCCGGCCTTGTTCCAGCGATAGGTGCCGCAGCCGGCACAGCCGGCGCCGAGGGCGAAAAGCAACAGCCAAGCCATCGGTTTCGTCGCGAACCCCATTCCTCATCCCCGCTTGCCGCAGTGCCAAAACTGCCGCATCTATCTTGCCACCGATAGCGCGGATAAGGAAACCGGACCATGAGCTTCACCCTCGTCGACCAGGCGGAACCGCGGCTGAACCGCAGCGAGCTGGCCGTGCCCGGCAGCCAGCCAAAGCTGTTCGAAAAGGCGGCCAAGGGCAGTGCCGACGTCATTTTCCTCGATCTGGAGGACGCCGTCGCCCCGGACGACAAGGTCCAGGCCCGCAAGAACATCATCCAGGCGCTGAACGAGATCGACTGGGGCAACAAGACCCTATCGGTCCGCATCAACGGGCTCGACACGCATTATATGTATCGCGACGTGGTCGATGTCGTCGAACAGGCCGGCGACAAGCTCGACCTGATCATGATCCCCAAGGTCGGCACCGCCGCCGATGTCTATGCCGTCGACATGATGGTGACCCAGATCGAAGCCGCCATGGGTTTCAAGACCCGCATCGGCTTCGAGCTGATCATCGAGACGGCGCTGGGCATGCAGAATATCGAGGCCATTGCCGGCGCCTCCAAGCGCAACGAATCGCTGCATTTCGGCGTCGCCGACTACGCCGCCTCGACCAAGGCGCGGACCACCAATATCGGCGGCGCCAACCCGGATTATGCCGTGCTGACCGATCCCGACGCCGCGGGTCATCGCCTGACCCATTGGGGCGACATGTGGCATTACGCCATCGCCCGCATGGTGGTGGCCGCGCGCGCCAATGGCTTGCGCCCGATCGACGGCCCGTTCGGCGATTTCTCCGACGCCGAAGGCTACCGCGCCGACGCCCGCCGCTCGGCCGTGCTCGGCTGCGAAGGCAAATGGGCAATCCACCCGAGCCAGGTGGCGCTCGGCAACGAGATGTTCACGCCGTCCGAAGCCGAGGTGACCAAGGCCAAGCGCATCCTCGACGCCATGGCCGAGGCCCAGCGCGAAGGCCGGGGTGCGGTGGCGCTCGACGGCAAGCTGATCGATCTGGCCTCGATCCGCCAGGCCGAGGTGCTGGTCACCAAGGCGGCGCAGATCTCCGGGGCGGCGTAGGGTTAGATCGGACCGCGGCGCCTACTGGATGCCGCGGTCCCAAGATGGGATCAATCAGAGCGACCGGACTTGACCGCTCCGGCTAACCTGTCACTTTGGGCAAAAGTCACAAAGATGTCTAATACGTACGGCGGAATTTCTTCTTCCGCGCACTGTCGAAGCTGCCAATGACGTCTCGCGCTATGAACCGGTCGGCCATTTGGCCAGGATCATCCGCCAAGCCGAGCTTCCGCACAGTGCGATCGGCAAGCTCTACTAGACGATGGCTAAACGCCTGCGTCCACTTGAACGGGCGGCGGCGATTGGACCAGATGGCTCGGAGGAAAGTGGAGTCGGATTTATCCTGGGAAATAAGGTCTGTTACCCAATCCTCCGTGTCGCACAAACCGGTGATAAGCACTTCCCGCTCTCTCGCAGGCATCCACTGGCTGTCTTCTGCCAACAGCCAGAAGAGGTAATCCAAATACCCGTGGGCTCGGGCAGATCCGAAGGCTACAAAGCCATTCACCCACGTATGCGCGATTTGTGCAGGGGTATTTTCGCCGAATGTGGCGTGACGAAGGGCAACGCCTGCCTCACAGAGGCGACCGGATTGCCACCAATCTGGTGCGGCACGCAGCTTAGCCTCTGATGCGACGAGTAGCGAGTCGAATGCGCTTCCGAACTCTTCAGAAAACGTAGGGATCAGCAACTGGGGCACACAACTAGCGACGTACTTCGGGTGTTGGTCACATGCTAGTCTCAGTGCGGTATTGCTTCTTATGAACGCGAGCACCTCGTGAGGTGGTGTAGTCTGGCATATTCGCTGATGCTTTGCCTCCTTTTGCCAATCTAGTTGCATAGCCATCCAGGCAATATTGATTCCGCGGCGCCTTCCCTGGGCGAAGCCCGCTTCGGGTAGCGGGAATTGCATTGGCTGCCACCCAGAAGCAGATTGAACCTGGGCCTCAACCACATCGAGCCACCATTCATCCGAGATCGGCGGTGGCTCCCATCCGAACCGCACCAACTCATCGCGCGCAATGGTAAGCGGGCTCTCGTCCGGTCGAATTGCGCGCAGCAGCTCCTGGCAAAGCCGATCGATACCCATGTCCGAACGCAGCGAACGGACATCGGCTAGCGGCGGCGAATGCTTGAGGA
>Ga0302314_10010815_pt1 | contig 15941 bp, 13 predicted proteins | sample III_Palsa_N2_3_FD_200533 | JGI IMG/M metagenome (GOLD analysis project Ga0302314, IMG submission 200533) | Peat permafrost microbial communities from Stordalen Mire near Abisko, Sweden - III_Palsa_N2_3 | ecosystem: Environmental > Terrestrial > Soil > Palsa > Peat permafrost | place: Sweden... | reverse complement strand
GATTCCTCAGAGCCTGCGCGTGAGAGGCGAGAGGCGGTGGACAGGCATGCTGTTGCGCCTCCCGCCTCTCGCCTCCCCCCTCTCAAGCGGATTTCCCGCGCGTTCCCGAGCGCGGAAGAAATAGAGGCCAACCCCCGCGCGCGCAGCGCGGTGCTGCGCGTGGCGGAGCGCCTGTCGTGAGCGCGGCGCCCGGATCAGGGAGCAACAGCGGCGGCGGCACCTTCACGCCGCTGCTGCTGGCCGTGCTGGTGATGATTTCCGCCGTGGCGGTGGTGCAGATCAAGCAGCACAACCGCAATCTGACCACGCGCCTGGACGGCATGCGCCAGGAGCGCGAACGCCTGCAGCTGGAGTGGGCGCAGTTGCAGCTGGAGCAGGCCACGCTGGCGCAGCATGGCCGGGTCGACGAACTGGCGCGCCGCCAGTTCGACATGGTCGATCCGCTCGACTACCAGATCGTCCCCGAAGATTCCGCCGCCGCCGCGGGGAAGCCGCAGTGAGCGCCGCCTTCAAGCTGCGTCCGGAGCAGCCGGGCAACTGGCGGCGCCAGGCGGCGCTGGGCCTGATGGCGGTGTTCGCCGCCGCGGTGCTGGCGCGGGCCTTCTACCTGCAGGTGGTGGAGAACGAGTTTCTCACCCGCCAGGGCAACATCCGCCAGGTCCGCACGGTGCTGCTGCAGGCGGATCGCGGCGCGGTGCGCGACCGCAATGGCGAGCCGCTGGCGCTGTCGGCGCCGGTCGATTCGATCTGGGTGGTACCGTCCGATCTGCTCGATGCGCCGCCCTACGTGGTGGCCATGTCCAAGCTGCTCGGCGTGTCCTCGGCCGAGCTGGAAGGTTTCCTGCGCGAGCGTTCCGACCGCCAGTTCGTCTATCTCAAGCGCCAGATCGATCCGGACGAGGCCAGCCGCTTCATGGCGCTGGGCGCGCCCGGTGTGTTCGCGCAGCGCGAGTACCGGCGCTATTACCCGGCTGGCGAAGTGGCGGCGCACGTGGTCGGCTTCTGCGACATCGACGGCAAGGGCCAGGAAGGCATCGAAGCCTCGCAGGACGCGGCGATGCGCGGCACTCCCGGTTCGCGCCGGGTGATCCGCGACCGCGCCGGCCACGTCATCGAGGATACCGACGACTATACCCAGGCGCAGCCGGGGCAGGACGTCAACCTGACGCTGGACCTGCGCCTGCAATACCTGGCCTACCGCGAGTTGAAGAGCGCGGTGGAACAGAACGGCGCCAAGGGCGGTCTGATCGTGGTGGCCGATCCGCGCAGCGGCGACATCCTGGCCCTGGCCAGCCAGCCGGGCTACAACCCCAACCGCGCCGACGATCGCGACTCCGCCGGCCTGCGCGACCGCGCCGTGGCCGACAGCTTCGAGCCGGGCTCGACCATCAAGCCGCTGCTGATCTCGCAGGCGCTGGAGACCCATGCGGTGAGCCCCGACATCCACATCGACACCGGCCCCGGTTTCTTCAAGGTCGGCGCGCTCACCGTGCATGACGTGCACCCGGAAGGCGACGTCGATCTGAGCCTGCTGCTGGCCAAGTCCAGCAACGTCGGCGCCGCCAAGGTGGGCCTGATCATGGGCGCCGAATCGGTGTGGACCGGCTATCAGAAATTCGGCATCGGCGAGCCGGTGAGCCCGGGTCTGCCCGGAGAGGCCAACGGCATTCTGCGCAACTACGGCGAATGGGGCCAGATCGCCACCGCCACGGCTTCCTATGGCTACGGCATTACCGTCAACGCGCTGCAGCTGGTGCGCGCCTACGCCGGCATCGCCAACGACGGCCTGATGCCGCAGCTGTCGATCCTGCACCGCGATCATCCGGTGCCGGCGCAGCGCGTGATCTCCGAGGAGACCGCGCGCACCATGCGCGAGCTGCTGCAAGGGGTGGTGAACAAGGGCGGCTCCGGCGTGCGCGCCATGGTCGCGGGCTACCGCGTCGCCGGCAAGACCGGCACGGTGCGCAAGAACGCCAACGGCAGTTACATCGAAGGCCATCACCAGGCGGTGTTCATCGGCATGCTGCCGGCCGAACATCCGCGGCTGGTGACCCTGGTGATGATCGACGACCCCAGCGGCGACGACTATTACGGCGGCGCGGTGTCGGCGCCGGTGTTCGCGCGTGTCATGGCGGGTGCCGCGCGCCTGTTGCAGATTCCCCCGGACCTGCCTCCGGCGACGCCGCAGCTGCAGACCGCCGCCGCCGCCGCGATGACCGCGGCGCCGGGCTTGAGCCTGAGCGTCGGAGCGCAGCCGTGAACGCCGCCCTGGTGACGCGTCCACTGCGCGGCCTGTTGCAGGGCTACGCCGATGCGGTGCCCGACCTGCCGGTAACCGGAGTCGAGCTGGACAGCCGCCGCGTCGTTCCCGGCAGCCTGTTCCTGGCGGTGCGCGGCCACGCCCGGCACGGCCTGGCTTTCGCTGGTGAGGCACTCAAGCGCGGCGCCGCCGCCATCGCCTGGGAACCGGTCGGCGACGTGGCTGCGCCGCAGTTCGAAGTGCCGACCGTGCCGGTCGAAGAGCTTGGCCTGCGCGCCGGCGAGATCGCCGCGCGCTTCTGGCGCCGCCCGAGCCATGCCATGTTCACCGTCGGCGTCACCGGCACCGACGGCAAGACCTCGACTGCGCACCTGATCGCGCAGGCGCTGGACCGTCTCGGCGCGCCCTGCGCCTATTTCGGCACGCTTGGTTACGGCCGTCTCGGCGAGCTGGCCGATGCCTCCCTGACCACGCCGGACCCGGTGCGCCTGCAACGCCTGCTGGCCGAGCAGTGCGGGGCCGGGGCGCGCGCCTGCGCCATGGAAGTGTCCTCGCACGCGCTCGACCAGGGCCGTGTCGCCGGTGTCGAGTTCGACGTGGCGGTGCTGACCAATGTCGGCCGCGATCATCTGGATTATCACGGCACGCTCGACGGCTACGCCGCGGCCAAGCGGCGCCTGTTCGCCTGGGATGGACTCAAGGCTGCGGTATTGAACCGCGACGATGCGCACGGCGCCGAATGGGCGCGCACCCTCGTCGCCGGCGCCGAGGTGACGCTGTACGGCGTCGGCGGCGAGTTGCCGGCCCGCGGCCGCTATGTGCTCGGCTTCGACCTGGAACTGCACGGCTCCGGCCTGCGCTTCGAGATACACAGCTCCTGGGGCGAGGCGCGCATCGACAGCCGCCTGCTCGGCCGCTTCAATGCCTACAACCTGCTGGCCGCGCTGGCCAGCCTGCTGCACCAGGGCGCCTCGCTGCACGATGCCGCCGCCGCGCTCAGCGCCTGCATCACCGTGCCGGGGCGGGTCGAAGCGTTTCGCGGGCCGCGCGCAGCGCCGCTGGTGGTGGTGGACTACGCCCATACGCCGCAGGCCCTGACCCAGGTGCTGCAGGCGCTGCGCGGGCATACCGCGGGCAAGCTGTACTGCGTCTTCGGCTGCGGCGGCGAGCGCGATCGCGGCAAGCGCCCCTTGATGGGCCGCGCGGCGGCGGAGCTGGCCGACTGCGCAATCGTCACCGACGACAATCCGCGCGGCGAGAACGCGGCGGACATCGTGGCGGAAATTCTCGGCGGCGTCCCGGCCGAACGGCTGGGCCAGATCAGCGTCGAGCGGGATCGCGCGCGCGCCATCGAGCAGGCGGTGCGCAGCGCCGGCGCCGACGACGTGGTGCTGGTGGCCGGCAAGGGGCATGAGGATTATCAGCTCTACGGCAGCGAGCGGCGGCAGTTCTCCGACCGCGCCTTCGTGGCGGAATTGCTGGGTATGGAGGCGCGCGCATGAGCGCCGCCGTGGACAGCGCAGCCGGGATGGAGCGTTTATCGGACATGGCGCGCCGCATCGGCGGCACGCTGCACGGCGAGGACGCTGCGTTCTCCCGCGTGGTCAGTGATACGCGCCAGCTGCAGCGCGGTGATCTGTTCGTGGCCTTGCAGGGCGAGCACTTCGACGGCCATGACTATGTGCTGCGCGCCGCCAGTCTGGGCGCTGCCGGGTCCCTGGTGTCGCGGGCGGTGGACGGCGCGCCTGCGCAGGTTGTCGCCGCCGCCGATACCCTGGAAGCCTTGCAAGCCTATGCGCGGAGCTGGCGCGCGGACTTCGAGCTGCCGCTGATCGGCGTCACCGGCAGCAGCGGCAAGACCACCACCAAGCAGATGCTGGCGGCAGTCTGCGCCACGCGCGGAGCGGTGCTGGCCACCGAGGGCAATCTCAACAATCACATCGGCGTGCCGCTGACCCTGCTGCGCTTGCGCGCCGGCTACCGCACCGCGGTGATCGAGATGGGCGCCAGCCACCTGGGCGAGATTGCCCTGCTGGCCAGCATGGCGCGGCCGGACATCGGCATCGTCACCCAGGCCGGCGACGCACACCTGGAAGGCTTCGGTTCGCGCCAGGGCGTGGCGCAGGGCAAGGGCGAGCTGTACACGGCGCTGGCCGGTCGCGGCGTCGCGGTGATCAATCGCGACGATGCCTATTTCGATCTGTGGCGCGAACTGGCTGGCGGCGCCACCGTGCTCAGCTTCGGCCTGTCCGATAGCGCCCATGTGCGCGCCGAGGATATTCGCGGGCAGCCCGAACATGCGCCGAGCGCCACGGTGTTCAATCTGCTCACACCGCAGGGCCGCGCCCGGGTCGAGTTGCCCCTGCCTGGACGCCACAACGTGCTCAATGCGCTGGCGGCGGCCGCGGCCGGCCTGGCCCTGGGCCTGGACCTGTCCGCCATCGCCTCCGGCTTGGCCCAGGTGCGGCCGGTGGCGGGTCGCCTCAACTGGAAGAGGACCATGCAGGGCGCGCGCCTGCTCGACGACAGCTACAACGCCAATCCCACCAGCCTGCGCGCGGCGCTGGACCTGCTCGCGACGCTGCCGGGCGAACGCTGGCTGGTGCTGGGCGATATGGGCGAACTCGGCGGCGACGCGGCGGCCATCCACGAAGAAGCCGGCCGCACCGCGCGCGCCCTGGGCATCGACCGTCTCTATAGCGTCGGCGCGCTGGCGGAAGCGGCGGCGGCCGGGTTCGGCGCGCGGGCGCAGCATTGCGCCACGGTGGAAGGCTTGATCGAGGCGCTGCGCGAGCAGCTGGCCGAAGCTGACGCGGGCAACGTGGCGCTGCTGGTCAAGGGTTCGCGTTCTTCCCGCATGGAGCGCGTCGTCGCCGCGCTCAGCGGCGGCAGCGCGGCAGGGGCGCACTGATGCTCTACACACTGGCCGAATATCTGCAGCACTACATCGGCGGCTTCCGCCTGTTCAGCTATTTGTCGGTGCGCGCCATCCTCGGCATTCTCACCGCGCTGATCTTCTGCTTTGTGTTCGGGCCGCTGATCATCGCGCGCCTGCAGCTGCTCAAGTTCGGCCAGGTGATCCGCCGCGACGGACCGCAGAGCCATCTGGCCAAGACCGGCACGCCAACCATGGGCGGCGCCATGATACTCGGCGCCATCGCCATCGCTACGCTGCTGTGGGCCGACCTGTCGAGCCGTTTCATCTGGTTCGCGCTGTTCGTGACGCTGTCGTTCGGCATCGTCGGCTTTGCCGACGACTGGCTCAAGATCCGCCACAAGTCGCCCAAGGGCCTGTCGGCCCGGAAGAAGTATTTCTGGCTGTCGCTGACTGGCCTGGCCACCTCGATCGGCATCTACCTCACCGCCAGGACCGTGCCGGAGACCACCTTTTACCTGCCGCTGGTGAAGGAAGTGACGCTGCACCTGGGCCTGTGGTTCATTCCCTGGACCTACCTGGTCATCGTCGGTTCCAGCAACGCGGTCAACCTTACCGACGGGCTCGATGGCCTGGCCATCATGCCCACCGTGCTGGTGGCTTCGGCGCTGGCGGTGTTCGCCTATGCCACCGGCAACGTCAAGTTCGCCACTTATCTGGGCATACCCTATATCGCCGGAGTGGGCGAGCTGGCGATTTTCTGCACCGCCATTGCCGGCGCGGGACTCGGCTTTCTCTGGTTCAACGCCTACCCGGCGCAGGTGTTCATGGGCGACGTCGGCGCGCTGGCCCTCGGCGCGGCGCTGGGTGTGGTGGCGGTGCTGGTGCGGCAGGAGATCGCGCTGGCCATCATGGGCGGCGTGTTCGTCGCCGAAACCGTATCGGTGGCGGTACAGGTGCTGTACTTCAAGTACAGCGGCGGCAAGCGCATTTTCCGCATGGCGCCGCTGCACCATCACTACGAGCTGAAAGGCTGGTCCGAGCCGAAAATCATCGTGCGCTTCTGGATCGTGACGCTGATCCTGGTGCTGGTCGGCTTGTCCACGCTGAAGGTGCGCTGATGAGCCAATCGTTCCAGGGGCGCAAGGTGCTGGTGGTCGGACTGGGCAAGTCCGGCGCCGCCACCGCGCGCTACCTGGCGGGCGCCGGCGCCGCGCTGGTGCTGACCGATTCGCGCCCGGCTCCCGGCGGAATGGACGAGGCGCGCGCGGCAGCGCCGCAGGGCGAGTTTCATCTGGGCTGCTTCCATGCGCCGCAACCCTGGTCGCAATTCGCCTGCGCGGTGGTGTCGCCGGGCGTGTCGCTGGACGATCCCTTCGTCGCCGCGCTGCGCCAGGCCCGGATCGAAATCCTCGGCGACGTCGAACTGTTCGCGCGCGCTGCCGCGGCGCCGGTGATCGGCATCACCGGCAGCAACGGCAAGAGCACCGTCACCACCCTCGTCGGCGATATGGCCGCCGCGGCCGGTTTGCACGCCGGAGTCGGCGGCAATCTCGGCACGCCGGCGCTGGATCTGCTCGATCCCCAGGCGCGCTTGTACGTGCTGGAGCTGTCGAGCTTCCAGCTGGAAACCACCGAGACCCTCAAGCTTGCGGCGGCGACCATGCTCAACGTCTCGCCGGATCATCTCGACCGACACGGCTCGGTGGAGCGCTACATCGCGGCCAAGGCGCGCATCTACGCGCATGCGCAGACCGCGGTGGTCAACCGCGACGATCGCGCCACCCATACCGGCGCGCACCTGGCCCGCCGCATCGTCAGCTTCGGGCTGGATGTGCCGGCCGAAGGGCACTACGGTATGGTCGACTATCAAGGACAGTTGTGGCTGGCGCATGGCGCCTCGCGCGTCCTGCCGCTCGCCTCGCTCAGGATCCAGGGCCTGCACAATGCCGCCAATGCACTGGCGGCCCTGGCGCTGGCCGACGCCGCGGGCATAACGCGCGCCGGTAGCCTGCGCGCCCTGACCGAGTTCAAGGGCTTGCCGCATCGCTGCGAATGGGTCGCCGAAGCCGGCGGCGTGACCTGGATCAACGATTCCAAGGGCACCAATGTCGGCGCCAGTCTGGCCGCGCTGCAGGGCCTCCAGGGTCCGCTATTGTGGCTTGGCGGCGGCCAGGGCAAGGGCCAGGACTTCACCGCGCTGCGCGGCCCGCTGAAGGACAAGGCGCGTGCCGCCATCGTCTTCGGCGAGGATGCCGCGCGCATCGAACGCGACCTCGGCGGCGCCCTGCCGGTGCGGCGCGTACCGGACCTGGCCGCCGCGGTGGAGCAGGCGCGCCAGCTGGCGCAGCCGGGCGACCGGGTGCTGCTGTCGCCGGCCTGCGCCAGCCTCGACCAGTTCCGCAATTACGAAGAGCGCGGCGCGCAGTTCGCCGCGTTGGCGCGCAACAAATGAGCGCCCAGCGCATGAATGTGCAGGGCAGCCTGTCCCTGGGCTTGCCGCGGGCACGCTACGGCCTCGATGGCACCCTGTGCCTGACGGTGGCGGTGCTGCTCGGCTGGGGCCTGATCATGGTGGCTTCGGCCTCGGTGGCGATCGGCGAAAAGATGTCCGGCTCGCCGCTGTATTTCTTCGAACGCCAGTTGCTGTTCGTGCTGATCGGCTGCGCTTGCGGCGCCATGACTTTCGCGGTGCCGATGAAGAGTTGGGAAAACAGTGGGCCGCTGCTGCTGGCCCTGGCCTTGTTCCTGCTGACCCTGGTGTTGATCCCGCACGTCGGAGTGCGCGTCAACAGCGCGCGCCGCTGGCTCGATTTCGGCCTGTTCCGCCTGCAGGCCTCGGAGCCGGCGCGGCTGGCCATGATCCTGTACCTGGCCGGTTACATCGTGCGCCGGCAGCTGCGCTTGCAGACCAGCCTGCCGGGCCTGGCCATGCCGTTCATCCCGCTGGGGCTGGTGAGCCTGCTGCTGCTGGCCGAGCCGGATTTCGGCGCCACCGCCATCCTCATCGCGGTGGCCATGCTGATGCTGTTCCTCGGCGGCGCGCGCCTGGCCTACCTGGGCGGATTGTTCCTCATCGTCGGCACCACCCTGACGGTGCTGGTGCTGACTGCCGCCTACCGTATGAAGCGCCTGCTGACTTTCACCGACCCCTGGGCCGACGCCGAGCACGCCGGCTGGCAGCTGACCCAGTCGCTGATCGCGGTCGGCCGCGGCGAAGTGCTCGGCGTCGGCCTGGGCAACAGCGTGCAGAAGCTGCTGTACCTGCCGGAAATGCACACCGACTTCATCTTCGCCATCCTGGCTGAGGAGTTCGGCCTGCTTGGGGTGGCGACCCTGCTGGCGCTGTTCGGCGTGATCGTCTGGCGCGGCTTCGTCATCGGCTACCGCGCCGAGCGCCTCAACTGCCTGTTCAAGGCCTACCTCTGCTACGGCCTGTCGAGCTGGCTGGGCCTGCAGGCGATGATCAACATGGCGGTGAACATGGGCATGCTGCCGACCAAGGGCCTGACCCTGCCCTTCGTCAGCTACGGCGGCAGCAGCCTGATCACCGTGCTGGTGATGCTGGCGCTGATCCTGCGCGTCGATCACGAAAATCGGCTGATTGAAGCGGGCCATCCCGAAGCGGGGGTGCGCGCATGAAGATCATGATTGCAGCCGGGGGTACGGGCGGGCATGTGTTCCCGGGCCTGGCCGTGGCGCAGGTGCTGCGCACTCGCGGCCACCAGGTCGTATGGATGGGTACGCCAGACAGCTTCGAGGCGCGCACCGTGCCGAAACACGGGATCGAGGTGCGCTTCGTGCGCATCAAAGGTCTGCGCGGCAAGGGCGCCCTGAGCTGGCTCGGCGCGCCCCTGCGGCTGCTGCGCGCGCTGCGCGATGCGTTGGCGGTGCTGCGCAGCGAACGTCCGGATGTGTTGCTCGGCATGGGCGGTTTCGCCGCCGGCCCCGGCGGCCTTGCGGCCTGGCTGACGCGGCGACCCCTGGTAATCCACGAGCAGAACTCCATCGCCGGCCTGACCAATCGCCTGCTGGCGCATATCGCGCGCCGCGTGCTTGAAGCGTTCCCGTATACCTTCGCCAGGGCCGAAACCGTGGGCAATCCGGTGCGGCCGGGTTTTGCCGAACTGGCCGATCCGGCGCAGCGCATCGGCGGCCGCGGCACGCCGGCGCAGCTGCTGATCATCGGCGGCAGCCTGGGCGCGAAGGCGCTCAACGAAATGGTGCCGGCGGCGCTGGCCCTGATTCCCGCCGCACAGCGTCCGCTGGTGCGGCACCAGGGCGGCCGCACGCTGGAGGCGGCACAGGCGGCGTACGCGCGGCACGGTGTCAGCGGCGAAGTGACGGCTTTCATCGACGACATGGTCGCCGCCTATGGCTGGGCCGATCTGGTGATCTGCCGCGCCGGCGCATCGACTGTGGCCGAACTGGCCGCCGCCGGTTGCGCCGCACTGCTGGTGCCCTATCCGCATGCGGTCGACGACCATCAGACCAGCAATGGCCAATACCTGGTCGATGCCGGCGCGGCCCTGATGGTACCGGAGCATATTCTGACGCCGGGGCTGCTGGCGGAAATGCTGGGCGGCCTGCTGGCCCGGCGCGAGCAACTGGTGACGATGGCCCAGGCGGCGCGCAAGGCGGCCTGGCCGAATGCCGTCAACGTGATCGCCGATGCCTGCGTCGAGGCGACGGCATGATGACCGTGACCGGCCAGCCCCAGCTCGCGCAGCAATGGATGCGCCGTGTGCGCCGCATCCATCTGCTCGGCATCGGCGGTTCCGGCATGGCCGGCATCGCCGAGGTGCTGCTCAACCTGGGTTATGCGGTGTCGGGCTCCGATCTGAAGGCCAGCGCGGCGACCAGCCGCCTGCAGGGCCTGGGCGCGACGATCGAGTTTGGCCACGACCCGCGCCGCGTCTCCGGCGCCGACGTGGTGGTAGTGTCGACCGCGGTGAAGGCGGACAATCCGGAGCTGCTGGCGGCGCGCGAAGCGCGCATTCCGGTGGTGCGCCGCGCCGAGATGCTGGCCGAGCTGATGCGCTTCCGCTATGGCGTAGCGATCGCCGGCACCCACGGCAAGACCACCACCACCAGCCTGGTGGCCAGCGTGCTGGCCGAAGGCGGCCTGGACCCGACCTTCGTCGTCGGCGGACGGCTGAAGAGCGCGGGCGCCAATGCGCGCCTCGGCGGCGGCGCCTACCTGGTGGCCGAGGCCGACGAGAGCGATGCCTCGTTCCTGCACCTGACGCCGATGATCGCGGTGGTCACCAACATCGACGCCGATCATCTGGAAACCTACGGTGGCGATTTCCGCCGCCTGCGCGCCACCTTCGTCGATTTCCTGCAGCGCCTGCCGTTCTACGGCCTGGCGGTACTGTGTACCGACGATCCGGTGGTGCGCGAGATCCTGCCGGAGGTGGGCCGGCCGGTGCTGACTTACGGCGTGGATCAGGCCGCCGACCTGCGCGCCGAAGACATCCGCTTCGAAGCCTCCGGCGCGCATTTCACCGCGGTGCTGCCGGACGGCACGCGCGAGGCGCTGCATCTGAACCTGCCTGGGCGGCATAACGTGCAGAACGCCCTGGCCGCCATCGCCATCGCCCACGAACTGGGCGTTAGCATGGCGTCGGTGCGCAAGGCCCTCACCGAATTCGAAGGCGTCGGCCGGCGCTGCGAGTCGCATGGCGATGTGGCCATCAAGACCCGCCAGGGCACGGCGCTGGTGCGGGTGGTCGACGACTACGGCCACCATCCGCGCGAAATCGCGGCGACCTTGTCGGCGATGCGCGGCGCCTATCCGGGGCGGCGTCTGGTGGTGGCGTTCCAGCCGCATCGCTACTCGCGCACCCGCGACCTGTTCGACGATTTCTGCGCGGCGCTGTCCGAAGTCGACGTGCTGCTGCTGACTGAGGTCTATGCCGCCGGCGAAGCGCCGCTGCCCGATGCCGACGGCCGCGCCCTGGCGCGCGGCATCCGCGCCCGCGGCCTGGTCGAGCCGGTGTTCGTCAAGAGCGTGGCGGAAGCCCCCGCCGCGCTGTCCGCCATGCTGCGCGACGGCGATGTGCTGCTGACTCTGGGTGCCGGCGACATCGGTAACCTGCCCAATTTGCTGGCCAATCCGCCGGCGCAACCGGAGGCGCACTCGTGATGGCCGAGCCTGCTCCGCTGGCACTGCGCGGTACGCTGCGGCTCGGCGAGCCGCTGGCGCGGCACACCAGCTGGCGCGTCGGCGGCCCGGCCGACCGTTACTTCGAACCGGCCGACCGCGACGACCTGATTGCCTTCGCCCGCCAGTTGCCGCCGCAGGAGCCGGTGCTGTGGCTGGGGCTGGGTAGCAATCTGCTGGTGCGCGACGGCGGCTTCCGCGGCACCGTGATCGCCCTGCATGGCGCGCTCGACGGCCTGTCGCGCGACAGCGAAACCACGCTGTGGGCGGAAGCCGGCCTGCACTGCGCGCGGCTGGCCAAGTTCGCGCAGCAGCAGCACCTGGCCGGGCTCGGCTTCATGGCCGGCATTCCCGGCACGGTCGGCGGCGCGCTGGCGATGAACGCCGGCGCCTGGGGCGGCGAAACCTGGCGCGCGGTGCTGGAGGCGGAAGCGATTTTCCGCGACGGCCGCTGCGCCTGGCTCGGCCCCGAACACTTCGGCGTGTCCTACCGTACGGTGCTGCCGCCGGCCGGCTTCCTCGGTTTCATCGCGGCGCGCCTGCGGGTCGAGCCGGATGACGGCAGCCATGCGCGGACCACGCGCGAATCGCTGGCCCGGCGCAAGGCGACGCAGCCGGTGGGCAAGCCCAGCGCCGGCAGCACCTTCCGCAATCCGCCCGGCGACCACGCCGCGCGCCTGATCGAGAGCTGCGGCCTGAAGGGCCAACGCATCGGCGGTGCCGCGGTATCGGAGCTGCACGCCAATTTCATTCTCACCGACGGCGGCGCATGCGCCGCCGATATTGAACAGCTGATTCAGTTGATTCGGGACACAGTGAAACTGCAGACGGGGGTCGAGTTGGTGCCGGAAGTGAAGATCGTTGGGGAAAAGACGGGACCCGGGACCCGGGACCCGGGACCCGGGGAACAGCCGAAAAGAAGGGAGGGCGAATGAAAGTCCCACCCTTCCTTCGGTCCAGCGTCCGCGCACGCGCGGTCCCCATTCCTCTGTTCGTACACGCCCGCTGCTTTGCTTTTCCCGGGTCCCGGGTCCCGGGTCCCGGGTCCCGGCTGTTCAGGCTTTTCCCCCATGCGTAAGCTCACCTCCAACCCCAAGGACTTCGGTCGCGTCGCCGTGTTAATGGGCGGCTGGTCGGCAGAGAGAGAAGTCTCCCTGTGGAGCGGGCAGGGCGTGCTCGAAGCGCTGCTGCGCCGCGGCGTCGATGCGGTGGCGGTGGACGCCACCCGCGAGCTCATTCTGAGCCTGGGCCGGCAAGGCTTTGCCCGCGCCTTCAACGTGCTGCACGGCACCGGCGGCGAAGACGGCACGGTGCAGGCGGCGCTGGAGTTGCAGGGTATGCCCTATACCGGCAGCGGCGTGCTCGCTTCGGCGCTGGCGATGGACAAGCTGCGCAGCAAGCGCATGTGGAAAGCCGAGGGCCTGCCGACGCCGGAGTGGATGGCGCTGCGCGATCCGGGCGATGCGCTGCGCGCCGCCGAACAATTCGGCTATCCGCTGTTCGTCAAGCCGTCCGAGGAAGGTTCCAGCGTCGGCATCAGCAAGGTCAAATTCGCTACCCAGCTCGGCTCCGCTTTCCGCAGCGCTCGCGGCGACTACGAGGAGCGGCCGCGCGCGGTGATGGCGGAACGCTTTGTCGCCGGCGGCGAATACACCTGCGCCATCCTCGACGGGCAGCCGCTGCCGCTGATCCGCATCGAGCCGCAAGGCGAGTTCTACGACTACCACGCCAAGTACATTTCCGACCAGACGCGCTATCACTGTCCGTCCAACCTCGATCCGCTGCACGAAGCCGAGCTCTGCGCCGTCTGCGCCCGCGCTTTCGAGCTGGTGGGTGGCAGCGGCTGGGGCCGGGTCGATTTCATGCTCGACGCGCAGGGCAAGCCCTGGCTGCTGGAGGTCAACACCGTGCCGGGAATGACCTCGCACAGCCTGGTGCCGATGGCGGCGCGCGCCGCGGGCATGGACTACGAGGCGCTGTGCTGGGCGGTGCTGGAAACCACACTTCCGACGGGGGGAGCCTCGTGAACGCGGGAGCCATGACCATGCCGACGAACGACGCACCGACCCTGCCGCGAGCCCTGTTGCCGGCGATCGTCGCGGCCGCCCTGCTGGCGCTGGCGATGCTGCTGGGACATGCGCTCAAGCCGCTGCTGAACCGGCCGGTGCAGGCGCTGCGGGTCGATGGCCTGCTGGCGCATGTCACGCCGCGGCAGGTTGCCGGGGCGGCGGCGATTGTGCCAGGCACCAGGCTGTTCGACATTGACCTGGATGCGCTGCGTGGGCAGGTGCAGAGCCTGCCCTGGGTGTCGCACGCGCGGGTCTCGCGGGTCTGGCCCGGGCGTATCGCGGTACGCATCTGGGAGCGCAAGCCCTACGCCCGCTGGGGCGAGGACGGGCTGGTCGATGAGGACGGCGTGGCCTTCACCCCGCCGGCGCAGGATCTGCCGCAGGGACTGCCGCGCCTGGCCGGCCCGGCGGGGCGCGAAGCTGAGGTGATGCAGGCCTACCAGGCGATCGCCGAAACCCTGGCCGGCGGCGTCTTCGCTCCGGACGGGCTGCGGCTCGATGCGCGCGGCTCCTGGACGCTGCATAGCGCGGGCGGCATCGAGTTGCGCCTGGGCGAGGACGATCCGCGCAGCAAGATCGCCTTGTTGCAGGGGGCGGTGACCCGCACCCTGAGCGACAAGCTGGATCAGGTCGCCTATGTCGATCTGCGCTACAGCAACGGTTTTGCGGTGGGCTGGAACAACGGCGCCGCCGCTTGCCAGCCGGCCAAGGGTGCCGCGCCGGCAGCGGCGCAGCCGGACTGCGGCCGCAAGGACGCGCCGCCGGCAGCGAGCGCATCCGCCCGGCTGCCGGCCGCGGCTGCGAAGGCCGCAGGAGGCAAGCCGCATGAATAAGCGCCAAAACACCGAATACCTGGTCAGCCTCGACGTCGGCACCTCCAAGGTCGCCGCGCTGATCGGCGAGGTGGGACAGTCCGGGATGGTGCGGGTGATCGGACTGGGCACCGCGCCGACCCGCGGTCTGAAGAAGGGCGTGGTGGTGAACATCGAAGCCACGGTGGAATCGATCCGGCGCGCGGTGGAGGCGGCCGAGCTGATGGCCAACTGCCGGGTGCGCTCCGCTCATGTCGGCATCACCGGCAGCCATATCCGCAGTCTCAACTCGGTCGGCGTGGTGCCGATCCGTCACCGCGAGATCGGGCAGCGCGACGTCGATGCGGTGATCGAGGCGGCGAGCGCCCTGGCGATTCCGGCCGACCAGCAGATCCTGCACGTCATTCCGCAGGAGTTCGTGGTCGACGGCCAGGAAGGGATTCTCGATCCGATCGGCATGAGCGCGGTGCGCCTGGAGGCCAAGGTGCACATGGTCACCGGCACGCTATCCGCCGCGCAGAACCTCTACAAGTGCGTGGAGCGCTGCGGCCTGACGGTGGAGAAGCTGGTGCTGCAGCACCTGGCCTCGTCGGACGCGGTGCTGTCGCCGGACGAGCGCGACCTGGGCGTGGCGGTGGTGGACATCGGCGGCGGCACCACCGATATCGCGGTGTTCAAGGGCGGCTCGATCCGCCACACCGCGGTGGTGCCGATCGCCGGCGATCTGGTCACCAGCGATGTGGCGGTGGCGTTCCGCACGCCGGGCCAGCACGCCGAGCAGATCAAGCTGAAGTACGGCTGCGCCCTGCCGGAGATGGTGCAGCACGATCCCGGCATCGAGGTTCCGGGCGTGGGCGAGACGCCGCCGCGGCGGCTGTCGCGGCAGATGCTGGCCGAAGTGATGCGGCCGCGCTACGAGGAGTTGTTCCGCTACGTGCGCAAGGAGCTGCATCGCGCCGATGTCTACGACCTCATCGCCGGCGGCGTGGTGCTGACCGGCGGCGCGGCGCAGACGCCGGGCATCCTGGAACTGGCGGAGGAAGTGCTGGACGTGGCGGTGCGGCTGGGCCTGCCGCACCAGGTGGAAGGCATCGAGGAAGTAACGCGCAGTCCGGCTTACGCCACCGGCGTGGGACTGCTGCTGTTTGCCAGACAACAGCGGCCGAGCGGCGCATCGCATCGCTCCGGTACGGCGGGAATGCAGCACTGGGCGGGACGCGTCCAGGGCTGGTGGAAGGCGCATTTTTGAGAGTGGCTGGTTTCGACAAGGATGGTTCAGGCGGAGTTGTTCCAGAAGGTTTCTGAAGGAGATTGACATGGCGAATGTGGTACCGGAGATGTTCGAGTTGGTGGACGGTCAATGCAAGCGCGCCGTGATCCGTGTGATCGGCGTGGGCGGCGGCGGCTGCAATACGGTCAACCAGATGGCGGCGGCGAATATCCAGGGTGTGGAATTCATCTCCGCCAACACGGATCGGGATCACCTGGAGAAATGCGTGCCGACGCTGCAGCTGCAGCTCGGCGCGGAAGTGACGCGGGGCCTGGGCGCCGGCTCCAATCCCAAGCTGGGCCGCGAAGCGGCGGAAGAGGATCGCGACCGCATCCGCGAGATGCTGGAAGGCACCGATCTGCTGTTCATCACGGCCGGCATGGGCGGCGGCACCGGCACCGGCGCGGCGCCGGTGATCGCGCAGATCGCGCGTGAGCTGGAAATCCTCACCGTGGCGGTGGTGACCAAGCCGTTCCCGCATGAGGGCAA
>Ga0302314_10010814_pt1 | contig 15941 bp, 13 predicted proteins | sample III_Palsa_N2_3_FD_200533 | JGI IMG/M metagenome (GOLD analysis project Ga0302314, IMG submission 200533) | Peat permafrost microbial communities from Stordalen Mire near Abisko, Sweden - III_Palsa_N2_3 | ecosystem: Environmental > Terrestrial > Soil > Palsa > Peat permafrost | place: Sweden... | reverse complement strand
TGACGAAGGTCATGCCGGCACCCAGCACCATGTTGATCGCCGCCTGCTGCAGCACGATCGACAGGTTCTGGCCGCTGAGGAAGCGCCCCTCCCCATCCAGATAGTAGGTCGCGGCCTGGATCAGGACGCAGAGCAGCACCAGGACCGGCAGCATGCCGATGGTGCGGATCCAGCCCTTGAGCCGGGGCTGGCGCAGCGGCACCACGCCGCCCATCTGCGCCGTCTTGCCGTTCGGGCCGGTCGCGAGCGCGCTCTTCTCGGTCATGCTGAAGCTCCCTCGACCATCCGGGCCTGGTCGGCGCCGGTGGCCAGCGCGATGATGTTTTCCTGGGTGATCGGCCGGCCGGTGCCGCCGCCGACCTCGCCGACGAGACGGCCCTCGCGCATGACCATGACCCGGTCGGCGATGCCGACGATCTCCGGCAGTTCCGACGAGATCACCAGGATACCGACGCCGGATTTCGCCAGCCCGTCGATGATGCGGTAGATCTCGGACTTGGCGCCGATATCGACGCCGCGCGTCGGCTCGTCGAGGATCAGCACCTTGGGCGCGGTCTCCAGCAGACGCGACAGCATGACCTTCTGCTGGTTGCCGCCGGACAGAGATCCCACCTCGACCGCGGGGCTCGCGACCCGGATGCCGAAGGCGGCGATCGCTTCCGCAGCACGGCGCCGGCCGCGCTCGCGATCGAGCAACCCGCCGAATTTCGCGTCCCGGCCGATGACGCCCAGGGTGATGTTCGGGGCCACGCCCATGTCGAGGAACAGGCCCAGGCCTTTGCGGTCCTCGGTCAGATAGACGAGGCCGGCCTCGATTGCCTGCTCCGGCGACCGGATATCGACCGACCGGCCCTCGATCGCAATTGTCCCGCCGGTGCGGGCGTCGGCACCATAGATCAGGCGCGCCAGCTCGGTCCGGCCGGCACCGACCAGGCCGGCGAGGCCCAGCACCTCGCCGGCATGGAGTGTGAACGAGCAATCCAGCACCCGCACGCCGTCGCTGATGGCGGTCACGGCCAGCACCGCATCGTTCTGCCCACCCGGTCGATGCTCCTTTTTGTAGAAGGACGATAGGTCGCGGCCGACCATCATGCGCACGATCGCGTCCGGCTGGATCTCGTCGCGGCCGAGCGTGCCGACATAGCCGCCGTCACGCAGCACGGTGACCCGGTCGGCCAATTCATAGACCTCGGCCATGCGGTGGGAGATGTAGACGATCGCCAGGCCGTCGTCGCGCAGGCGCCGAATGAGCTGGAAAAGCGCATCGGTCTCGCGTGACGACAGCGCCGTCGTCGGCTCGTCCATCACCAGGATCTTGGATTGCGCATGGAGCGCGCGGGCGATCTCGACCAGCTGCCGCTCGGCAATCGACAGCTCGGCGACCAGGCTCGACGGCCCGAAGCCGGCGCCGAGACGCTCAAGCACGGCGCGCGAGCCCTCGACCATGGCCTTGCGATCGGCAACGCCCGCGCGGCCCAGCTCGCGGCCGAGATAGATATTCTCCGCAACCGTCAGGTTGGGCGCGAGCGCCAACTCCTGATAGATGATGGCGATGCCGTGGCGCTTAGCCACCGCCGGATCGTCGATCCGGACAGCGGTCCCGGCGATGCGGATCTCGCCGCCCGGATCGGCGCGATAGGCGCCGGCCAGCACCTTCATCAAGGTCGATTTTCCGGCGCCGTTCTCGCCCATCAAGGCATGGATCTCCCCCGGATAGATCCGCAGCTCGACGCCTTTCAGCGCCTTCACGCCGGGGAAGGTCTTGGAGATGCCTTTCATCTCCAAGACCGGTTGGGGATCAGAGAGGGATGGCATGCTCGCGGACCCCGTGCAAAGCGTTCACGGCACCGGTCAGAAGCCCGGCACGCGGTCCGAAATGAACGAAGAGTGGTAGGCTCGCGGCACCGAGCGCACCTGCATAGGCGCCGAAGCTGCCCGCCGCCAGGCGCGGCGGCCGCCGCGCCTCGGCGACCGCCGCGGCAAGACGGGCATCGGTCCGTTCGATGAGCAGATCGATCCAGGACCGATCGAGATCGCTGTCGATCACGACCAGCGGCACATCCAGCAACGCCTGCATCGACAGGATCGGTCCGACCAGTGCAGCCGCACAATCATCGAGCCATTCGAGCGCCAGATCGCGGTGGCGGGCCATCAGACCGGGCAGGTCGCCGAGGCCTGCGACGGCATGCCCGTGATGGCGCAAATGGCGGATGAGCGCGTTGATCGAGGCGCGGGTCAGCAGAATTTCCGAACGGTCGCCCAGCGGCGGGGCCGACACCAAGCCCGACGGGCCGACCGGCATCACGGCCACGTCACCGGCGTTGTCGGTCATGCCGCGCCGGCATTCGCCATCGAGCGCCAGGCCACCGCCGATGCACGGACCGACGAATAGATAGAGGAAATCGTCGGCCTCGTGACCGATGCCATAGAACAGCTCAGCGATGGCACCAGCCGTACCGTCGTTCTCGTCGAACACCTTCAGCGACGTCTCACGGGCGAGCGCCACCGCGAAATCCACCTGGTCCCAGGCCTTCAGGCTTTCGACGTTCGACAGATCGAGCAGGCGGAGCCAACTGCCGAGATTGAACGGCCGTGCCAGCCCGATGCCGATCACCCGCCGCCGGGTCTCGGGCGAACAGAGCACGAGCAGGCTTTCGACATCCTGCCGGACGATTTCGAGCGTCCGGTCGGGCGGCGGCAGATCCAGGTCGTGGGTATGCTGGGCGATGATGCGCCCGCCGAGATCGGCCAGCACCGTTTCGATCCGGCTGCGGTCGATGCGGACGCCGATGGCGAAGGCGCCGGCCGGATTGATCTGCAGCAACGTCGCGGGTTGGCCGCGCTGGCCTTCGTGGCGCTTGCCGACCGTCTCGACCAGACCGAAGGCCTCGAGTTCGGCCGCGATCTGACCGACGGCGGTATTGGTGAGACCGGCCGCCCGCGCGAGATCGGCCTTGGACGCCTGGCCCAAGCGGCGCAGGCGCTGCAGGACCAGCCGCTGATTATATTGTCGGATCTGGACGGAATTCGTCCCTTGCCCGGCGCGCCCCGCGGCCATGGCCGTCTTCCTCCCTGACATCGCTTTCGAGCGCTCTCGGCTCTTTAATTCAATGTGATTTAATTAAATCGCCCCGTTGGAAGAATTGTCAAGCGAACGAGGAAGCTCCTGTTCGTGACAATGCGCACGTCAAGGCCTCAAGGGCTGAACGTCGCCGATATTCGTGTCTGCTTTTGAGAACAGAGCCTATCCAGCCGAATCGCTGCAAAGGGCGTTATGCAGCCCGGCCGTTCTTCGGCTCGTTCTATAGATTATCGGTCTTGATGACCGATGGAGCTTCTATGGCAAACAGCGTTCTATAGCCCCCCTGTCGGTCGTAGGATGCCGAGGGCCGTACGAGAGCCGGCGGCGTTATAGGGATGCGCCGCCGCACACGACGATCTGCTGGCCGGTGATCGCGCCAGCGTCTGGAGTGAGCAGAAACGCCACGAGTGAAGCTATCTCCGTCGGCTGGATGAACCGGCCGATCGGCGGTCGACGCGGCGGCGACGGGGCCCTTGCCGAGTCCAGCAGCATCGGAGTTTCGGTCGCGCCGGGGGCGACGACATTGACGGTGATGCCGCGCGGGGCGAGTTCGATCGCCCAGGACCGCGCGAGGCCAACGAGTGCTGCCTTGGTCGCAGCATATTGGCTTCGGTCGGCGGCGCCGGCGGCGACTCGGCTGCCCAGCAGCACGATCCGTCCGCCCGGAGCCATGTCGGGCACCACGATGTCGGCCAATAGCGACGCCGCCTCGACATGCAGTCGCCACATCGCCGTTCCGGCCTCGCGGTCGAGTGCGCCCAGCGTGCCGACGCGCAGCAGCCCCGCCGCATGGACCAGGGCATCGACGGCCGGCAGTCCGTCTAGGGTGGACCGGATTGCTGGCGCATCGGCCGCCGCCAGGTCGAGCGGGCGATGAGTGAAGCCGGGCGCGCGGATATCTGGTTCGCTGCGGCTCAGCCCCGTCACCATCCACCCGTCCGCAAGCAGGCGCATCGCCACAGCCGCGCCGATGCCGGAACTGGCACCCGTAACCAGCACATGCCGGGGGCCTGACGATCCGGTCGGCTGCTCCGGCGACGTCATTCCCCGGCTAGCCACCGTCACCGTGCCTCACCCAGTCTTCAGTAACGCGCACGTATTTGATGGCCTGCCGGAAGTAGGTGAACGCGATGTGCAGCGCGCCGTCCGAGCCCTGCTTGATCGAGGGATAGGAATATTCGCGGTTCAGCTGCTCGCGCGAATTGTTGGTCATGCAATAGCCGTCGCCGACTTCGAGGTTGCGTTTGGCTGACCAGGTTCGCCCGCCATCTTCCGACAGCGCCAGCGTCATCGGTGCCCGCGGCACGCCCCAGACGGCCTGTCGCTCGCCCGGCTTGGCATCCGGCTGCTTCAGGCCCGAATCATCCTCGATATCGTCATAGAGCGAGGCGCGAAGTTCGACGATCCCGTCCGCGTTGATGTCGTTGAACATCAATGCCAGATGGCCGTTGGCGAGCGGGGCGAATTGGATTGAGGAATTGTTGTTCGGCAGGTCCGCTGGAACGGGGATCGACCATGTACGGCCCCGGTCGTTCGACCGGCTCGAATGGATGTTGTCGGCCCAGCGGCTGCGGAATAGGGCGAGGAGAGTGCCGTCCTGAAGCTGGGAGACATCCATATGCACACAGCCGGTGCTGTGTGGCACTTCGTGCTCCCGCCAGGTATGGCCGCCATCGGAGGACATGCGGACCGCACTGGTGTCGTAGCTGCCGACCCATTTTTCCCCGGCCCGCCCATGGCAATAGAAGATCGGCAGCAGGATCTCGCCGTTGTCCAGCACCGCGGGCGGCTGGCGGACGAAGACGCCCGACCGCCCGACCGTGTCGAACAACGTCTCGACGTCGCCCCACGTCCGGCCGTTGTCGATGGAGATGCGGCGGCGAACGATGGCAGTGTCCTGGTTGCCGGAAACCTGCGCCGTCCAGAGCAGCCAGAGCCGCCCGTCCGGCGCCGGAAACAGGATCGGGTTCTGCTCGGATCGGGTCGGATCATTGGAGAGCCGAACCGCATCTGACCAGCGCTCATCGCCGGCGGCGAGGCGGGAAAAATAGACCGATATGTCCGGGATGCCCTCCTGGGTGCCACCGAACCAGACGCAGGCGAGATCGCCGCCTGGCAACGGCATGACGTTGGCCGCATGGTTCTGCACGCATGGCGAAGGCAGATAGGCCTCGAGCCGCGCCGGATCGGCTTCGGCCGGGCGGAGTATGCCGTCCTTCTGCGCAAGAAGTCGCGGGGCGGTCACGGAACCGAGCATGGCAATCATGAAAATTTTCCTCCTGCAATGCGCTCGGAGCGGACGGCGGCACGGTTCGGCCAGGTGATCGCGCGCTCGATCACCATCACCAGGATCGGTGTGACCGCAGCGACATAGATGTTGTCGATGCCGTAAGGGTTGCCGAGCATGTACCAGACGGATGTGGATACGGCGGCCGCGAGCAGCCCGAGCGTGGCGCCCCTGGCGCTGCGAAACAGCGGGGCATAGAAGCCAATCACCGCAACGATGCCGATCGACAGCCGGAGCGCGCGCGTGAAGAACGAGAGTTTCAGGATCTCCGGCACGAAGAAGACGCAGACCAGCGGCACGAAGGCGATGATCAGGGAAACGATGCGGGTCGCCTTCATTTCCTGCGCTGGCTCGGGCTTGAAGTGCGGGACGTAGAAATCGCGCATGACCAGCGACGCGATGGCGAGCGCGACGGTACTGACGCTCACAAACGCCGACGCGATCAGCGAGGTCGTGACCAGCCCCGCCAGCAGCGGGTTCATGCCCTGCATAAACATCGGCAGTGCATAGAGGCTGTTCATCGTCGGATTGAGAAACTTCGCGCAGACGCCGATCAGGCCCAACGCGACGCCGAGCGGGAAGCACAAGGCCGCGGAATAGAAGGCGGCGCGGCGGGCGTCGCTTGCGTTGTGCGCGGACGAGACCGCCTGCATGATGAACTGCGTCGAGAAGATCGCGCCGATCGTGCCGATGGTCCAGGCGATGATCGTCGAACCGCCGATGGCGCCGTCCCAGGTGAAATATTGCGCCGGCAGCCCCTGAACCACCGGGCTGATGCCGCCGGTGGCATAGAGCGCAACGCCCAGGATGAGAGCGATACCGAGAATCTTGATGAAGCTGTGCAGGACGGTGACGTAGGCGACGCCCTTCAATCCGCCGAAGACGTAATAGAAGGTGCTGACCAGGGCGATGATGCACATCGCTGTGGGTAGATTGATGTGCAGTACCGTCGCGATCGCCGCGGCGCCGCTGACGTAGTTGCCGACATTCACCAGCAACAGCGCATAGATCATGATCAGCGACACGGTCAACATGGTCGAGCGGCCGTATTTCTGGGCGATCGCCTGGGAGATCGTATATTCGCCGGAGTTGTAGAGCCGCTTGACCATAAACAGCCCGAACAGGACGAAGCCGATCGACGCGCCGAACACCGACCAACTGGCGGCGAAGCCGGAGTTGAAGGCTTCCTGTGCTGTGCCGACCGTTGATTTGGCGCCGATGAATTCACTCATCAGCAGGACGGCGATCACGGTCGGGGGCAGCGCGCGGGAGGCCGTCATGAACTGATCCGTGGTCCGGCTGCGCAGCCGGAACGTCAGCCAGCTCGTGAAGACGATGTAGGCAATCACCATCAGAACGATGATGCCGGTGTCGAAGGCGCTGAAGCTGTTCATTGCCGTTTCCTCCCGAGTTTTAGCCTTATCGTTTTGTCGTTCTTGCTTAGAGTTCCGCGGCCTCGGCCGCGGTCAGCGGCAGCAACGGCGGCCGCAAATGGTGCCAGTTCGCATCGCCCGTGCTGCGAGCAAGCAGCGTCTTGATCGACGCGATCTGCGCGAATTGGGAGACGCGCGTCCGGGCGGCGATGACGCGGGCCTGGGCGGCGTCGACCTCGGCCGCCTGGGCCGGATCGGCATGGTTGCGGAAGATGAACGCCAGATCGGACGCGATCAGGTTCGAGGTCGCCGTGATGCAGCCGGCGCCGCCCTGGCGCAGCAGCGGCAGCATCAGCGGATCAGCACCGGCCAGCACGGAGAAATCGGGAAAACGCTCGACGAGCGCGACCATGTTGTTGAGATCTCCGCTCGAATCCTTGATGCCGACGAAGGTGTCCGGATACCGGGCCCGCAGGCGCTCGATCACCGGAAACGTGATCGGGACCGCGGAAAACTGCGGGATATGGTAGAGCACGACCTTCAGGCGCGGGTCGGCCACCCGCTCGGCGATCTCGGCGTAGGCCGCGAACAGGCCGTCGTCCGAGATGCCCTTGTAATAAAACGGCGGCAGCATGACGACACGGGTCACACCGAGCGACAATGCATGCTTGGTCAGATCGACCGTCTCGGACCAGGCGGCGACGCCAGTGCCCGGCACAAGGCGGTCGGGGGCGATCCCGGCCGCGACGGCGGCCTCGAGCAGTGCCTTGCGCTCGCTGCCCGAGAACGAGTTCGCTTCGCCGGTGGTACCGAGCAGCGCGACGCCATCACACCTCTGTTCGAGCAGGGACCGGCAATGGGCGACGAAGGCGGCATGGTCCGGCGCCAGATCGGCCGTGACCGGGGTGACTGAGGCGCAGAACACGCCGGCAAGAGACTGGTTCATCGGTACGGTTCCTCAAAGCGCTGCGCGGTAGATGGCCAGGATCTCGGCCGGGCTGATGTCGCGGGGGTTGTTGTCGAGCAGGCGCCGGATCGCGTGCGCTTCATGCGCCATGGTCTCGATATCGTCCGCGGGCACGCCGTGCCGCGACAGCCGCATGTCGATACCGAGCGCCTCGCACCACGCGCGGGCGGCGGCGGCGATGGCCGCATCCCCGTCGGCCGAGAGGCCGAGCGCGTCCAGGACGTTGGCCGTTTTGTCGCGGACGGCCGGCGCATTGAAGGCCAGCACGTGCGGAAAGATCAGCGCACAGGCGAGACCGTGCGGAATGTGATGCCGGGTGCCGAGCGGATAGGCCACCGCATGGCCGGCCGTCGTGTTCACCGGCCCCAGACAGAAGCCGCCGTAGAGCGAGGCGAGCGACAATCCGGCGCGGGCCTCGCGATCACCGCCGTCACGAACAGCCCGGCCAAGGAAGCGACCGACCAGGCGTATGCCTTCGATCGCATAGATGTCGATCAAGGGATGCGCCTTGCGGCTCGTATAGGCTTCGACACAATGCGCCAGAGCATCGACGCCGGTAGCCGCGGTGACGTCGGCGGGCACGGTGAGCGTCAGCAGGGGATCGACCACGGCGAGGTCGGCCAACATATGCCGGCTCTGGACCGCGAGCTTGTTCTGCGTTGTCGGGTCGGTAATCAGGGCGCGGGTCCCGGCTTCGCTGCCGGTACCCGACGTCGTCGGCACCTGCACCAGTGCCGTCGGCCGGCCGTTCACCCTCTCCGGTCCGACGACGTCGCGGATCGACTGACCGCTGCCAGGCAAGACCGCCGCCAGCTTGGCGAGATCCATGGCACTGCCGCCACCGAAGCCGATCACGACGTCAGGCCGGATGCGCTCGGCCATCGCCAGCAGCGCGTCCAGGTTGGCGATGTCCGGCTCGGCGCGCACGCTGCCGAACACCGCCGGATCGCCGGGCAATTCCAGCAGCTCGACCCGGGCGGCGTTGAACGGATCGGCGACGATGAGCGGTCGCGTATAGCCTTGGGCGCGAACGAAGGCACCGACCTCGGCGATGAGGCCGGCGCCGAATTTGATCGAGGCCGGGCGCTCGATCCCGATGGGGGTCAGGAGCGCGCTCACGCCGCCTGCCCTTCGGTGCCGTCGCCCGCAAGGCGCGAGGCATATTCGATCGCCTCGACCAGGCTCTGCTCGTTGGCGATGCCCTTGCCGGCGATGTCGAAGGCGGTGCCGTGGTCGACCGACGTCCGGATAATCGGCAGGCCCAGCGTAATGTTCACGCCGGAGAGGTCGGTCCACTTTCCGGTCGCCGGATCGACCTCGAATCCCAGCAGCTTGACGGGAATATGCCCCTGATCATGGTAGTTCGCGATGACCGCGTCATACTGTCCGGCGCGCAGCTTCACGAACACCGTGTCGCCTGGCACGGGCCCGACGACGTCCAAGCCGCGGGCCACGGCGTCGGCGATGATCGGCGTTGCGACATCGATGTCGTGCCGGCCGAACAGTCCCCCCTCGCCGGCATGCGGGTTGAGCGCCGCCAATGCGATGCGGGCGCGACCCATGCCGAGCCGGGTGAGGGCCTCGTGGGTCAGTTCGATCACCCGGCGCAGCCGCTCCGGCGTGACCCGCTTCGGCACGTCTTCGAGCGCGATATGCGTCGTGAGATGGCTCACCCGCATGTTGCCGTGCGCCAGCATCATGCAGGAGCCCTTCACGCCGGTCAGCTCCGCCAACATCTCGGTGTGGCCCGGATAGTGGTAGCCCGCCTTGTTGAGCGCTTCCTTGTTGAGCGGTGCGGTGACGATGCCGCCGACCCGCCCGGTCAGCGCCAGGCGGACACCGCGCTCGACCGCGAGGAAGGCGAAGCGGCCGCCATCGGCGGACAATTGGCCGGGCAGGATCGGCTCGCCCTCCGGTCCGGCCTGCAGCGCCGCGAGCGCCGGCCAGGCTTCATCCGTTTCTGCGACTTCGGGGATCTGCAATTCGGGTGCAAACTGTGCCCTGGCCAGCTCCAGAGCCTTGGTGCTGCCGATTACGAGCAACCGCAGTTCGCCCGCCTCGATTTGCGGGCGCAGTCGGGCCGCCGCCTTGACGATGATCTCGGGACCGATTCCGGCGGGATCACCCATGGTGATCGCAAGAGGGCGAGGCGCAGGCATCAGCTAGTCCTTTCCATTTCGGTGTCGGGGCCGCTTGGCAGGACGCCCAGCACCAGATCGCGAAGCAACGTGGGGGAGCCGAAGGCCCCCGATTTTGAAACGACGGTGACGCCATCCCAGGGTCCGCCGCGCACAATGGAGCGCGGCAGGCCGGGTGCGATGCGCCCCTGCAATTCGAGCCCGCGGGCATCGAGCGCAAGGCACAGCCCGCGCAGCGTTTCGCCGCCGGCGACGAGCAGCGTTCCCGGAGGCGGCATTTCTCTGACCAGCCGGCGGAACTCGCCGGCGATACGTATTGCCGCTTCGGCACGGGCGAGGCCGGTGGGCAGCTCGAGGCTGGCCAGCACTCGGCCTTTCGTCCGTAGCGTCGCTGCCAGCGCCGCCGCCTGTCGGGCGCTGCCGTCCGGCAACTGAAGCCAGTCGGAACCGCACACAGCCAGTTGGCCCGCGGTCACGGCCTGATCGGAACCGAACAGACCAAGGAGAGGCATTGGCAGCGGGCCGCAGGCCTCGGCCGGCGCGCCATGGGCGAGCGCCTGGGCCAGGCCGCCGGTCCCAATCCATAGCACCGGACCGGGCGCCGCCCGGCCGAGTGCCACCACACGTCGCAGTTCCGCATCGGTCTCCGCATCGAATATCGAAATGCCGGGGCGAAGCGCCCCGTCGAGGCGGCCACGGTGAACCGGCACCCCTTCGGCCATCAGACCTGCAACGATGTCGCCGTCGCGGATAGGCGACCAGTTGCCATGGGCATTCCGTGCGTGTTGCCAACCGCCGCGGGTCATCCGACCCTGATGCGGGAAGGCCGGCGCCAGCACCGCCCGCTCCCAACCGCCGGCGCGGAAGCACGCCGCGGCTTCGGCCAGCGTAGGGCCGCGCAGCAGGCTGTCGATCTTCTTGTAAGCGATCGTGGCGCCTGTCAGGGCGGTCGTCAGCTCGGCCACCATTGCCCTGGCGGCCGTGGCATCGAGCTCTCGCGTACCGCTGTCGAGTGCGGCATTGGCCGGCAGTGCCGCCGGCAGCGCACCGTGCCAGAAGGCAAGTATCGGGCAATCCCCGGCCAGACCGACGAACTCGGCTGCGGTGTCGAGGGCACCGGTCAAGTCGTCGGCGAGCAGGCGGATCGTCGCGGTCATGCCAGGCCTAGCGCATCGAAGCGACGCCGATCGCGCCGGCAGAGTACCGGATGGCATCGGTCAATTGCTGGGCCACGGAGAGGATTTCCGGCTTCGCCATGGCGACGAACTCGTCAAGAGCCATGCGACTTGCATCGATCGTGAAGCTCACGCCCGCGACCGGCAGCCCGGATGCGTCCAACACCGGCGCCGCGATCGTGCGCAAGCCATAGGCATTCTCGCCATCGGAAATGGCGTAGCCCCGGCTGCGCACCAGACGAAGCCGATCCAGCAGAGCGTCGAGTTCGGTGAGCGTCCGCTCGGACAGCTTTACCCGCTCGGCACTCTCGAGAATCTCGATTTGCCGCGCCTCGGGCAGGAAGGCAAGCTGGGCATGACCAAGCGCCGCGCCGTAGGCCCGGATGCGGCGCCCTGGCCGGCGATCCACGTCATGGCGTCCGGCACCGTCGTCCACCCGTTCGAGATAAACGACGTCCGGACCGTCGAGCACGCCCAGCGATCCCGCATCCGCGATAGACGGCACGCGTTCGCGCAACAGGGGCGCGGCATGCACTTTCAGGTCCTGACAGGACAGGGTGAGAAAGCCGAGTTCGAGGCATTTGAGCCCGAGCCGGAAGCGCTTGGTTCCTGAGACCGGGCAGATATAGCCAAGCGAAACCAGCGTATGAATGAGGCGAAAGGCCGTGCCGCGATCCAGGCCAGCGCGACCAGCGACATCGGTGATGGTCAATTCAGGAATTGCCGGATCGAACGCGCGCAACACGGCAAAGACCTTGGCCGCCGACTGCACAAGGTTCTTCGCGTTTTCCACGTCCGCCATAGGGGCTCCTCCCAACGATCCACGGCTTTGCGCCTTTTGATCGGATTCCGAACATTTGTTCGGACTACAAATAGGCGAACGAGCCCCGGGATGTCAAGCAATCTCGCGCAAATGGGTGCTGCGTCGCCTAACCCCAGGCGCTTGCGGCCGTACTGCCTTGGTCCGGAAAGCGAGGAATCTCCTCGCGAATCGTCGGAGATGGCTACACGCCGCGCGAGAGCCCGCCACGCACGAAGGTCTTGTGCGTCGGGTCCATCAGATCATCGGCAACCAGCTTGTAATTGCATTTGGCGTGGATGGTCTTGCCCTCGCCGGCCAGGGCCGGACTCCCTCCCCTGAGTTTCCAGAACGATGCTGAAAACGCCAATTGCATGCATTTCCAGTGACGGACGACGACACGATCGGGCCGCCGGTCGGTTGCGATCTCTCTTGCGTGTATAATAATTATGAACAATAACAATTATAGAAGAGAAAATCGACCCGCCAAGCAACGGCAGGAACGAGTTCGTAGAGGGAGGAAATCCATGGATCTGGCCGACTATCGCTTTCTGGACGCGTCCCGTTGGGGCAACAAGCTGTATCTCGGCGGGTGGCAGGCATCGACCGCGGGCACCCTTACCGTCAGAGAGCCGGCGACCGGCGCGGCTCTGGCCCGGATCGGCCTGGCGACGCCCGCCGACGTGAGCGTCGCGGTCGCTCGGGCCAAGGCGGCGCAGCCGGCCTGGGCTGACCTCGGCCATCGCACAAGAATGGAATTGCTGTTGAAGGTGGCTGCCATTCTGGAGACGAACGCCGAAGAACTGATCGAATGGATCGTCCGGGAGAATGGGGCGATCCGGCCGAAGGCGGCCGTCGAGATCGCCGAGACCGTCGCCCTCTTCCGTCACGCTGCCGGCATGCTGACGGCAGCGCATGGGCATGTGCTGCCCTCCCGTGCGGGGCGCTTGAGCTACGGTCAACGGGTCCCGCACGGCGTGGTCGGGGTCATCTCGCCGTTCAATTTCCCGATGATCCTGGGTGCCCGCGCTGTGGCACCGGCGCTCGCCACCGGCAATACGGTCGTGCTGAAGCCCGATCCGCGCACGCCGGTCACGGGCGGCGTGCTCATGGCGCGGGCGTTCGAAGAAGCGGGCTTTCCGCCCGACGTCTTCCACATGCTGCCGGGCGGCACCGAGGTCGGGCGGGCCTTGGTCGAGCATCCGGATACGCGCTTGATCGCCTTCACGGGATCGACCGCCGCCGGCCGGGCGATCGGCGAGACCTGCGGACGCCTGCTGAAGCGCATGTCGCTGGAGTTGGGCGGCAAGAGCTCGCTGATCGTTCTCGAAGATGCCGATCTGGAGCTGGCCGCGTCCAACGCCGCCTTCGGCGCCTATTTCCATCAAGGCCAGGTCTGCATGGCGTCGGGCCGCATCCTCGTCCAGGAAAGCGTCGCCCGGCCGTTCGCACGGTTGCTGGCCGAGCGGGCCAGCCATCTGCCGGTCGGCAATCCGGCAACAGAGAATGTCGCGCTCGGACCGCTAATCAGCGCCGACCAGTTGGATCGCGTCCACGCGATCGTCCAGGAGACCATAAGCCAGGGCGCCGTCCTGGAGACGGGCGGCAGTTACGCGGGGCTGTTCTATCGTCCGACGGTACTGAGCGGCGTGACGCGCGGCATGCGCGCTTATCGGGACGAGGTGTTCGGCCCGGTCGCCAGCCTCATTTCGTTCGGCACCGACGACGAGGCGGTCGCAATCGCCAACGACACCGACTATGGCCTGTCGGGCGCGGTCATCTCGCCCAATGTCGGCCGGGCGCTGGCGCTGGGCATGCGGCTCAATACGGGCCTGCTGCACATCAACGACCAGACCATTGCCGACGAGGTGTCGAACCCGTTCGGCGGGCGCGGCGCGTCGGGCAACGGCGGCAACATCGGCGGTCCGGCGAACTGGGATCTGTTCACCCAATGGCGCTGGATCACCCTCGAGAATCATCCGACGCAAAAGCCCTATTGAGAGATCACGATGGCGTATTTCGTGCTGATCCATGGTGCCGCGCACGGCGGCTGGTGCTGGCACAAGCTGGTGCCGCTGCTGGAGGCGGCCGGCCATCATGTCCTGGCGCCCGATCTGCAGGGGTTGGGAGCGGACCCGACGCCGGTCGACGACCTCAGCCTCGAGCTCTGGACCGACCGGCTGATCGAGCTGGTCCGGGCGCAACCCGAACCGGTCGTCCTGGTCGGTCACAGCCGCGGCGGCCTCCTCGTCAGCACGGTGGCGGAGCGGGTGCCGGACCTGGTCAAGCGCGCGGTCTATCTGACCGCCTTTCTGCTGGGGGACGGCCAGACGCTGTGGCAGGAGGCCTCGACCGATCTCGACTCGGTCATCCCGGCCAATCTCGTCCCGGATGAGCGGGCCGGAACCTGGACTATCCGCAAGGAAGTCGTCATCGACGGCTTCTACGGCGACTGCAGCGCCGAGGACCTGGATTTCGTGTTTCCGCGCCTGCGGCCGGAACCGCTCTTCTCGCTCCACACGCCGATCCACGTGACGCCGGAGCGTTTCGGTCGCGTTCCCCGGCACTTCATCGAATGCCTGAACGATCGGGCCATCACGCTGTCGGCACAGCGACGCATGCAGGCGGCTTGGCCCTGCGCCCGGGTGTTCCAGTTGGCGACATCCCATTCGCCCTTTCTGTCGGCGCCCGACCGATTGGTTGAGGTCCTGCTCGCCGGCGAGGCGACGCCGAACCGGGTGACGGGCGCCTAGCTCAAAACGAAAATCACGCATTATTGTTATTGTTTATAACAATAATGCGTGATTATAATGCCTCTGCGCTCGACGGCCTGATGCGCGGCCCAACGAGAAGCACTCGGTCACGTTCCGCCCCAAGACGGAACACCGACAAAGAAATTTGGGAGGCAAAAATGATTCCGATCATCGGGCACAACCTGTCCAAATCCCGGCTCCTTGCGGGCATAGCCCTCGGTGTGTTGGCGGCGGCCGGCGTGGCGCATGCCGACCAGATCGATGTGGGCGATCCGGACTGGGCCGTGCGCTGGGACAATACGATCAAGTATTCCAATGCATTCCGTGTCGGCAAATATGATCCTGCCATCGGCGGCAACCTGCAGCCGCTCAACAGCAACACCAATGACGGCGACCAGAACTTCCGCAAGGGGCTGATCTCCGACCGCGTCGACCTGCTGTCGGAATTCGATGCGGTCTACCAGGATCATACCGGGTTCCGCATCTCGGCGGCCGGCTGGTACGACACGGTCTATAATCGATCGACGACCAACCATGACGTGACGACCTCGAACAACGCGTACGAGGGCGTGGACCAATATCCCCAGGGCACCCGGATCCTGCACGGCAAGGACGTGGAAATTCTCGATGCGTTGGTGTTCCACACCTTCGAGCTGCCCGGCGATCAGACGCTTAACGTCCGGGTCGGCCGGTTCTCCCAGCTCTATGGCGAGACGCTGTTCATGGGGGCGAACGGCATCGCCGCGGCGCAGGCCCCGATCGACGTGGTCAAAGCGCTCTCCGTGCCGAATTCGCAGTTCAAGGAAATCGTGCTGCCGGTCGGCCAGGCCTCGTTCAACTGGGAACTCGGCCACGGCGTCCTGCTCGGCGGCTACTATCAATTCGAATATCGGCCGGACCGTCTGCCTGGGGTCGGCAGCTATTTCAGCGATGCCGACGTCTTCGGCGCCGGTGCCGAAACCCTGTGGCCGCCCGGGCAATATGCCGGCGCCGTACCCGGTCTCTACTTCGCCCACGGCAAGGACTTGACCCCCGACAGCCAGGGCCAGGGCGGTGCGGAACTGCGCTGGAAGGCGACGAAGAACTGGGAGTTCGGCCTCTACTTCGCGAATTATCACGAAAAGGATCCGGCCGCCGCCTATCTGGTCGAGACCGGTGCCACGCCCGTTACCTTCGCCGACGGGGTGAGCGCCTTGCGGATCGGCGACTTCCGCAATGCCTACAACCAGAATGTCCAGACCTACGGGGCCAGTTTCGCCACCGCGGTCGGCGACACCAACGTCTCGGGCGAGCTGTCCTTCCGGCACAACCAGTCCCTCGCCACGGCCGACAGCGCCGGCGGCAACGGCGGCATCGTCTTCGCCAAT
>Ga0302314_10010812_pt1 | contig 15942 bp, 16 predicted proteins | sample III_Palsa_N2_3_FD_200533 | JGI IMG/M metagenome (GOLD analysis project Ga0302314, IMG submission 200533) | Peat permafrost microbial communities from Stordalen Mire near Abisko, Sweden - III_Palsa_N2_3 | ecosystem: Environmental > Terrestrial > Soil > Palsa > Peat permafrost | place: Sweden... | reverse complement strand
CAGGCGCTGATTTCCAACGCGCTGGCCGAGATCAAGGACAAGTACCTCTATATCCCGCTGCATCAGCAGGTCGTGGTCTGGGCGGCGCGCAGCAATGTCGAGACCGCGCAGATGGCCGACAATTCCTTCCCGCTCCGTTTCGTCACCGTCAAGTAGGGCGATGCGATGGTTCGAGGACTTCTCCGTGCGTAGTCGGGCGGGCGATCCATGATCGTCTTCCTGCTGCGGCGGCTGCTGCAATCGCTGGCGGTCATGCTGGCGGTGGCCCTCATTGCCTTCACCCTGTTCCGCTTCGTCGGCGACCCGATCAACGGCATGGTCGGCCAGGACGCGACCCAGGCCGAGCGTGAGGCGCTGCGGCAGAGTCTGGGTTTGAACGACAGCGTCATCGTGCAGTTCGCCCGCTTCGTCGGCCGGACCGCGCATGGCGAATTCGGGCTCAGCTACCAGCTGGCCCGGCCGGTCAACCAGATCATCCTGGAAAAGATGCCGGCGACGCTGGAACTGTCGCTGGTCGCCGGCTGTATCGCGTTGGTGGTCGGGTTGGCGCTGGGCGTCTTCACCGGCTTGCGGCCGCGGGCAGTGGCCTCGCGCATCCTGCTGGCGGCGTCGCTGGTCGGCGTGTCGCTGCCGACGTTCCTGATCGGCATTCTGCTGATCCTGGTGTTCGCCGTCTGGCTGCGCTGGCTGCCCTCCTATGGTCGCGGCACGACCGAGCAGTTCGGCTGGTGGACGACCGGGCTCTTGTCGATCGACGGCTGGCGCTCGCTGATCATGCCGGCCTTCACGCTCGCCCTCTATCCGATGACGCTGATCATCCGGCTGGTGCGGGCGGAGATGCTGGAGGTCTTGCGCACCGACTATATCAAGTTCGCCCGCGCCCGCGGCCTCACCAACCGGGCGGTCAATTTCGGCCATGCGCTCAAGAATACGCTGGTGCCGGTCATCACCATCACCGGCGTCCAGGTCGGCTCGATCATCGCCTTCGCGGTCATCACCGAGACCGTGTTCCAATGGCCGGGCATGGGCCTGATGTTCATTCAGGCGGTCAGCTACGCCGATATCCCGGTCATGTCGGCCTATCTGGTGCTGGTGGCCCTGTTCTTCGTCATCATCAGCCTAGTGGTCGATCTGTTATATTATCTGGTCGATCCCCGGCTCCGGATGCAGCGCGGCGGAGGCGGCCATGGCCGTTGACGTCAAGCAAGCCGTGGCGAGACCCGGCTTGGTCCGGCGCCTATGGGACACCGATCTCGCCTACAGCTTCCGCAATTCGCCGGTCGCGGTCGTCTCGGCCATCGTCACCCTGGTGCTGATCCTGGGGGCGCTGTTTGCGCCCTGGGTCGCCCCGCACGACCCGTTCGACCTGTCGAGCCTCAGCCTGACCGATGCCGGCGATCCGCCGCAATGGATCGACGGCGGCTCGCCCGACTTCCCGCTCGGCACCGACGAGCAGGGGCGCGACATCCTGTCGGCCATCCTGTTCGGCTCGCGCATTTCGCTGGGCGTCGGTCTGTTCTCGACCCTGTTCGCGCTGGCCCTGGGCGTCACGGCCGGCCTGATCGCCGGCTGGCGCGGCGGGGTCACCGACGCGTTCATCATGCGCATCGCCGATGTGCAGCTGTCCTTCCCGTCGATCCTGGTCGCATTGCTGATCGACGGCATCGTGCGCAGCAGCTTGTCCCACGACCAGCAGGACAAGATCGCGATGTTCGTGCTGATCGGCTCGATCGGCCTGTCCGGCTGGGTGCAGTTCGCGCGCCTGGTGCGCGGCTCGACGCTGGTGGAGCGCAACAAGGAATATGTCCAGGCCGCCCGGGTCATCGGCGTGCATCCGATCCGCATCGTGGTGACCCATGTGCTGCCCAATGTGCTGACGCCGGTGCTGGTGGTGGCGACGATCTATTTCGCTTTCGCCATCATCACCGAGGCGACCCTGTCGTTCCTGGGCGTCGGCGTGCCGCCGACCGAACCGTCGCTGGGCACGCTCATCCAGGTCGGCAACGGCTATCTCTTCTCCGGCGAATGGTGGATCACCGTGTTTCCGGCGGTGACGCTTGCGGCCCTGGTGCTGTCGGTCAATCTTCTGGGGGATTGGGTGCGCGACGCGCTCAATCCGCGCCTGCAATGAAGCCGCTGCTGGAGCTGCGCCACATCCGGATCGAACTGCCGACCCGGCGCGGCACGCTGCTGGCGGTCGACGACGTCAGCTTCACCATCGGCGAGGGCGAGGTGCTGGGCGTGGTCGGCGAGTCCGGCGCCGGCAAATCCATCACCGCTGCCGCCATCATCGGCCTGCTGGAGCCGCCGCTGCGCCTGACCGGCGGCGAGATCCTGCTCGAGGGCGCGCGCATCGACAATCTGCCGCCCGAGGCGTTCCGCCGGATCCGCGGCAAGCAGATCGGCGCCATCTTCCAGGACCCGCTGACCAGCCTCAACCCGCTCTATACCATCGGCCGGCAATTGGTCGAGACGATCCGGACCCACCTGCCTTTGACCGACAAGCAGGCGGCGGCCCGGGCGATCGAGCTGCTGCAGGAAGTCGGCATTCCGGGGGCGTCGGAGCGGTTCAATGCCTATCCGCATCAATTCTCCGGCGGCATGCGCCAGCGCGTGGTGATCGCGCTGGCGCTCGCCGCCAATCCGCGCCTGATCGTGGCGGACGAGCCGACGACCGCGCTCGACGTTTCGACCCAGGCCCAGATCATCGGGCTGCTGAAGCGCCTCTGCCGCGAACACGGCACGGCGGTGATGCTGGTCACCCACGACATGGGCGTGATCGCCGAGACCGCCGACCGGGTCGCGGTCATGTATGCCGGCCGCGTCGCCGAGATCGGCCCGGTCCGCCAGGTGGTGAAGCAGCCGCAGCATCCCTATACGGTCGGATTGATGGGCTCGATCCCGTCGATCGGCGAGGATCTGGAACGGCTGCCGCAGATCGACGGCGCCATGCCGCGCCTGGGCTCGACCCCGCGTGGCTGCGCCTTCAACCCGCGCTGCCCCAAGGTGATGGAGCGTTGCCGCGTCGATCGGCCGGACCTGCTGCCGGCCGGTGCGACCGAGGCCGCCTGCTGGCTCCACGCCCCGGAGGTCGTCCATGGCTGAAACCGTGCTGCGCCTCAACGATGTCCGCCGGCTGTTCGACGTGTCGGCACCCTGGCTCGCCCGGATCCTGAGCGGTACTGGCCCGCGCACGCTGAAGGCGGTCGACGGCGTCTCGCTCGAAATCACGCGTGGCGAGACCTTTGCGCTGGTCGGCGAAAGCGGCTGCGGCAAATCGACGGTCGCCCGCCTGGTCGTGGGCCTGTACGAGCCGTCGTCCGGCTCGATCGAGATCGATGGGACCGATATCGCCTTGCTCAGGAGCCGCAAGGCCCAGGCGCCGATCCGGCGCCGGGTCCAGATGGTGTTTCAGGACCCGTACGCCAGCCTCAATCCGCGCTGGCGGGTCAAGGACATCATCGCCGAACCGATCCGCACCCACCGCCTGATCCAGGGCGAAGCCGCGATCCGCGCCCGGGTCGACGAGCTGCTGCGCCAGGTCAGCCTGACGCCCACCGATGGCGACAAATATCCCCATGCCTTCTCGGGTGGGCAGCGCCAGCGCATCTCGATCGCGCGCGCGCTGGCGTCGGAACCGGAGTTCCTGGTGCTGGACGAACCGACCTCGGCGCTCGACGTCTCGGTCCAGGCGCAGATCCTCAATCTGATGAAGGACCTGCAGCGAAGGCTCGGCCTGACATACCTGTTCATCTCGCATAATCTGGCGGTGATCTATCACGTGTCCGACAAGGTCGGCGTGATGTATCTGGGCCGCCTGGTCGAGGTCGCGGCCAAACCCGATCTGTTCGCGCGGCCGCTGCATCCCTATACGCGCCTGTTGCTGGATACGGTGCCGGACCTGGCCATGACCGGGCGCGAACGACTGCCGGTGCGCGGCGAAGTGCCGAACCCGATCGACCCGCCGACCGGCTGCGCCTTCCATCCGCGCTGCCCGCTGGCCAACGACCGCTGCAAGAGCGAACGCCCGTCGCTGCTGGCCGCCGGCGGCAATCTCGTCGCCTGCCACGCGGTGCAGGAGGAGCGGCTGCCGGAATGGGGCGCGAATACAGTATAGCCTTGAAAAAGGCGAATTTATTTCAGTGGGAAGTCTGTTCGACTTCTATGAAATGGTGATTGACCTGCTTTCGGCCCCGAGACTAACTTCGGCCAAATCATGCACCGGTCTTCGCCGGGGATGGCTGGAGAGTTTGATGACCGAGCGAATCTGGCAGGTCTTATTCGTGTGTTCCGCGAACTCTGCCCGCAGTATTATGGCCGAGGCGCTGCTGACCCATTGGGGCGGCGCGCGGTTTCGGGCCCATAGCGCCGGCGTCTGGCCGAGCGGCATGGTCGACCCGATCACCAAGGATCTACTGGGCAAGCTCGAGCTTGCGACCGGGTCGTTGCGATCGAAAAGCTGGGACGAATTTACGAGCGCCGATGCCCCGGCGCTCGATTTCGTCTTCACGCTGTGCGACCGCTGCGCCCAACAGCCGATGCCGACCTTTCCGGGCAGCCCGATGATCGCCCATTGGGGGCTGCCCGACCCGGCCGAGGTTCAAGGCAACGATGCCGAGCGCATCCAGGCGTTCCGCGATACGCTCCGGGCGCTCGAAGGGCGGATCAAGCCGTTCGTGGCATTGCGCCCGGAAGCGCTCGGCCGCATCATCATGCGTCAGCGGCTGGAAGAAATCGGCCACCCACAGACGGCCGGCGCGTAAGGCCGGATTCAGGTCGGCGCCTTCCAGCCTTCCGGATCGTCCAGGAACGACTTGATCGCCTGATATTGCGGCGGGGTGAAGCTGCCGCGCTCGTGGGCGAGCGCCAGCACGTCGTGCCAGGTGGTGAGGCCATGCAGCAGCACGCCCTCGGCCGCGAGGCTCTCCACGCTCGACGGGAAGATGCCGTAGTGGAACACGACGAAGGTATGGGCGATCTGGCCGCCGGCCGCGCGGATCGCGTTGACGAAGTTGATCTTGGACGTGCCTTCGCTCGCCAGATCCTCGACCAACAGGACGCGCGCGCCCTCCTTCATCTCGCCTTCGATCTGCGCCATCCGGCCGAAGCCCTTGGGCTTCTTGCGGATATAGAGCATCGGCAGCGACAGGCGCTCGGCGATCCAGGCGGCGAACGGGATGCCCGCGGTCTCGCCGCCGGCGATGGCGTCCAGCGACTCGTAACCGATGTTGCGCAGGATCATCTCGGTGCCGAGGTCCATCAGCTTGGCCCGCGCGCGCGGGAACGAGATAAGGCGCCGGCAGTCGATATAGACCGGGCTCTTGCGGCCGGACGTAAAGGTGAACGGCTCGTCGGGGCTGAAATGCACCGAGTTGGTCTCGAGCAGGATGCTGGCCGCGGCAAGGGCCGCTTGCTTCTCGAAGCTGTCGCTCATCGATCGGTTCCTTGAAAGGGATTTTCCCGTTTCTAAAGGGTGAGCGGCTCCGCGGCAACCATCCTGTCATCATCCCGCCTATGGGCGTTGCCTGGCTGGACGTCCACTAGATGTAGTGGTAAGCAAGGGGCTTATTCCTGCCGCTGGGGCCGCTCGACATGCCGCTGAACCAAGACCAACAGACCGAGATTGCGGCCCTCCGCCAGGCGTCGACCCCGACCCGGCGCGCGACCGTGCCGGCGCTCGAGGAAATTCTCTACGAGGCGCTGCCCGTGCTCGACCATGGCTTCGTCCGGGTCGTCGATTACATGGGCGACGATGCCGCGGTGGTGCAGGCCGCCCGCGTCTCCTATGGCCGCGGCACCAAGAAGGTCAGCGAAGACAAGGGCCTGATCCAGTATCTGATGCGCCATCGCCACTCGACCCCGTTCGAGATGTGCGAGATCAAGTTCCATGTGAAGCTGCCGATCTTCGTCGCCCGCCAATGGATCCGGCACCGCACGGCGAACGTGAACGAGATCTCGGCGCGCTATTCGATCCTCGACAATGAATTCTACATCCCGGCGCCGGGCCAACTCGCCGCTCAGTCGGCGATCAACCGCCAGGGCCGGGGCGCCACGCTCGAAGGCGACGATGCCAAGCGCGTGATGGCGCTGCTGCGCGAGGATGCGGAACGCGCCTACGGCCATTACGCCGAGATGCTGAACGAGGACGAGAACGGCCAGCCGGTGGATCCGAGCCGCGCCAGCCTGGCGCGCGAGCTCGCCCGCATGAACCTGTCGCTCAATTTCTATACCCAATGGTATTGGAAGACCGACCTGCATAACTTCATGAATTTCCTGAGCTTGCGGGCCGATGCTCATGCTCAGTACGAGATCCGGGTCTATGCCGACCAGATGCTGACCGTGCTCGACCGCTGGTGCCCGCTGAGCGCCGAGGCGTTCCGGCAGTACCGCATGGGCGGCGCCAGCCTGTCCGCCGCGGGCCTGGCCGTCGTCCGCCGCCTGCTCGCCGGCGAACAGGTCACCCAGGAACAATCCGGCCTTGGCAAGCGCGAATGGACCGAACTGCAGGCGACGCTCGGGCGGTGATTTTCGGCCCTCTCCCGCAGACGGCGGTAGAAGGTTGGTTCTACGCCATCGTGATCTTCGGCCCCTGGCGCGTGGGCGCGCCGGAGACTTTTTCCCAGACGCGGGCCGCGATCTCCATATAGGACTTGGCAAGCGCCGAGTCCGGCTCCGCGACGACGATCGGGGTGCCGGCGTCGGAGGTCTCGCGGATGCGGATGTCGAGCGGGATCTCGCCCAGGAATTCGGCGTTCAGCTTTTCGGCTTCCAGGCGCGCGCCGCCGTGGCTGAAGATGTCGGTGCGGTGGCCGCAGTTCGGGCAGCAGAAATAGCTCATGTTCTCGATGATTCCGAGCACCGGCACTTCGACCTTGGCGAACATGTTCAGGCCCTTGCGCGCATCCAGCAAGGCGATGTCCTGCGGGGTCGACACGATGATGGCGCCGGCGAGCGGCACCTGCTGGGCCATGGTCAGCTGCGCGTCGCCGGTGCCGGGCGGCATGTCGACCAGCAGGATGTCGAGCTCGCCCCAGGCGACGTCGCGCATCATCTGCTGCAGCGCGCCCATCACCATCGGACCGCGCCAGATCGTCGCCGTATCCTCGGGCACCAGAAAGCCGATCGACATGCAGGAGACGCCGTAATTCTGCATCGGCTCCAGGATGCGGCCGTCGGGCGAACGCGGCCGGCCGCTGATGCCCAGCATGCGCGGCTGCGACGGGCCATAGACGTCGGCGTCGAGCAGGCCGACCTTCAGCCCTTGCAGGGCGAGCGCCACGGCGAGGTTCGTGGTCGTGGTCGACTTGCCGACGCCGCCCTTGCCGGACGCCACGGCGACGATGGCATGAGCACCGGGCACCAGCGACTTCGGCGGTTGCCGCGGAGCGGCGGGGGCGGCATGGGAATGGCCGTGGCCATGATGGTCGTGATGGGGGGCCTGGGCCTGCGGCGCCTTGGCCCCGGTCAGGAGGGCGGTGACCGAGAGCACGCCCGGGATCGCCTCGACCGCCTTCTCAGCGGCCTTGCGCACCGGTTCGAGGGCAGCGGCGCGCGCGGGCTCGGTCTCGATCGAGAACACCACATTGCCGTCGCGGATGGCGATGCCGGAAACCATGCCGAGGCTGACCAGGTCGCGGCCGCGCTCGGGGTCCATCACCGACTTCAGGGCCGCCAAAACCTGCTGTTCGCCGAAACTCGCCATCTAAACAACCTTTCCCATCGACACCACTTACTGGATACGCAGCACGTGCGCTTTGATATAAGGGCCGGATCGTCGGCCGCACAATCGGGTGCGTGTCCTGTATGTGCCCCTTGGGGCCCGTCTTTCGAAGGTTTCTTTCAGACATGCCGTGGAATGGGCAAGGGGGCGGCGGTGGCGGCCCCTGGGGCGGTAGTGGTGGTCCGGGTCCTTGGGGCCGTGGATCGTCAGGTGGCGGCAAGGGCAATGGCGGTCCGCCGCCCAATCTCGAGGAGCTGCTGCGCCGCGGTCAGGACCGCCTGCGCGGGCTGTTGCCCGGCGGCGACAACAGCGGCGGCCGGCTGGTAATCCTCGCCGTCATCGCCGTGTTCGTGCTTTGGCTGGCGACCGGCATCTATCGGGTCAACCCGGACGAGGAGGGCGTCGTCCGCCGCTTCGGTGCCTATTCCGAGACGACCACCTCCGGCCTGCACTATCATCTGCCGGCGCCGATCGAATCGGTCGAGACGCCCAAGGTCACCCGCATCAACCGCACCGACGTGGGGTTCAATACCGAAGGCACCGGTCGCGGCATCGGGCGGCAGGCCTTGCCGGAAGAATCCTTGATGCTGACCGGCGACGAGAACATCGTCGACATCAATTTCTCGGTGTTCTGGGTCATCAAGGATGCCCAGGCCTATCTGTTCAATGTGCGCACGCCGGAAGCGACCGTGAAGTCGGCCGCCGAGGCCGCGATCCGCGAAGTGGTCGGCCGTACGCCGATCGCCAGCGTGCTGGCCGAGGGCCGCCGTCAGGTCGAGACCGATACCGAGGCGCTGCTGCAGAACATCCTCGACAGTTATGGCGCCGGTCTACAGGTGACCCAGGTGCAGCTGCAGAAGGTCGATCCACCGCAGCCGGTGATCGAGGCCTATCGCGACGTGCAGAAGGCGCGTGCCGACCAGGAGCGCCTGAAGAACGAGGCCGAGGCCTATCAGAACAACATCGTGCCGCTGGCACGCGGCGATGCCGAGCAGAAGATCCAGAACGCCGAGGCTTACAAGCAGGAGATCGTCGCCCGCGCGCAAGGCGATGCGCAGCGCTTCCTGTCGGTGCTGACCGCCTATCAGGCCAACAAGGAAGTGACGGCCGAGCGCCTGTATCTGGAAACCATGGAAGACGTGTTGAAGAACGCGAACAAGGTGCTGATCGACAAATCGGCCGAGGGTGTCGTGCCCTATCTGCCGCTGCCGAGCCTCACGGCCAAGCAGCCGACCTCGCTGTTGCCGCCGCCGGGTACGCCGGGCGTGTCGCCATCGAAGGCGGGAGGCAAGCCATGAACCGTTCCCTCATCGCCGGCGGCATCGTCGCCGCGGCCGTCCTGATCCTGGTTGCCTTCAACTCGCTGTTCATCGTCGACCAGACCGCCCAGGCGCTGGTCATCCAGTTCGGCCAACCGATCCGCGACGTCCGCACCCCCGGGCTGCATGTGAAGGCACCGTGGCAGAATGCGGTGTTCTATGATCGCCGCGTGCTGGATTACGAGCCGCCGTCCGAGGAGGTGATCGCCGCCGACCAGAAGCGACTGGTGGTCGATACCTACGCGCGCTATCGCATCGTCAACCCGCTGCAGTTCTATCAGTCGGTCGGGACCGAGGCGGTGATGCAGCTGCGGCTGGGCGCCACCATCTCGGGTACGCAGCGCCGCGTGCTCGGCAATGTGGTGCTGAGCGCGCTCTTGTCGCCGGAACGCGCCAAGATCATGACCGAGATCCGCGATCAGGTCGCGACCCAGGCGAAGTCGTTCGGCATCGAGGTGATCGACGTCCGCATCCGTCGCGCCGATCTGCCGCAGGAGAACAGCCAGGCGATCTATGCCCGGATGCAATCCGAACGGCAGCGCGAGGCGAACGAGTATCGCGCCCAGGGCGCGGAACAGGCCCAGGGCATCCGCGCCCGCGCCGAAAAGGACCGCACCGTGATCCTGGCGGAGGCGACGAAGCAGTCGCAGATCCTGCGCGGCCAGGGCGATGCCGAAAGCATCAAGATCTATGCCGACGCCTTCGGCAAGGATCCGGAGTTCTTCACCTTCTATCGTAGCCTCGAGGCCTATCGCACGGCGCTTGGCCCGGATACGACCATGGTGCTCTCGCCCGATAGCGAGTTCTTCCAGTATTTCGGTCAGCACAAGGCGGCGAAGGCCGGGGGCCCATGACGCCTGACGGTTTGAACGATCTCTGGACCGCGTTGGCGCTGGTGCTGGTGATCGAGGGCGCGCTCTATGCGTTGTTTCCGCAACCCATGAAGCGCGCCCTGCTGTCGGTCATCAAGCAGCCGGAGACCATGCTCCGGGTCTGCGGGCTGGCGTCGGCCTGCGTCGGCGTCGGCTGGGTCTGGTTCCTGCGGCATCATTGACTGCCCCTTGATCCGGAACGAACTGGCACCCGCGCGCCGTTGTCTTTAGAGTCGTGCGCTATAGTTGCTTCCCGGAAGGGTTTCCGGTGGATGCGAGGAGTGATCCGGTGAGTGGACTTCTTTCCCGTTCGTGCCGTCTGGCGGCAGTGCGGGTTCCGATGATCGGCCTGATGCTGGTGCTGGGAACCGGGTCCGCCTGGGCCCAGACCCCCGCCCAGGCCGAGGTCGCGCTGCCGACCGGGCCCCTGGTCATTCCGGGCCTGGGCCCGCTGGCGACGCGCCTGCTGCCGGCCGTGGTCAATGTCTCGACCAGCGAGACGATCAAGCCCGATCCGAAAAAGCGGAAACCCGCTCCCGACGATGATCAGGTGACCCCGGGCTCGCCGTTCGAGCAATTCTTCAAGGATTTCATGGACCGGCAGGGTCGTGGCGGCGGCGGCGACCAGGATGCCGGCAAGGGCGATGCCAAGCCGCAGAAGGCCCAGGCGCTGGGCTCGGGCTTCGTCATCGATCCGTCCGGCCTGGTCGTGACCAACAATCACGTCATCGAGGGCGCCGACGAGATCACGGTCATCCTGCAGGACAATACCAACCTCAAGGCCGAACTGGTCGGGCGCGACGCCAAGACCGATCTGGCGCTGCTCCGGGTCAAGCCCGACAAGCCGCTGCCGTCGGTGCCCTGGGGCGACAGCGACAAGGCCAAGGTCGGCGACTGGGTCATGGCGATCGGCAACCCGTTCGGCCTCGGCGGCACGGTTACCTCCGGCATCATCTCGGCCCGGGCCCGCGCCATCAACGACAACGGCCCCTATGACGAATTCCTGCAGACCGACGCCTCGATCAACCGCGGCAATTCCGGCGGCCCGCTGTTCAATACGGCGGGCGAGGTCATCGGCATCAATTCGGCGATCTTCTCGCCGTCCGGCGGTTCGATCGGCATCGGTTTCGCCATTCCGTCCGATCTCGCCAAGAACGTGATTGCTCAGCTGAAGGCAACCGGCAAGGCGGAGCGCGGTTGGATCGGCGCGCGTATCCAGACGGTGAATGACGACGTGGCGACGGCGCTTGGCCTGGACGCACCCAAGGGCGCTCTGGTCGGCGGCTTCCTCGACAAGAGCCCCGCCAAGGAGGCCGGCGTGCTGCCGGGCGACGTGCTGCTGCAGTTCGACGGGCGCGATGTCACCAACGCGCGCCGCCTGTCGCGCCTGGTCGCCGACGCCCAGGTCGATAAGGCCGTGCCGGTCAAGGTCTGGCGCCAAGGGCAGATCAAGACGATCATGGTCAAGGTCGCCCAGGCCGACGAAAGCGCCGAGCAGACGGCATCGCTCGAGCCCGGCTCCGGCATCAGCCCGTCGACGCCGCTGGTGAAGGCGCTCGGCCTGTCGATGACCGAGGCGACGCCCGACCTCAAGGACAAGTTCCAGCTCGACGACAATGCCAATGTCGTGGTGGTCGATGTCGCCAAGGGCAGCCAGGCGGCCGACAAGGACCTGCATCCGGGCGACGTCATCCTCGAAGTCGCCCAGGAAGAGGTCAAGGCGGCCTCCGACGTCGCGCACAAGATCGACGATGCCAAGAAGGCCGGCCGCAAGTCGGTGCTGTTGCTGGTCGAGCATGCGGGCGAGCTTCGCTTCGTCGCGCTGCGGATCGACCAGGGCTAGTAGTCGTAGAGCACCCGGAGCACGACGGCCCACGGATAGCGCGGGTCGAGACCCAGCCTGCCGTCGGGCAGGGTCGGCACATGGGTCAATGCGACTTCGTCGTCGACATTGCCGCCGATGACCGAAAGTTGGCCCGGATCCGCGGCGACCACGATGGCGCAATGGCTGGCAAAGCGCCCGGCCGGCAGATCCTCGAAGCGGAGATCCCCCGCCGAGCCGCGGCCGAAACAGATGAGATCGCCCAGGGTCGGCGCGTAGCGTGCCGGCGATTCCGCCGATAGCGCCAGATCGCGGCGCTGACCCAGCGAGACCTGGCGGGCGGCATCGATATAGACGGAGTGGGATGCGGAATAGGGAAAGCGCGCACCGGCCCCGGCGATGCGCATGACATAGGAGACGAAGGCGGCCGACCAGGCGAACTCGCCGTCCTCCGCCGGCGGAAACACGCGACCGTTGCCATCGTGCTTGCCGGTCCAGCGCGTGGCCGGATCGCCCGCATCGAGCCCCAGCCACCAATATTCGCCGACACGCTGCCACAGGCCGGGCAGCCGTTCGGGCTTCAATTCGGGATCGATCGGCAGCCGATCCCTGGGATCCTCGTCGACCACCGGGCTGCCGAACAGGCGCCATTCGCGCAGGGCGATGGCGACGGCGGCGGTTCGGTTGAACGGCTCATAGGGCCGTCGCGCGAATTCCGGAACATGGGCATCCCGCGCGGGCGGCGGGGTCGCGGCACAGCCGATCAGCAGACCGATCAGCGGCAGCAGGGTGAGGAAGCGGGCGCACGGCATGGCGCCCAGACCTTACCTATTTTCCGCGAGGAGCACCGCTCGATCGTGAGCGGCGAAGTGCCGCTCAGTGATGCGCGTGGATTGCGATCTGGGCAGCAGTGGGCGCCATCGTGATGCGGCCCTGCAGCTCGGCCAGCGCGCGCTGCAGCAGCTTCATTTCGGCGCGATCGTCCCGGTCGGTGATGTCGAGATAGCTGAGCTTGTTTTCGACCAGATCGACCAGGGTTTCGACGGTGCGTGCGGAGAAATTCAACATGATGACCTCGCTCTCAGGATTATCGAACGGTCTTGCTCTCGATCTCAGAACAGCAAGCGATATGCCAGGGCGCCGCGGTCGCTTGGACGCGCGGGAAACGGGCGGGAATCCTGGCGTGGTGGTGTCGAGGGGGCAACGCCACGCCTGGGTTGCATCGCCCGGGCGGGCTCGTTGGGGTGCGCATCCCTCTCTGCCGGGCATTTTGCCTGGCGATGTGCGGGCTTTAGCGATTTTGCCTGACGCTGCGCCGTGCCGGATGGCAGCATGTCCCGCGGACATCAGGGGGATGGAATGGGTTATCTGCCGGATTGGCGTCTGAAGACCGACGGGATGGTGGCGCCGGAAGAGCGGCTGCCGTGGGGCCAGACCGCGGCGCTGGGGCTGCAGCATGTCGTCGCCATGTTCGGCTCAACCGTGCTGGCGCCGCTGCTGATGGGCTTCGACCCGAACACGGCGATCCTGTTCTCCGGCATCGGCACGCTGATCTTCTTCGCCGTCACCGGCGGCCGGGTGCCCAGCTATCTGGGCTCAAGCTTCGCCTTCATCGCCGTGGTCATCGCGGCGACCGGCTATGGCGGCCATGGCCCGAACCCGAACATCGGCCTGGCGCTGGGCGGCATCTTCGCCTGCGGCCTCGTGTATGGGCTGGTCGGGCTGGCGGTGATGCTCACCGGCTATCGCTGGATCGAGGCGCTGATGCCTCCGGTGGTGACCGGCACCATCGTCGCCGCCATCGGGCTCAACCTGGCGCCGATCGCGATCAAGGGCATTTCGGCGTCCGGAGTCGATACCGGCATCGGGCTGTTCACGATCGTCGCGGTCGGCATGGTCGCCGTCCATGGCCGCGGTCCCTGGCGCCGGCTGCCGATCCTGCTGGGCGGGCTCATCGCCTATGGCGCCTACGGCCTGCTGGCGAATGGCTTCGGCCTCGGCCGGCCGATCGATTTCTCCGCCGTGGCGGCTGCCGCCTGGCTGGGCACGCCGAACCTGACGGCGATGCAGCTCGACGCCCATGCGATGGTGCTGATCGCGCCGGTGGCCCTGGTGCTGATCGCCGAGAACCTCGGCCATCTGAAGGCGGTCGGCGCCATGACCGGGCGCAGCCTCGATCCCTATATCGGGCGCGCGTTCCTGGGTGACGCGATCGCGACCATCATCGCGAGCTTCGGCGGCGGCACCGGTGTCACGACCTATGCCGAGAATATCGGGGTGATGGCGGTGACGCGGATCTATTCGACCCTGCTGTTCGTGGTCGCGGCCGTGATCGCGATCCTGCTGGGCTTCTCGCCCAAGTTCGGCGCGGCCATCCTGACCATTCCCGCACCGGTGCTGGGGGGCCTGGCGGTCGTCGTGTTCGGGCTGATCGCCGCCACGGCAGGCCGCATCTGGGTCGAGAACAAGGTCGATTTCGCCGAGGCACGCAATCTCATCACCGCCGGCGTCGGCCTGACGCTCGGCGCCGGCGATCTGGCGCTCAGCCTGGGTGGATTTTCCCTGGGCGGCATCGGCACCGCGACCTTCGGTGCCATCATTTTCTATCAGCTGCTGCGTCGGCGCGACTAGAGCGCGATGATATGAGGCCAGCTCGGCCTCATATCTGAATCGCTCTCTAAATCAAAAAAATTAGAGACTGATTCACCGATCAAACCGACTCGGTTTGATCGGATCAGGCTCTAACCCCAGGGGCTGGCGCGAAACTCCTTGGTGCGCGCGCGTTCCTGGGCGCGTTTCGCCAGGCATTGCTCGATCAGGCTCGCGGCCTGGGACGGGCGGAACGGCTTCGGCAGGCGGTGGCCATAGACCAGCGGGCCGGCCTCGGCCTCGGCCTGTTCGAAATAGCCGGAGGTCAGAATCAGGATGGTCTCGGGCAGGAAGCGATAGAGCCAGATCGCAAGCTCGGTCCCGTCCGGGCCGCCCGGCATGCGCACGTCGGAAATGACGATATCGATGTGCTCGCGCTCGCGCAGAAGCTGTTGCGCGGACCCGACGCAGTCGGCCTCCAGAACCTCGTAGCCGCGCTCGCTCAACCCCAGGGTCAGCATCGAGCGAAGCTCCAGCTCATCATCGACGATCAGAACGGTCGGGCGATGGCCGGCGTCAGTCGCGGTAGCCTGTTCTGCCCAATTCATACCACCTTACCTTGTGCGGTTTCGCCTTCTTAAGGCAAACGACACGGTGCCGGATTCGGTCGAAAAAAGGCAGTCCCTCGCGATCTTTGACACAGAAACATCAAAGATCGATCAAAGGCGTGTAGATTGCCCCATAAGATGTCATTGGGTTCTGAGCAAAATCAATAGCTTAGAAAAATATTTGCCCTTAAGTTATTGATTCGATTTGCCCCAACAGGTGTCATTAAGCCTGTGATTCGCCCCAACAGGTGTCATTTTTCGAGAAATTGGAAAATCGGTATCAATGCCGAGTCGTGGGATTGCGGCTGAGACCATCTTGGCGCCTCTCTTTCCGGAAATCTTCGATCTGCCTTTTCGAGTCGGCCGCTGTCTGGGTGCTGCCGTACAACGGCTCGCGAGAATTTCCAGAAGGCGAAAACTATGGCAGCCGGAGACGATATTCATCATCGCGACCTGCATCACGCACATCGGGATTGAGAAAGCTCTGCAGGGGCTCATCATCTGGAGCGGCAACGCTCCCTGGGCTCTCGTAGTATCGGGCCGATGATCGGATCGGCCCTAGTGAAGGCGACCTCGTGGGCCGCCGCCGCCGGACCGACGGTCTTCAGTGCCGACCCCGGACACTATGCAGCGTAGGCGTTAGGGGCTGGGATCTGCTCCGGCAGTATTTTGATGCTCACCGCGTCGAACGCGGGAATCGCACTGCAATCCGAGAGCAGGAGGTTCCCAGGTCACGCGATTACGTTTCGAGACTACCTCACGTTTGGCATCGTTTGCGGAATGATGATGGCTGCAGTCTCGTGCGTGGTTTTCACCGTGCAAGCCAGGCCTACGCCGAGCGTTCCTACCGAGCGGCTGGCGTCGATCGGCAAGTCACCGCACGTTGATCAGGAGAGCGAGCGTTGAATCTCTGGGCGACGCTTATGCGCCGCTAGCGCTTATCTCAAACAGTCGATGGAGCGCTCCATCGGCGTAGCTCATCTAAGCGATCGCGCCGGTGACTGAACAAGTC
>Ga0302314_10010811_pt1 | contig 15942 bp, 15 predicted proteins | sample III_Palsa_N2_3_FD_200533 | JGI IMG/M metagenome (GOLD analysis project Ga0302314, IMG submission 200533) | Peat permafrost microbial communities from Stordalen Mire near Abisko, Sweden - III_Palsa_N2_3 | ecosystem: Environmental > Terrestrial > Soil > Palsa > Peat permafrost | place: Sweden... | reverse complement strand
GAGAAAACACATCATGGCAAACACCACCGCAGTCACCGACAAAATCGAGCGCAAGAAGATCAAGCGCGCCGCCCGCAAAGCCGCCCCACCCAAGGGACCCCGCACCGGAGCTCGCGGCGAAAACAAGGCCAAGATCAAGAAGGCCTCACGCGGTCAGTCCAAGCGGTAACTAACCAAACCCCTATCAAGCGGCGAGCGGAGAACCCTCCGCTCGCCGTTTTTCGTGTCCCCGCGCTTACAATCGTCTCAACTCAAAAAATCCCCCGCCGAGGACCGAGCCCTGCCCCGCCAAATCTTCGCCACTAAATCGATCGACAAGCTCATCTCCGACTCCGAGCGCCCCGAACACGCCCTCAAAAAGACTCTCGGCCCCGTCTCACTCACCGCCCTAGGCATCGGCGCTGTCATCGGCTCTGGCATCTTTACCGTCATCGGAACAGCCATCGGCGGCAATCCCGCACAATCCGGCGCCTGGGACCAATCCCCCGTCATCGACCTCCTCTTAGGCCTCATGCATCACAGCGTCGGCCATGTCGCCGGTCGCCCCGGCGCCGGTCCCGCACTTGCTCTCTCGCTGCTTCTGGTTGCTATCGTCTGCGCCTTCACCGGCCTCTGTTACGCCGAGCTCGCCAGCATGATTCCCATCGCCGGCTCCGCCTACACCTACACCTACGCCACCCTCGGTGAGCTCATCGCCTGGATTATCGGTTGGGACCTCATCCTCGAGTACGCCTTCTCCAACATGAGCGTCTCCGTAGGCTTCGCCGCTCACTTCGTCGATCTCCTCGACTGGCTAGGCATCCATCTCAGTCCCAAGTGGCTCTCCCCCGCTTACCTTCCGCAGGGCCTGCAAGACCTCGCCGGCAAAGACATCTACACTCCCGGCTGGCACTTCGGCTTCAACATCCCGGCCTTCATCATCGTCATCCTGCTCACCATGATCCTGGTCCGCGGCATCCGTGAATCCGCCCGCACCAACAACATCATGGTGCTCGTCAAACTCGTCGCGATCCTCGCTTTCATCTTCGTCGGCCTGCACTTCATACACCCCAGTAACTACGTCCCGTTCAGCCCCAACGGCTGGTCGGGCGTCCTCGCCGGCGGCTCCATCATCTTCTTCACCTACATCGGCTTCGATTCCGTTTCCACGGCCAGCGAAGAGTGCAAAGACGCCCAGCGCACCGTACCCATCGGCATCATCGCCACGCTGGTTATCTGTACGATTCTCTATATCGGCGTCTCACTGGTCCTCTGCGGCATCGTCCCCTGGCAATCGGTCATCGGCGACGCCGCCCCGGTCGTCAACTCCCTCAAGCGCCTGACCGTCCAGACCGGCAGCCCGCTACTGCACTGGACACGCCTCGTCGTCCTCATCGGCGCCATCATCGGCATGGTCTCCTCGATCCTGGTCTTCCAGCTAGGCCAGGCCCGCGTCTGGTTCGCAATGTCCCGCGACCGCCTACTCCCCGATGCCTTCTCGAAGCTCCACCCCAAGTTCCGCACCCCTGCCTTCGCCACCTGGTTCGCGGGCATCCTTGTAGCCATCCCCGCAGGCCTCTTTGACGTCGGAACCCTCGCCGAGCTCTCCAACATCGGCACGCTCTTCGCCTTCGTCCTGGTCTCGATCGGCGTCCTGGTGCTCCGCAAAAAGCAGCCCGAACGACGACGCGGCTTCCGCGTCCCTGGTGGCCCAGTCTTCCCCATCCTGAGCGTAATCTTCTGCATCCTCCTGATGGCCGGTCTCCCCGTCCGCACCTGGGAGCGCTTCTTCATCTGGCTCATCATCGGTCTGGTCGTCTACTACTTCTACAGCCGCAAACGTAGCGAGTTCTACAAAGGCTAATGGACTGTCGCAGTATGTCTCCTGCGACCCCAGCCTAACTCCCGCGTCTAATCAATTAGTAGAAGTAAAAGGTAGGATCTAACCATGCAAACCATCAACGCCAGTCAGGGCATCCGCATCCTCGACAGCCGCACCACCGCGAGCCTCCTCAGCAAGGTCCTCTGGATCACCACTGTCGGCTTCCTCTTCACCGCCTTCGGAGCCTGGATCGGCCCCGACATTCTTGGCGGCATTGGCTACACGGCTATCTTCATCGTCAGCCTGCTCATGCTCTTTGCCATCCGCGCCGCAGCGCAGCGCTCGCCTGCGCTCGGGCTCGTCATGTTCTATGCCTTCACCGTCATTATGGGCATTGAAGTTGGCCCGCTCATCAAGGCTTATCTGCATCTCGCTAACGGCCAGACGATCGTCTTTGAAGCCGCCATCACCACCGCGCTCGGTATGGCTGTCATGGCGATGATCGCGCAGATAGCCCAGTTCAACTACCAAAAGGTGGGCGCCTACGCCGGGGCTGCGCTCCTCGGTCTGATCATCGTTGGGTTCATCTCGATGTTCTTCCACTTCATGGGCCCGGCAGCCTATTCCATCTACTGCTGGGGCGGTCTTGCTATCTTCAGCGTCCTGCTGCTGGTCGACTTCATGCGCCTGCGCGACAGCCCTGCCAACTCCACGCCGGTCTTCATGGCCCTCAGCATCTATTTGGACGCACTGAACATCTTCCTCTTCCTGCTCCAGATCTTCGGCAACGGCAGTAACCGTCGCGACAGTAAATGGAGCTAACCTGCTAACCCTTCATGCGGCGAGCCAGCTAAACTAACCCAATGGCTCGTCGCACCCCTATTCAGGCTCATCTCGCAGATATAGATCCAGAAACATGGCTCCGCGGCCTTCCCAAGGCCGAGCTACACCTGCATCTCGAAGGTTCCATCACCCCCGCGACCCTTGTCGAGCTCTCGCAACGCAACGACGCCACACCCCTCACTCTCGCCGAAGCTCCCGCCGTATACACCTACACTGACTTCCCCAGCTTTCTGATGAGCTTCAAGGCCGTCACGCAGCGCCTCCACACCCCCGCTGATTACGAACTCATCACCTACAACATGCTCCGCGACCTCGCCGCGCAGGGCGTTCGCCACACCGAGGTCTATATCTCCATTGGCATCCTCTACTGGCAGAATCGCCTCGACGTCGACGAGGTCATGGCCACCGTCGAACGCGCTCGCACCCGCGCCGAGCGCGACTTCAACATCTCTCTGCTTTGGATCATCGACGCTGTCCGGCACTTCGGCGTTGAAGCCTCCGCCAAGGTCTTCCAAAAGGCTGCCGAACTGCAAAAGATCTATCCCTCGGTCATCGGCATTGGCATTGGCGGCGATGAAGCTCGCGGCCCTGCGCAGGACTTCCGCGAGCTCTATCAGGAAGCCAAAGCAAATGGGCTGCATCTCCTCTGCCACGCTGGCGAGTCCTGCGGGCCGCAGAGCATTTGGGCCGCGCTCAACATCGGCGCCGAGCGCATCGGCCACGCCCTGACCGCGCAACAGGACCCCGAACTCATCGAAGTCCTTGCGCAAAAACAGATTCCGCTTGAGCTCAACATCACTTCGAACCTTCGCACTGGTTGTTGTCCCACGCTACTCGACCACCCTGCCAAGCTCTACTTCGAAGAAGGCCTTATGGTCACGCTCAACTCGGACGATCCACCCTTCTTCGGCGCAAATCTTCTCGACGAGTATCTCCTCGCCCACCGCGACTTCGAGTTCTCGCTCGACCAACTCCGCGAGCTGGCCGCTAACAGCATCGAAGCCAGCTTCCTCGCTCCTGACCGCAAACTTGCGCTGCTAGGCGAGATCGAGCGCTACGGCTGGTAAGCTCTACGCAGAGGATCAGCTCGATGAAGCCCGTAGCTGCTCCACTGCTCATACAGATTGCTGTCCTCATTCTGGGCCCGCCTTTACTAGCGGCGCTTATCTGGCTGGTGTGCCGAGTCATCGTACTCATCATGCATGGCTCTGCCCCGGAAGACACACAGAAGCGCCAGAAAGACATCTTCTGGGCGAGTCTCATAGGCTTTTATATCGTCGGTGGCCTGCTGGCCATCGGCTCATGGCTAGGCTAGCGACTACTTCCCCGGCGGCGCTGGCACCATCACTGCACCTGGGTCTACTTTCGGAATTCCGAAGTGTCCGCTCAGATGAACCAGATCCAGCGGCTTCAGGATTCCACTTACCTCGATGACGCTCATCTGCTTGCGGCCTCGTACCAGCACAGTTACGCCGTCGATGTTCACTCCATCGAAGTGCAGCCATAGATCGGTCAAAGGCTTGTCGGGTGAGGCTGACTGGGCTGGTGACGCGTTCTGGTCTACTAGGTGCTTCCAACCTGCTTCGCGATAGGCTGCGATTACGGCGTGCACCTCTTCCGGGATATAGAACGCTGGCTCGTGATAGCGGTAGTTCTCTACTGTTATTGCGTTCAGGCCGGCGATTGGGGCGCCGTTATCGCCCATTGCTCCGCTCATTGACTGGAGCATGTCGTGGTCGAAAGTGAACGCTGTATGGGACGCGGGCTCGGACACCATTTGCTGCAGCGCCTCTGTCACTCCCTTGGGCTGTTGCGCGCCAGCCGCTAACCCCAATGCCATCAACAAACTACCAATCAGACGCAGCTTCATCGCAGGAAAACCTCTCTTCAGATAGACCCGTCCATGACCTAAAAAGTTGCTATCCCGCCTGGCCGTACGGGCCGTGGTGGGTAGCATTTTGGGGGGCCGGAAAGTATGTTTTTGGCGGTAAAGAGCACGGTGCGTGACGGTGAATTTACGGTCGTACGGACGGTGATTTACGGTGATTTTCACCGTGACGGTCACCGGCGGAAGAAAAAGAGCCCGGCGGTTGCCGGGCTCTCGTTTTACTGTCTGACTTCTACTGTTTGCTTACTGGGCGTTCGGGGCGAAGTAGCCCTTTTTGGTTCGCACGGAGTAGCGTTCGTCCTGGGAGTGCAGATAGATCGTCCGGAAGGCTCCATCGCGCTTGAAGTCTGCCGGGGTGTATTCCAGCAGGTACTGGCTTCTCAGCTCTACTTCGATGTTGTGGAAGCCCAGGGACACGTCGTCGATGCGCTGAGGGAAGAATGCCTGCCCGCCGGTCGCGTCGGCGATAGCCTGCAATACATCGTCGCCCTTGTCCTTGGTTGGACTGGTGTCGGTTGAGATGGTGTAGACGATCGTCTCCGCACGCTGGCACATCTTGATGGCTTCGTTCTGGGTGACGCGGCTGTAATCGTCGTCGCCGTCCGATACCAGCACAATCGCCTTGCGCACTGAAACGGTCTGTTGCAGCGTCAGCATCTGGTCGCGGCAGGTCTTGTAGAGCGAATCAAACATCGCGGTGCCGCCGCCGGGCCGCAGCTTCCGGATCCCTGTATCCAGCATGTCGACGCGGTTTGTAAAGTCCTGCGAGATATCGGTTTGCACGTCGAAGCCTTCGACAAACGCGCGATCCGCCGGGTGCAGTACCTGTAGCAGGAAGTCCGTTGCTGCCTCCTGCTCAAACTGGAAGCGCTCGCGGATGGAGCTGCTGGTGTCGAGCATGATGCCGACGCGCAGCGGCAGGTTTGTCTGCTGCTCAAACTTCAGCACGCGCGCGGGAGGACGTCCATCATCCAGCAGCCCAAAGTTCTGCTGCTGCAGGCCGTTAACGAAGTTTCCTGCCTTATCCAGGACCGTGAAGATCAGATCGACTTCGTTCACGAAGACTGGAATGACGGTGTGCGGCTCGTCTGGATGCTGCTGCAAGGTCGCCGGAGCGTTCTGGTCTGCCGGAGCCGCTGGCGCAGTCTGCTGCGCGGGGGTTGTGGCCGCCGGAGGCGTAGCCGTTGGTGTCTGGGGAGTCTGTTGTGCCTGCATCGTTGCCGCGCAGACCAAGGCAATTGCGGCCCCGAGCGCGCTGTTACAAATCTTCATAACAACCATCGTATCTAAAAGACAGGGATTAGGGGTTAGGGATTAGCCGAAAGCAGGGATCGCTACCTGACCTTTTGCAGGATCTCAACCAACTCTTGCGGTAGTCCGGCGCTCAGTTCCAGCGGTTTTCCAGTGCGGGGGTGGTTGAACTCCAGTTCGGCGGCGTGGAGGAAGTTTCGCTCCAGCGAAAATGCTGGAAACTCTGTGCTTTCAATGTGCGGCATCGCCATTCGAGCCGCGCCGGGCTTGGCTGCGCTGACCGCTTTTACATGCTCCGGGGCGCCGTAGAGTGTGTCGCCGACGACGGGATGACCGATGGCCTGCATGTGAACGCGGATCTGGTGGGTGCGGCCGGTTTCGATCCGAACCTCAACCAAGGTGAACTTGCCGTATGCGCCTTCGACCCGCTCCAGTATGCGCCAGTGGGAGATGGCCGTCCGGCCTCCACTGCGCCGGGTCGTCATGCGCGTCCGGCGCACGATGTCGCGCGAGATGGGCAGCGTGATGGTGCCTTCGTCTTCTTCGATCCAGCCATGCACCAGCGCCAGATATACTTTGCGCAGCCGCCGCTCCGAGAACATCTCGCTGAGCTTGCGGTGCGTGGAGTCGTTTTTTGCCACCACAATCAGGCCGCTGGTTTGCTTGTCCAGCCGATGCACAATGCCGGGGCGGAGATCGCCGCTGACCTGTGACAAGTCTTTGCCCATGTGGAAGAGCAGCGCGTTTACCAATGTGCCTTTGTTGCGCTCGCTGTCGCCTGCGCCGGCGTGAACCATCATTCCGGCGGCTTTATCAATCACAGCCAGGTCGTCATCCTCATACACAATCGCCAGCGGGATGTCCTCCGGCTCGGCGTGCAGCGGCTCGGGTTTCGGCTCGCCTTCGATCTCGATCAACTCCCCGCCCTTGAGCTTCGTCTTGCCCTTGGCGGGTTCGCCATCGACGGTGACCTGGCCTTTGTCGATGAGCAGCACCACGCGCGCGCGGCTGATGTCCGGGATGGCCTTGGCGAGGTACGCATCCAGCCGCAAGCCCGCCGCGGCTGGCTCGGCGGTAAAGCTGCGGATGCCGTCTTCGGGCTCAAGCTCCAGCGGCTGAATCTCGACCGCCGGCTCCTCGGCTGCCTTCGGTCTGCCGTAGCGGCGCTGGGTTTTTTCTTCTGATGGATGCTTGCCGCCATCGGGGCCGTCGGTAACGAGGCCGGGGCGATTCGCAAATGGCGAAGGGGTCGTATAAAACTCCGCCGTGTCGTAGGTCACAGGCTCCAGCTCTTGCTCGTCCACGACGCCGGCGGCGAGCTTCGCCGCGATCTGCTCCTGCAAGGCCGTGCGGTGAGCGCGATACTCCTCCTTCACCGACTGGCGGCGGTTTCCTTTCGGCAACATGTTCTTCGAGGGCATTTAGACCAACTCCTTCATCGACTGTTCGCCGTCGCCGCGGAGCTTACTGCATAAGTCATCGAAGAACTCTTCGGATAAACGAGAATCCCAACACCCACCACAATCGCCGCCATCGCTACCCACTGCGAGGGATCAAGCCACGCTCCGCCAAAGCTATCCACCGGTTGCCGCAGCATATCCAGCAGAAACGAGATCGCCCCGCCTGCCGCCAGCGCCAACCCTGCAACCTGACCCGCACGTTGCCGCCGCTTCAGACGAATCAGCAGCAGCTCGCACATCCCCAACGCTGCGAGCAGCGTGTAGATCTCCACCGGATGCACTTTGCCCAGCACGCTATCTCCCGGCGTTACGACACCCCAGGGCAGTCGCGTCGGCATCCCTGCATCGGTGCCCTCAACATAGTGTCCCAGCGAAAGCACGGCCACCAGCACCGCTGCGCAGGGAGCCCATGCATCCAGAACGTCCAACACCGGCAGTTTTTTCCATCGCAGATAGATCCACACCAGTACGCCGGTCAGCAGCATGCCGCTATAGGTGAGCGAAGGCAGCGACAACACCAGCACCGGAAAACGCAGGAACGCCCGAAAATCCATCGTCACCAGCAATAGCCGCGACGCGATAAATGCGGCGATTACAGCAAACATGCCCGCATCCCACAGCTTTTCCGCAGAGATGCCCACAAGTTTTGCAGTTCGCTGGCTAAGCCAGAGCGCGGCTACGAGGCCGACGGCCGCGAAGATTCCATAGACCGGCAGATGCCACCGCCCGAGCCGCAAAAATCCCGGCACAACCAGAGCCGCCAAATGTATTCCGTGAACCATCACTCTCAAGGATACGCGGAGATGGCCCACGAGCCCGGCTGTCTGCTGTCTGAGCTCTGCTTCTGCCTTAAAAGCAGGGACCGATCCGCTTGGCCGTACGGACGAGGCGCAGGTGAACCCGCGTATAAGCGGTGGGATTCAGCCGTCGCTCTTTAGGCTTTCCGGACTGGCGGACATAGCACACCGAGCAATGTTTACGAGCCGAACCCCTGTTCAAAGAATATTGGTTCAACCTGCGGTATTCGCCGAACCTGCTTTGCAGATCGGTCTCTGCCTTGGATGCTATCCGGCATCGGCTCGGAACGCAACTTGACAGTGCCTCTATACTGTCCGCGCTGCTATTCCGCGCCGCTCTTCGGTAGCGGTACACGCTTGTCGTCGTCCGCGGCCTTCTGCTCCTGCAACAGCTTCTTCACTTCGCCCTTTAGATCGCCTTCAATACCCACAGCGCGCATCCGGACGATTCCATCCCCGTCAAGCACCACATACGTCGGATAACCGCCCACATGGAAGGCATCCGCTACCTCGCCATTGTCGCGTGTCTGCAGGCCTTCCAGCCGCTGGTCCGCCACGTATTGCTTCCATCGCGATTCCTCTTCATGCGCGTCTACTTCGAGCAGCACAAATTTCTGCGGGTCGAAGGCGTCCACCGTCGTCTGTATGTAGTCCGAATCCCTGCGGCAAACCGGGCACCACGTCGCCCAGAAGTCCACCAGCACAATCTTCCCTGCCAGCTTATCCAGCGTCACGTCGCTTCCATCCATCGCTTTTAGCTTGAACGCAGGCGCGGGTTCGTTGCGCGCAATTCCTACGTCCTTCGCGAAACGCAGCGCCCGCGCGCACTCCTGCTCGCTCGTGCCCGGAGTCGCTGCACACGCTGCGAACTCTTTGCTTGCATCCTCATCGCGCTTCTGTGCCGCCATGACCCGCGCGTGCAGCATCCGAATCGGCTCATCGCTTGCATCGTCCGCCACCGACTGCGCCAACACCGCCTCGGCTTGCTTCAGTGAGTCCGCTGCCTTCTTCGGGTTCTTATCCACCCCGCCTCGGCCTTCGCTCTGCGCGAAATACTGCTCGTAAAACGCGAGCCCCTCGCGCTTCTCCGCCTGCGCTTTGGCCTTTGCGTCCGGAGCGTTGCGAGCCATCATCGCCGCAGTCCCTGCCGCGGCTTTGAAGTCTTCCATCTTCATCTGCGTTCGCAGGATGGCCTCCATGCAGCCGTCACACCTACCGCTCGCTGCCTTCACTGCCGCCTGGTAGCTGTCCACCGCGCCGGTTAGCTGCTGGCGCTTCTCGAGATCGCGACCCTGCTCGAAGGCATGCTGCACGGCGGCCGGCACTGTTGCTTCGGGCACCACAGGGTCAGGATCAGCCTGCTGCTGCCCCCACGCAACGCCGCCAAACAGCAACATCAATCCAACGAATACACTGATCCCGCGAACGCGCATAGTGAGATTCTCCACGTGCGAATATCATCCGGGATCAAACGCCTGATTTCAAGTTAACTTGTCGCTTGCTGCTTAGCCGACCTTGCGCTCGTCCAGCACCGCATCCAGCATTCCGGCCAGCGAACCAGCCCGCGAACGCATCGTCTGCAGCGTATGCGTCTGCGCCACGCTGCTGTTCAGCGTGTCGAACCGCGCCCGCAGCGCCGTCAGCTCATCCGCGATATTTAGCGCAGCCAACACGGCTACGCGCAGCGAATCCACCGTCGCTCCATGCGCCGAAACGGCGCGCATCTTACCGTCGACGATTCCGGCCAGCTTCTCAATGTGCGCTGTGTCGGTGCCGCGCAGTTGATACACCTGCCCATAGATCTCGACCACGACCGCGCCAGCAGCCTGCGCCGCCAGCTCGCTCCGCGACATCTCCGCCGCACTCTTCTGTTGCATCTCCGCCATACTGCTCCCAGCCTAAACTCAAATCGCTACAAAAGCTCGTCCATCTGCGCCAACATCTTCTCTACGCGCAGCTTCACGGCTTCGCGTTCCTTCTGCAGGCTGTCCACCTCGGCCTGTGCGGTCCCGGCAGCGGCCAACTCCTCGGTCGTTGCGGTCAACTTCTCGGTTACCGCCGACAGCTTTTCTTCTGCGGCTGTCAGTTTCTCCTGCAGCGCAATCACTTCTCCGCGCGCCTCATTCCGCTCCGTCTCGGCAGCCGTGCGGGCCTCGCGCTCTTTTTTGATGAGCTCAACCGTCTGCAAAACCTTCTGCTCTAATGCCTGAAACTCATCCACGCTGATCGTCGAAGAACCCATCTGCCCCACTCCCTCGTATTGCTGAATCCTCTCGAAGTATAGCGATTCGCTTCGTGGATTTCGAATCCCGATTTGCGAAAGCCGTCTTTTTATCCGGCTCGCTGCACTCCACCCAATATGGTCAGCGCCGCAACGATCTTCTCCGACCAGCCACTTAGCTCTTCCTCGGTCAGCGTCCGTTCACCAGACTGCAACACTACCCGCACCAGGCACGAGTAACTGCCCGCAGCGATGGCCTTGCCCTTCGCGTCCCGGAAGATCTCCACCGGCGTCACGTGCAGCATCTCGGCGATGCCCAATCCGCGCAGCACAGCCTCAATCTCCACCCAGCGCACGGCATCTGGGAATACGAATGAGAAGTCGCGCTCGACCGCCTGGAAGCGCGAGACATCTTTTGCCACCGGAGACTTCAACGACGTCCCCAACAACGCCTGGGCCTTCACTTCAGCGAGCACACAAGTCTGCCGCAGCTTGCGCTTCTGTGCTTCTGCGGCGTTCAACTCGCCAAACACGGCGGCCACCTTGCCATCGAGCAATGCCCGCGCGCCACGTCCTGCCTCGATCCACTCCGGCAGCGACGCTCCATCAAACACAACCGCACCAGTAAACTTAGCCAGCAGAGCCTCGATCGTGCCCTTTACTTCGTAGAACAGCGCATCCTCGGCCTTGTACAACGACGTAGCAACTGCTGCTCCGGTCGCGCCAATGGCAATCCCGGTCTCTTCGTTCACCGCAGCGGCAGATCCCGTAAAGACGGTGCCCATTTCAAACAACCGCACCACGCTTACATCGCGATGCAGATTCTGCGCCAGCATCGCGGCCATATTCGGCACGAGCGTCGGTCGCAGCATTCCCGCCTCTTCGCTCAGCGGATTGCCCATCGCTACAACGCCAGCACTCTTATCCCCGAACGCCGCTGCTTCTTCCGCAGAGGTAAACGTACTCGACACCGCCTCGCTATATCCCAGCGCCCGCAGTGTCTCGCGAATCACTCGCTCCTGCCCTGCATGGGGCTGCTCCACAACTTCACCTGCAAACGCCGGAAGCGTATCCGCAAAGCGGTTGTAGCCATAGACCCGCGCAACTTCTTCGACCAGATCGATCTCGCGTTCAAGATCCAGCCGCCAGCTCGGCAGCGTCACGCTGTACTCACCCGCACCGCTCGCAACCATCCCGCAACCCAGCGCCCGCAGATACTGCTCGACGACCTCAGCCGACACGCTCAGCCCATCTGCCGTTGTTCCCAGATGCCGTTGCACCTCGCTCACACGCAGCGCAATCGGCTTGCGCTGCGCTGTCCGCGCTGCAACCTCCGGCACGATCACATCCACCAGCGGTCCAACTACGGCACCGCCGCACTGCTCCACCACCAGCCGCGTTACTAGAGCACTCGCAACCGGCGGCCCATTGAAGTCCGCACCGCGTTCGTATCTGTGCGAAGCGTCCGTATGAAGCCCATGCCGACGCGAACTCGCGCGGATCGGCGCCGGATCGAACCACGCCGCCTCGACGAGAATGTTCTTCGTCTCCTCGGTCACGCGCGAGTCCCAACCGCCCATCACCCCGGCGAGCCCAAGCGCCTTCACCTCATCGGCCACCACCAGGTCGTCAGCCACCAATACACGTTCGGTTCCATCGAGCAGCTGCAGCTTCTCCCCAGCCTTCGCCCGCCGAACCACGATCCCGCCCTCAATCTTATCGAGGTCGAATACATGCGTCGGCTGCCCCATGGCCAGCCAGCCAAAGTTCGTCGCATCCACTGGAGCCGAGATCGGCTTCTGTCCCAGCGCCGCAAAATATTCCGCGATCAAGCCGGTCGACGGCCCAACGCTTACGCCCCGAATAACACGCGCCGTAAACCTTCCGCACCAATCCTTCGCCTCAATCCGGACCGGAAACCCCTCACCCGCTACGGTCTCCACCACCGGCGCAGCGAGCCCTTCAGTCAGCGGCTTCAGCACGACGTCATAGATCGCTGCCGCCTCGCGCGCCACGCCGTAGTGGTTCATCGCATCGACGCGGTTGGTCGTAATATCCATCTCATATAGCGCGCCGCCGCAGGCTGCCGCAAACTCACCCTCAACAGCAATCCCCCGCAGGGTCAGGTCTTCGGCGAGCTGCCGGTCGTCGACAGGCAGTTCCGGCAGATACGAGCGCAGCCATTTCGTCAGTACATTCATCAGATACGAGAGCTTTCAGCGTGAATTCGGGCTGCCAGCGCAGCCACATCCATTGTCGCAGACACTCCGCTAAACTACCCGCACCGAACCCACATCCCAAGCATCCATATACAGTGAACTCTATGTCTCCGACCCTCCAGGAAGAGATTCGTCAGTCCCGGCCATTCGACTCCCTCCAACAGGAGGTCCTGCTCAACCTTGCCCGGACCGCTGCCGTCCTTATGCACCGCATGGAGCAGCACTTCCGCGAGTTCTCCCTTACCGGAACGCAGTACAACGTACTGCGTATCGTCGCCGGCGCCGGCGCTGATGGCATCTCGCAGTGCGATATCGCCTCGCGTCTGGTCGCTGAAACCCCTGACGTTCCCCGCCTGCTCAAGCGCACCGAAGCCGCCGGCCTCATCCGCCGCTCCCCCAGCCCGGACGACAAGCGCGTCCTCCGTGTCTGCCTCACTCCGCAGGGCAAAAAGCTCCTCCAGCAGATCGCCCCGCGCATCGCCGAGCTCGGCAAGACCCTCTTTCCCAGCCTCACCCAGTCACAGCTTCGGGCCCTTAACGAACTCCTGAACGCCAGCCGCGAAAAATAGCCGCATCTTAATCGGTGTTGCAACATCGATTCAGATACAGTGTCTAGTGCGCACTAAAACGCCAGACCAGAATTTTTACCGAGGATGACACCATGAAGATCCGCCTTTTTGCCACCGCCGCTGCCGTTCTGCTGGCTACCGGCATCGCCGCCGCCCAGACCAGCACCTGGAACATCGACCCCATGCACTCTCAATCCGGCTTTGAGATTCGCCACATGGGCGTCTCCAACGTCCGCGGCACCATCAGCAAGATCTCCGGCGCCGTCATCTGGGACGAAAAAGACCCCAGCAAGTCCAGCGTGATCGCTGATCTGGATACGACCACCATCAACACCACCGTCGACCCTCGCGACCAGCACCTCAAGAGCCCCGACTTCTTCAACGTGGCCCAGTTCCCGACGATCCACTTCCAGTCCACCAAAGTAACCGGAGCCGCTGGCCACCTGAAGGTTGAAGGCAACCTCACCCTCGCCGGCGTCACCAAGCCCGTCGTTCTTGACGTGGACGGCCCCGCAACCCCACAGAAGAACCAGAAGGGAGGCCTCATCAGCGGCTTCTCCGCCTCCACCGTCATCAAGCGCGCCGACTTCAACTTCGGGCCAAAGTTCGCCCCGCCAATGCTCGGCGACGAGGTGAAAATCACCATCGATGTCGAGATGGACAAACAGTAACTGGAACTTCTCTCTGGAAACAACAAGGCCGCCGATCACTCGGCGGCCTTTATTGTTGTAAGCTCAGGAATTTTCTAACGTCCTGTTCGCCAATCATCTCCAGGCATGATCCGTTTCATGAATTCGTCGAACAAAGGAACCGTGAATGCTGTGTCCCCATGGCTGGGACTCCAGATCATTCCTTTGCCGATAAGGCTTGCACGTAGCGGAGCAAACGTACTCACAACGCGACCCGCTTCAGCGGCAATATCGCCGGAACGGTGTGGCCCAGGACCAAGCTCAGCCATGGCACGCAAATATCTCTTCTCAGCAGGCGTGAGGCGGTCGAATCTTACTCGAAAAAAGCTCTCATCCAAAGCGGCGATCGCGGTTCTCGACGCTTCTCTTACGTTCGCCAGCGTAATAGGAGATCTCGTTGCGGCTTCCCAGGAATGTTTTCCCCATTCCTGAAGAAAATAAGGATACCCTCGCGTTTGGATCAAAATTTCACTCACAGCATCCTCGTCAAATCGGACGCCTTCATCCTCTGCGGGCTTTACGATCGCAAGTTTTGCCTCAGCCGGTGCCAACGCGCCAATCTCAGGAAAATCGAAGAGCCGTTCTGCATAGGATTTCGCATCTCCTGCAAGCCCACGAAGTTGGGGCAGACCGGCCCCAACAACAGTCACAGGAAGTTTCAACTGTGAACATCGATGGAGAGCGGAAATCAGCGCGGCAAATTGATCTTCCGCTAAATATTGCACCTCATCAAGAAAGATCACAACGGCCGTATCGGCAGCCTTCGCGGCTCGTCCTACTTGTTCCAACAAAGTAGCTAGATCACCCTCCAGGTCACCATTGTCTGCAAGACCCGGTTCGGGCTCTGTATCGAAACCAACTTCGATATCGGCAAACTTGACCTTGAGTGATTTGGCAAAACCAACTAGAGCTCGCAAGCCCTTCATCGCTGCGTCTTTGGCTGCTTCTACCCTGCTGATTCGCAAAAGCGCCTGTCGCAATTGTGGTGCCAGCAGAGCAGGTAGGGATCGGTTCTCAGGAGTTTCCGCTCGTACGGTGTAGATTCCTTCAGCTTCAGCGTCTAGCTTCATCTGATCGAGCAGCACAGTCTTCCCGACACCGCGCAATCCCACAAGCATGACGCTTTTGGTAGCTCGTTCTGCCCGCAGTCGGGCGATAGATACACGTACTTGCTCCCTCACCCGATCACGGCCAGCAAGTTCCGGCGGCGGGGCACCCGCTCCGGGCGCATAGGGATTGCCAATAGGATCCATATTTTGAATTATATCGAAGTTAGCTAAGTTATGCCTACAGCATAAACTCAATAATTTCGCTTGAACTCAGGCGAACTGTTCGAGGAATCGCATATCCCCCGAATACAACAACCCAATATCGCTGATCCCATACTTCATCATCGCGATGCGGTCGACACCCATTCCAAACGCAAACCCTGAGATCTTCGCCGTGTCATAGACCGGCTCGCGTCCCAGCTCAATCCGTCGAGCGTTCACCGCCTCAAACACCGCCGGGTCAACCATCCCGCACCCAAGCAGCTCAATCCATCCCGAGTGCTTGCACTTCCGGCAGCCCTTGCCGCCGCAGAATATGCACGAGATCTGCACATCCGCGCTAGGTTCTGTGAACGGAAAGAAGCTCGGGAAGAACCGCGTCTTCACCGCCGACCCAAAGAACGCCTTCATCGCATGGTCGAGCGTGCCCTTCAGGTCGCTGAAGGTGATGTTCGTATCTACGCAAAGCCCCTCGACCTGGTGAAACACCGGCGAGTGCGTCGCATCGGCCGCTTCGTTCCGATGAACCTTGCCCGGAATCACGATCCGCAGCGGCGGCGCCTGCTCCAGCATCGTCCGAATCTGCACCGGCGACGTATGAGTCCGCATCAACAACCGCTCGCGCAACGGCTTCTGCTCCTGCCCCGCGAGCACCAGCGTGTCCTGCGTATCCCGCGCCGGATGGTTCGGCGGAAAGTTCAGGCTCTCAAAGTTGTTGAAGTCGTTCTCAACCTCCGGCCCCAACCCAACCGAATACCCCATCCGCTGAAACACACCGACGATCTCAGCCATGGTCTTGATCAGCGGATGCTCCGCGCCAATACGCTGCGCATTGCCCGGCAGCGAAATATCCAACCCAGCCGACGCGGCCTTCTCACCACCAGCTGTAGCCGACCGCGCCTCTTCAATCTGCGCCTTCAGCTTGTTGAAGCGCAT
>Ga0302314_10010809_pt1 | contig 15942 bp, 13 predicted proteins | sample III_Palsa_N2_3_FD_200533 | JGI IMG/M metagenome (GOLD analysis project Ga0302314, IMG submission 200533) | Peat permafrost microbial communities from Stordalen Mire near Abisko, Sweden - III_Palsa_N2_3 | ecosystem: Environmental > Terrestrial > Soil > Palsa > Peat permafrost | place: Sweden... | reverse complement strand
CGCGACCCGCGGCTCAGCTGCGGGACTGTCAGGTCGTCCGCAGCCAGACCGCCGTATCAGGGGGGAGCGCTCCCGCCGCCAGCGGTGCACTGGCCAGCAGTACGCCGGTGTGCTCCGGCAGGGCCACATCCCGCGCGGAGAGGTTGACCACGCAGGCGAAGCCGGGATCGGTCGCGTCGCCGCGAGCGAAGGCCAGAACCTGCGGATCGGACTCCAGCCAGTTCATCGGACCGTCGCCGAGGCCGGGTTCGGCCCGGCGCAGCCGCAGCGCCTCGCGGTAGAGGGTGAGCATCGAGTCCGGCGCGGCGCTCTGCGCGGTGACGGTCAGCTCGGCCCAGTCGGCGGGCTGCGGCAGCCAGGGCTCGCCGGCGGCGCCCTCGGGGCTGAAGCCGTACGGCGGTTCGGTCCCGGACCAGGGCAGCGGTACCCGGCAGCCGTCCCGGCCGGGGTCGACGCCACCGGTGCGGTGGTACATCGGGTCCTCGATCCGATCCGCCGGGATGTCCTCGACCTCGGGCAGCCCCAGTTCCTCGCCCTGGTAGAGGTAGACCGAGCCGGGCAGTGCCAGCGACAGCAGCGCGGCGGCGCGGGCCCGGCGGGTGCCGAGCACCCGGTCGGTGGGGATGCCGTGGCCCTTGGTGGCGAAGTCGAAGCCGGTGTCGGCCCGGCCGTAGCGGGTGACCGTGCGGGTGATGTCGTGGTTGGCGAGCACCCAGGTGGCGGGCGCGCCGACCGGCGCGTGCACGGCCAGGGTGGTGGTGATCGACTCGCGCAGCCGGATCGCGTCCCAGGGGCAGGCCAGGAAACCGAAGTTGAAGGCGGTGTGCAGCTCGTCCGGGCGCAGGTAGCGGGCGAAGCGCTCCGGATCGGGCAGCCAGACCTCGCCGATCAGGGCACGCGGCTGCGGGTAGGAGTCGGCCAGCCGCCGCCAGGAGCGGTAGATGTCGTGCAGCTCGTCGCGGTCCAGGTACGGGTGCGGGTCGCGCTCGGGGTCGAAGTCGGGCAGCGCCGGGTCCTTGACCACCTCGGCGGCGGAGTCGATGCGCACCCCGGCCGCGCCCCGGTCGAACCAGAACCGAAGCACGTCCTCGTGCTCCTGGCGGACCTCCGGGTGCTCCCAGTTCAGGTCGGGCTGCGGCGAGGCGAAGCGGTGCAGGTACCACTCCCCCGCGGTGCCGTCCGGCTCGGTGACCCGGGTCCAGGCGGAGCCGCCGAACTGCGAGGGCCAGGAGTTGGGTGGCAGCTCGCCCTGCTCGCCGCGCCCGGGCCGGAACCAGAACCGGGCCCGCTCGGCCGATCCCGGTCCGGCCTCCAGCGCCTGCTGGAACCAGCGGTGGGTGTCCGAGACATGGTTCGGGACGATGTCGATGATGGTCCGCACACCCAGGTCCAAGGCCTCCGCGATGAGCTTCTCGGCCTCGGCCAGGGTGCCGAAGGCCGGGTCGATGTTGCGGTAGTCGGTGACGTCGTACCCGCCGTCCGCCATCGGCGACGGGTACCAGGGGTTGAACCACAGGGCGTCGACGCCGAGGTCGGCCAGGTGGCGCAGCCGGGAGCGGACACCGGCGAGGTCGCCTACTCCGTCGCCGCTGCCGTCGGCGAAGCTTCGGACGTACACCTGGTAGATCGCGGCGCCACGCCACCACGCTGAAGGATCAGGCACGGTCGGGGTCTCCATCTGTCGGGGTCTCCATCTGCTGGTTCTGTTGGATCTGCTGGAGGCGCAACCAGTGGCACACAGTGGCTCAGCCCTTGAGGCTGCCGGCGGTGAGGCCGGACATGATGTTCCTTTGGAAGATCAGGAAGAAGATGATCGTGGGCACCGCGGAGATGGCCGAGGCGGCGATCAGCACGTTCTCGGGCACGCCCGTGGAGAGCGAGTAGATCCCGGCGTTGAGCGTCTGCTTGGTGGGGTTGGGCTCGGCCAGCAGCGGCCAGAGGAAGTCCTTCCACACGTTGACCATCGCGAAGATCGAGACCACGGCCAGGATCGGGCGCGACATCGGCAGGACGATCGACCACAGGCTGCGCACCGGACCGGCTCCGTCGATGGCCGCGGCGTCCAGCAGGTCCTGCGGAATGGAGTCGAAGAACCGCTTCAGCAGGAAGATGTTGAAGGCGCTGGCGACCGAGGGCAGCCAGATCGCCCAGGGGGTGTTCAGCAGGTTCAGGTGCACGATCGGCAGGTTGAGCACGGTCAGGTACTGCGGCACGACCAGCACCGTGGCCGGGATCATCAGTGTCGCCAGCATCATGCCGAGGATGGCGTTGCCGAACATCGGCCGCAGCTTGGACAGCGCGTAGGCGGCGGCGACGTCGAAGATCAGCTGGAAGGCCAGCGCGCCGAAGGCGTACTCCAGCGTGTTCTCCAGCAGTTGGGCGAGGTTGAGTTCACTCCAGGCGGTGCTGTAGGTGCTCGGTTGCAGGTGGTGCGGGTAGATCGTGGGCGGGCTCTGGATGGCTTCCTGGGTGGACTTGAGACCACCGGTCACCATGAAGTAGAGCGGTCCGATGAAGACCAGCGTGAACACGACCAGGACCAGGGCCAGGACGGTCCAGTAGATGGCCTTGCCGTGCCGTCGGTTGATCTGGACGTGCGAGATCAGAGTGCGGGTGGATGAGTCGACCGTTGCTGTGGCCACGGCTGTCTCCCTTACTGCTCGGCCGCGCGGCTGACCCGCACGTACAGGGCGGAGAACACGGCGAGCACGAGGAGCAGGACCAGGCCCAGTGCGGAGGCGGCGCCGTAGTTGTTGAAGTTGAAGGCGTACTGGTAGATCAGGTAGACGATGGTGGTGGTGGAGTTGTTGACCCCCTGGCCGCCGGTGAGCACGAACGGTTCGACGAAGACCTGCATGGTGGCGACGATCTGGAGCAGCAGCATCAGCGAGAGGATCAGCCGGGTCTGCGGGATGGTCACGTGCCAGATCCGGCGGATGATGCCGGCCCCGTCCAGTTCGGCTGCCTCGTACAGCTCGCCGGGGATGCCCTGCAACGCGGCGAGGTAGATGAGCACCGCGCCGCCCATGTTCATCCAGGTGGAGGCGAGCACCACGCAGAACATCGCCAGCGACGGGTTCTGCAACCAGGTCGAGGTGGGTAGGTGCAGCGCGTGCAGGATGTCGTCGAACAGGCCGTACTGCGGGTTGTAGAAGTACTGGAACAGCAGCAGCGAGGCGACCGGCGGCACCATCACCGGGATGTAGACCACGACTCGCAGGTAACTCTTGGCGTGCCGCAGCTCGTTGAGCACGATCGCGACGAAGAACGGCACCGCGTAGCCGAACACCAGGGCCAGCAGGGTGAACTCGCCGGTGTTCCGCCAGGCCACCCCGAAGCTGGGGTCGTTCACGATCTGCTTGAGGTTGTGCAGCCCGTCCCAGGTGGCGTGTCCGCCCTGGACCTTCTGGAAGCTGGTGAAGAACTCCCGAATCATCGGATACCAGGAGAACAGCGCGAAGCACAACACCGCGCCGATGAGGAAGCCATAGGCGGTGAGATTGCGCCGTGTCTCGCGGAGGAATGCGCCGGCGTCTTTCCGGGGCTTCGGGCCCGGACCTCGGTTCTGGGTGCTTCTGCTTCGTTTGGGGACGGCTATCGCCACCGGACGCTCCTGGGTGGGTGGGTGGTGCGGAGGACGGGACCAGCCCTCGGCGGGCTGGTCCCAGAGTCATTCCGAGATCACTGGCTGTTCGCGAGAACCTGGTTGACCTGGTTGGTGGCAGTGGTCAGCAGCTGGTTGATGTTGGCGTTGGGGTCGGTCAGCACCGACGCCATCGCGGTGTCCAGCACCTTGTAGACCGCCTGCGCGTCGTTGACCGGCTCGCCGTCTCCGGGGACATTGGCGTTCACGTAGGAGGTGAAGTCGCTGACCGGCATGGTGGCGTTGGCGGCCCTGGCGGAGTTGTCGGTGGCCTCCTCGGAGCCGGTGAACAGCTCCGGCTCGGGCAGGCCGACCGCCTGGTTGTTGGTCTTCAGCCGGGTGTAGTTGAACTGTCCCTGACCCTCGGTCAGGAAGAGGAAGTTCACCAGCTCGATCCCGGCCTTGATCTGGGCCGGCGTGTCCTTGACGTTGAACATGTAGTCGTTGCCGCCGGACAGCGTCCCGGCCGCGGTTCCGCTGACGCTGGGGATCGGGCCCATGCCGTAGTTGGCGTAGTTGGCGCCCAGGGACTGCACCGCGTAGGTGATGTCGTCAGGGGCCGCGATGTACATGCCGAGCTTGTTGGCCGCCATCTCCGCCTGGAGCTTGCCCCATGCCAACAGCTGGGTGCTGCCCATGACGTTGTCGGTGTAACGCAGGTCGTGCAGGTTCTGCAGGACCTCCTTGCCGAGGGCGTTGTTGAAGTTGGCCTTGGTGCCGGCCGCGTTCTCCATGGAGCCGCCGAGGGCGTCGAGTTCGGCCGAGAAGTGCCATCCGCCGTTGTTGCCCGCGCTGTAGTCGCCGTAGCCCTCGATGCCGTGGCCGAGCTTGGTGATCGCCTCGGAGTCGGTGGCGACCTGGGCCCAGGTGGTCGGCGGGTCGTTCGGGTTGAGCCCGGCCTCGGTGAACAGCTTGCGGTTGATGATCAGGCCCATGGTGTAGTTCGTGTAGGGCAGACCGTACAACTTGCCGTTGGACTTCTGGGTGTTGAGCACCTGCGGGTTGAGGTCGTTCAGCAGCGGCACCGAGGTGGGGGTCACGTACGAGGTGATGTCAGCGGCCTGGTTGTCGCTCAGCACCTGGGGCTTGTCGGTGAAGTACGTGTAGAAGACGTTGGGCTCGGTGCCACCGGCCAGCGCGGCGGTGAACAGCGCCGGGGTCTCGCACGGGTTGGTGCGGATGCTGTTGACCTTGATGTCGGGGTGCTGCTGCTCGAAGGTGGCGATGTCGTCGTTCCACAGCTTGTACGGAACCGGTTCGCTGGTCGGCGGGGCGCAGTCGATGCTGATGGTGGTGATGCCGCCGGCCGTCTTGTTCTTGCTGGCGGTCGAACTGCTGCTACAGGCAGCGGCGGTGAGGGTCAGGGCAAGGGTGGCGAACACGGCCGAGGTTCTGCGGACACGGTGGCTGAGGAGCCGCTGGTTGGTCATCGGAGGACCCTTCTTGGCGGGGTGGGGTACGCGCCACACTGTGGCGCGCCTCACTTAACCACTGCCGACAGAAGTTCACAAGATGTTGACGAAACAGTGCAAGATTTCGACACGATAACGCTGTGGCATGACGAAGGGACCGGACGGTTTGCGTCCGGTCCCTCGATCTTGCGCAAAGACGCGGTCAGCACCGCGTTCGGCAGGTCAGCGCGGCTGCGGGACCCCCACCGGCACCGGCCCGGTCGACCCACGGACCACCAACTCGGGCTCGAACAGCACCTCGTCGTGGGTCACCCGGGCCCCCTCGATCTCGCCCACCAACAGGTCGACCGCGGCCCGCCCCATGGCCTCGATCGGTTGGCGGACGGTGGTCAGCGGCGGATCGGTGCAGGCCATGAACGAGGAATCGTCGTACCCCACCACCGAGACGTCCCCGGGCACGCTCAGCCCTCGTCTGCGCACGGCGCGCACGGCCCCCAGCGCCAACGGGTCGCTCGCGCAGACAATGCCGGTCACCCCGCGTTGCAACAGCCGGGCGGTGGCCGCCTGGCCGCCCTCCAGCGAGAACAGCGCATGCTCGATGCAGGAGTCCGGAAGTTCCAAACCGGTTCTGGCGGCGACCAGTTGGGCCGCCCGCAGTTTCCGGCGCGAGGGCACGTGGTCCGGCGGACCGACCACCAGGCCGATCTTTCGATGGCCCAGCGAGGACAGGTGGCCCATCGCCTGTTCGACCGCGACCGCGTCGTCACAGGAGACCTGTGGGAAGTCGAGGTCGTCGAAGGCCGCGTTCATCAGCACCGTCGGCAGCCCGCGCTGCGCCAGCCTGGCGTAGTGCTCGTGCGGGGACTCGGCCTGCGCGTACAGGCCGCCGAAGAACACCACTCCGGAGACGTGCTGTTGCAGCAGCAGCTCCACGTAGTCCGCCTCGGAGACCCCGCCCGCGGTCTGGGTGCAGAGCACCGGGGTGAACCCCTGTTGCGCAAGCGCCCCGCCGACCACTTCGGCGAACGCCGGGAAGATGGGGTTCTGCAACTCCGGGAGCACCAGCCCCACCAGTCGGGAGCGCTCCCCCCGCAACTGCGTGGGTCGTTCGTACCCGAGCACGTCCAGTGCGGTCAGCACTGCCGTCCGGGTCGCGGGGGATACCCCGGGCTTGTCGTTGAGCACGCGACTGACCGTCGCCTCGCTCACCCCGACCTTCTTCGCCACTTCGGCCAGTCGTCGTGTCATGAGGCGCAGCTTACGGCATTGATTGCAAATATCTTGCACTGGGTCGCAAGAAGGGCGCAGAATTGTTTCGGTAGTTCTGCCCGTCGGCGAGGTAGCCGACCCGCGGGGCTGAGACCTGCCCAGATCCTCTCGCAAACGCCCGGAGCCGGGCCACGCGAACCGCTGATTCGCTACCGAACCGCCGCCCTCCCGCCACTGATTCGCGACCGATCCGCCTCTCCCCTCTACACACCCCTCCACCAACCGGTCCCACCAACCGGTCCCACCCACCGGCCCGCCCACGCCGCCGGCGGGTCGTACACCCCTGCGCGGATGCGATTGACGGCGCCCAGTGGTACGCCTAACGTCGGACGCGACAGATAACTAGCCGGGCGGCAGGTAAGGCGAGTTTCGCAGCCTCCGCAGAGGGAGAGAACGATGTCCGAAGCCAAGACGCTGCCCTCACAGGCCGAGGCGTCCGAACCCCTCGGCCGAGCCGTCTACATCGCCGTGATCGGGCTGATGCTCGGCATGCTGATGGCGATGCTCGACAACCTCATCGTCAGCACCGCGCTGCCGACCATCGTCGGCGACCTCGGTGGGCTCTCCCACCTGTCCTGGGTGGTCACCGCCTACGCCCTGGGCGCGGCCGTGACCACGCCGATCTGGGGCAAGCTCGGCGACCTGCACGGGCGCAAGTCCATGTTCATGGTCGCCATCGTGCTCTTCCTGATCGGCTCGGCGCTCACCGGACTGTCGCAGAACATGGACCAGCTGATCGGCTTCCGCGCACTCCAGGGCCTGGGCGCGGGCGGCCTGATGGTCGGCGCCATGGCCACCCTGGGCGACCTGGTCCCGCCGCGCGAGCGCGGCCGGTTCCAGGCGATGATCGGCGGCATGATGCCGGTGGCCTTCGTCGGCGGCCCGCTGGTCGGCGGGCTGCTCACCGAGCACCTCAGCTGGCGCTGGTGCTTCTACATCAACCTGCCGCTGGGCATTGCCGCACTGCTGGTCACCGGCCTGGGCATGAAACTGCCGCGCCGTCGGCTCGAAGCCTCGATCGACTACGTCGGGGCGCTGCTGCTCGGCGTCGGCATCATCGCGATCACCCTGGTCGCCTCCTGGGGCGGCTCGCAGTACGCCTGGCTGTCCGCCCCGGTGATCATCCTCTCGGTGGTCGGAGTGGTCTCGCTGATCGCCTTCGTCTACTCGCAGGGACGGGTCAGCGAGCCGATCCTGCCGCCGGAGATGTTCAAGGACCGCAACTTCACCATGGCCCAGATCATCAGCTTCCTGGTCGGCGCGGCCATGTTCGGGGCGCTCAACTTCCTCCCGCAGTACCTGCAGTACGTGCGCGGCGCCTCGCCGACCGCCAGCGGCCTGCTGCTGCTGCCGCTGATGTTCGGGATGCTGGTGGTGATGATCGGCTCGGGACAGCTGGTCAGCCGCACCGGCCGGTACCGGACGCTGATGATCGTCGGCGGCGCGGTGATGACGGTCGGGATGGCCCTGCTGCTGCTGCTCAAGGTCAGCACCAGCACCCTCGAAGCCTCACTGCTGACCACCGTGCTGGGCATGGGCATGGGCTTCCTGATGCAGAACACCATGCTGATCACTCAGAACAGCGTGGAGCTGCGGAACATGGGCGCGGCCAGCGGCTCGGTCACGCTGTTCCGCACGGTCGGCGGATCGCTGGGCATCGCGATCTTCGGCTCGCTCTACACCCAGCGGCTGAGCAGCTCGCTGACCCGCAGTCTGGGCGCGGCCGGGCACAAGCTGGCCGGGGACGGCGCGCACATCCCGCCGTCCGCGCTGGGCGGCTACCCGCAGGCGGTCCAGCACGCCTTCAAGGCGGCGGTCACCGACGGCCTGCACAGCGTCATGATCGGCGGCACGGTGCTCGCCCTGCTCACCTTCCTGACCACCTGGCTGGTCCGGGAGATCCCGCTGCGCTCCGGCGCGGCCCCCACACCCATGGAGTAGTCCGCGCAGTCCATGGAGCGGTCAGCGGCTACCGGCGCTCGGAATCCCACCCCCCGGATCTGCGCGCCGGGGACAACCGGGGCATACTCGCAACCGGTATTGCAGATCGTCACCTCACCTGCGGAGAAAAACCATGGACGACAGGCTGCTAGCGGAGACCGTGACCATCACCGGGGCGGACGGCGCGGAGCTGGAGGCCTACGCGGCCCGGCCGCTGAACTCCTCACCGCGCGGCGGCGTCGTGGTCATCCACCACATGCCGGGCTACGACAGCGCCACCAAGGAGATGGTCCGCCGGTTCGCCGCCGAGGGCTACAACGCTGTCTGCCCGAACCTCTACACCCGCGAGGCCCCCGGCGCGGCCCCCGACGACGCCGCCGCGACCGCCCGCTCGCTGGGCGGCGTCCCGGACGCGCGCCTGGTCGGCGACGTGGCCGGGGCCGCGGCGTACCTGCGCGGGCTGGACAACTCCAACGGCCGGATCGGCGTCATCGGGCACTGCTCCGGCGGACGCCAGGCGTTCCTGTCCGGCTGTAGCCTGGACCTCCAGGCGGCGGTGGACTGCTACGGCGCGTTCGTCACCGAGTCGGTGCCGGAGGGCGTCCCGGTCCGGGTCGGCCCGATCGGCCACCTGGCCAAGGACCTGTCCGGGCCGCTGCTCGGCCTGTTCGGCGCCGAGGACAAGCACCCCTCCCCGGAGGCCGTCGCCGAGCTGGAGAGCCTGCTGAAGGCGGCCGGCAAGGAGTTCGAGTTCCACACCTTCGAGGATGCCGGCCACGGCTTCTTCGCCGTCGACCGCCCCTCCTACCGCCCCCAGGCGGCAACCGAGGGCTGGAAGCTCGTGCTGGACTTCTACGGCCGCCACCTCGCCTCCGCCTGACCCCCCGTCCGATCCCGTTCGGACCGTCCGACCCCATTCGGAGCCACGACATGTGCACCTATCTGACCGAGCAGATCGACATCACCGGCAGCGGCAAGGGCGCGGGCGGCTACTTCCCGCTCACCCAGGCCATGGTCTACGTCGACCACCCGCAGCACGCCCCGTACGAGCACACGGTCAACGTGGACTTCCTCAACCCGGCTCAGGGCCCGAGCGCACGGGTCGCCCTGGAGCTGACCGAGGAGGGCGCGTTGGCGCTGATCGAGGCGCTGCGCAAGGCGATCGGCTCCGCCCCGGCGGGCCTCGCCTCCGAGCGGCAGGGCCAGCCCGCATGACCACCGCCTGACCACCGCCCGGCACTGACGGCGGCGGGAGGACGGACCACGGTCCGTCCGCCCGCCGCCGCCGTCGCCGTCTCAGGACGCGTCGCTGACCGCCTCGGCCCGGTCCCGGCCATCCGCCAACTCGCCGCCCGCCAACCGGTCAGCCACCAACGAATCCCGGGCATCCCCTCGGTCCACCCGGCGCAGCTGGTCCAGCACCCCCTCCCGGTCGGCGAGCAGCACGGTCAGGATGTGCCGGGCCGCCCGCAGCAGGTCGGCAACGCCCGGCCCGGCCAGGGCGTAGAGCACGGTCGGGCCCTCCCGCAGCGACACCACGATCCCGGCCCGGCGCAGCTGGGCCAGTTGCTGGGACAGGTTGGAGGGCTCCACTCCGATGTCCGCCAGCAGGTCGCGTACCGGCATCGGTCCTTCCTGCAACAGCTCCAGCACCCGGATCCGCACCGGGTGTCCCAGCATCCGGAAGAACTCCGCCTTCAGCTGGTAGAGCGGAGGCTGCATCAGACTTCCAGCTTGCTCTCGACCTGCTCCAGCTGGCGGCGGGCCATGGCCAGGTTCGCCCGCTTGCGGTCCAGCGCCAGGTACAGGAAGAGGCCGTTGCCGGTCTTCGAGGTCAGCGGCCGGATCAGGTGGTACTGGCCGCTGAGGGTGATCAGGATGTCGTCGATGGCGCCGGTGATGCCCAGCATCTCCATCGTGCGCTGCTTCGCCCGCATCACGTCGGTGTTTCCGGCCGCGGCGGTGTTCAGGTCCAAGTCCCTGCCGCCGCCCAGGGTGCCCAGCGCCAGCCCGCTGGTCACGTCGACCAGGGCGACGCCGAGCGCGCCCTCGATGGTCATTGCTTCCTTGAGTGCGATCTCCGTGGTTGCCATGGACGGTGACGCTAGGCGAGCGGGCAGTCACGGCACTGACAAATTGCGTAATACCGCAATTCGCGCACCGCGCGGTGTACTCTGCCCCGCTCGCCGCCCAACGAGCTTTTGATCAGCCGAAGTTGTGCCCGCCCTCGGGCTGCGGCAGGAACGGCTCCAGGGCGTGCGCCAGGTTGGGCAGCGGCATGCTCTGCAGCCAGATCTGGCCCGGCCCGGTCAGCGCCACGAGGTGGTAACCGTCGCGGCCGAAGACCTTGTTGGCGATCCCGGGGACCGTGGTGATCTTGAAGCTGACCGACTGCTCGAACATGCCGACGTGACCGGGGTGCACCAGCATGGTCTGCCCATGGGCGAGGTTGTACAGGTTCAGCTCACCGGAGAGCTCGACCCAGGCCCGGCCCTGGCCCTCCAGCTTCTGCAGCACAAAACCGTCGCCGCCCCACAGCCCGCCGCGGAACGAGTGCTGGAAGCCCACCGAGGCGCTGACCCCGGGCGTACCGGCGAGCCAGCCGTGCCGGTGCACCATGAAGTGCTGGCCGTGCGCCACGTCCACCGGCACGATGTGCCCGGGGATCTTCGCAGCGAAGGCCACCAGGCCTTCCCCACCCTTGGCCTGATAGCTCGTCAGAAATATCCCGCCGCCGCCGACCGCGCGCTTCAGCGTGCCGATCAGGCCGCCGCCGCCCTTGGTGGTCTGCGACATGTGCACATTGGCCGTCATCCACGACAACTCGCCGTGCATGGAGACCACGGACTCCTTGTCCTCCAGCTGGACCTCCAGGACCGGCATGGTGCTGCCCTTGATGTCAGCTCTCATCTGTTCCTCCACAGGTTGCGCGCCGGTCCGAAACCCCCGGCCACGGGCGACTTCGCCGCCCGACAGCACGCACGTTATCGCCTGCGCCGACCTGCGAAGAATCCCGGGCCGCAGCTGGGTCAGGCCTGGCTCTGCTGCCAGGCGGCCAGGACCGTCTCCGCGACCATGTGCAGCGCGGCGGCGCGGGGGCGCGGCGGGTAGCCGGGCTCGGCCCGGAGGCACCCCGCCGCGACGGTCACCACGTCGAAGCCCTTGCGCAGCACCACCGTGCCGTTCGGCTCGGTGAAACCCTGCTGGCCCAGGCCGAGTTGGGTGGTGGTGCGGCCGGCCGCGCGGCGCTGGGCGGCGAAGACGCCGTCGGTGGCCGCCTGGCCCGAGGACTCCCGGACCGCGATGCTGAAGCTGCCGTCCCGGTAGCTGTAGTGACAGGTGTAGACGTGCGCGGACCAGGTGGCCGCCTGGGTCCGGGTGGGCTGCTCCCCGAGCAGCGAGTTGAGCTGCTGCGCGAGCTGCGCGGAGCAGACCGCGAGCTCGGTGGTCGAGGGCGTGTTCGGACCGGCGGAGGCGGGCACCGCGGGCGGGGTGACCGGCGGGGTGTACGCCGGGGCGGTGGAGCTGGTCCGGGGGCCGGCCGGAGCGTGGGCGGCGGAGACCGAGGCCGGGGCCGACGAGCAGCCGGCCGCCGTCCCCGCCGCGACCAGCGCCAGCGCGCAGGCCCGCAGGGTCCGGCCGAGTCCGTGCGTCATTGCCTGCACCTTTCAGGTTGTCGTTCGGGTTGTCGTTCAGGTTGTCGTTCAGGTTGCCGGGTGAGGTGGGTGGGCCGCCCCGCCCGGCCGCCCGAGGGCAGGCCGGACCGGGCGGGTACGGGCGGGATCAGCTGCTGTAGATCCCGAACTCGTAGAGGGAGTAGCCGTAGGTCGTCCCGCGCTGGGTCAGATACAGCCGGACATAGCGGCCGCTGCCCGAGACGTTGAAGTCGTCCACTCCCCCGGTGCCGGAGGTGGTGGAGTAGATCGTCGTCCAGTTGGTGTCGTCGTTCGACACCTGCACCTGGTACGACTCGCCGTAGGCGGCCTCCCAGCCGAGTTGGATGTGGTCGATGGTGGTGACCTGGCCGAGGTCGACCTCGATCCACTGCGGGTCGCTCCAGTCGCTGGCCCAACGCGTGGTCCAGTTCCCGTCGGTGGCGTCCGACGGCGGGAAAGGCGCTCCGGTGCCGGTGGCCTGGTACGACGAGGCGGTGGTCGTCTTGCCGAGGGCGACGTTGGTGCCGCTCACCGGCGGCGGAACCACGTTGAACGACTCCTGCTGGATGCCGACGTTGCCGTGTCCGTCGTAGGCGTAGACGTAGACCAGCCAGACGCCCAGTTCCTTGGGCGCGGTGACGGTGAACTGCCCGGGTCCGGTCTGGGTGAAGTTCACGTTCTGCAGGCCGGTGTTGCCGTCGACGTAGTTGCTTCCGTACATCAGGTTGTAGCGGATCGCGTCGCCGTCGGGATCAGTGGTCTGCGTGTTGACGGTGAAGGTGCCCCCGGCCGGGACCGAACTGGTGTTGCTCAGCGTCATGCTGGTGATCTGTGGTGGCGTGTTGCTCTGCGGGGTTCCACCGAACGCCTTGGCCACGGCGTAGTACGCGAGCCGTTTCCAGTTCTCCGGCATGAGGTTGAACCAGACTCCGCCGAAGTCGTCCTCGATGCCGTAGTTGAACAGGGTCCCGCCCAGGGAGATCCCGGTGTTGCCGGAGATGCAGTTCCAGGCGCTGGTGTAGCCCTGTGCCGCGGCGATGTCAGTGGGCTGGTCGGGCACCCCGTTGGCGTCGTTGGGGACCTCCCAACTGCCGGGCTCACCGGACTCGGTGACGATGTACGGCTTGTTGTAGCCGCCACTGGCCCAGTCGCTGGCAACGCTGCAGACCGCGCCGTAGGAGTTCACCGCGTACAGGTCCAGGTCCGGGGTGTACTGCTTGTAGTACGGCCACGCGCCGGTCCAGGCGTCGGTGGAGGTCACCGGGTGGTTCGGGTCGGCGGCGTGGATGGCGTCCACGATCTGCTCCACGTACTGCGCGTACGCGTCCCGTTCGGCCTCCAACTGCGTGCCGGAGTAGTAGTTCTGCATGGTCAGGATGACCTCGTTGCCGACGTCCCACATCAGCACCGCTGGATCGTTCTTGTACTGGTTGACGTACTGGACGATCGAGTTGAGGGTGTCGGTCTTGTAGGTGGTGTCGTTGACGTAGTCGGCTCCCTGGTTCAGCCAGAAGCCGTTGATGACTTTGATGTTGTACGCGGCGGCGGCGTCCAGCAGTGGCTGGGTGGTGTCGTCGGTACCCCAGGTGCGGACCGTGTTGACGCCCATCGACTGCAGGTCGGGCATGTAGGCCGAGGCGACGCTGGTGGCCGGGCCCCAGGTCACGCCCTTGACCTCGTAGGGCGCGCCGTTCACCGACAGGCCCCAGTTGCCCTGGCTCCCAGTGACCTTGACGACGCTGCCGCCGGTCGGCGTGGCCGGGGTGGTGTACGCCGGGGGAACGGTTCCGGTGGACTGCTCGACGCTGACGTCGCCAATGCTCATCGTGCCGCCGGAGCTGGTGGCACTGGACGGCGAGGTGCAGCCGCAGACCGCGTTGGGATAGGAACCGCCGATGGCGAGGTCGAACACCAGGTAGAAGCCGTGGTCCACGGCCGCCTGCCAGGTGGCCTCGCCGACCTGGGACTCGTTGACCTGCCAGATCTGCTGGCCGTCCAGGTACCAGCGGATCTGCTCGTTGGTGGTGGTCCGGTCGATCACCTCGGAGTAGGTGTGGTAGCCGGTCTGGCAGCCGGTGCAGCTGGCCAGGCCGCTGGTCAGGCCGTCGTACTCGTTGCACGGGCCGCCGGGGGCGGTGCCGCAGTGGAAGGTCGCGGACTCCTCGTTGCGGCCGTTGACGTCCTCCATCAGGTCCGACTCGCCCATGGCCGGCCAGGTGCTGCTGTCGGTCCGGTAGGAGGCGCCCATGGCGCTGAAGCCGGGCCAGTAGCCGAGAGCGTTCGTCGGGTCGGGCTGCTCGATGGAGGCGGAGATCAGCAGCTCGCCGCCGGCGGGCGCGGCGAAGTCGCTCCGCTGGGACTCGATCCGGCCGGAGGTCCAACTGCCGCCGCTGTCCAACGCGGTGATGTTGAGGTGGCCGTCGCCGTCGAGGCCGACGTTGGCGGTGGAGGCGGTGTCGGTCTCGACCTCACCGGTGCCCCAGTTGGCCGCACCGCCGGCGTAGCCGGTGCCGGTGTCGGTGATCCAGTTGGCGTTGGAGGGCGACGTCCCGGCGGCGCCGGCGAAGTCGTCGCTCCACACCGGGGTCCAGTTGCCGGGCGGGGTGCTGCCGCCGCTCGGGCTGCTGGTGGCCGTGGGCGTCGGGGTCGGCGTGGGCGTGGGACCGGCCGCGCCGCCGTTGCTGCCGAACACCTGGAACTCCCACAGCGAATAGCCGTAGCCGTTCTCCCGCGCCGTACCGTACATCCGCACATAACGACCCGTACCCGACACACTCAACGTCTCAACACCGTTGGTACCACCGGTCCCCGTGGTGGTCGAGTAGATCGTCGTCCAGTTCTCCCCGTCCTGCGACACCTGAATCTGATACGCCGTCGCATAGTTCTGCCAGTTCAACACCACCTGATCAATACTCGAAGACGTCCCCAGATCCACCTGCAACCACTGCGGATCACTGAACGCACTCGACCAACGCGTCGTGACATCACCGTCGACCGCGTCGGCCGCCGCGTACGCCGCGCCCTCGGTCGAGGACGCCGTGGCCGGCTTCCCCTGCGACAGCAGGGTCCCCGGACCGCTCGGGCTCGTGGTGGCCGTGGGCGTCGGGGTCGGCGTGGGCGTGGGACCGGCCGCGCCGCCGTTGCTGCCGAACACCTGGAACTCCCACAGCGAATAGCCGTAGCCGTTCTCCCGCGCCGTACCGTACATCCGCACATAACGACCCGTACCCGACACACTCAACGTCTCAACACCGTTGGTACCACCGGTCCCCGTGGTGGTCGAGTAGATCGTCGTCCAGTTCTCCCCGTCCTGCGACACCTGAATCTGATACGCCGTCGCATAGTTCTGCCAGTTCAACACCACCTGATCAATACTCGAAGACGTCCCCAGATCCACCTGCAACCACTGCGGATCACTGAACGCACTCGACCAACGCGTGGTCGGATCGCCGTCGACCGCGGCAGCAGCCGGGTACGCCGCACCCTCGGTCGAGGAGGCGGTGGCCGGCATCCCCTGCGACAGCAGGGTCCCGGGCCCGGCCGCGTGGGCCGCGGCCGGGCCGGTGACCAACGCGTAGCCAAGCAGCGCGAGGACGGTGGCCAGCAGTACCGCGACCCGGCGCGGTACCGGCCGCCGGGCGTCGGCCCGGCGCAGCGGACGCCGGGGTGGCGCGGCTCTGGGTGGCAGCGCACCAGGTGGTAGCGCTCCGGAGAGGGGTGGGGCTCCCATGAGGACTCCTGAAGGATGACGACAGGCTCGGAGAGCGCTCACCGAGAGAGCGCTCTCCCATTGCGCCGATAGTTGCGCCCGAGTTTCTCGCCCGTCAAGGGTTTTGACTGAACCGGCAGTTCCGGTACCCGCCGCTGCGGAGCAATCGGTCAATCCCGACAGCCCAGGCCGAAGCTGACCGGAACTCAGCGCCCAGGCGGCTTGACGTCGGCCGCCCCGGTAGGCCACCTTTGGCTCATCGGAGAGCGCTCTCCTGCTTTCCGGAGTGGGCGTCCCCGCCGACCTGACGAC
>Ga0302314_10010808_pt1 | contig 15942 bp, 16 predicted proteins | sample III_Palsa_N2_3_FD_200533 | JGI IMG/M metagenome (GOLD analysis project Ga0302314, IMG submission 200533) | Peat permafrost microbial communities from Stordalen Mire near Abisko, Sweden - III_Palsa_N2_3 | ecosystem: Environmental > Terrestrial > Soil > Palsa > Peat permafrost | place: Sweden... | reverse complement strand
TAGACCACGCAGGGCAGGCCGAAGCGGGCGCAGACGGTGGCGGAGGCGACGCCGTGCTGGCCGGCGCCGGTCTCGGCGATGATCCGGGTCTTGCCCATGCGCTGGGCCAACAGGATCTGGCCCATGCAGTTGTTGATCTTGTGCGCGCCCGTATGGTTGAGCTCTTCGCGCTTGAAGTAGATACGAGCGCCGCCGTAATGTTGAGTAAGGCGCTCGGCAAAGTAGAGCGGCGATGGGCGACCGACATAGTGGGTCAGATAGCCGCCGAGCTCGCGGTGGAAGGCCGGATCGGCCTTGGCGGCGCGATAGGCCTTGTCGAGCTCCAGCACCAGCGGCATCAGGGTTTCGGGCACATAGCGGCCGCCGAACTCGCCAAAGCGGCCTTCAGCGTCGGGCCAGGCGGCATAATCGTTGGGTATGGCGGGAGCGTTCACGGGACCAGGCTAAGCTCTACGGACGGCGTCCAGAAAGGCCGAGATCAGGGCCGGGTCCTTTAGCCCCGGTCCACGCTCCACGCCAGAGGAAACATCGACCAGCGGCGGAGCGGCGGCGCCGATCGCCTCGCCGACGTTCCAGGGATCGAGCCCGCCGGCCAGGAACCACGGCCGTTCGAACCGGCGGCCCTTCAGCACATCCCAGTCGAACCGGGCCCCGACGCCGCCGGGCAGGGCGGAGTCCTTCGGCGTCTTGGCGTCGAACATCAGATGATCGACCACGCCCTCGAACCGGGTCGCGAGGCCGAGGTCGTCGGCGTCCGCGACGGGAATGGCCTTGATGACGCCGGCTCCCGTACGCTGCCGGATGTCCTGAGCGCGCTCGGGCGTCTCCTTGCCGTGCAGCTGGATCAGGTCGGGCTGCAGCACCTGCGTCAGCCGGTCGAGCAAGGCGTCGTCCGGGTCGACCACCACCGCCGCGATCTGGGCTTTTCCCCTCACCGGCGCGGCCAGCCGGGCAGCGGCCTCGGCCGTGACCCGGCGCGGGCTGGCGTCGAAGAAGACGAAGCCGACCACGGCCGCGCCGCCAACAAGCGCGGCGTTAACCGCCTCTGCTGTAGAAAGGCCGCAAATCTTGGCTCTGGCAGACATGCGCAAGCCATGAGCTTGTAAGCTGTCGGTGACAAGGTCGAGGCGGAGGAACGCGGGCGCCAACCGTTGCGTTAGGACGGAATGCTCCCACATCGAGGTGATGAAAAGAGGCCGCATGATTCAAGTGCTGGACGATGCGCGTGACCGCCTGGACGACGCCCGCGGGGCGATCAAGGGCCTGAGCCGCGAAGCCGCCCGCCGCACCGGCGATGGCGCGCAATTCCTCACCGAGCTCAGCCGGGCCGCCGCCAGGCGCGCCGACGACGGCGCCCACTACGCGCTCGACCGGGCGCGCAGCGACCGGGTCTCGTGGACCATGGTGGCCGGCGCCCTGGGCGTGGGCTTCGTCACCGCCTACGCCCTCTTGAACTCCAAGAAGGCCGCCAATACCGCCGCCACCGCCATGACGGGCGATTGGTACGAGGGGCTGACGGGCGAACACAGCCGCATCGAAAAGCTGTTCAAGCAGATCGCCGACACCTCCGACGGCCAGGCGGCCAAGCGCACCCGCCTGCTCGAGGCGCTGAACGCCCTGCTGACCCGCCACGCCCTGCAGAAAGAGAACGTGCTCTATCCGGCGCTGCGCGCCACCGATCAGGGCGCCTCCTCCATGCATCTCGCGGCCGAGCTGTTCGAGATCAAGACCTATCTCTACGAACTCGAAGGCCTGCCCAAGGACGATCCGCGCTGGCTGCGCAAGGCCAAGGCCCTGCAGAAGCTGGTCGAAGAGCACATCGAGGCCGAGGAGCAGGTGCTGCCAAGCTTCCACGAGCAGCTGTCCGCCGCCGATGGCCAGCGGCTGACCCGGGCCATGCACCGCGAGGCGTTGAAGCTGGCGTGAGCGTCCCGCGCGGCGGTTACCCTCGCGGGTTCAGGCGCGCGTCTTCAGCAGGTCGCGGATTTCGGTGAGGAGCTCCTCGCTCGGGGTCGGCGCGGGCGGCGCGGAAGGGGATTCGGCCTCCTTGCGCTTCAGGCTGTTCACGGCGCGAACCAGCAGGAAGATCACCACGGCGATGATGAAGAACTGGATCAGGGTGTTGAGGAAGGCGCCGTAGCTGATCGCCACCTCAGGCTTCTTGGTCGCGGCGTCGGCGGCCTTCAGCACGACCTTCAGGTCCGAAAAGTCGATCCCGCCGGTGATGAACCCGATCGGCGGCATGATGATCTGATCGACCAGACCGGTGACGATCTTGCCGAAGGCGCCGCCGATGATCACACCCACCGCCAGGTCGACCACGCTCCCGCGCGCGATGAACTGGCGGAACTCCGCAACCATACCCATGGAAACCCACTCCCGCTGACGCCACCTTGGCCACAAGCTCGCGCGGTTCAGACCTCAGCGTCAACCTCAGGCTCCGATGAACAGCTCGCGGGATGGGCAGAGGTCGGCGATCAGGCAGGCGATGCATCGCGGTTTTCGGGCGACGCAGGTGTAGCGGCCGTGAAGGATCAGCCAGTGGTGGGCCCGGGTCCGATAGGGCTCAGGCGTGATCGCCATCAGGTCGCGCTCCACCCCATCGGGGGTCGGCGCCCTGGAGAGCTTCAGCCGGTGCGATACGCGGAACACGTGAGTATCGACGGCGATGGCCGGCTCGACGTTCAGCTCGTTCAGCACCACGCTGGCGGTCTTGCGCCCGACGCCGGGCAAGGCTTCCAGCGCCGCGCGCTCCAGCGGGACCTCGCCGCCATGCCGATCGACGAGGATGTTCGACAGGGCGATGACGTTCTTGGCCTTGGTCCGGTAGAGGCCGATCGATTTGATGAATTCGGTCAGTCCCGCTTCGCCGAGCTCAATCATCTTCGCCGGCGTGTCGGCGACGGCGTAGAGCCGGTTCGTCGCCTTGTTCACCGAGACGTCGGTGGCCTGGGCCGAGAGGGCGACGGCGACCAGCAGGGTGTAGGGGCTCTTGAACTGGAGCTCGGTACGCGGGTCGGGCGTCGCTTCGGCGAAGCGGGCGAAGATTTCAGCGATCCGAGCCCTCTCCGACGGCGAGAGCCGCTTCGTCGGCGCCTTGGCGCTCTTCGATCTGCCGGCGCCCTTGCGGGGTGGCGACTTTATGGGGGCCGTGCCCATATGCACTCCATCATGACCGAGGCGTCCGCCCCTCTCTACATGGATGCGGTGATCCAGCCCAACCGCTCGCTGTCCGTACGCGGTCTCTGGCTGGTGCTGGGCCTGTTCGCCCTGGCCAATCTGTGGATCGCGGTCTTCCTGGTGCTGATCGGCGCCTATCCCGTGCCGATCTTCCTGGGTGTCGACCTGATCGGGGTGATCATTGCCTTTCGGCTCTACCGCCGCCGGGCCAGTCGGGCCGAGCGGGTGCGTGTCGACGCCGATCAGATCACGGTTTCGCGGGAGGGCGCGCGGGGTAGCAATACCGTCTGGACGTCGCCGACCGCCTTCACCCGTATCCGTTTCGAAGGCGGAACCGAACACACGCGGCAGCTGTCGCTGCACCTGTCCGGCCGCTCGATCGCCATCGGCCAGGCCCTCGGCGCCGACGAGCGGGCGCGGCTGGCGAACCGGCTGCGGGAGGCCATCGGCGACGCTCTTGCCGAGCGCCATGGCTAGGGCTGGGGCGCCGATCCGATGGACTCAGATCGCCGCTCCAGGTTTTGGTTTGACGCGCGTTTGATCCGAAAACCGGTTCCCACGCCTCGGAACGCGCTCTAGAGGGCCGCACATGAGCGACCTCCTCCTGCCTCACGACGCCGCGCTCGAGCGGCTGCGGGCTTTGCACCCGGTCAAGATCGACCTGACGCTGGGGCGGACCCTGCGCCTGCTCGACGACCTCGGCCGGCCGCAGGATCGTCTGCCGCCGGTGGTGCATGTGGCCGGCACCAACGGCAAGGGTTCGACCATCGCCTTCCTGCGGGCCATCGCCGAAGCGGCTGGACTGAGGACGCATGTATTCACCTCCCCACACCTGGTCCGTTTCGCCGAGCGGATTCGCCTGGCAGGGACGTTGATCAGCGATGATCAATTGAACGAGGTGGTCCTGCATGTGGAGCGGGTGAACGCCGGGCAGCCGATCACCTTCTTCGAGATCACCACCGTCGCCGGCCTGCAGGCGTTCGCCGAGGCTCCAGCCGATCTCTGCATCATCGAGGTCGGGCTCGGCGGCCGGTTCGACTCCACCAATGTGATCGACCGGCCGGCGGTCTCGGTGATCGCACCCATCGACATCGACCACCGGGAATATCTCGGCGACACGCTCGGGCAGATCGCCGGCGAAAAGGCCGGGATCATCAAGCCCGGCCGGCCGGTGGTCTCGGCCCGTCAGCACGAACAGGCGCTGGAGGTGGTCGAGGCCGAGGCTGAGCGGCTTGGCGCGCGCCTGATCCTCGGCGGGCGGGACTTCGACGCTCACGGCGAGCGCGGCGGAATGGTGTTCCAGGATGAGGCGCGCCTGTTCGACCTGCCGCCCCCGAGCCTGGTCGGGCCGCACCAGATCGACAACGCCGGAACCGCCATCGCCGCCGCCCTGGCGCTCGGCGACCCCCGCATAGACGAAGCGGCGATCGCCCGGGGCGTGGCCAGCGCAGTCTGGCCGGCCCGCATGCAGCGGCTGACCAAAGGTCCTCTCGGCGAAATGGCCGAGGCGCGCGGCGGCGATCTCTGGCTCGACGGCGGCCACAACCCCCACGCGGCCCGCGCCCTCGCCCAGGTCGCCGGCGCCATGCGAGCCCGCGACGGCCGGCCCGTCACCCTGATCGTGGGCCTTTTGCAGCGGAAGGATGCGGCCGGCGTGTTCGACGCCTTCCGCGGGCTCGGCGCCCGACTGATCGCCACCGGATTCGGCTCGGACCTCGCCGCGTCGCCTGAGAGCCTGGTCGCGGCGGCCCCGGGACTTTCGGTGGAGATTGCGGCCGATCCGACCCGCGCCGTCCACATGGCTCTCAACGGAAATGGGGCGGAGGATGGCCCTCCGCCCCACGTCATTCTCTGCGGCTCGCTCTACATGGCCGGCGAGGTGCTGGCCCTGTCGAAGGACACCTGGCCGACCTGAAGGTTACCGCGTCTTGGATTTGTCCGCGGGCTTGGCCGGCGTAGCCTCCGCCTTGCCCGCAGCCGCGGCCGGGCCGGCGGCGGGCGAGATCGAGGCGGTGGTGAACTTCGGCTTGGTGGGCGTATAGGTCTCCGCCGGGAACAGCTTTAGGGCCTCGGCCACCGATCCCGCCTTCAGCACCTCCAGCGCGCGCGCGAGCTGGAAGTCGGTTTTGGCGTTGAGATGGGCGATGCCGGTATTGGCCAGCTGCGGCGTGTCGTCATCGCCGTCGATCGAAGCGGCCTCGTCAGCCTTGGCGGCGTCGCCGCCCTTGGCCTCTTCCTTGGCCTTCTTGGCGGCGGCCTTGGCTTCGGCGATCTTCACCGGATCGACGGCGGCCAGCGGCACCTCGATCGTCTCGGGCGGCTTGCGGCTCTTGCCCTCCTGGGTGTCGAGCGCGCCCTTCAGGCTGGCTTCGGAGAACTGCAGGGCGTCGTCAAACACCGCTTCGGCCTGGCGGTGGGAATAGGCTACCTGCAGGTCGGGGATGATGCCGGTCTTCTGGATCGAGATCCCGGCGGGCGTGTAATAGCGCGCGGTGGTGAGCTTCAGCGCGCCGTCCTTGCCGTCGCGGAGCGGGATCACCGACTGAACCGAGCCCTTGCCGAAGGTGGTGAGGCCGACGATGGTCGCGCGCTCACGGTCCTTCAGCGCGCCGGCGACGATCTCCGCCGCCGAGGCCGAGCCGTTATTGACCAGGACCACCACCGGCAGCCCCTTGACCAGGTCGCCGGCCGGCCGGGCGTTGTAGCGCTGGATGTCGCGCGGATCGCGGCCACGCTGGCTGACCACTTCGCCGCCGTCGAGGAAGTCGGAGGCCACGGCCACCGCCTGGTTGACCAGTCCGCCCGGATTGTTGCGCAGGTCGAGGATCATTCCCTTCATGTGCGGGTTCTCGGCCTTCAGCGCGCGGATCGCGGTGGTGGCCTCCTGCCCGGTCTTTTCGTCGAAGCCGGCCACGCGCACATAGCCGTAGTCGCCAAGCATCTCGCGAGACACCGACTTCACCACGATGACCTCGCGGGTCAGCTTCACGGTGAACGGATCCTGCTTGTCGCGCACGATGGTCAGGGTGACGCCGGTGCCCACGGGCCCGCGCATCTGCTTGATGGCGTCGTTGATGTTCTGGCCGATGATCGACTGGCCCTCGATGGCGGTGATGTAGTCGCCCGCAAGCAGGTGGGCGCGCGCGGCCGGCGTGCCGTCCATCGGGGCCACGATCTTAATCGCCCCATCCTCGCCGCCGAGCTGGATGCCGAGGCCGCCGTAATCGCCGCGGGTCTGGTCGGACAGGTCCGAGAAGCCCGACGGGTCGAGATAGCCCGAGTGCGGATCGAGCGAGGTGAGCATGCCGTCGAGGGCGGCTTCGATCAGCTTCTTGTTGTCGACCGGCACCACGTACTGCTGGTCCACCGCGGTCAGCACGTCGCCGAACAGGTTCAGCATCCGATAGGTCTCGTCCTTGGACGCGAACTGCTGCTCCGCCGCCGCCATGGCCGCAGCGCCGAGCGCGAAGGTGGAAATGCCGATCAGGAGAATCTTGCGCATCGGGTCCTCGAAGCCACCCCTGGGGAGGTCTACACGTCTCGTTACCGCCCCGCCTGTCCGGCGAAAAAGGGCGCCGGGTCGATAGGTTGGGCCGCCTTGCGGATCTCCAGATAGAGCTCCGACGCCGGAGGGGGCTTTCCCGGGTCAGCGGCGGGCGGTTTGGCGATGCGTCCGACCGGTTCACCGGCCGCCATCTCGCCGCCCACGCGCGCGCTCACCCGTTCGAGCCCCGCAAGCACCAGATGGTATCCGCCAGGACTCTTTAAGATCACCACAAATCCCCAGCCTTTCAAAGGCCCGGCATAGACGATGCGACCAACGGCCGGACTGACGACCAGCGCGCCCGGCGCCCCTGACCACGACCAGCCTTCGGATTGTCCGTGCCCGGGAAAAGCCTGGCCGTAGCGCCGCACCAGGGTTCCGGCCATCGGCGGGATCAGCCGGGTCGGCGCGAGTTCAGCCGCTGGGGAGGTGGTTTCGCCGAGGGCGGCGGCGCCCCTGGCCAGTTCGTCGAGCGAGCCGGCGGTGGTTCCGAGCCGGGCGGCGGCGTCCGCCTCGGTTCTCACACCGGGATCGAGCCGGCCTTCCAGCCGCGCCTTCTCTTCGGCCAGGGCGTCCATTTCGGCGCGACGATCGGCCACGTCATGCTCAGCGCCCAGAAAATCGCCGTCGGCGATCAGGATCTCGCGGCGAAGGGCGTTCAATCGTCGGCCTTCGTCGGCAAGGCCCCCGGCGCGGCGTTCGAGTTCGGGCGTGATCGCCCGCATCAGGATGGCGGCGTTGACCGCATCCTTGGCCGAGCCGGGCGAGACCAGCAGCGCCGGCGGCGGGTCGCGCTGATAGGTCTGCAGGCCGGCGAGCAGGCGGGTCAGGGATTGCTGGTTGGCGCCGATCCGGGCCTTCAGCGCGGCTTCGGCGGCGTTCAGCGCCGACAGCCGCGCCGCCGTCGTCTGGGCCTTGGCCACGCCGGCGGTCTCCTGAGCGGCCAGCTGGACCAGTCGGGCGCGGAGAGTCGCCAGGTCGTCGGCAGGCGCGCCCGCCGTCAGGGCGAGCAGCAGCGCGGCGACCCAGGCTCTAGTCACGATGATAGGGGCTCCCGGCCAGGATAGTCACGGCGCGATACACCTGTTCGGCCAGCATGGCGCGGGCCAGGGCGTGCGGCCAGGTCTGCGGCCCGAACGCCAGGATCTCGCGGGCTACTGCCGTCAGCACCGGATCCAGTCCGTCCGCGCCGCCGATCAGGAACGCCAGCCGGCGTTCGCCGCCGTCGCGGAGGCGGCCGATCCGTTCGGCGAAGGCGCGTGAGCCGTGCGCTCCGCCACGCTCGTCACAGGCGATCAGATAAGCGGGGTCGGCGCCTATGGCGGCGCGCAGGGCCTCGGCCTCCGCGAGCTTGCCGGGCTTTTTCGCCTCGACTTCGAGGATTTCCACCGGGCCGAGGCCCAGGGATCGCCCCGCTGCCGTCGCCCGCTCGGCGTAGTCCCGCGCCAGGGCGGCGGCCGGATCGCGGCCGAGCCGGCCTACGGCGCAGATCAGGATGCGCAGGGGATCAGCCGGCCGAAAGGCCCCGGTGGGGGCTGTCCACCGACCAGATCTTCTCGATCTGATAGAAGGCGCGCACCTCAGGCCGGAACAGGTGCACGATCACATCGCCGGCGTCGATCAGCACCCAGTCCGCGTGCGGCAGGCCTTCGACCTGGGCGCGGCCGAGGCCGGCGTCCTTCAAGGCGCGTAACACGTGATCGGCCAGGGCCGAGACGTGACGCTGCGACCGCCCGGAGGCGATGACGATGGTGTCGGCCAGCGGCGAAGACCCCTTGAGGTCGATGGCGATCACGTCCTCCGCCTTGTCGGCGTCGAGCTTGGCCAGGATGATGGCGGTCAGCGTCTCGGCGTCCAACTCGTGGGCGGTGGGAGCGGCGGTCGCGGAAATTTCGGTGGTCAGGAGACTGGCTTTCGGGCGGAATACTTCGGAAGCGTGAGACCATAGCACGAACGGAGCCGACCGGCGAGGGCTGGCGGTCACCCCGTGTTCAGCCGGCTCCTGAGCGCCGTCGAGGACTGGAAGTTGAACGGCCCGCGCAGGAACACCCAGGCTGGGGGCGCCATATAAGGCAGCCGGCGGGCCGACGCCGAGGAATGACGATAACGGGCGAACCGTTTGGCGGCCGGAGACAGTCGGCCCTTCATCGCCGCCCACGGCCGCGAGACGACGGCCACTGGCGTCTCCTGCATGATCTGCAGCCAGCCCTTCCAGCGGTGGAAGCTGGCCAGGTTGTCGGCGCCCATGATCCATACGAAGTGCACGCCGGGATGACGCGCCTTCAGGATCCGCAAGGTGTCCAGGGTATACTGCGCCTCGATGCGGCTCTCCGCGTCCGAGACTAGCATCCGGGGTCCGCGGGCCTGCTTGCGGGCCGAGGCCATTCGCCGGTCGAGCGGTTCGGTGTCGCGCCGCGACTTCAGCGGGTTCTGCGGCGACACCAGCCAGATCACCGCATCCAGGCCGAGCCTGGCCAGCGCGGTTTCGGCCACATGGGCGTGGCCCTCGTGGGCGGGATTGAACGAGCCGCCGAGGAGGCCGACCTTCATCCCCCGCTCAAGACGGAATCCGAGCCGCAACGCGCCCGGACGCCCCGCCTCAGGGACGCGTTTGGCCGGTCCCGCGAACCACATACCGATAGGTCGTCAATTGCGCCGCGCCGACCGGGCCGCGCGCGTGCAGCCGTCCGGTGGCGATGCCGATCTCGCCGCCGAACCCGAACTCTCCGCCGTCGGCGAACTGGGTCGAGGCGTTGATCAGGACGATGGCGCTGTCGACCGCCTGGGCGAAGGTGTCCGCCGCGTCGGCGTCTTCGGCCACGATAGCGTCGGTGTGGTGCGAGCCGAAGGCGTCGATATGCTCGATCGCCTGCTCCAGCCCGTCCACCACCCGCACCGCCAGGACGGGGGCGAGATATTCCGCCGACCAGTCCGCCTCGGTCGCCTCAGTCATGTCCGGAACCAGCGCGCGTGCGGCGGCGTCGCCCCGCAATTCGCAACCGGCGGCGGCGAGGTCGTCGGCGATCCCGGGCAAGAGGGTCCCGGCGACGGATCGGTCGATCAGCAAGGTTTCGGCCGCGCCGCAGACCGAGACGCGGCGCATCTTGGCGTTCAGGACGATGGCGCGGGCCTGGTCCGGGTCGGCCGAGGCGTGGACGTAGACATGGTTGACGCCATCGGCGTGGCCGAGGACGGCCACCCGCGCCTCGCGTTGCACGCGCTCGACCAGCCCCTTGCCGCCGCGCGGGATGACCAGGTCGACAGCGCCGCCCAGCCCTTCGAGAATCATGCCCACGGCGGCGCGATCGGCGGTGCGTACGATCTGCACCGCCGACACCGGCAGGCCGGCGTGTTCAAGGCCCCGTACCAGTGCGGCGTGGATGGCGAGGCTCGAGCGTAGGCATTCCGAGCCGCCGCGCAGGATCACCGCGTTGCCGGACCGGACCGACAGGGCCGCCGCGTCCGCCGTCACATTGGGCCGCGCTTCATAGATCATGGCGATCACGCCGATCGGCGACGAAACGCGGGCGATCTCCAGCCCGTTTGGACGCGACCACCGCTCCAACGTCCGCCCGACCGGATCGGCGATGGCGGCGATGGCGTCTATCCCGGCAGCCATGGCCTCGATGCGCGCGGGGTTCAGCGCCAGCCGATCCAGCAGGGGCGCCGGCAGGCCGGCCTGCCGGGCGGCGGCGAGGTCCTCGGCGTTGGCGGCGAGAACGGCGGACTCGGCGTGACGCAATTCGGCGGCCATGGCGTGCAGGGCCGCTGTCCGGATCGCGGCGTCGCCAAGGCGCAAGCATTCGGCCCCGGCGCGGGCGGCGCGGCCGAGGTCCATCATCTGCGACGCAAGGCTAAGCTGCGCATCGTCCATGCGCCGATGTCGCGTCTTTGCCGGGACTTGGCAAGCCGGAGGGCGGAATCAGGCCGGCGGCGGCTCAGGACGCTCGTCTTGGGCCGGCGGCTCGAACTCGGCTATCCAGCCGTCGAGTTCGCCCGGAGCCACGGGAAAGGTGTTCGGCGGCAGGTCGGCGTTGCGCTGTTCTATCCGGCGCTTCAGTTCGTCCAGCGGAACATCGAGCCAGATCAGCCGCGCCTCCGCGCCCGCCGCGGCGGCGATCGCCCGGCCCTCGTCGCGCTCGCGGCGGCTCCAGAACCCCGCCTCCAGCACCACGTTGCAGCCGCCGGCCAGGGCGCGGGCGGCGATCTCCAGCATGATCCGCTCGATCTCGGTGCGCCGGATGGGGTCGCGCGGATCGAGGTCGAGCCGCTTGATCCACTCATCGGGCAGGAGACGCAGCGCCGCGTGCTCGGCCTCGAGCCGGCGCGCCAGGGTCGACTTGCCCGAGCCGGTCATGCCGCACAGCATGAACAGGGTCGCCCCGTCAGTCAGCGCCATGTCAGTCCCCGCAGAGGGCCGAAAACGGCAGCGGATGTACCCGCCCATCGCCCAGCGCGCCCGCCAGGGGCGGCGCTTCGAACAGGCCGGCGAAGGCGGCGTCGCAGATGTTCAGGCCCCCGGCATAGGCGCCGAAGGCCGGCAGGATCAGCCGTCGCCCGTCGGTGGCGAACGCCCGGCGGCGAACGCCCCGCCCGGCCGCGACCACCTTGGCGCACGGGTGCAGGTGGCCGGAGACTTCGCCCGGCTGAGCGCCCGGCAGGGGCTCGTGGCGGAGCGTCAACGGGCCGAGCGCGAGCTGATCCACCACCTCGCCGGGGAGGTCGCCCAGCGCCGTTTCGCCGCGACGGGTGTCGTGATTCCCCTCGGCCCAGACCAGGGTGCGTCCCTCGGCGAGACCCGTCACCCGCCTAGCGTCTTCGGGGTGCAGCCGCTCCAGCGCCCGCGGATCGTGGAAGGTGTCGCCGAGCAGGACCAGGAGGCGCGGATTCAGCGCGTCGACCTCCGCCTGCAGCCGATCGAGGGTGGCGATAGTGTCGTAGGGCGGCAGCAGCTGGCCGCCGCGGGCGTAGGACGAGCCCTTCTCCAGGTGCAGGTCGCCGGCGACCAGAGCGCCCTCGCTCTCGATCCACAGGGCGCCCGAAGGACGCAGCGCCACCGGCTCGCCCATCAGCTCGATCCACAGGGCGCCGCAGTCCGATCGCGCCAGGGTGATCGACATCGGCGTGATCGGCGTCTCCACGGTCTCGGCGCGTACCCGTACCCAGCGCATGCGTCAGTCCAGCTCCATGGCGTCGGCGATCAGTTCGTCCGCCGTCTCCTGCAGGATCGCCTCGGCGCCGGCGCCCGCAACCGCCTCGCGGCCGATCTCCAGCAGCACCGGCACGGCGAAGGGCGAAACGCGGGCGAGGGCGATCGGTGCGATCCGGCCCTTGATCCTTTGAAGTAGCCGCCCCAGCCGCGCCACGTCCAGCACGCCCTGTGCGGCGTCTGCGCGCGCGCACCGCAACAGCAGATGGTCGGGCTGATGTTTCCGCAGCACGTCGTAGATCAGGTCGGTCGAGAAGGTGACCTGGCGGTTCGATTTCTCCGCGCCCGGCTGGCGGCGCTGGATCAGGCCCGACAGCATGGCGCAGTGGCGGAAGGCGCGCTTCATCATGAAGCTCTCGTCGAGCCAAGCCTCCAGATCGTCGCCCAGCATGTCCTCCTGGAACAGCGCGTCCAAATCCATGTCGCCCAGGGGTTGGAGGGCCCAGACCGCCAGGGCGTAGTCGTTGGCGACGAAGCCCAGCGGCTGGCGTCCGGCGCGTTCGAGCCGGCGCGCCAGGAGCTGGCACAGGGTGCCGTGGCTGATCCGCCCGTCGAACGGATAGGCGACCAGGAAGTGGCGGCGGCCGCGCTGGAAGGTCTCCACCAGCATCTCGTCTTCCGACGGGATCTTCGAGCGCAGGCGCTGGATGGTCATCCACTCCTGGATGGCGTCCGGCAGGCGCGGCCAGCCGGTCTGGTCGGCGATCATCCGGCGCACGCGCCGGGCCAGGTAGGTCGAGAGGGCGAACTTGGAGCCGCCCCAGCTCGGCGCGCGCGCCTCTTGGCCGGGCGCCGATGTGACCAGGGCGTCGAGGCCGGTGATGGTCTCGAACCGCCAGACCCGGCCGGAGAACAGGAAGCAGTCGCCGGGCGACAGCTGTTCGAGGAAGCTCTCCTCCATCTCGCCGATCTTGCGGCCACCGACGCGCTGCCGGCCGCGGCTGGAGGCGACCTTGATCGACAGCATGGGGATTTCGACGATGGCGCCGGCGTTCATCCGGTGGCGGGCGATGATCTCGCCGTTGCGGGCGCGCCAAAGCCCGTTCCGGCCCTTCACCAGCCGGGCGAAGCGATCGTAGGAGCGCAGGGCGTAGCCACCGGTGGCCACATAATCGACCACCCGCTCGAAGTCCTCCCAGGCCAGGTCGGCGAAGGGCGCGGCGGTGGTCACCTCGGTGTAGAGGGCCTGCAGGTCGAACGGCTCGCCGCAGGCGACGCCCATGACGTGTTGCGCCAAGATGTCCTGCGCCCCTGTCCGGGCCGGCTCGCCGTCGAGATCGTTGGCCTCGACCGCCTCCTTGGCCGCTTCGCACTCCAGGAACTCGAACCGGTGGGCAGGAACCAGGAGCGCACGGGAGGGCTCGTCCAGCCGGTGGTTGGCGCGGCCGATCCGCTGCACCAGGCGCGAGGACCCTTTGGGCGCGGCGAGCTGGATCACCAGGTCGATCGAGCCCCAGTCGATGCCGAGATCGAGGGTCGAGGTGCAGACCACCGCGCGCAGCTCTTCGCGCGCCATGGCGGCCTCGACTTTGCGCCGCTGTTCGGCGGCGAGCGAGCCGTGGTGCAGAGCGATCGGCAGGTTGGCGTCGTTCATCTCCCACAGGGTCTGAAACGCCATCTCGGCCTGGAAGCGGGTGTTGACGAACACCAGGGCGGTCTTGGAGCGCTCGATCGCCTGATAGACCTCGGCCATGGCGTGCCGTGCGGTCCAGCCCGACCAGGGGACTTCGTTCTGCGAGACCAGAACCTCCACCACCGGCGGCGCGCCGGGATCGCCCGTGACCAGATCGGCGAGACCGGGTGCGGGCGCCAGCCAGCGGCGCAACAGGTCAGGATCGTTCACCGTCGCCGACAGCCCGACCCGCCGCATGTTCGGCGCGAACTGCGACAGCCGGGCGAGGCCCAGCGACAGCAGGTCGCCGCGCTTGGAGCCGTGGATGGCGTGGATCTCGTCCAGGATCACGCAGCGCAGGTCGGCGAAGTACTCCCGTGCGCCCTCCCAGGCGCAGAACAGGGCCAGCTGCTCCGGCGTGGTCAGCAGCATGTCGGGCGGATGCAGCCGCTGGCGCTGGCGCTTGGCCAAGGGTGTGTCGCCGGTCCGCGCCTCCACCGTGATCGGCAGGCGCATGTCGGCGATCGGGACCTCGAGATTGCGGTGCACATCCACCGCCAGCGCCTTCAACGGCGACAGATAGAGGGTGTGGACGCCGGCGGCCGTGTTGCGGGGCGGCCGCTCGGAGAGCTCGATCAGGCTGGGCAGGAAGCCGGCCAGGGTCTTGCCGCCGCCGGTCGGTGCGATCAGCAGGGCGTCGCGGCCCTCCATGCCCTTCCTGACCATTTCGAGTTGATGGCGACGCGGCGACCAGCCGCGGCTTTCGAACCACGCCTGGAAACGGGGGGGCAGAACCGTCTGTGCGCCGTCCATCGCGGGGCTATAGCATGTTCCTAATTTGTTTCGTCACGCTCCGGACGATTGTTTCGAGCCGGATACGCTTGGCTCGAGTGCTGCCACATTGTAACTGAGGGTGACAGTTCTGTTATATCATTCCGCTTTTGGGCAATTGCGACGAAATGGTGGCGGCCGATCCTGCGCTCAGCGGAGGGGCAGGCATGGCTCACCAGACATCGGCGGCCGCCCGCCCGGTTTTCCTGCATGGCGCCTGGCGCAGCGGGTCGACCTATTACTGGTCCCGGTTCAGGGACGCTCCCGGCACTATCTGTTTCTACGAACCCCTGCATCATGGCCTCGCCAAGCTCACGCCCGAGCGGATCGCCCGCGGCGGCCAGGACGCCATGGCCGCGCTTCGCCACCCGCCAATGAGCGCGCCGTATTTCGCCGAATACGCACCGCTGATCCACGGTCGTGGCGTCCAGGGCTACCGCGCCTCGCTGGCCTACGAGCGCTACCATCTCGCGGAAGACGAACCTCATCCCGTACTTCACCGCTACATCGATGGGCTGCTCGACCACGCCAGGTCGTCCGGTCGGCGGGCCGTTCTCGGTTTCAATCGGAGCTGCGGCCGTGTCGCCTGGCTCAAGCGCCGCTTCGGCGCCTTCGACATCCACATCGACCGTGAGCCCGCGGCGATCTGGGCCTCCTATGCCGCAGAGCGGGCCCAGGGGAACAACGCCTTCTTCTCCATGTGGCTGCGGGTGCTGGAGGCCAACCAGGAGGACCCACTTTGGGCGCCGCTGGCCGACCGGCTGAGGCCCAGGGGCCTGTTCAGGCGCCGGCTCACCAAGATGGGGCCGGATCACCGCAAGCGGATCGCCGCCATGGACGAGGCGCAGAGTTATCTGCTGGTGTTCTACGCCTGGCTCGCCACCGCGCCGGCGTCGATGGCGGCGTGCGACCTGGTGATCGACGACGGTCTCGCCCACCTGCCGCACCACGCGCGGCGGCTGGAAGCCCAGATCGAAGCCGGCGTGGGCATGAAGCTCGACCTGTCGGATACAGAGGTACGGCCGGCACGCATCGCGCTGGACGAAGGCGTGCGCCGCCGGGTCGAAGCAGAGGCCCTGGCCCTGTTCCCACGGCGGGTCGCTCGGCGCCGGGCCGGTTCGGCCAGCGCCTGGACCGGCCAGCTCTGTCCGCGCAAGCTCGAGCTGATCGCCGCCGTCAGCTGATCAGTTCACCACCCGCCGCAGCCCCGGCAGGTCGAGGGAAAACGCCGGGATGGCGATGTCGAAGCGGCCCCGCGTCTCGCCTTCCATCACATACAGGCCGACCATGGCGCCCGACGGCGTGGCGAGCGGGCACCCCGACGAATAGCCATAGGCGTCTCCGGGCCTCAGCACCGGTTGCTGGCCGACGACGCCGGGGCCGGCCACCGTCTCTACGTGTCCGGTCGCATCGGTGATGGTCCAGGCGCGGGCGATCAACTGCGCGGTCTCCGACGACGCGTTGACGATTTCGATATGGTAGGCCCAGACCCAGCGCCGCTCGTCCGGATCCGACTGTTCCGGCAGGTACTGGGGGCGTACGCGGACGATGAAGCCGTCGGTTTCC
>Ga0302314_10010806_pt1 | contig 15944 bp, 12 predicted proteins | sample III_Palsa_N2_3_FD_200533 | JGI IMG/M metagenome (GOLD analysis project Ga0302314, IMG submission 200533) | Peat permafrost microbial communities from Stordalen Mire near Abisko, Sweden - III_Palsa_N2_3 | ecosystem: Environmental > Terrestrial > Soil > Palsa > Peat permafrost | place: Sweden... | reverse complement strand
TGGACCGGGGGCTTGATGGATGCGCTATTGCCCACGCTGTATTTCGGCCATCCGATCGTCGGCTATCGCGGACGCTTCTCTGCCGAGACGGCGTTTCGCCTGCTGGAAAAATACGGCGTGACCAACACCTTCCTTTTTCCCACAGCCTTGAAGATGATGATGAAGGCGGCGCCGCATGCCACGCACAGGCTCAAGCTGCGCGCCATCATGAGCGCGGGCGAAGCGGTGGGCGACGCGGTGTTCCACTGGTGCCGCGAGGCGCTGGGCGTGACGATCAACGAGATGTTCGGCCAGACCGAGATGAATTACATCGTCGGCAACAGCGCCGAGCTATGGCCCGCGCGGCCGGGCAGCATGGGGCGGCCCTACCCCGGCCATCGCGTGGCGGTGATCGACGACGAGGGGCGCGAACTGGCGCCGGGCGAGACCGGCGAGGTGGCGCTGCACCGCACCGACCGGCACGGCGTGCCCGACCCGATTTTCTTCCTCGGCTATTGGCACAAGCCGCAGGCAACGCACGACAAGTACACCGGCCACTGGTGCCGCACCGGCGATCTGGCGAGCATGGATGAAGATGGCTATCTCTGGTATCAGGGCCGCGCCGACGATATGTTCAAGGCAGCGGGCTACCGCATCGGACCGGCGGAGATCGAGAATTGCCTGTTGAAGCATCCCGCCGTGGCCAACGTCGCGGTGGTGCCCAAGCCCGATGCCGAACGCGGCAATCTGGTAAAGGCGTTCGTGCTGTTGACGGCGGGGCATGGCGCCGATGGCGGCGCGCGCGTGGAGCTGGTGAAGCAGTTGCAATCGCATGTGCGGGGGAAGCTGGCGCCTTATGAGTATCCTAAGGAGATTGAGTTTGTGGAGAGTTTGCCGATGACGACTACCGGCAAACTGCAGCGGCGGGTGTTGCGGGTGTTGGAGGAGGAGCGGGCGAAGGGAACTTAGGAGTTTCTTTCGTTGCATATTACGCGGTTGCTTCCGCGTTTGGAATTTTGAAATCGTAGCGGGCAGAACTCCCCTCTCCCGCCTGCGGGCGAGGGGTGATCGGGAGTCACACGGCGCAAATTTAGGATATCTAGCGACGAGGGGTGATCGGGAGTCGCGTGGCTCTGAGGTCAGTGCTCCTCTTCAGAACTCTTTCCAATTATCCGTCGCGCTGCTGCCTGCGCTTGCACCCGCACTCGTAACCAACGCCGGTTTTTTCATCGCATTCAATTTCGGCCTCGCCGGAGCCGCCACGGTGCGCGTGGCGGAAACCGGCTTGCGCTTGACAATCGCCTCAGCCGATTCGGCATAACGCGCCGCTTCCTCATTGATCTTGAACACGCTGACGGTATCGGCCAGCACGTCGCCCTGCTGTTGCATGGCGTCGGCTGCTGCGGCGGCTTCTTCGACCAAGGCGGCGTTGCGCTGGGTCACCTGGTCCATCTGCATGATGGCGATGTTGATCTGTTCGATGCCGGTGGTCTGTTCGGCGCTGGCGACCGATATCTCGGCGATGATGTCGGAGACGCGCTTGACGCTGGCGACGATGTCGTCCATCGTCGCGCCGGCCTGGTCGACCAGCTTGGCGCCGGCATCGACCTTTTCCACCGAGTCGCCGATCAGGGCCTTGATTTCCTTGGCCGCTGCAGCCGAGCGCTGCGCCAGGTTGCGCACTTCGGCGGCCACGACCGCGAAGCCGCGCCCCTGCTCGCCGGCGCGCGCCGCTTCCACGGCGGCGTTCAGGGCGAGAATGTTGGTCTGGAACGCGATGCCGTCGATCACGCTGATGATGTCGACGATCTTCTTCGACGAATCGTTGATCGAACCCATGGTGTCGACCACTTGCGACACCACCGCGCCGCCCTTCATGGCGACTTCCGAAGCGGTGACGGCGAGGCCGTTGGCCTGCTTGGCATTGTCGGCATTTTGCTTGACGGTGGAAGTGAGCTGCTCCATGGCCGAGGCGGTTTCTTCGAGCGAGCTGGCCTGCTCTTCGGTGCGGGACGAGAGGTCGAGATTGCCGCGCGCGATTTCCTTGGAGGCGTCGCAGATGGTGTTGGTGCTGTGGCGCACTTCGGAGACGATCTTGGTCAGGCTGCTGTTCATGCCGATAAGCGCCTTCAGGAGCTGACCGGTTTCATCCTTGCTGGTGGCACCGACGGTGCCGCGCAGGTCGCCGGCTGCCGCCGTTTCGGCCAACTCCAGCGCCTTGTGCAACGGCACGGTGATGCTCTTGCCCAGCCACAGTGTGACGGCGCCGCCGAACACGGCAGCGAGCGCCACGGCGCACAAGAGCAGCAGACAGGCGCTCTTGTAGCTTTGCTGGGATTGCTGGCCGGCCGCGGCCATCATCTGGTTCGACTGATCCAGAACCGAGGCGACGATGCCGTCGATCGCTTGCGTCGGCGGGCGGTCCATGCCCTTGACCAAGCCGTCGACCAGGTGGGCGCTCTCGGCGTTGGCGACGTCGTATTGCTTGAGCGCATCGGTATATTTGACGCCCAGCTCTTCGTGCGATTTGATCGCCGCATCGACCGGCGCAGTGTCGAATTTCAATTTGCCGAACAGGTCCTTGAGCTTTTGCAGGTCGGCCGTGGTCTGGGCGCTGCGCTCGCCGAAGGCCTTGCTGTATTTGTCGAACTGCGCCTGGTCGTTGCCGCGCAGGAGCGTGTCTTTCCACTCCTGCACCTGCTTCTTGAATTCGACCTGGGCGCTGCGCGCGGTGTCGACCGACTGTTCGAGCAGGGCCGCCTTTTGCATCATGTCGGCGCTGCGCGCGTTGCTCTGGCTCAAGGTAACCCACCCTTCGAGCCCGACCGCCAGCATGGCGACCATCAGGAACGCGGCCAGGATGCCGAGCCGGGTCCCTATCTTCAAATCGGATAGCCTCATGTTCCCTTCCCCCAGAGTGCTGCACCCGCATTTGCGGTATTGCTGTTAACAAACTTAGTCAGCTTTTTTCTTGTTGTAAACATTTATACGCTCTTTGGAATATCCATGCAGCAAGACGCGTCAACCGCGCCACAGTTTGTGACACATTGTTTCCTGCCAGTTTCCACATGGAAATTAACCGCGCAAAAACTGCGCAAGGTTGAACGATGAGACCACGCCCAGATGACGAAAGTGCTGCTCCAGCCACGCTTCGCCCTGCTTGCGGCCTTCTTGGTGCAGGGCGTTGATGAACGAGGCTTGCGTGTTGAGCTTGGACAAGCCGTGCAGGCGGCTCATGAAGTCGGGCGCGTCGACCATGTGCACGTGCAGATTGCGCAGGCGCCGCTCGAGCCGGCCGATGGCGAACCAGCCCTGCTGCGCCTCGCGCTTGGCCAGGGCTATGCCTTGCAGTTCGGTAAACAGCGCAGAGGAAAAGCCGATTTCGGTCAGGCGGGAAAAAATCTCGTCGGCGGAAGTCGGCACGGCGGCTTTGGGATGAGCATGCAAGAGCACCACGACGATGTCGCGCGCGCGGCACTGATGCAGCAAGGGAAAGATGGGCGGGTTGGCGGTGAAGCCGCCGTCCCAGAAGGCGACGCCCTCGATCTCGACGGCGCGGTGCAGCGCCGGCAGGCAGGTGGAAGCAAGCACGGCATCAAGCGTGACCTGGCGGTTGCGGAAGATGCGCAGCTTGCCGCTGGCGACTTCTGTTGCGGCGATGAAGAGCTTGATGCGGCCTTGCTCGCGCAAGTGGCCGAAGTCGATCTGCTCGGCCAGGATGTCGCGCAGCGGGTTGATGTCGAACGGATTCAGTTGATACGGCGATAGCATGCGCGTGAGCGACACCAGCATGCCCGTCAGGCCCATATCCATGGCCTGCATGTCGTCGGGCATGAAGTTGAACGGCGCCTTGGCCGAGACGCGCCGCCAGAATTGGGCCAGCGCCTCGCGTGCGCCGTCGCGCCCGCCCTTGACGTAGCCATGCGCCAGCACCACGGCATTGACCGCGCCCGCGCTGGCGCCGCTGATGGCTTCCACATCGATGCGCCCGTCTTCGAGCAGGCGGTCGAGCACACCCCAGGTGAAGGCGCCGTGCGAACCGCCGCCCTGTAATGCCAGGGTCACTACCTTGTTTTGCGGCATGCGTCCTCCCTAATGGGATTGTAGGACTCAAGTCAGGCGCGACAGTTCCTCGTCGGTAAAACCTGCCGCGCGGCGCGCTTCGATGTTGAATGGCCCGCGCAGCGTGGGGGCCCTGTATTGCAGCGACAGTTCGGCAAAGGTGGCGATCGGGTCGAGCTGCCTTTGTCGGCACAGCCAGCCATACCAGCGGTTGCCGACGGCGACGTGGCCGATTTCGTCGCGCAAAATGATGTCGAGGATATCGGCGGCGGCCAAGTCGCCGGCTTGCGCCAGCTTGGCGCGGATCGGCGGCGTGGCATCGAGTCCGCGCGCCTCGAAGGTGCGCGGCACGAGTGCGATGCGCGCCAGCACGTCGGTGCGCGTCTTGTGCGCCATGTCCCACAGGCTGTTGTGCGCCTTGAAGCTGCCGTAGCGGTAACCCAAGGTATGCAAGTGGCGTGCCAACAGCGAAAAATGCAAGGCTTCCTCAGCGGCCACGCTTAGCCAGTCGCTGTAGAACTCGTGCGGCATGGCGGGGAAGCGCCAGACGGCATCGAGCGCGAGATTGATCGCGTTGAATTCGATGTGGGCCAGCGCGTGGATCAGCGCGGCGCGGCCTTCGACGCTGCCCATGGAGCGGCGCCCTACCGCCATCGGATCGACCAGTTCGGGCACTTCAGGGCGGCCCGGGATGCCGGGCGGTTCATCGATTGCGACATCGGTGTCGAGCGTGAGCTTGCTCTCGTTCCAGCGTTGCGCCAGCACCTGCACCGCTTCGGCTTTTGCATGCGGATCGCATTCGGCCAGACAGGCCAATGCGGCGTGGCGCAGCTCGGTGGCGGGGCCGGCGGACACGGTTATTTGAACACGACCGTCTTGTGGCCGTTCAACAGAATGCGGTGCTCGACGAAGCACTTGACGGCGCGCGCCAGCACCACGCATTCGACGTCGCGCCCGATGGCGGTCAGCGTTTCCGGGCCCATCGAGTGGTCGACGCGTTCGACGTCCTGTTCGATGATCGGGCCTTCGTCGAGATCGCCTGTCACGAAGTGCGCGGTGGCGCCGATCAGCTTCACGCCGCGCTCGTGCGCCTGGTAGTAGGGTTTGGCGCCCTTGAAGCTGGGCAGGAAGGAGTGGTGGATGTTGATCGCGCGGCCCTTCAGGGCGTTGCACATTTCGGGCGAGAGGATTTGCATGTAGCGCGCCAGCACCACGAGGTCGATCTGGTTGTGCTCGACGATTTCGAGCACGCGCTGTTCCTGCGCGCGCTTGGCTTCAGGCGTGGCGCCGGCGGCCAGCGGCAGGTGATGGAACGGAATGTTGTAGCTCGCAGCCAACTGGTAGAAGTCGGTGTGGTTCGAGACGATGGCGAGGATTTCGACCGGCAACAGGCCGCTCTTGTAGCGGAACAGCAAGTCGTTCAGGCAATGGCCGATCTTCGACACCATGATCATCACGCGCGGCTTTTTGTGCGCGTCGTGCATCTGCCAGTCGAGCTGCATGGTTTGCGCCAGCGTACCGAAGGCTTCACGCAGGGCGGCGTCGGTGACGCCGGCGTCTTCGGACGCGAAATGCACGCGCATGAAGAAGGTCTGCGATTGCGCGTCGCCGAATTGGGCCGAATCGATGATGTTGCAGCCGTGTTCGGCGAGGAAGCCCGATACGCTATGGACGATGCCGCGGTGGTCGCCGCAGGACAGGGTGAGGATGTATTCGGGGTGCTTCATGTCGGGAATCGAAAGTGAAAAAGCGGGGGACGACTTCGGCAAAGGCCGTATTGTCGCACACCTGCCCGCCCTGGCTCGCGGCGGTCAGGCCCTTGATGCTTCTTTTTTCAGCAATGCGCGCGCGAATTGCGCCACCATGAACAGGATCACGCCGATGACGAGCCAGCCCCAGGGCATTTCCGCCTCGTCCCTGGAAAAGTGCGTCACCATCGGGTTGGCGGGGCGATACCAGACCAGAATCGCCTCGCCATTGGCCATGCGCTTGGCCATGTCGGTGCTGATCCATTTCTTGTCGACATACGTTTCGCCTGCGGCTTCGACGTATTTGACGTCGAGATATAAGCCATTGGTGAACACGGTCGGCGGCACCTTGGCCGTTTTGCTCAATACCATCTGCGCGGCATGGCTGTTGAAGCGCCATTGCCCATAGTCGTAGAGCCCCATCAGGCCCGCCAATACCGCTGCGCCGGCCATGCAATACAGCATGGCAGTGAAGATTGCACCTTTCATTCTTATCCCCCTGAATCGTTTTATTGTGACGAACGGCGTGCCAATTATATGACGTTGGCGCGCCGGTTCAGGGGATACCAGGAGCCCATAGGGTGGATTGGCCGACGGGGTATTGTGCCAGGTGCATCAAATGAGATTCTTTGGGCGCTTGGTGGGTTGCGAACCACCCTATGCTCCTAATCGTTCACGGATAACTGATTATTGCCAGCAAGCGGTAGTGCTATCAACTCCCCTCTCCCGCGGGCGGGAGAGGGGTGGGGGTGAGGATGAGGGAGGTTATGATTTGGCTATGTTCGCAAATACTGAGGACATAGGCATAACTACGGCAACCTGGCAGTTTCAAACGAAGCCAACTCGCCACCTCCCTCACCCCTGCCCCTCTCCCGCCCGCGGGAGAGGGGGTCCAGGCTCTTGCATGCACTTGCATGCAATGATCACACCAGCACCGGCGGCTTGTTCGATTTCCCCGTCTGATCCATCTGCACGTCGCCCGACAATTGCCCGCCCTCTTCGATGACCAGTTTGCCGTAGCGGATCTTGCCCGATACCTTGCCGCTGGAGAAGATGGTCAGCTTGTCCGCCACGGTCAGGTCGCCGTCGAACTCGCCGTGGATTTCACCGGTATCGACATGCGCCGCGCCTTTGAAGGCGCCGGGCTTGTCGATCTGTATCTCGCGCGCATAAATCGTCGCTTCGACCAAGCCTTCCACCACGATGGTGTCGCAGTCGGTGATCTCGACCCCCTTCAACTTGATATTGGGCCCCACGATCAATTTACTGCCGGACGTTTCGGCGGCGGATGGCTCTTTTGCCGTTGCCGACGCCGTTCCCGGCTGGGCGCCGGCGGTGTGGGCAGCGTGTTTCGCGCTTTCGGTCAGGCCGGCGGCAGTCGTATTGCCTTGCCCGAGGGGCGAGACCGGTCTGGCTGGCGACGTGCCCGATGGGCTGCTCCCTGGCGCGCCAGGTTGCAGTTGCGGTGCGGCGCCTTCACGTTTGCCGAAAAGCGTATCGGATCGAAGCATGATTTCTCCTCTGTTACTTTGGTTAACTTGTTTCCCGCGTGACATGCATTGTCGGCACCGCTAAAAATCGTAGCGAGCGTTCCTGGGCCGGGTCGAGAAGCGCAGCCGTACGCAGGACGGTGGGCATCGCAGGCTCGGGATGGAGGCGCGCGGCAGATTTGTAGTGGTGCCAGGAAACTGTTGCGGCGGGAAAGCCGCTGCAACGCAGATTGGTATGTGGTATTAATAAAAAGTTCACAAAAAATTAAAAAAGCACGTTCGTTCTTAATTGAGGTATAGTCCTTCGGTCAAGACCCAGAGCACCCCCACATCCTACGGAGACACCCCATGAGCACACTCAATAACCGTCAATACCGTCTTGCCGCGCGCCCGGTCGGCATGCCCAAGCCTAGCGACTGGAATTTCACTTCCGAAGCCGTGCGCGACATCGCCGACGGTGAAATCGTGGTCAAGATTCTCTATCTCTCGCTCGACCCGGCCATGCGCGGCTGGATGAACGAGGGCAAGTCGTATATCCGTCCGGTGGCGATCGATGAAGTGATGCGTGCGGGCGGCATCGGCCGCGTGGTGCAATCGAAGTCGCCCAAATTTGCGGTGGGCGACCATGTGTCGGGCGGCCTGGGCGTGCAGGAATACTGGGTCGGCGCGGCGGCCGACAAGACGGCTGCCCTGTACAAGGTCGATGCCAAGGCGGCGCCGCTGCCGAAATACCTCAATGCGCTCGGCATGCCGGGCATGACGGCGTACTTCGGCCTGCTCGACGTGGGCCAACCCAAGGCGGGCGAAACCGTGGTGGTGTCGGGCGCGGCCGGCGCAGTCGGCCAGACCGTGGGCCAGGTGGCCAAGCACAGAGGCTGCCGCGTGGTCGGCATCGCCGGCGGCAAGGACAAATGCGATTTCGTGGTCAATGAATTGGGCTTCGACGCCTGCATCGATTACAAGAACGGCTCGGTCAAGGATGGCTTGAAAGAGCATTGCCCGAAGGGCGTGGACGTGTATTTCGACAACGTCGGCGGCGAGATTCTGGACACCGTGCTGACCCGCATCAACCTGAAGGCGCGCATCATCATCTGCGGCGCGATCTCGCAATACAACAACACGACGCCGGTGAAGGGCCCGGCAAATTACCTGTCGCTCCTGGTGAACCGCGCGCGCATGGAAGGCATCGTGGTGTTCGATTATGCCGACCGTTATCACGAAGGCGTGGCGGAGATGGCGAAGTGGATGGCGGCAGGGACGTTCAAGACGCGCGAGGATGTGGTTGAGGGGTTGGAGACGTTTCCCGATGCGTTGTTGATGCTGTTTGAGGGGAAGAATTTTGGGAAGTTGGTTTTGCAGGTGGCTAAGGATTGAGGAGGGGTTTGCTTTAGGAGAAGGCGCGAGATTACAGACCCTCTCCCCATCGCTGACGTAACTCCCCTCACCGGCCCGCGGGCGAGGGGTGACCGGCCGTCGCGCATCATTGGTCGTATTCGGGTCGCTGACAGTCCTCATTCCACTTCATCGACCTGTCATTATTGACAGCTACCATCATGCTGTTTTCGTGTCAGCATGACAATCCCTGTCGCGCCGGCAACGAAGCTTGCAGTAGGCGCGTGGCACGCCGCCCTCCCCCATCATCCGCACCTGACAAGGAAAGAACATGGCCAGACAATTCAGCGCTAGCGCTTCGGCTAACGGTTTTACGGTCAAGGCCCATGCGGGCGACCGTTGCGTGCTGCTTGCCTTCAATCTCGATGATGCCAAGACCGATCTGCTGGCGGGTTTCTCGATTGCTTCGCGCACCGCCGGTTCGGGTGACTGGGTCTTTCTCGGCAACCGGCTCGGCTTCGCCGGCGATTACACCAATCCGGCTGCATCGAAGGATGGCAAGTTCTTTTCTTCCGACACCGATCCGTTCCAGAAATTCTGGTGGGTCGATTTCCCGGACGATGCCGAATTCGGGCCGCGCGATTATCGCGTGACGGTCAAGCGCTTCAAGAACAGCGCCGGCACGGATCTGGTGGACGACGAGCAGGTACAACTTTCCATCGATGTCAGCCCCTTTGTCGACGGCAATATCGAGATCGCGTTCACGCGCGGCTATCTGTCGTCGCAGGCCTATGCCGACCTGTTCGGCAATGCCTCGTTCTCGCCCAAGCCGGCCAAGGGCGATTGGCGTGCCGACACCAGCGGCTTGCAGAAGCAATGGGCGTGGCTGGGGGCGCACGCGCGGCAGGCGGTGATCGATTTTCTCAACGACGTGCACGCGACGCCTGATGCAACGCTCGACGCTTTCGTCTACGATTTCAACGAGCCCGACATCATCGAGGCGCTGATCTACCTGGCGCAGCAGGGAACGGCGAAGGTGCCGAAGGTCCGCATCCTGGCCGACGACGCGGCGCTGCACAAGACGGGCACGGCGCACGCGAAGGCTTACGCCGACGTGGTGGCGGCGGGCGCCTCGGGCATACGCGGGCATTTTTCGCGCTACCAGCACAACAAGATTTTCATCAAGCGCGTCGGCGGCGTGGCGCAGAAGGTGCTGACCGGCTCGACCAATTTCTCGGTCACGGGGATGTATGTCAATGCCAATCACGTCGTGGTGTTCGACGAGCCGACGATTGCCGCGCACTACGGCGACGTGTTCGATCTGGCCTTCAAGAGCGAGCTGAAGTCTCCCGCCTTCGAGGCCGACGCATTGTCGCAAAAGGAAGTGACGTTCCAGCCCGAAGGCATGCCGCAAATCGTGTTTTCGCACGCGCCGCACAAGAAGGTGACCTTCTCGCTCGACACCTTGGCGCAGGCGATCAAGGGGGCGCAAAGCTCGGTGATTTTCGCGGTGATGGATCTGGATGGCGGCGGCGACGTGCTGGCTGCCCTGAAGACCATCCACGCCGACAAGCAGATTTTCTCCTACGGTATTTCCGACAGCCCCGAACCGGACCAGGTGACGGTGGACGGCACTACGGTCTATACGCCCGACACCACGACGGGCGAGCTGGTCTATTCCAAGGCCGACCCGGAAACGTTTCCGCCGCCGTTCGACAAGGAATTGCAGGTGACGGGCAGCGCGGCGCATGTGATCCATCACAAGTTTGTGGTGATCGATTTCAACGGCGCCAATCCGGTGGTCTTTTGCGGCTCATCGAATCTCGCCGAGGGCGGCGAGGAACAGAATGGCGATAATTTGATTGCGATCCACGACCCGGCGGTGGCGACGGCGTTTGCCATCGAGGGGATACGGCTGGTGGACCACTATGCGTTTGCGGCGGCCTTGAAGGGGGCCAAGAGCGCGAGTCAGCCCTTGGCTTTGAAGGTCGATTCGGATAAGTGGTGGGGGACGTATTATGATCCCGCTTCGATTCGGGCTACGGAAAGGAAGTTGTTTACGGATTGAGCGCGGCTAATTCGTTTTTCCCGTGAAAGCGCGCTGCTATCTGGGTTAATGATATCGGTTAGTGATCATCCGACGCATCTTGAGCGGGTCGCTGGAACTCCCCTCGCCCGCAGGCGGGAGAGGGGCTGGGGGTGAGGGAGGTGGCGATTTGGCTTCGTTTCCGTTGATCAAAAATAGTCGCACGAACTTAAGTTGCCTCGACGATCAAAGTCAGGGCGCGACATCCCTCACCCCCTCCCCTCTCCCGCCTGCGGGCGAGGGGTGACCGGCAGGTGATCGAGCTGCGCTCGGCGCAAACATATGAAACGTACAAAAACAAAAAGCCGCAGATGTCTGCGGCTTTTTGTTTGATGCGCGTTTTGCGAAGAGCGATTACTTGCTACGGCTCTTGTACTCGCCCGTACGCGTATCGATTTCGATCTTGTCGCCGATGCCGACGAACAGCGGCACGGGGATTTCGAAGCCGGTCGAGAGCTTGGCGGGCTTGAGGACCTTGCCCGACGTGTCGCCCTTGACGGCCGGTTCGGTGTAGGTGACTTCGCGCACGATGGTGGTGGGCAGTTCGACCGAGATGGCCTTGCCGTTGTAGAACACCACTTCGCATTGCATGCCGTCTTCGAGGTAGTTCAGCGCGTCGGTCATGTTTTCGCCTTCGACTTCGAACTGGTTGTACTCTTCATCCATGAAGACGTACAGCGGGTCGGCGAAGTAGGAATAGCTGACCGGCTTCTTGTCGAGCACGACGACTTCGAACTTGTCGTCGCCGCGGAACACGTTTTCCAGCGGCGCGTTGGTCAACAGGTTCTTCATCTTCCACTTGTAGGTGAAACCGGTACGGCTGGAGCCGTTGATGTCGGAACGCAGGACGATGAAGGGGTCGCTGCCCACCATGATGATGTTACCGACACGAACTTCTTTTGCAAATTTCATAATATATACACACCAATTGATAGGGAGATAATCGGTCGCTTCATGGCAGCAGGCACCGTAAGCGCATGATTTATCAGGAATATGCGCGACACGACGCGCTCAGGAACAACCGCGCATTATATCCGCTTTTCTTGCGCTGGCGAAGCCACCGAGGCGGCAAATTTCACCAAATTCGATGCCAGATCGCCGATGTCGTGCATTCTGGCGCGCCAGTTTTCTGTCTTGGCAAGGATTTGCGGCTGTTGCGCGTGCAAGGCCGACCATAGCGCGGGCCAGTCTGGCTGCACGGTTTGGGCGCCGTTCCAGGCCAGCATAAACGCCGCCAAGGCATCGAGATCGTTGGCATAACGGCCCAGAAAGGCGCGTAGCTTGACGTGATGCAAATCCTTGTCTTGCGGGTAGATGTGCCAGATGAAGGGCTTGCCGGCCCATTGGGCGCGGACGAAGGAATCCTCGCCGCGCACGAAGTTAAGGTCGCAGGACCAGAGCAGTTTGTCGTAGTCGGGCTGGGGCAGGAAGGGCAGGACGCGCACGGTCAGCGCGCCTTGCTTGCGCACCGCGCCTGCTTGCGCGGGGCCGCCGAGGAAAGCCTCCACCGCTTCGCGCGCCACGCCTTCGGGCACGAGGCAGGTGACGGGTTCGCTGCTTCCTCGCCATGCATCGAATAGCTCGGCCACCGGGGCGTGGGGATAGCAGAACAGCGACACCTTGAACGCCTGCGCTTCTTGCGCCGTCAGGCCGAGCGCGGCGAGGAAGGCTTGCTTCGCTTGGGCATCGCCGACGAAACTGTGCCGCGCCTCCTCCAGCCCGTTTTCGCACAGCAGGCCGCCGGTCTTGTCGGTGAAACCGGGGAAGAAGAAGTGCTTGGTCAAGGGCAGGCGCGGATGGCGCGACGGCAGGCGGTGGCAGCCTTCGACCCACTCCTCCGCCGTCAAGCCTTCGAGGTTCAACCACACCGGACGCGGTTCGCATTGCGCCATCGCGGCGATGTAGGCTTCGGGGATGTCGCAGGCGAAGAATTCGATGACGATGTCGGCTATGTCAGTGGGCAGGAATGCGCCCTCTTGCGTATGCCAATGGCGGATGGCGACGTCTTCGACATGCTGCATCTCTGCGTTGACGTCTAATGCGGGGCAGATACGCCGGAAGGTCGCCAGATCGTCCACCCAAAGCGTGACGGCGATGCCATGCTCGCGCTGCAACTGGCGCGCGAGGCGCCAGCAGATGCCGATGTCGCCGTAGTTGTCGACGACTTTGCAGAATAGGTGGAGGGTCTTCGGGATAGGCATCGGGCGCAATCGGGGAATCACGCCCGGCAGTTTACACCCGTGCGATCAAAACCTGTGCCGTATCCCCACCGAATAGCTGTTGACCGTATCCACATAATCCGCCGCCCTATCATTCATATACATGGCATAAACGTCAGTGCGCTTGGACAAATCGTAGTCGTAGCCGGCGGAGAAGGTTTTGTGGTCGACCCAGCCGCCGGTCTGGGCGTAGGAGGCGAGGATGTTGCCGCTGCCGGCGTGGATCTTGGCGCCGACCTGGAAGGTGTTGAGGTCGCTTGTGGCATTCGTGACCGGGCCGCCTGTTACGGCTAAGGGCGTGTCGTTGCGCTCGTATTGGAAGAATAGCTTGACCGGGGCGAAGTCGTAGGACATGCCCAGTTGCGCGACTTTTTGCGTGCTGCCGATCTGGTAGGCGCCGACGAAGGTGTTGGTGGCGTCGGTGGTGGTGTTCTCGAAAGCCAGCGTAGCCGCGAACGGGCCGTGGAAGTACAGCACGTTGGCACTATAGGAGTTCGAGATGCCGATCTGGCCGGCCATGGTGTAGAGGAAGGTGGCGGAGAGGCCCTGGAAGTTGGGCGTGCTGTAGCTGACGGCGTTGGAATAGCCCGAGTCGGCATTGATGACGTTGCCGGCGGCGAAGGCGTTGTAGGTGTGCTGGATGATGGGGGAAAAGGCGAACGAATCGTCGAACGGGTTGAACAGCAGCGTGGACAGGTAAAGCGGGCTGATCTGGCGTCCCAGCGTGACGCGGCCGAAGTCGCCGGCCAAGCCGATGTTGGCGTCGCGCGAGAAGAAGCTGTCGCCGGTGAAGCGGCCGTCTTCGCCGTTGTTGGCCTGGAAGAAGGTGCCGAGGCGGAAGTCGGCTTTCATGCCGCCGCCCAAGTCTTCGGTGCCGGCAAATTGCACGAACGAGGTCTGGTAGCCGCCGTTTTGCAGGCTGGTGATGCGTTGGCCGGTGGCGGCCGAGGTTTGGCTGTTGACGTCGAGGTCGATCACGCCCGATACGGTGACGCTGCTCTGCGCCGATGCGCCCAGCGAAAACACGGCAGCCGTGGCGGCCAGGGCGAAACTGGCGATTTGTTTGCTCATGGTAGGTCTAGTCTCCAGGTGTTGTTGTAGGCCGAGCTCGGTACGCTATTTGCACGCGTTTGGCTGGACGGCAAGCCAATGATGCAAGAAGCGCATGGTTCGCATCAGGCAAGTTTCCCGATATTCCGTATATTCCCATCGATATACGGGCCTCCCTGTGCAGACGATATAAGAGGCGAATCCCACAAGCAACCAATGTCGCCATCGATGTTGCCGGGTGCCGGAACCGGTGTTGCGTGAAAGCTACGCGCGGGCAAGCCGGCATGACCCATGTTGCTCGGTGATTGGTCTACACTGGTATGGCCTAAGCGTTTGAAAATATGACGCTTTCATTCTGCAGGCTATGTGAATTTTGAGATATCAGACATCATGGATTCGATATAGCTGAATATCTTGCCGGTGCTAACCTAGCAGCATCAATGTTCCAGAATTGTGAAGGCCCGCTTCATGTCCCAACCTATGTCCGAACCCGTTCACTCGACCATCCGCTTCTACCATCGCGGCGCCGTGCAGGAAGTTGCCGGCGAAGCGACCACGCGTACCGTGCTGCAGCACCTGCGCGAAGACTTGCATTGCACCGGCACCAAGGAAGGCTGCGCCGAAGGCGATTGCGGCGCCTGCACGGTGGTGATCGGCGAATTGCAGGACGGCGAACTGGCGCTGCGTTCGGTCAATTCGTGCATCCAGTTCTTGCCTGCGCTCGATGGCAAGGCGATCTTCACCGTGGAAGACTTGAAGCAGGCCGATGAGACGCTGCATCCGGTGCAGCAGGCGATGGTGGAATGCCACGGTTCGCAATGCGGCTTTTGCACACCGGGCTTCATCATGTCGCTGTGGGACTTGTATCTGCGCCGCGAAGGCTGCCAGGGCGCGCCACGGCGCAAGGAGATCGATGACGCGCTGTCGGGCAACCTGTGCCGCTGCACCGGCTACCGCCCCATCATCGATGCGGCGCACCGCATGGGCGAGTTGCCGCCGGTGCGATTGGATCGCGACGCGTTGAAGCAGACTTTGCTGGAGATGCAGCGCGACAGCGCCCTGTCCTATTCGGCCAACGGGCAGCAATTCCATGCGCCGCGCACGCTCGATCAACTGGTGGCCTTGCGCACTGCGCATCCGACGGCCTGCATGCTGGCCGGTTCGACCGATGTTGGGCTTTGGGTGACCAAGCATATGCGCAAACTCGACAATATCATCTATGTCGGCCAGGTGGCCCAGCTGAAGGTGTTGCGCGAAGCGGACGGCTGGCTTGAGATCGGCGCGGGCATCAACTTGAATGAGGCTTACGGCGCGCTGGCGGCGCACTATCCCGAGTTGTCGGAACTGTGGCAGCGTTTTGCTTCGCTGCCGGTCAGGAATGCCGGCACGCTGGGCGGCAACGTCGCCAACGGTTCGCCGATCGGCGATTCGCCGCCGTGGATGATTGCGCTGGGTAGCGAGGTCGTGATCAACGGCCCGTTTGGCCGGCGCGTCATGCCGCTGGAGAATTTTTATCTCGATTACCAGAAGAAGGATTGGCAGCCCGGCGAATTCGTCGAGGCGGTGCGCGTGCCGCTGCCGCGCGCTAACGTGGTGTTCCGCACCTACAAGCTGGCCAAGCGCTTCGATCAGGACATTTCTGCCGTGTGCGCAGCGTTCGGTTTCACGCTGGTCGATGGTGTGGTGCTTGATGCGCGCATTGCCTTCGGCGGCATGGCGGCGACCTCCAAGCGTGCCGCCAAGACCGAGGCTTATTTGAACGGCAAACTCTGGAGCGAAGAGGCGTTGAAGGAAGCGATGCGTCTCTTGGCCGAAGATTACAAACCGTTGACGGACATGCGCGCCACCGATGCCTATCGCATGAAGACGGCACAGAACCTGTTGCGCCGTTTCTGGCTCGAGACGCGTAGCGAGGCGCCGCTCTCGAACAGTGAAGTCAACGCGTTTGCCGTGATCAAGGAATTCGCATGAACTCGCC
>Ga0302314_10010805_pt1 | contig 15944 bp, 12 predicted proteins | sample III_Palsa_N2_3_FD_200533 | JGI IMG/M metagenome (GOLD analysis project Ga0302314, IMG submission 200533) | Peat permafrost microbial communities from Stordalen Mire near Abisko, Sweden - III_Palsa_N2_3 | ecosystem: Environmental > Terrestrial > Soil > Palsa > Peat permafrost | place: Sweden... | reverse complement strand
GGTGTTCAGCCACTACGTGGCGATCAACGCGGCCATGTCCTGCCTGACGGGCGAGGACAGGGTGCTGACCTTCCGCCCCGACCACGCGTCCATCTCCACCCTTGATGTGGACGCGGGCCGGCTTACCCTGGTCGAGCGCGGGCCGGAGGCGGCGACGCAGGTTCTGTGAGTGGTCCCACCGACATTCTCACCGTCGCCCAGATGGGCGAGGCCGACCGGCAAACCATCGTGGGGGGCGTGCCCGGGTTCGTGCTGATGCAGCGGGCCGGCGCAGCGGTCGCGGAAGCCATAGCCGCCCGCTGGTCGGCGCGCAGGACGGTGGTGCTGTGCGGGCCGGGCAACAATGGCGGCGACGGTTTCGTGGCCGCCAAGGCGTTGGCCGACGCGGGATGGGAGGTTGCGGTCGCGCTTGAGGGCGAGCCGGGCGCGCTGCGTGGGGACGCGGCGCAGGCGGCGCACGCTTGGGGCGGCGAGATCGGCGCGTTGTCGACCATAAGTCTGAACGGGGCGGCGCTGGTCATCGACGCCATCTTCGGCGCCGGCCTTTCGCGACCCTTGACCAAACGGGTAGCGGACATTCTGCGGGCCGCGGAGGCGAGCGGCGCCCCGATCGTGGCGATCGATCTGCCGTCGGGCCTTCCGGGCGATGCGTCGGCGCCGCTGGACTACGCCCCGCGCTGCGCCCTGACGGTGACCTTTCATCGCCGCAAGCCGGCGCACGTGCTGCAGCCGGCGCGAAGCCTCTGTGGCGAAGTCGTGGTGGCCGACATCGGCCTGCAATCCGCGCCGACGCAGCTATTCGAGAACACGACACAGCTTTGGGCGGGGCGGCTGCCCTGGCCCAAGACGGAGTCCTACAAAACCGAGCGGGGCCGGCTGATCGTCATCTCCGGTGAGATGTGGAGCACCGGCGCGGCGCGCCTGGCCGCCCGCGCCGGCCTGCGGATCGGCGCCGGGTTGGTGACGATCCTTTCGCCCCCCGACGCGCTGATCGTCAACGCCGCCCAGTCCACCGCCGTCATGGTCCGCCCATTCGACAGCGATGTGGAACTGGAGGAGGCGGCCGAGAACGCGGACGCGGCGGTCATCGGTCCGGCGGCTGGCGTGACCGAAGCCACCGTCGCCAACCTGCTCGCCCTGGCCCGCACCGGCGCGGCGATGGTGGTGGACGCCGACGCCCTGACGGTGTTCCGCGACGACCCCGGCGAGCTGTTCCAGGCGCTGGATCGGGACGACGTCCTGACGCCCCACATCGGCGAGTTCGAGCGCGTGTTTCCCGGGCTGCTGAAACAGACGCCTGAACGCATCACCGCCGTCCGCCGCGCCGCCGAGCGGGCAGGGGCGGTGGTGTTGCTCAAAGGTCCCGACACGGTGATCGCTGCGCCCGACGGCCGTTGTGCGGTGAATCTGAACGGCTCGCCCTGGCTGGCCACGGCTGGCTCCGGCGACACCCTGGCCGGCTTCATCGCCGGCCTGATCGCCCAAGGCATGGACAGCTTCGAAGCCGCCTGCGCCGGGGTGTGGATCCACGCGGAGGCGGCGGCGCGGCACGGCCCCGGGCTGATTTCGGAGGATTTGCCGGAGCTGGCCGTTGGGGTGATGCGGGATTTGTGGGAGGGCCGAGGCTAAACCCAGCTGGGTCTCGAATGAATCGAGATTTCTTATCTCGTCATCCCGGGCGACCCGAAGGGGCGATCCGGGACCCAGGTGACTGGGCGCGCGGCTCTGGTTCCCGGCTCTTACGCTACGCTGCGGCCGGGATGACGAACAATTTAGGTGGGAGAAATCCCAATCCTTTTTAGCTGAAGTCCGGCGTAAACCGGATATTCCCGCGCTCCAGACCCTTCAGCACGACCTCGACCCCCCCCGGATTTGATCATCCATTCCAACCGGTGGTCGCGGTACTCGCGCTTAAAAAGCCCGCGTTCCACCAGGCTCGCTACGTCCGGCATCCCGGCGTTCGGCGCGCGGGCGTTCATGGCGCGGATATCATCGACGGTCGCGGCCACTGACGGGCGTGCGTTGGCCCGCGCCAGCCAGGCCGCGAGTTTCGAGCCGGCGGCCGGCGCATGGCCGACGCCGCGCGCGCCGTTCACATAAGGGACCACCGCCAGGTCGCCCCAGCCGAACGCGGCGCCGTTGAACCACGGGCGGTCGGCCAACTCCCGCTCCAGCCAGGCGAAGAAGCCGGCGGTCTGGTCGGCCGCGCGCCGCTTCAGCGTATCCGCCAGCGGCCCCTCCGCCCGTTTGAACCAGTTGATCTCGCCCATGGCCCAGTTGATCGGCTCGAAGTGAGTGTCCATCACCTCTTCCAGCATCCGCACCCTCGCGCGCTCGGCAGGCGAAGCGGGCAGCAGGGGCGGGGAGGGCCAGCGATCCTCGATGTATTCCAGGATGATGGTGGAATCGAAGATCGCGAGGTCGCCGTGAACCAGCGCCGGCACTTCGGCTCGGGGGTTGGCCGCCGCGAAGGCCCCCGCCGCACCGCCGGCGCCCATGCCGTCCGGCATGACGGCATGGAACGCCACGCCCTTTTCGCGCAGGGCGATCTTCACCTTTTGGCCGTAGGGCGACAGCGGGTGGTCGTAGAGGGTGATGTCAGTCTCGCTCATCGCTTTAAGCCTCCTGCCGAGCCAGCGCCGCGCGCACCAGCGCCAGGCGGTCGTTGCCGAAGTACATGTCGGTGCCGTTCACGAAGATTGTCGGCGATCCGAAGCCGCCCCGGGCGATGACCTCCTCGGTGTTGGCCTTGAGCTGGTCCTTGACGGACTGCTCGCCGATTGCGGCCATCAATCCAGCGGCGTCGACGCCCGTCGCGCGGCACAGGTCGACGATCACGGCGTCCTGGGAGATGTCGAGGTCGTCGCGCCAGTAGGCCTCGAACGCCGCCTTCGCGAACGGGACCAGCTTGCCGTCGTTGGCCAGCACGATGCAGGCGCGCATGACCTTGACGCTGTTCACCGGAAACACGGTCGGCGGCATCTTGATCGTCAGCCCCGCCGTCCGCGCCCAGTCCTGTAGGTCCTTCAGCATATAGGCCGCCTTGGCCGGCACCGGTGTCTTGCGGCTTTCATAGACGCTGGGATTGACGCTGTTGAAGATTCCCCCGACCAGGATCGGCCGCCAGTCGATCTCGACCCCCAGCTCCGCCGCCATCGGCTGGATGTTGTGGAAGGCCAGGTAGGTCCACGGGCTGGAACAGTCGAAGAAGAACTCGATCAAGGGCGCCTCCCAGCATCAGACCTTGCGGCCAACCTACCGGCTCGGTGGCGCAGTTCCAGCTTCTTATGGATGTTCAGCCGGCCACGCTGGGGCAGAGCGGCGTCAAGGCGCTGACCCAGGCGACAATCTGGGGCAGGGGGGATGAAACCGTGTCACCGGTCAATGTCAGTCCCGCCGTTTGCGCGCCAAGCCTGGCCGCTAGCGCGAAAGCGCCGAGAGCCAGCGGGGTGCGATTGAGCTGGGCCTGCTGCAGACGTTGCAGATCCGACGCAGCCCAATCGGCCTCGATCTCCACGTCGGTGGCGAGGTAGAAGCTGGTCGACAGCAAGGGCAGCACACCGCCGTTGCCGTTGAGCCCGCCGGTGGAATAGAAGCCCGACGGTTCGCCGCCCAGGTAGATCGACGCCATATTAAAAAGGCTGGGGTCCAGCCAGGGCCTGTGCAGCACGACCTCAAAGGCGTTGAACCTGATCGACGTCAGCGTCGTGCCGGAGGCGAGCGGGGCGGTCTTGCCCGAACCAGGATCGTTCCATTGAAGGGGCGTCGTCTGATCGGCGGCGCCGATGGTGGCGTAAGCGCCGTTCGGACCGCCGGCGGCATTGGGGTCGACATCCACCGGAGTGAAGGATTGGCGGGACAGGTCCCACCAGTTCTCCGGGGTCGAATAGACCGGTCGCCAGGAGGTGGCCGCGGGCGTCAACCCGGCCAGGGCGTAGGTCGCGAAATTCTGTCGCGCGGCGGCGAGCGCCAGGGTCGCAAACCCCGCGCCGGCCTTCACGCTGGCGCCGTTGACGTAGGCGCCCCACGCCGCCTCGGTCGACATCGGGCCCGGTGAATAGAACCGCGACATCGTGGGCACGGCGTCGACGAGGTCGCGAAACGCCGCGAGCGGCACAAGCGAGCCCCCCGGATTGCCCGGGGACATGGCGCCGACGAACGCCGTTGGATCAAGGGGCTGGGGCAGGGCGTTCAACTGGAACACCGGCTTGGCCGGCGCCCCCCCAAGCGCGGAGACGTTGGGCGCCCCGCGCGGAGTCTTCTGTATCAACGTGCGGGCTACCGCATGAGTCAGATCCACGACAGCATCCTCCCTCGACGTCGCCGACCTGGGCCGGCTCGACGACGCACAGGGCGCGCCGTTCGCATTCGGCGCGCCCTGGCGGTCTTCAACCCTTGTCTGAGTCGGCGCGCCTACCGTTGGTGGGCAGGCTCGTGGTGGGCAGACGCATGGCGGGCCGTGGCCGATACCGACGCCGGGTCCGCCATCGGCGGACAGAGCGGGGTGGTCGCGTTCAGCCATGCGATCACCTGCAGACCCGGCATCTTCAGGGTCCCGCCGTCGAAGGTTGAGGTGAAGGTGTCGCTGCTGGAGGAGTGGGAGTAGCTCCCGCTGACGGAAAACGGACCCCAGCCGGCGCTGGCAGAGGACGAGATGGTCTGGGCGATGTGGTCCTTGTCCGAGGAACTGAAGTTGGCCGACAGGGCGACGTTGCGCGCCACCACGAAGGAGGTCGGGTACATCGGCATCGCCGTGGACGCCGAGAGTGAGCCCGCCGGCTGACCCTTTTCCCACCAGCCCTGCAGCGAGAACAGCAGCGGGTTGAACCAGGGCCGCATGATACGGACCTCGATCAGCTCGGCCGTCAGGCTGAAGTCGTTGCTGTCCATGTGCTGGTGGTCGTGCTCGTTGGACTGGGCGTAGGAGCCGCCGGCGTTCCACAGCCCCCAGGACGCGCCGGCGCCGGTGGAATAGCTGGTGGCGTCGGTCGTCGCGGTCTGGTTCAGGAAGCTGCTGCGCAGGCTCAGCTGCGAGGCCTGGCTTGCGGGCGCCATCCAGTTGCTGGCCAGGGCATATGACAGAAGGAAGGTCCCGCCGGTGGAGATCGGCAACTGATTAGCCGGAGCCACCAGCCCCTGGGCTTGGCCGATCGCGGCCGAGACGATGTCGTTGATGGTCGACTGCAGCGCCGCCTGAGCACCTTCGACCTGCTGCTTGCCCTGCTGGGTCCACAGGTTCCAGGCTTGGTCGATGTTGTTCTGCAGCGCCGGCTGCACCGCGTTCCAGGCCCTCTGATCGGCCGGGCTCGACAGGTCGTAACCGTTGTAGGCCGTCCGGTATCCCGTGACCGCGTTGATATAGCTGGTGCGGTTGTTGGCGTAGGCCGTGGCGATAGGCGAGGGGCCCGTGGTCTTCGACGTGGAGCCGTCCCAGTTGGTGATCCTGGTCTCGACGTTGAGGAAGTTGAACGCCTTCTGGTAGGTCGCTTCCTGGGCGGGATTGGGCTTGTTCGCCGTGTTGGCGCCGTTCACCGCGCCGGAATAGAGGTCGGAAACCTTGCGGCCGCTGTCGATGTAGAGGGTGGGCTGGTCCTCGGGGATGGCGTCCACCAGGGCCGAGAAGGCAAGGGCGGTGTTCTGGTTGGCGCTGGGGCCTGGATTGAGCGGACTGAGGGCGTTGGCGAAGTCCGCCGGATTGAGCACCATGTTCTTGCACATCAGCATCCGCGGCGCGGGCTGGCCGGTGGGCTTGCCCGGCGGCGAGTAGGTGATCGCATCGAACAGCCTGTCATAGAGGCTGGACAGCACCTGAGCTTCTTGGTCCGGCGTCATGGGTTCCTCTCCCCGGTGTGAACCTGAGTGCCCGAGATGGGCCTCCCCAAATTGGGTAGGTTCCTGATCGCGGACCGGTTACCCGAGATAGTTTTTCATGAAAAACCACTTTTTCGTGTATTTAATGAAAAGTTGCGCTGAGGTGAAAGTCACGCTGTGCATGTGCGGAGTACATGGCGACCAGCGGCGAGCCCGACCTGGCGGGCCGGCTTGGGGACCCCGGCGTCGGGCGCCGGCGGCAGGCTGAGCGGCGCCTTTGGCTCACTCAGGGGCCAATGACGCTAGGACGCCGGCGCCGTCCTATACCGCCCGAACCAGGCCAGGATGGCGCTGGCTTCAGCGGCTTCCTGCGAGGGGCGTTCGGCCAGGCCTTCGTGGCTCGCGCCCGGCACGCGGATCAGGGTGGTGGGCACGTTGCGCAGCTGGAGCGCCTGATAGAATTGTTCGGCCTCGCTGCCGGGGGTGCGGTGATCCTCCTCGCCCACCATCACCAGGGTCGGCGTCGTCACATTGCCCACCAGCGACAGCGGCGAGCGGCGCCAGTAGGTGGCCTCGTCCTCCCACGGCATCTTGGCGAACCAGTCCTGGGCCATGCCGTTGTAGCCGTCGGTGGTCAGCACCTCGCTGGTCCAGTTGATCACCGGCTTCTGGGCCGCCGCGGCCTTGAAGCGATCGGTCTTACCGACGACCCAGGCCGTGAGCAGGCCGCCGCCGGAGCCGCCGGTGACGAACAGATTGTTCGCATCCACCGAGCCTTTGGCGATCGCCGCGTCCACGACGCTCATCAGGTCGTCGTAGTCGTGGCTGGGATAGTTGTCGTTGATCTGGTCGGCGAAGTCGAAGCCGTAGGAGGTCGACCCCCTGGGGTTGGCGTAGACCACCACATAGCCCGCCGCCGCATAGAGCTGCAGCTCGGAGGCGAACACCGGACCGTAGGACGCGAAGGGGCCGCCGTGAATCTCCAGGATCATGGGATACTTTTTTCCCGGATCGAACCCCGGCGGGGTGATCATCCAGGCGTCGATGGGCAGATTGCCGACGCTGGAGGTGACCTGCATATGAGTGACCGCGCCGAGCGATTTGCCCGCGAAGAGATCCTCGTTGAGGTGGGTCAGCCGGCGGGTGGCGCCGTCCCGAATCACGGCGACGTCGCCAGGCTGGTCGGGGGCGCCTTGAGTGAAGGCCACGGTTCCATTGGCCGCGACGCTGTAGCGGCCGCCGGTATAGGGCCGATCGAGTTCGGCGCCGCTCATGCCGCTGGCCAGGTCCTGCACGCGGCCGTCCAGAGACACCCGCGCCACCTTGGCGACGCCGTGGTCGACGTACTGGACGAAGAGGCTGCGCCCATCGGCCGCCCAGCGCGGCGAGCCCACCGACCGGTCCAGGCCATCGGTCAGGCCGCGAACGTTCTTGCCGTCGCGGTCCATCACATAGAGGCGGACATTCTCATAGCCGCGATGGCGGTCGGGGGCGCCGAGAAAGGCGATCCTGTCGCCCTTGGGCGAGACCTGCGGGTCAGCATTGCGGCCGCGCCGGTCGGTCAGCTTGGTCAGCGATCCGTCCGTGAGCTTGACTTCGAAGACGTCGGAAACGTCCGGCTCCAGCGCCCAGGCCTTATCGCGGTTGGCGCTGAAGACGAGGGCGCCTCCGTCCGGCGCCCAGGACAGGCCGCCGCCTTCGTTGAAGGCGCCGAAGGTGATCTGGCGGATCGCGCCGCCGTCGGCCGAGACGGTGTAGAGGTGGTCAAACCCGGGCTTCAGATAGCCCTCGCCATCGGCGCGGTAGGTGACGGTGTTGATCACCTCCAGGGGCGCCGCCCATTTCGCGCCCTCGGGCTTGGCCAGCGGCGAGCCGAGCCTGACGCCATCGTCCGGCGTCAACATGGAGAAGGCGAGGGTGCGGCCATCCGGCGACCAGGCCAGGTCGCCGGGGGATTCCGGCAACTGCGCCACCCGCGCCGAGGCGCCCGTCGCCATCCACATCACGTAGAGCTGCGGCCGTCCGTCCGCGGTCGACACATAGGCCAGCCGCTTGCCGTCCGGCGACCAGCGCGGGGTGAAGGCCGAGCCGCCGCCGGTGGCCAGGGGCGTCTGCGCGCCGCTGGCCGTATCCACCAGCCAGATCGCCTTGTGGGCGCTGTCGGTCATGATGTCTTCCGACGAACGAACATAGGCGACCACCGCGCCGTCAGGGCGGATCTGGGGGTCCTGGGCCTGTTCGAGTTCGAACAGGTCGCGCGGCTGAAAGGTCCGCGCCGGACCCTCGGCGGGGGCGGCGACGGCGGCGCCGGACAGGAGCAGCAAGGCGGCGCCGGCGAGGAGGGTCGAGCGGATCATGACGGCTGTTTCCGATGTTGGAGCGGTTAAGCTCGTACCTATCGGAATTTGCCGTGCTTTACAGGGGGGCGCCTTACACGTCGCGGTCGGCTCGACGCCGGCTGGTCGGCGTCGAGCACTTGGTGCGGATGAGAGGACTCGAACCTCCACGCCTCTCGGCGCTGGAACCTAAATCCAGTGCGTCTACCAGTTCCGCCACATCCGCGAGGCGCAGGCGGGGCTGTAAGGGGTTCGGCCGGGGAGGGCAAGCCAGGGTGCGGTGGAGGTGGGCGTTGGGGGCGTCTGCAGAGCGGCTAACGCTTCCGCGCGGCGAAGGTATGCGACAGCGAAGGTCCACCCAGGAAGTTGTCTTCTCTCACCTCAAGGACGTCGCATCCCGCTTCGGCGAATATCTTGAAGATGATATGTTGAGGCAGCGGATTTGCGTCGATCCCAGCCCTGGGCGCGGCAAGGTAGTCCGCCAGCCGAAACGCATACCCGTTAATGTAGGTCGGTATCTGGATGATAATGAACCCTCCGCCGACAAGGCAGGAGAGCAGCATTCTCAATATTTCCGCCATGACCGGGGGCGGGTTGTGCTGAATGACGATAAAACTCACGATCAGATCAAATTGGCCGAGCGTTCCAATCTGCTCGACTGTGTTGATCGAAACGAACTTGGCGTTGGTTTCAGATCCGGCGCGGTCCCTCGCCAAGGCCAGGTGAGGCGGCGATATGTCCACGCCGACAATCTCGGCCGCTTTTGGCGCCAGGGCCAAGGTGAGACGCCCCACGCCGCACCCGAAATCCATCACCCGATTGAAGCGCTCGATGCTTCCGCCCGATCGAGCGATCGGATTGAGCATGGTCTTCGCGTGCTCGCGCCCTGTCGCGTAGAACTCTTCGACATTGCGCGCGATATTTTCGGGAAGAAAATCGCTGTGCGTTAGCACCGACCAGTGAGGCGTTTCGACGCCGTATTTCCGCCACTCGGCGGCGATGTGCTGGGTCATTGAGTTTAATTGGTCAGGGGAACAGCCGACCTCGACACGACTGTCCGCGACATTTTGGAAACGTCCTATCGCCCCTGGGGGGATGGCGCCGTTCACGAACTCGTCGCTGCACATGATCGCCTGTCGGAGGGACGCACGGTCGGCAAGGAGCTGGTGGCCTTGCAGGACGGCCTCGCTCTCGACCTCACGACCGAGAAGCATGCGGTAAGCCCATTCGACATCTTCGCGGGTGACAGGCATACGCGCTCCGGTTCGTTCCACGTGGCGGCTGACGCCGCCAAATTTACCCTTAGCGGCGACAGAGCGAACGCGCTACCGCGCAAAAGCCTGATCATCGGCACAATCCTGAGCGAAATCAGAGGGTCATGTGGTCAGGTGTCAGAACCAACGGCGGATTGGCGAGAGGCGGCCCCAGCGCCAACCCCGGCTTAGGACTTGGATGCGCGCGGCGAGCATGACATAAGGGCGCCGAACCGCGCCGCCGTATCCCGGCGGCGCCTCTGTTTGAGCTATGGCGCGTGCGAATTGCTCGCCCCGAACCGCGGTCGGATATCAGGATGTCGATGCAGATCATTGAAAAGACTGGCGAAGGCCTCAGCCGCGTCTATGGCGTGAAGGTCACGGCCGCTGACCTCGGTGAGAAGCTCACCGCCCGCATCGCCGAGATCGCCCCGCAAATGAACCTGAAGGGGTTCCGCCCCGGCAAGGTGCCGCCGGCCCACGTGCGCCGTGTCTACGGCAAGTCGCTGATGAGCGAAGTCATCGAGCAGACCATCAACGAATCCAGCCAGAAGGTGCTGACGGACTACAATCTGCGCCCGGCGACACAGCCCGACCTGAAGCCCGAATCCGACATGGAGAAGGTGTTTGCCGGTCAGGCGGACCTGGATTTCGAACTGGCCGTCGAGGTGATGCCGGAGTTCGAGCCGCTCGATCCGTCGACGCTGAAGCTGAAAAAGCTGGTCTATTCGCCCTCCGACAAGGAGGTCGACGAGGCCGTCGCCGAACTGGCCAAGTCCAGCCGCACCTATGAGACCCGCACCGGCAAGACGGTGAAGGCCAAGGACGGCGAGCAGCTGATCATCGACTTCATCGGCCGCATCGACGGCGAGGCGTTCGAAGGCGGCGCGGCCGAGGACATGCCGCTGGTGCTGGGCTCGGGCCGGTTCATTCCCGGTTTCGAGGAACAACTCGTTGGCGCAAAGCCAGGCGCCAAGGTGACGGTGAAGGTCGACTTCCCGGCCGATTACCAGGCCGCGAACCTGGCCGGCAAGGCCGCCGAGTTCGAAGTCACGGTCAAGGATGTGCAGGCGCCGGTTGACGCCGCCATAGACGACGAATTCGCCAAGAAGCTCGGCCTGGAGAGCCTGGACTCGCTCAAGGAAGCGATGCGCGGCCAGCTGGAGAACGAATACGCCAACCAGACCCGATTCAAGCTGAAGCGCGCCCTGTTGGACGAGCTGGACAAGGGCCACGACTTCCCCCTGCCGCCGCGGATGGTCGAGGCCGAGTTCGACTCGATCTGGCGCCAGGTGCAGTCCGACATGGCCGGTGGCGGCCTGCCGCCGGAAGACGCGGATAAGTCGGAAGACGAGCTGAAGGCGGAATACCGCAAGATCGCCGAGCGGCGCGTGCGCCTTGGCCTGGTGCTGGCCGAGATCGGCCGCAAGCACAACATCGTCGTGTCCGACGAAGAACTGTTGCAGGCCATGCGAGCCGAGGCGATGAAATACCGCGGCCAGGAGCAACAGGTGTTCGACGCCCTGCGCCAGAACCCCGACGCCCAGACCCAGCTTCGCGCGCCTGTCTATGAAGACAAGGTCGTGGGCATGCTGTTCGACCTGGCCAAGATCACCGACAAGAAGGTCTCCAAAGAAGAACTCCTGAAGGACGACGAGATGCCGGAAGGCTACGGCGCCTGACGGGCTTTCGCCTCAGCCTTGCAACCGCCGCCGCGCCACGCGATATCCACCATCCGAGCGACGCCGCGCGAATCTTCCGCGCGGCGCCAATGATAAAGGACCCTTCATGAGCGATCCGCGCGAAATGGCGATGAACCTTGTGCCCATGGTGGTGGAGCAATCCAGCCGTGGCGAACGCGCCTTCGACATCTTTTCGCGCCTGCTTCGCGAGCGTGTGGTGTTCCTGAACGGGCCGATCGACGATGGCGTCTCGGCGCTGATCTGCGCCCAACTGCTGTTCCTGGAATCGGAAAACCCCAAGAAGCAGATCGACCTGTACATCAACTCCCCCGGCGGGGTGGTGACGTCGGGCCTGGCGATCTACGACACCATGCAATACATCAAGAGCCCGGTGGCCACCCTGTGCATGGGGATGGCGGCGTCGATGGGCTCGTTCCTGCTGATGGCCGGCGAGGCCGGTCAGCGGGTGGCGCTGCCGAACGCCCGCATCATGCTGCACCAGCCCTCCGGCGGCTTCCGCGGCCAAGCCTCCGACATCGAGCGACACGCCGAAGACATCGTCAAAACCAAGCGCCGGCTCAACGAGCTCTACGCCAAGCATTGCGGCCGCAGCTACGAAGAGGTCGAGCGCACCCTCGACCGCGACCACTTCATGGACGCCGAGGAAGCCAAGGCCTGGGGCATCGTCGACCAGGTATTCGAAAAGCGCGAAGACGCGGCGGAAGAGAAGAGCTAGGGCTTCTTCTAACCTGCTCATTCCCGCCTTGGCGGGGATGACGGGTATTGTCTTCAGAGCCGCGAAACGGCCTCGTCCACAAACCCATCCCAGCTTGCCGGGTCGTCGACCTTGAAGCGTTCGAAGTCCTTGCCGTCCGCCGTGCGAACATCCGCGAACAGGCCTTTCGGGTCTTCGTGGAAGTGCAGGAAGGCGCGGGATTTTATATAGAACACCCCGCGCGACTTTTCCTTCAGGCCGGGCAGGGCGCGAATCCGCGCGATCAACGGATCGATCTGATCAAGCGCCGCCGCGCCCGCGTGCTTCATCGGTCACGCCGAGCCCTTGAACACGCGCATACCCTGTTCCTCGGCGATGGCAAGCATCTCGTGATCGCCGCCGGTGTCGCCATAGGCCGCCTCCAGCCGGACATCGTCACCGAAGGCTTCGCGCAGCCGGCGCACCTTTTCCTGGCCGCGACAATTGGCGCCCTCCAGCCGGCCGGTGAACCGGCCCGCCGCGTCGAATTCAAAGCGTGTGCCCAGGAGTATGTCGGCGCCCAGGCCCCGGGCGAACGGGGCGATGATGACCTCCGGCGAAGCGGTGACGATCACCATCCGCGCGCCGTGACCCTGCCATCGCTTCCAGCTTCTCACAGCGTCGGGCCGCAAAAGCTTGCGCGCATGGATTTCGGCGAAGCGCCGAGCCTGGGCTGTGATCTCATCCTGAGACAGTCCGCCTAGGAAAGCCCGCGCGAAGCGGCTCTTCAGTCGGCCACGGTCCCGGTGGAAGACGTAAGCGATCATGGATGGGATTAAGGCCATCAGGCGCGTGACAAAACGCCCCGCGCCGGCCTGCCACCGCAAAAAAGCGAGGAAGCTGTCACGGCTGGTCAAGGTTCCGTCAAAATCGAACGCCACGATGGGACGGAACGGCCCCTGAGTCTGGCGAGGCTCGCCATCGTCCCCCATCTAGGGAGTTCCTGGCGGCGCGCCGTCACGGAAATGCAATTGTTTCATCGAAAACCGACCCCAGCCTAGTGGTAACGCTTGTGATCATGCGGCGGATCGGGGAATGTCAAGGATTAGACAACCACCGGCGCATATCCTGCATGTTCGTTCGCAATGGAACGGCGGGGGTTGGGCGGCGAAGGCCGAAAGGCTAAAGTCGCCTCGGAGCGAGATCGACAATGACCAAGGCCGCCAGTGGCGACACCAAAAGCACCCTGTACTGCTCCTTCTGCGGAAAGAGCCAGCATGAGGTGCGCAAACTTATCGCCGGTCCCACGGTGTTCATCTGTGACGAGTGCGTTGAACTCTGCATGGATATCATCCGCGAGGAGCACAAGATCGCCTTCGTCAAATCGAAGGACGGGGTCCCGACTCCGAAGGAGATCCGCGAAGTCCTCGACGACTATGTGATCGGCCAAGACCACGCCAAGAAGGTTTTGGCGGTCGCAGTGCACAATCACTACAAGCGGCTGAACCACGCTCAGAAGAACAACGACGTCGAACTGGCCAAGTCAAACATCCTGCTGATCGGCCCCACCGGCACCGGCAAGACGCTGCTGGCCCAGACCCTGGCGCGGATCATCGACGTGCCCTTCACCATGGCCGACGCCACGACCCTCACCGAAGCCGGCTATGTCGGCGAGGACGTGGAGAACATCATCCTGAAGCTGCTGCAGTCGGCCGACTACAACGTCGAGCGGGCCCAGCGCGGCATCGTCTACATCGACGAAGTCGACAAGATCAGCCGCAAGTCGGACAATCCCTCGATCACCCGCGACGTGTCGGGCGAGGGCGTGCAGCAGGCTTTGCTGAAGATCATGGAAGGCACGGTCGCCTCGGTGCCGCCGCAAGGCGGTCGCAAGCACCCGCAGCAGGAGTTCCTGCAGGTGGACACCACCAACATCCTGTTCATCTGCGGCGGGGCCTTCGCGGGCCTGGAGAAGATCATCTCCGCCCGCGGCAAGGGCACCTCGATCGGCTTCGGCGCCACCGTGGCCGATCCGGAAGATCGCCGCACGGGCGAGGTGCTGCGCGGCGTCGAGCCGGACGACCTGCAGCGCTTCGGCCTGATCCCGGAATTCATCGGCCGCTTGCCGGTGCTGGCGACCCTGGAGGATCTGGACGAGGAAGCCCTGGTCACCATCCTCACCGAGCCGAAGAACGCCTTCGTCAAACAGTACCAGCGCCTGTTCGACATGGAGAATGTCGGCCTGACCTTCACCGACGATGCGCTCAAGTCCATCGCCCGCAAGGCGATCACCCGCAAGACCGGCGCCCGCGGCCTGCGCTCGATCATGGAAAACATCCTTTTGGAGACCATGTTTGAGCTGCCGACCTACGAAGGCGTCGAAGAGGTTGTGGTCAACGCCGAGGTCGTCGAAGGCCGCGCCCAGCCCCTGCTGATCTACGCCGAACGCCGCGACACCGGCGGCGCGGCGTAGGGTGCGCCTAACCTTCCCCGCTTGTCGGGCAAGGAGGGACCCGCCGCGAAGCGGTGGGAGGGCGCTGTAGTTCTGGAACGGAGAGGTGCTCGATTACCGGGCGACCTGCCTGAACTCGTCCGCGGCCGTCTTAAACAGGCTTAAGGATTCCCCCGCAAAGAGTGGGCGAATGCATCGCCGGCCAAGCCGCGCGACACTCGCGGCACGCCATTCAGCTGGGGACGAATTGCCGCGCCGAAGCCGCCTCGCTTGAATGGCGCGGCGAAGCAGCCACATAACAGGCGAACCAATCCGTCGCCTATCAAGGGACGGGAGGATCGCAGCCTGGTCGGCGCGTCGCCGACGTAAAGGGGCGGCCCGAACAAAAAGCTTGTCGCTCCCGGGACGGGACGGCCGGCCAGGAGTAGCGCATCATGTCCGAGACAAAAACTCTACCCGTGCTGCCTTTGCGGAACATCGTGGTGTTCCCGCACATGGTGGTGCCCTTGTTCGTCGGCCGCGACAAAACTGTCCGCGCCCTCGAGGAAGCCATGGGCGCCGACAAGACCATCCTGCTGGCCACGCAGAAGAACGAGAACGACGACGATCCCGCGCCGGACGCCATCTACGACATCGGCGTCGTGGCCAGCGTCCTGCAACTGCTGAAGCTTCCCGACGGCACCGTGAAGGTGCTGGTGGAAGGCAAGTCGCGCGCGGCGATCCTCCGCTACACCGACAATGTCGACTTCTATCAGGCCGAGATCAGCGAAGTGATCGAGGACGCCGGCGCGGCGCATGAGGCCGAAGCCCTGTCGCGCGCCGTGGTCGACCAGTTCGAGAACTATGTGAAGCTGAACAAGAAGGTTCCGCCCGAGAACCTCTCGACCATCCCCAACATCACCGAGCCTGGCCGCTTGGCGGACTCCATCGCCCAGCACCTGGCGGTGAAGATCACCGACAAGCAGCAGCTGATCGAGACCTTTGACGTCGTCAAGCGGCTGGAGAAGGTCTATGCGCTGATGGAAGGCGAGATCAGCGTCCTGCAGGTCGAAAAGAAGATCCGCAGCCGCGTGAAGCGGCAGATGGAGAAGACCCAGCGCGAGTACTACCTGAACGAACAGATGAAGGCGATCCAGCGCGAGTTGGGCGAGCAGGACGATGCGCGCGACGAACTGGTCGAGCTGGAAAAGCGCATCAAGAAGACCAAGCTGTCCAAGGAGGCCCGCACCAAGGCCGAGGGCGAGCTGAAGAAGCTGCGCAACATGAGCCCGATGTCGGCCGAGAGCACGGTGGTGCGCAACTACCTCGACTGGCTGCTGTCGATCCCGTGGGGCAAGTCAAAGGGCAAGCCGATCGACCTGGCCAAGGCCGAGAAGATCCTCGACGACGACCACTACGGCCTGGAGAAGGTCAAGGAACGCATCCTGGAGTATCTGGCGGTGCAGGCCCGCACCGGCACGCTGAAGGGGCCGATCCTTTGCCTCGTCGGCCCGCCGGGGGTGGGCAAGACCTCGCTCGGCCGCTCGATCGCCCAGGCGACGGGCCGCGAGTTCGTGCGGCTGTCGCTTGGCGGCGTGCGTGACGAGGCGGAGATCCGCGGTCACCGGCGCACCTACATCGGCTCGATGCCCGGCAAGATCATCCAGTCGATGAAGAAGGCCAAGACCACCAACACCTTCTTCCTGCTCGACGAGATCGAGAAGATGGGCGCCGACT
>Ga0302314_10010804_pt1 | contig 15945 bp, 12 predicted proteins | sample III_Palsa_N2_3_FD_200533 | JGI IMG/M metagenome (GOLD analysis project Ga0302314, IMG submission 200533) | Peat permafrost microbial communities from Stordalen Mire near Abisko, Sweden - III_Palsa_N2_3 | ecosystem: Environmental > Terrestrial > Soil > Palsa > Peat permafrost | place: Sweden... | reverse complement strand
ACGCACCGCCGATCACCTACACCGTGAACGGTCAGCAGTACATCGCGGTCGCGGCCGGCGGAAACTTCCAGCTCGACTACCCGCTGGGAGACGCCATCGCGATCTTCAAACTGCCGTCGAAGTAAAGGGTCGCTGTTACCTGCGGCGCAGCGGCGAGACGATGAGGTGCCCCCGCATGTCGCCGAAGCGGATGCCCAGCAGCATGAGCATCGCATCCGCCGTGAACTCGCAGGTGATTACGGAGCCTTGCGTCACGATGACCACCTCCGAATCGGCGCTGCCGCATTGGACGTCGTAGGGGCTTATGTCCATCCGGGGATAGCGCCGTTGAATGGAGTTGGCAACCACATTTCTGACCTTCGTCATTTCGATCGCGAAGCCGTGACCGCCGATGCGAACCTGGTGGGCCGGGTCATCGATCCAAATATCGTACGGAACGGAGTGGCCGGCGACATGCACGACACAACGGCCGTGCCGCGGCCCGGTCAGGTTGAGGTCGCGCGGACAGTCGACGCGATACCCGACCGTCGGCAGCGTGTTCGTGGCGGCGATGAAGGCCTTGATGTACTGCTGCGCATCGGCTTTCTTGAGAATCGTGCGGTGGCCGGCCTTATGCTCGGCGAGCAGCTGCGTCACCGACTGCTTGAGCGTCGGCAGCGCGCTCGGATGCGCCGCCGCTGCCGTTCGCGCGTTCGTGTGAACGGAAGACGTGCCGGTACAGCCCGCCAGCAGCGCAACTCCTGCAGTCGCCGCCAAGAGACGCAGCGGCATGGCCTTCAGATCCACAGGCCGTCTTGGCCTTTGGGGAGCGCACCACGGCGCACGTGCTTTACGGTGAAGAACAGGGCCGCTGCCAAGAGCACGAACAGCGTCATCGTCACGCCGACGTAGCGCACGAGCGCCCACTTCTCGCGGCTCTCGAGCAGCGGCCCATCACCGACCGCGACGTCGAGGTTGCCGACGCCGATCGCGATCGGCGTCCCTGCAAACCGGCGCACCATGACCGAGTGCCCCGCGGCGATGCGTCGATAGAGTGTGGGTGCGTGCTGGAACGTGACGTCCTGCGTCCCGCCGCCATGAAGGCCGATGACCACGTGGTAGACCGTGTTCCAGCCGTTCTCGTCGGCGTATTTTTCGCGCACGGGGGCCGGGCCGGTGAGGCACGGTCCGCCGTACATCCGCTGCCAGATCGGTGCGCTGCAGGACGGATCGCTCTCGATGCGCCCGACCGCTTGCGCTAAGAACAGCTGCTCGACCACGGCGACACCGACCACGATGGGTCCGGTCAACGCGGCCAGGGCGAGCAGGATCAGACCCAGAGCGCTTCTGCCGGTGAGCTGCACGAACCACGCCGGTTCCTTCGGAGCCGGCGCCGTGACCGGTCGCGCCGACCGAATCTCGGCCGGTGAGAAGTGCCGCGGCATAGGCATATCATCGGCCGAACCCCGGCCAAATCCTAGGTCAGACTGCGAGCGGCCGATCGTCCAGCAGCGACTCTTCGAAGGCGACCTTACAGGCTTCGTAGCATTCGCAGGCGACGCTGGTGAGGAGTTCGTGATCGAGCACGGAGACCGCGCCGCGACGGTAGGCGATGGCGCCCATCGCGTGCAGCGCCTCAGCGGCTTGGGAGACGCCCGAACGCCGCACACCGAGCATCGTCGACAACACATCATGGGTGAGGGTGAAATTGGGGCCCCCGACGCGGTCGGCGGTCATGGCGAGCCAGCGCGCGCAGCGCTGCATGACGCTGTGTTTCGCATTGCATGCGGCAAACTGCTGCGCGTTGAACAGCGTTGCGCGCACGTTGCGGCGCATGAGTCGCGCGAAGCTCGCACTCGCCTCCATCCGCTCGGTGAAACGGGCGATGGACATTCTGCCGACGTTTCCGCGCACCTGACAGAACGACGTCCTCTGTGAGAATCGCGCGTTGAGCGCCGCATCCGATTCGACGAAGCTCTCGCTGCCGACAGTTCCGACTTCGACGGTGTCGCCGTTGTCGAGCGTCGCGACGACGGAAAGCACGCAATCGATCGGGAACGCGACGTATTGCAGCGTGGCGCCGACTTCGTGCGCGACGAGCGGCGGACGCACCGAAAGCAGCTCGATATCCGTGTCCAAATCGACGCGGTCGCGCGCCGGCAAGGCGTCAAGCACCTGGTTGCCGGACGAATACGCGCCGGCGGCCTCTGTCAAGGGCGTTGCCCTCATGGCCTTCTCCTTCGCGTGTAAGCATCGCCGTAACGAGCGGAATGCCGGACACTCAGTATAGCACTTCTGGGGCCCCAACGTACGATTCTCACTGAACCCGAAGCCCAATCGCTAGGCCACGTGCCTGGAACGAGCGCCCGCTGACCTTGAACGAGCAACGATGAGTGAACGACACGACGACTAGGTGTGTCGCGCGATGCTGAACGTGATCTGCGGGCCAGCTAAGGGGATCGCGTCCTCGGGAACCAACGGGCCGGGCAGTCCATTCGAGAGTACGCTACCGTAGAACACGCCGCCGCCGGTTTTCGTGAGCGGGAAATTGTAGACGTTGGTGAGGTTCGTTCCGTAGAGTCCGACGTCGAAGCCATGGACGTGCCACGTGACGCCGGCGCGCATTGTGGCGAACGGCCCGAGGTTCAACTCGTTGTACCTTCCTTCGTACAGGAGGCCGGCATAGTAGGAGAGCCCGTAGCTCTTATCGTGTGCCAGCGTGAGACTGATCTTGTGGAGCGGTACGCCCATTGACTGTTCGTAGAGGGGCTCATCGCCCACCGAATTGAGCGGAGCGCCCTTCGTGAATACGCTGTCGACATCATAGGCCGCATGGAGTGCGAGATGAGTTTGAAGAGCTACGTCCCCGCGCAGTTCGAGCCCCTGATACACCTCTTGGGTCACGTTCACGGGATAGCTCAAGCAGGTCGGCCACTGCGAGGGCGGGGCATTGGCCGGGCACGGCGTCGGCGAGAAGTAGGTCGCGACGCCGTTGTGCAGATCGGTCCGGTACAGGTCGAGCGCGACGTGCACCTGCTGCGGCACGTGAAAGATATGCTCGTAGCCGAGATCGTACGCCGTTGCCTTTTCGGCGGTCGCATGCGGATTGCCGATAGTCACCCATCCGTCGACCGGCGCCGGCAGCGTCGGCGGCACGATGAACGTCGGGAGCTGCGGCGATTGGAACGTGTTGCCAACCGACAAGCGCAGCGCTGAGGCGGCCCTCGGCGTCCACACGAAGCCGATGCGCGGGTCGAGCGCCGTGCCGAACGTGCTGTAGTCGCTGTAGTACGTGGCCAACGAGTAGTGCAAGTGTTCCGTGACGTCATCCTGATACAGGAGTGCCACCCACCGTTCGGTCTGCGCGAGGTGCTGCTGCGAGATCATTGTGGAAGAGACGGGGTCGCCTGCGTCGAGCGGCATGGCGCGCAGTGCGGCTGTGGAGCTGACCGTGCCCGGCTGCTGCCGCAGCACTGCATCGGCAAAGTCCACGCCGGGGACGAACTCCGTGAGCAGACCCTCGTTGGTCAACGAGGCCTTGAGCGAGAGCAGCCCATGGGGAACGACGTGATCCAGCTCGAGCGTGTCGTCGCCGATCAGGTCACGGTCGTTGTACAAGTACGGCGAGGTTGCCGTTGCAGTGCCGAAGACCGATTGGTTCACTAGCGATGTCTGGTGACGAAAGATCAGCGTTGTGGCGGTCGTGCCGTCGGTGTCGGGGCGGCCCAACGGAATCTGCGCGTCGAGACCGTAGGCGGTGCTGTTGGAGAGAATCCCCGAGCCCGAAAAATTGCTGTACGTGTCCCCCACTTGCCCCGGGTTGCCCTCGGCGGCGGCCGCCGCCGGCGTCTGCACCGACGACAGCGTTGCCGAGAGGTCGCGATACACCGACTGATCGCGGAACGTGATCCCGACGAAGCCGTTGCTATTGCCGAACGCGTAGCGCAGTTTGCCGATCAGCGACGTGGCGTCCATGGCGTTTCCGACCGGCGCCGTTCCGGTGCCGTCGGTGGTTGGGATGAAGTAATCGGAGAGTTGCCCGCCCGAGGTCACGCGATGGAAGGAGAAGGCGTAGCCCAGGCGATCGTCCGTGCCGGTCGCGGCCACCGTCTCGCCGAACGTATCGTAGTTGCCGCCAGTGAATCGCAGCAGCGTGTGCGGCTGCGCCGTCGGTTCGAGCGTTTGCACGTTGAGCGCGCCGCCGAGTGTGTTCGGCCCGTACAGCGCGCCCGGCGCGATGCCGTACACGACTTGCAGACTTTGTAAATCGGCCGGATCGAGCAGCGACAAATCGAAGTCGCCGGTGCTGCCGTTGTTCACTTGATGCCCGTCGACGTCGACGAGCGTCTCGGACGGGTCCGGTCCGCGCAGCGCGACGACCGCCGGCGCGTTCAGCCCGCCGCCGATGACGGGGATGACGGTCGTTGAAAGCTGATCCGCAAGGATGTCGCTCACGCGCGTGACGCCTTGTTGCGCGTACGGCTGCGTGCTGATGATCAGGCTGGGCGCAGGCGCGGTCGAGATCGTCGAGGTGCCGTTGGCGGTGACGGTGCCGATCACGGTCAACGCGGCGACTTGGGCCTTCGGCAGCGTCAGCGTCAGCGACGTCGCCGCGTCGGACGTCACCGCAACGGTGCGACCGCTGAGGGTCGAATAGCCGCTCGCGCTCGCCCGCACACCGTAGGTTCCTGGCGTGACGTGCGCGATTTCAAAGTGCCCGTTGCGGTCGCTGGTCGCGGTGAGGGTGCCGCCGCGGCCGCTCAGCGTAATCGAAGCCCCGCCGATCGGCCGGCCGTCCGGCGACGCGACGGTTCCCGTCACGAGCGAACCCGACGGCTGCGCGCCCGCAGGGCGGGCCAGGGCAAGAAGCGCCGCTAAGCACAGGAACGAGACCGACAGACGCACCGAAATCCCCCGATTCGAAGTTAGGCAAGCCTAATTTACCAGAATTAGGCAAGCCTAACCTCCCGCCTCGGGCAAACTTTTCCGGGTTCGTGATCGGGCGATCTAGCGGTTTGCGAGGCGCGTGAAGCCGTCGGGGCTCCAGTCCTCGCTGCCGACACCGTGATGGACGAAAAAGAGTCCGTCGGGATCGTATTTTGCTTTGATCGCACGCAGCTTCGCGTAGTTGGTGCCCCAATACGCGCGCTGCCACGACGCGTTGAAGTAGTTGCTCTCGGAGACGTACGAACCCGCATCAGGTGCGATCTTCCGGATCTCCGCCGCGGCAAGTTCGATCTCGTGCGCATCGTGATGCGCCGCGGCGACGTTCATTGCGGGCCGCGGCATATCCGGATACGACGGTCGCTCACCGTCGGCGATGATGATCAGCACGAATGCGTCGAGCACGGCCGGATTGGTCGCGGTGTCTTTCGTCGCCGCGGCGGCGTCGGCGGATCCGCCGGCGATGCCCTTGTTGAAATGGCACTCGATTTTTTTGTGGCGGCTGGCCGCGAAGAACGTGTCGACGAGGCGCGGCCGCTGGTTCGGCCGCAGCAGCGACGCCGGGAGCCACAGCGAATCGTAGCCGTGGATGTAGGCGCCGACTTGGTCCTGATCGCCTTGCCACCAGCCATGCGTCTTCGATGCGCCGGGCCGCGTGTCGCGGACCATCGAGTCGTTGCCCTCGAGGTCCCACCAGTGCCGCGCCGAGTCCGCACCGGCGCCGAGTCTCTCGACGACGGTGTAGTCCTGCGGTGCGGCGGTGATCCAGTCGAAGAACGGCTGCCACACGGCCTTGGTCTGCGCGCGCGTGAGCCCCTGACACACCATCGAGATGTGCAGCGTGTTGTCGGGCGCGAGCGCGATCTGCTCGCCCCAATGTGGGTTGTAGAGCTGTTCGCTATAAAATGTGACGAAGTGCGCGATCAAAGCGCGGAACGCTGGGTCGGACTTCGCCTGCACCTTGCCCCACGCGGCGCCGAAAAATTCGGGCAGCGGATGCGTGCGCAGCGTGAGTTTCGTGATCACGCCGAAACTGCCGCCGCCTCCGCCTTTGAGCGCCCAGAAAAGATCAGGATTCGTGCACGCGTTGGCGACGCGGACACGGCCGTCGGCGGTGACGACTTCTGCCTCCAGCAGACCGCCTGCCGCAGTGCCGAAGCCCTTCGAAAACGAACCGAAGCCGCCGCTTTGCACGAGTCCCGCGACGCCGACGGTGGTGCAGCCGCCGCCCTGCACGTAGCGCCCGCCCTCCGTCGTCACGGCCTGATAGAGATCCATCCACATCGCGCCGGCTTCGGTGGTGACCGCCGCAACGGCGGCGCCCCCGCAGCCTTGCGGCGTGAACGCATCGTGCAGCGTGACTTTGTTCATCGCGCGCGTCCACACGAGCAGTGAGTCGGGTGCGTTCGACGTGCCGAGATAGCTGTGGCCCGTGCCCTTGACGACGAGACGCAGGTTCTTGTCGCGCGCGAAGTCGATCGCCGCCACGACGTCGTCGGTCTTGCGCGCCGCGACGGCGTACGCGCTCGGTGCGGGCGTCCATGCGTCGAGCCAGCCGGAGACTTCCGTCCCCGCGGGTTGGTCGCCGATGTAGTAGGGATTGCGAATGTTCTTGAGCGCGCTGACGCACGCCGTGCCCTTCGGATCGATCGCGCAGCCCGCGAACAGCCCTCGCGGCTGGATGAGGTTGCCGCCGACGGCATCGCTGAGCGTTTTCCAGCTTGTCGCATTCGGCCACGCGGGATCGCTCGGCCGCACGCGCCGCAAGAACGCGGTCCGTACCGCTGCGTGTGCTGAGCGAAGCGGCCACAGGACGGGCTGGGCGCAAAGCGCGGCCAAGCCTTTGAGTACGGAGCTTCGCCTCATGCGCTCAGCTTTAGCGCACGGCCGAGATTACCCGTCGCAGACGCCGGTGATCGTCAGTGTCCCCGTGGTTCCGGGTGCGCCTGTCGCCGTGATCGTCCAGGTGCCGTTGCTGCTACTGGTAGGCGGGGCGTAATACGAAAACTGCGTGCTCGAGGTACCGCTCGTTGGAGAGAGTTGCGATTCGCTTCCTGCCGGACTGTTGTCGGTCAGTACAAACGTTCCGCTGTAGTTCGCCTGCGACACGGTGAAGTCGATCGTATTGTCGCAGAAATACGTCATCGTGTTGTTCGTGATCGTGAGCCCATTCAAACCGGTGAAGACGATCGCTCCAGGCGTCCGGCGCGGGGTGACGTTCCCGCTTCCCCCCGAAGCACTGCAGCCGGACAGGACGACCGAAAGTAGCGAAGCGCTAACAACGGCGGCAACAGGAAGTTTCATGCGAGCCTCGTGACGGTGTAGGACGACGGAGCTTACTCGCGCGCCTCTACGGAGCAAGGGTCCCGCTGCCCTGCTACGTCCCCTTTTCGGCCCCGAAATAGTGGATCCACTTGATGATGAACTGCGGGACGGTCGTCAGTTGGCTCGCGTCGCCGTAGGCCACGTAGAGTTCGTCGTGGCGCCAGCGTTTGTGGTAATCGAACGACAAGTTGTAGGCGTTGATGTACGGCACCGCGACCATCGTATCGAACAGCGGCGCGGTGCCGACGATGCGCCGGACGCCCAGCGCGAACGATGCGGTGGCTGAGGGCGTGTAGGTGTAGCTGAATCGCTCGAGCCACTGGATGCGGTCGGGGCCGAGGCCGGGATCGAGGTAGTCGCGCGTGTCGTCAGCTTCGAGCGTGACCGTGCCGCGGGGACCGGCCGTCATCGTCGAGACGCGGGTGAACGCATCGACCCGTCCGGGTCCGAAACGGCCGGTATTGTACGTGAACGTCGTCGGCGTGGCGGAGGCGCCGTGTTGTTCGTTGTTGCCGGGGCTACTGGTGGTACCGCTATGCCATGTTGCCGAGACGCCGCTCTGCGTCGCCGGGGTGAACACGCCGCTCGGCGTACGCACGTACTGCGAGCCGAAGTTCCACTGCAGATCGATCCGGTTGCGGGTGAGGATGTCGAGCCAACCGGCGCTCGAACTCTGATCGAGCGCACCTTCGTGATCGTGATAGCGCGAGATGAACGTCCCGACTTGAATGCTGTTCAGCCACGAGGTGGAGGGGAACAGAAACAGCTTGTTCTCGAACGCGCCGTAGCCCGCGATATCGGTCTGCTGCACGTAGCCGTCGAGCGGGTCGTAGTATTCGCCGACCTTGCGTTCCGACGCGCCGACGCCGAAGGTGGGCCAGTAGAAGTAGAAGCCGGCCTCGTAGCGCTGCGCCCGCGAGGGATCCTGGACGAGGCTGCCCGAGTCGTTACCGTAGGTGGCGAACACGTCGATATGCTTGGTGTCGTCGAAGCGCAGGTTCGTCGTCTCGACGTGATCGGTGAGGTCGCCGATGTCGGCGAAGACGTCTTGTGTGTTGATGGCCCAATGGTTGTCGGGCGTCTGGTAGCCCATCATGGTCGCGCCGTCCGAACGGTTCACGCCGACGGCGTCGAAGCCGGCGAACGTAATCGGGCCCTGCTTGCCTTCGAACGCGTAACCGTCACGCGGCGTTGGGATCGACGGCGTGTAGAGCTCGGCGATGTTCGTGCACACGTCGCAGTCGAAGTTGTCGTAGAAGCCCGCGCCCTGGGTGAAGAAAGGGCGCACTTCGGTGTACTGGCGTTGAAAGGCGGTGGGCGAGATCGTCTGCTGGTCGACCTCGACGTTGGAGAAGTCGGGGTGCAGCGTCGCATAAATCGAAGCGGTCGGCGTGATGGGGACCGAGAGGTCGGCGCCCATGCGTGAGGTCGTCAACCCGGAGTCCGGCGAGCCGAGCGCGCCCAGACCGTAGACGGCGACGCGCGGTTTCGCGCGCGTCACGGGCGCCGCACCGAGGCCGGTCATCTGCCCGGCATAGGCGACATCGTCGCTGTTGGTCTGCGCGGGGCCGAAGCTCCACACTTGACGCTCGCCGTTGGAGCGCACGATGCGCGTGAACTGGATCTTCCAGGCGGTGCGGCTGGCCGCGCCGCGCAGCGCCTTCAGCGGAATCGCCATCGTGGTCGTGTAGCCGCCATTGTGCGCAGCGCCGAACGACGTCCAGGTCGGTAATAGGCGGTGTTTTCCGAGGAGTACTGCCAATGCGTCCCGATCGGGTTGGCGGCGAACTGATAATAGAAGCCGTTGACGCCGTTGGGCCACAGGTCGACGTACACTTCATCGTCGGTCGTATCGCCGACTTCATTGGCACGTTGGACGGCAAGTATTTGCTCGCGCTGCGGCACGTCGAAGCGAACGTAGAGCGTGGTGGCGTCGGCGACGATGCTCGCCGTCGCGGGTTCGGTCGCCGGCTGCGCGTGCTGCACGTCCCAGGTCAGGTTGACGTGCGCGGCGTCCGCCCAGGCAGTAGCCGGTGCGGCCGGGTCGAGCGGGGGCGGCGTGCTCACCGTCGGCACGACGATCGTCGCTATCGCCGCCAATGCCGGCGCGGCAGCCTCCAGCACCAGTGCCGCAAGCGAAGAGACGACAGCCGAAAGGCGACGCACGATCAGTTCGTTCCACGTACCCGCTGGGTCGCTTCTTTCAGCGTGGCCTCGGTCATCGGTTCGCACCGGTCCTCGTGCGACGAGCAGAGCAGGGCGCCGTCGAAATGGGTACCGCGCTCCGATGCGCCGCGAAAGTCGGGGCAGCTGATGCCGCCGTCTTCCTGGCGTACGCAGAGATGCGCGCCGGCGAAGTCGATGCCGTCGAGATTCGCACCGCGAAAGTTCGCACCGTAGAGAGACGCGTCGCGAACGGCCGCAGCGTGGAGGTCGGCACGGGCGAAGTCGACGCCGATGAGGCGAGCGCCGCGCAAGTCGGCGCGGCTGAGCGGCAGATCCCGCAGATCGCAGCCGGTGCAGTTGTGGAGCAAGCGCCCCGCATCAATGCCGCGCAGGCTGTCGCTATCCAGGCGGACGCCGGTCAGCGTGACGCCGTCGAGCCGTGCGCCGGCGAACGAGGTGCGCAGGAAGTGCGCGCCGATGAAGTGTGCGCCGGTGAGGTCGGCGCGGTCGAAGCGCGTGTCGCGCAGGTCGACACCGACGAAACGCGCATCGCGCAGATTGGCGTCGCTGAAGTCGACGCCGCGAAGATCGGCGCCGGTCAGGCGCACACCGTGCAGGTCGCGGCCGTGCAGATCCTGGGGCAGACGGCAGCCGACGCAGCCGTTGATGAGCGTGCGCGCGTCGTCGTCGGCGCGAACGGGCGTCGCTCCGAGCGCGACGAGCATGCACGCGGCGAACACAAGGTGGCGAAGCATAGGTACCTCCGGCAAACAACTAATGAAATAAGAGATCAGGGCAAGAAAAAAGTGCAGCATGGTCAACCGTCGACGTCGCTCTTGCACGCCATAGCCTGACGCTACCACGCCCTGGGGACGCTGTCAACTATAACTATAGGTGATGACCCCGCGCCGGCGATGTGATCCCGCGCGCGGCCGGTCGCCTTGCTCTTTTGACCTTCGTGCAGTACGGTGGGCGCGAGGGTTCGGGTGCCCGCCAGGGAGCGCGAAGTCGTTCGCCGGCCGCTGGGACATCGCGCCCGTCACACCGCCTTGCCGGGAGGGCGCCATGACGCACGGTCCTTGGAAACGGTCGCACCAGGTCATCTCGTTGCTCGCGTTCGTCTTCGTCGCGGGCCTCGGGGGCAGCAGCTCGCAGGTCGAGGCGACGCCCGGAGCTTTCTCGCTCGGCGCGACGGGCGTGTGGGTGCAGCCGCGCGCGCTCTACGTTGCGATCACGTTGAACAACGTGAGCGGGCTGCCGGCATCGGCCGTGCAGGTTCTCACCTTGCGCATCGGCGGCGCCCATCTCGTCGCGCCGCAGACCATCAACGTGGGGGCCATCCGCAAGGGCGGGAGCGCCATCGCGCGCGGCGCGCTCAACCGCGCGGCACTGCGGACGGGGCAAACCTATGCGCTCACCGCAGCGGGCAGCGCGCGGATCGGCACGACGCTGCGCAAGTTCGTGGTCAGCGGTTCGATCCGGCTTCCGAACACGTCACCGGGCGAGGCCCGCGCCAAGACCGCATCGGCGCCTGCGCACCACACCAAAGGCGCGCCGTACCCGGCGCGCAAGCCGAGCTTCAGCGACGAGGACAACGGCTCGCGCTGGGTCGTTCCCACCGGGCCGACCATGCCGGGGACGCCGACCAAGCTGCATACCGCCCTTCGGAAAGCGCCGCACGGCGATCCGCCCGGCGTCACGTTCAACACCGACGTGAAGGTCGGCATCACGGGCAGCACCGTTGCGGAGCCGAGCGGCGCGAACGGCGGCGGCGTCGTGTTCATGACCTCGAACTGGTACGCCGCCTACACGACGAACGGCGCGCCGCCGTTCACGCAGCTCAATCCCACCACGATCTTCCCCAGCGATGCGATCGGGTATTGCTGCGACCAAATCGTGCAGTACGTGCCCAGCATCAATACGTTCGTATGGCTGCTGCAGGGGAATAACGGATACCGCCTCGCCGCCGCGACCCCGGCGCAGATCATCTCGGGCAACGGGACGGCGTGGACGTACTGGGATCTGCCCTCGACGCTCTTTGGGGAGCCGAGCGGGACCGGTTTCGACTATCCGGATCTGGCCGTCGGCAACAACTACGTCTACATGAGCTGGGACACGTGCTGGCCGGGCTCGCCGGCCGGCTGCAACAGCGGCCACATGATCGTGCGCGCACCGCTAAGCGAAATCCAAAGCGGCGGCACGCTCAACATGAACTACACGACGCCATCGGACAGCACCATGGTGTGGGGCGGCCACCTCAGTCAGGACACGGGGGACACGATCTTCTGGGCCGGCCACAACAGCAACACGAGCATGCGCGTCTTCTCGTGGCCGGAGAGTACGGGCACGTACTCCTGGCGTGACGTGGGCGTCTCGTCGTGGGACAACAACACGATGTCGTCGACGACGCCCGACGGACAAGACTGGATGTCGAAGCTCAACGGCTTTCCCGGACACGCGATCATCGGGGCAACGCGGCTCGGCAGCCAACTGTGGCTTGCGTGGAGCGCCGGAACGGACAAGAACCAGACCCAGCCGCACGTCGAGATGGTCACGCTGGATACGAGCAACGGCTACAACAAGACGCAGCAAGTCCAGGTGTGGAACAACAGCTACGCCTTCGGATACCCGGCGCTCGCCACCGCGACGTGCACGAGTGAAGTCGCGATGTCGTTCGAGTACGGCGGCAACGGCAACTACGAAAACCACGTAGTTGGCTTTTGGGGCGACTACGTCGCCTATATCACCACCAACAGCAACGTCGGCTCCGTGCGTTTCGGCGACTACGTGACGATCCGCCAAGATCCGACGAAGAGTCTCCAAGGGCGTTTCTTCGACGCGTTCGGCTACGGCATGGACAGCAGCAGCCCGACGACCGACACGCACTACGTCCAATTCGGCCGCAGCAAGTGCGGGTAAGGTTCTAGCTAGCCGGCTCGTCGTGAGCCGGCTGGGCCGCGCTCATTGACGAATGAATCGGAACTGTTCCCATGGCCCGATCTGCGTCGCGTCGGTGTGAAACGGAACGCTGTTGCGGCCGCCGCAGCCGCCGCCGTTCGCGGCGGTCACGAAGTGGTGGCGATCGGGGGTGCGCAGCGCAACGACGTTTCCGCCCAAACTGACGATGTGAAAGACTTCCCATTGGCCGATGGTCGTTGCGTCCGTGTGCAGTTGTGAGAACGGAGCGGCGCCGTTCGGTCCGCCGATTCCGCCGCCATTCACGGCGCTTACGAACTGGCCACCGGAGGTTTGCAACGCCCAGCGAGGGGTGCCCGCAACATGCACCATCGTGAACCGTTCCCACGGTCCGATCTGCGTCGCGTCCTCGTGCAGCGCCACCACGCCCGGCCGGCAATTCGGTTCGGGCGGAGGCCCTCCGCCGTTGACGGCGGTGACGAAGGTGCCGTTGATCGTCTGGATCGCCACAGCACCGACGGGATGCGCCGATGCCACGCTCGCCGCGACCAGTACCATCACGGCGCAGCCGACAAGCACCTTCGGGATAAACGTTTTCACGCAAACCTCCTATCCTAACGCCGCGGCTTCCTCAGGGAAAACGCGGTGCCTTCCGCGCGGCCTCCCCTCCTCGGGGGGGCTGTCGGCGAGGTGTCGAACCCACTGCATCAGTATAGCTACCACCGCGGATTAATCGTGTTCTGAATAAGAGCAATGGAATGAAACGGGGCGGCTTGTGATCCAGTTGCAACTCGGCTCGCTGCTTAAGGTTCTCCCGCCTTCTCTGATCGGGTGGATCATCGTCCTCGCGGCGCTCGTTGCGACGGCGGCATTCGTCATCGTTCTGCGCCGTCGGCTTGCGTGGGCGCTTCCGGTTGCGCTCGTCGGCCTGCTCGTTGCCGCCTCCCTGGGTCGCGAACTCGCTCGTGGTGAGACAACCGATGTTGCGCTGTCAGCGAGCCCCCTGCTTCCGTTCTGGCTGAAGCCGGCATACGTCGCGGTTGAAGGCCTGTTTCCGCTTGTGGCGCTTGCGGCCGTGGTCTGGACGATTATCGCACTCGTCAAGCGCAGTCGCACGTTGGCGGCACTGTTCGCGGTGACGACCCTCCTCGCGCTCGGTGCAATCCAGCTCGGCGCCTATGAGGCCGGAACGCTCGGTCTACCGACGATCCTCGCGTTCGAGCACCCAGCCCGGCAAGCCGTGCCCTGCAGCGCGCAGGGGACCACCGACAGCGGCGGCGCCGGAGGACTCGGCGGGGCCGGCGGTTTGTTCGGCTCCGCGCCCACGGCACAACAACCAGCAGACAACGCAGCACAGTCGTGCGCGACCGCGCCACCGGTTGCGCAAGGCCCCGACCCCGCGAAAGTGCGCGCAGCTGCTGCCGGCATCCCTCGCGACCTGTACGACGTTAGCGCGCTAGCGCAACGCTTACCGAACGACCCGAAGGCTATCGACGTGTTCGTTCGCGATCACGTCGCATTGGAAAACTATTCGGGAGCGATGCGAGGAGCTTCCGGGACGTGGATGGGGCGTTCGGGGAACGTTATGGACCGAGCGCTTTTGCTTGCCGCGCTGTTGCAAGCGAAAGGCATGCAGCCGCGATTTGCGTCCGCAACGCTTAGCGACAAAGAATTGGGCCTGCTCGGCGCGCAGCTCACCGTCGTGCCGAATGCGTATGACGCGGGTGGATCAAACGCCTCACCGCAGCCGTCGATTACGGCCGCGGGCGAGAAGATGAGCAAACAGCTGGCGACGCTTCTTGACAGTGGCACCCGCCGCGCGGATAACATTGTAGCGACGCTTTCGGCCGGTCACGTTTCGTTAACGAACGACGCCCCACCAGCACTTGAACAATTCCGCCGGCACGTTTGGATTCGCACAAATAGCAACGGTGGCACGATCGACCTTGATCCTTCGCTCAGTCAACTTCACCCGGGAAACCACCTTGGCTTCGCAGCGGCAGCGGAAAGCGCCGATCTTCAAACAGGGCTCTATGCTACCCTGGCCGTCCGTCTGACCGCGACGTACGACGCAACGGGTGCCGGAGGAGAGCGCGAGCTCGCATCACGGCAATTCCGCGTAGCTGATCTCGGCTTGCGGCCGATTCACATCGACATCGTACCTTCAGATGCATCGGTCGACCTCATGCATCTCACAAACAACACGCAGTTGGTCCCGGAGATCGGACTCGATAATGACGTGGGCAAAGCGTCGACCTTTTCCGTTAGCGATCCCAGTCGTGGGCAAATCAGAAGCCTGAAGTTGGAGATCACGACAACGCAGCCAGGTCTCCCGAGTCGAAAATATGACCGCTGGCTGCTTACCGGAGGCGATCAAAGCAATCCAGACATCACACAAATCGTAGGCTTTTGGACGCTCCTCGTGCAGGACGCACCCGCAAACATCGCCTTCATTCAAGCCACGATGCTTGGGACGGCGGAGAACATTCCTGTGAGCGCGCAAAGCGACCAATCGTCTGGCGGAAATCAGCGTCTCTATCCCGCCGATCTGTTGATGTTCTTTACGTGGGATACTGCTGCTAGCGAAAGCCTGGAGCAACGGCTCGGCGTGACGTTTCAATACGACCGTCCACGACTTGCATTGAAACGTGTTCGCCTTAGCATTCAAAACGCAAAACCGGTGGTGATTTCAACCTTTGATATCGTAGAGAATGCAGTAGCAGCATATGGAGAGCGAGGGGCATACGCTAATGTCGTTCTCGGTGCATTCGATACACAGCTCGAAAACGACGTGATCGGTCAGGGTACGATCAGTTCGATCAAGGCTCTCGACAGCAGCAATGGAGCAATGCAGGTGCTCCGCACGTCTGCAAACGAGCGAGGCCAATATTTGGGGTTACAGCAATCCTTTGACCGCGGAAGTGTCGCGGTCGCAATGAACGCACCGGTCACGATTCAAGGAACGACAATCTGGAGTTGGTGGGATGTTGATCCACATGGCGGAGCCACGGTCGGACGCTCGACCGGCGGAATTGGTCAAGACACTACGGAATATTTAAACTTGACAACCGCTGTTCTCAAGTCTGAGTTATCATTTATTAACGCCGCTCAGGCGTGCGGCTCTGCGAGTAAGTCTGCGGGAAAGTGCGTATGTTCACTCATAAGCTTTGCGATTAACGTTTCCGGCGTGTTTTCTGCCGCGGCGACCAGCCTGCGTGCAGTCAATAGCGGCGTTCAATTAGGCGGATATGGAGGACTAGCGATATGTGCCTCGATGCCGTGATCAGAGAACCCGGTGATCAGAGAACCGCAGGATAGGAGCGATTGTCGCGTTGCCGCGATGAGAAGACTCTGCCGATGATGCTCCGAGCGATGTCTTCCTTCTGGAGAGTAGGCTTGATCGCCGTCGTTGCGTTTGTCGTGGCAAGTCGCATACCGTTTATCGGTTGGCTTCTTTGCTGGAGCATCGTCATTGGCGCGGCGTTCGTCTCCTTGAACCGATTGAGCGCAACGAAACGGTCACCGGCAACGTCTCTCGGCACAGGTGCGCTCGTGGGCGCTGTCGTGAATAGCGTCGGCTTCTTGATCGCCGTCATCATCGCTGCGATTGTTGTA
>Ga0302314_10010803_pt1 | contig 15945 bp, 18 predicted proteins | sample III_Palsa_N2_3_FD_200533 | JGI IMG/M metagenome (GOLD analysis project Ga0302314, IMG submission 200533) | Peat permafrost microbial communities from Stordalen Mire near Abisko, Sweden - III_Palsa_N2_3 | ecosystem: Environmental > Terrestrial > Soil > Palsa > Peat permafrost | place: Sweden... | reverse complement strand
TCGTGGTGTGACAATCGGGCAGCGACCCACCATCCCATGGTGCCGTTGCCCTGCACGTCAATCGCCGGCTCAACCAAAATGGAACAGAACATGCATCGCCACATCTATCTTGCGGCTATTCCCGCTGCCTTTGTTGCCGGCCTGTTTGTGTCTCATCTGAGCACGCCGGCTCAAGCTCAGGCGCCAGATGGCAAACTCACGGCGCAAATCGTAGACCTGGTGGCACTGACCGATGCTGATATTGGCGCGCAGGTCCCGAACATGGGAAGCTTGCGTTCAAAGGGCTTGGTAGTGACATCGAACGGAACCATTGCAGTGCAGACCGGCAACGTGCCAAAGCATACTCATGCGGGCTCAGATGAAATCCAGTATGTGATCTCGGGAAGTGGCACTTTCTGGCTGGGAAGCGAGCAGCGCTCGATTCACCCTGGAGACCTGATCATTATCCCAAAGGGGATGGCCCATGCCGGGTCCGTGCCGACCAGTGGGGAGTTCAAGGTTCTCTCGATCAAATTGCCACCGCAAGCTTCCGGTGACATGCAAATGGTGCCGTGAGAGGCGGGCCGGATTCGGGACCTGGCCTCGGCATGGGAGAACTGACGCGCTTTCTTCGCGGCAGAGCAGCCACGATGTCCGGTTCGAATGGCCGGTTCTGATCAAACTCGTATCATGACGAACATCCGTCGATATCAAGGATTCTTGGTTATAGAGGACACGAGTCGATGAACTTACCTCCCGCCGAAACCGAGCCGTTGATCGAAGGCTTAAGCGCCATCACGTTGTCCACTCGCGACATGCGCAGCGCCGTGCGTTTCTACCAGGCGCTCGGCTTCCGCCTCTTGCATGGCGGCGAAAACGAACCGTTTACCTCATTCGCGGCGGGTGGGTCGTTTCTCAACCTGATCGCAGAGGCGCACGGTCCAATCAACTGGTGGGGCCGGGTAATCATCTATGTGTCAGACGTCGATTCGATGTACCGCAAGGCGCTCGCCGCCGGGATCACTCCAGAGTTCACCCCGCGCGATGCGCCTTGGAACGAACGCTATTTCCATGTCACGGACCCCGACGGGCACGAACTCAGCTTCGCCCGGCCATTGAGGGTTTGACAAGACGGATGTATTAACGAACTACGTCGAGCCTCCATGTTAGATACAACAACCCGTTTCAAATTTGCGTCCGCCTCAGGGTGCAACCGATGGCGGGTTGTAAGCGTTCTAGAAAGCATGCCGGTCTCGGTGCCCATGGGAGTGGCACGTAAGATGAGCTGGACAAAAAACGAATGAGACAATCCGAACCGACACGTTACTTGCGCATGCTTTCAGTACTGTTGGCAACCATTGCCTTGATCGGATGTGCCGAGTTGTCGCCGAGTGACCCAGATGCGCAGAAACAGAGCACGGCGCTTCAGCAGCAGCAAGATGCGCAGGCCGTGCAGGCCGCAACCCAGGCGACAGGTCGACGCGTGTGGTTTGCCGGCTTCGCCATGAACTCAACCTCCACCGCCTTTGAGAATGACATGGAGCTGGTTTCGCGCCGGCTCTCGGAACTGGGCGGACCCGTGCTGAAGTACGAAGACAGCGACGGACGGCAGACGGATAAGTTGCGTTTCCCGTTCGCGACTCCGGCGACGCTCGCCGAAGCGGTACAACAGATATCCAGCCATGCCGGACCCGATGACATCGTGGTGGTTTTCATTTCCACGCACGGCAACCGGAAAATTCTGAGCGTGAATGTCGCGCATCAGGAGTTCAAGCCCATGACGGCCACACAACTGTCGGCCGCGCTCGCTCCTCTGGGCAATCGGCCGACGATCGTGATACTTGCCGCCTGCTTTTCCGGGTCGTTCCTGCCCGAACTCCAGGGGGAGCGGCGCATCGTGATCACGTCGGCGTCGGGAGAACGGGCATCCTTCGGGTGCCAGCCTGACAGTCGCAATACCTTTTTCACCGAGGAACTGTTCGCGGAGAACTTTGATTCCTCGAAGTCGCTGTCACAGATGATGGCGGAGGCCAAAGTGAGGGTCGCCCGACGTGAGCACGCGTTGAAGTTCCGGAATTCAGAGCCACAGATGTCGGTGGGACGCAAGCTGCGGTGGTTGGCGGAACGGCCGTTGAAAGACTGGTTTCAAGCGGGCAAGGAAACCACTGACGTGCCCCCTGTCGCCCCTCTTTCCTTACTTGGCGATGCCGGCAAAACCGCCTATCACGCATACCAGTCCAAACCCTTTCCGCGTGCGTTCGTCATCTCAAGCGGAGGCGCCGGGCAATATGCTGTTGGTACAACACCGCACGACGCTTCGCTACCTTCCGATCCTGCCGCGCGCGCACTTGCGTTGTGCAACCGGCGCGGGCTTGCGGACTGCAGGCTTTACGCCGTGGATGATCGCGTGGTTTGGACCGGTTATTGACCCTGGCGGTCAAGTCATGATTATTCTGGTCATGCCCAACCTGGAACACTTTGCTGACAGCGGATTCGCCCCAGTCTCCCGCGTGATGACGAACCGTCTGCAACATCCTGCCGGATAGCCTGCCGATGGGGTATTCAGTCAGGCATTCCCTGTCCACGCGTTTCGGGCAGAAACCACGGCAGCACGATCCCGAGCAGGTAGGCCAGTCCAAGCGCCATCGCCGCCTGCGGCGCGCCGCCGAACGACTTGACGATCGTGCCGGCAAGAATCGGGAACACCCACGCGATCATCCGCGCCGCGTTGAACACAAAGCTGATCGCGGTCGAGCGCACGGAGCTCGTGAACAGCTCGCACGGATAGATCGCCATCCATACATACGCGAAACCAAGTGTGAAGAAGCCGTTGATCGGTGCGACCACCGCCATCGCCTCTACCGTGTGCGTGAGCTTGTACGTGACGAACGTGATTACAAGCGCACCGACAAACGTCAGCGAAATGAACGCGCGCCGTCCGATCACATCGATCACGAAACCGCCGACCATGTAGGCGGCGATCGCACCGATCGTGTACGTAATCGACACGCGCGCACCCCATGAGGCAGGGTCGACAACATGTTCGGCCTTGCCAATCGAAACGGTGTAGGCCGGCAGCAAGGTGGAAATTGCCCACCAGCCGATCGTCGCAACGACCGACAGCAGGAACAGCAGCACCGTGCGGCGCGCGGCTTCGCGCTCCCTGAACAGCTGCGCGAGCGTGAACGGACGCTTGTCCTCGCGCGAGTGCTCCGCAGCATGCGTTTCGACTGTCGTCGCGTTCCAGCGCTTTTCGCGCACCGCAGATTGCCACTTCTCCGACTCGTTCACGCCACGCCGGATGTACAGCACAAACAACGCTGGCACCGCGCCAAGCACGAACATCAGCCGCCACGTCTCGGCACCGAGCGGATGTGCGGGAGCGAGCAGATACCAGACCACCGCCGCTAGCAGCGTCCCCCAGCCAAAGCCCGACTGCAGAAATCCGGCACCTTTGGCCCGTGCGCGTTCCGGCCACGTTTCGGACAGCAGCGCGACGCCGGTACTCCATTCGCTCCCCATCGCGAGGCCGGTGAGAAAGCGCAGCGCACACAGCGCGAAGAAGTTAGGCGAGAGGGCAGTGAGACCTGAGAACAGCGCATAAAGGAACACTGACCACAACATCATTCTCTTGCGGCCGACATAGTCCGCCAGCACACCGCCGATCAGGCCGCCGAGCCCCCAGCCGAGCAGTGTGATGCCGATGACGATGCCCGCATACACCGGCGTCGACGCAGCCTGTTCGGGCGTGAGCACCGAGTGCAGCATCGGCGCGAGCACGACAACGAGCGCCAGCGTTTCATAGCCGTCGAAGATCCAGCCAAGGAAGCTCGCGCGCAACACGCGCCAGTGCGTCGAAGTGAGTTCGTCGTACCAGCGGCTGCGCAGGCCGATGGACGTGTTGCCATGTTGCATTTGGGTCGTCTCCTTTATTCGATTTATCAGCTTTCATCAGGCAGTGTGCACGCACCGGCGTAATCGCGTTGGTGCGTTGTGCGCTGCTGCACGTGCTCGATTTCCACGCGCTGTACTCCGCAAAAGTCAGGTGATTAGCATGCAATATCGCCTGGGTGCGCACAATTCTAAAATGCCTAAGCCCTGATTAGCTTCCGTTTAAGGGACTATTGGCAAAGGCTTTTACGGCTGCCGACCTGACCCGCCTCAGGGTAAGCGAGCGTTGGCTAGTTCCGTGTGCCGTGTCGTCCAGGCCGATCGATCTTATCCAGCGATGTACGAGCCGAACGTATTGACGCGCCGGCAAGTACGGCGACTGGTGAATCCTGCTCGGGAACAGAAAATTGGAAGGGGAAAGTCTAGCCACATGACCGTTGCCGCTTCCATGACGATCTCCTTTCGGGTGAAGGGAGTGTCAGTCTGCACCAATCGCCGGGGTGATAAACGGACGCTGAATGCCTATGGAAACGTCCCCGAGCCGCCGTTCGGGACCGCGCTGACTCCGTCCACAAATACGTACTATGCGGGCGGTCGCGTTTCAAGCCGGCGCGAAAACCGTACCGCGTCGGCGCGCGTGGGCTGTCCCGTGCGACAATTCTGGTAGCGGCTGCGTACCGCGCCTGAGCGCCCGTGTCGCAGCGCGACACCTCAGGCCATCGAAGGCCAACCCTCATGAACCAACAAGCCCCACCCTCATGCCCCGACTGGGTGAGGCGCGCCGAGCCGATAGAAGGCATCGAGCGTATCGAAGCGTGGTTTCACGGCAACGCGTATGCCATGCACCGCCACGACACCTACGCGATTGGCCGCACGCTCGCCGGCGTCCAGAGTTTCAGCTATCGGCGCAGCCAGCGAAACAGCTTGCCCGGCAACACGATCGTGCTGCATCCCGACGAGGCCCACGATGGTCAGGCGGGCACCGACGAAGGGTTCCAGTACCGGATGATCTACGTTGAACCCGCGCTGTTTCAGGACGTGCTCGGCGGACGCGCGCTGCCGTTCCTCGAAGGCGGCGTGACGACCGATCCGCGTCTCGCGGCGGCGACCGCGACCTTGCTGCAGCACGTCGGCCATACGCTCGAGCCGCTCGAGCAGAGCGATGCGCTCGCCGAACTGGCGCACGCGCTTGCCGCCGTTGCCGGCACGCCCGCACGACGCTCGAAAGGTGACTTCCTCGCGGCGCGGCGCGCACGCGAGTATCTGCGTGCGGATTGCGCGCGCGTCGTTACGCTCGACGAACTCGAAGCGGCGACGGGCCGCGATCGCTGGAGCCTTTCGCACGACTTTCGCACGTTCTACGGCACGAGCCCGTACCGGTATCTGACTATGCGGCGCCTTGATGCGGTGCGCCGCATGCTGCTCGCCGGCACATCGCTCGCTCATGCCGCCGCGGCAGCGGGTTTTGCTGATCAGAGCCACATGACGCGGCACTTCTCGAAGACGTTCGGGCTGACGCCGGGGCGCTGGCTCCAGGTCGCGGGCGGCGTCCGGCGCGGCTGAAAACACCCACAATCGTTCAATACGGCCGCAAGGAGCATGCGTATTCTCGACGCATTGCCCCCTGAAAGGAGAGAACGATGTCCCAATCCTCGAACCACACCGCGCCGGCCGAGCGCGGCCAGTGCCAGACGATCGACCTGACCGGCAAGATCGCGCAGATCGACGGTCATTGGCAACCGCGCGTTGTCGCTGAAATGAACGACTATCAGTTCAAGGTCGTGAAGGTCGAAGGTGACTTCCAGTGGCACCGGCATGCCGATACCGACGAAACGTTCATCGTGCTCGAAGGCGAGTTGCGTATCGATTTTCGCGCGGGGCCTTTGGGCGACGGTTCGATCGTGCTGCGTGCCGGTCAGATGGCGGTGGTGCCGAAGGGCATCGAGCACAAGCCCTGTGCAAACGCAGAAGTGAAGATGCTGCTGATCGAGCCGCGCGGGGTGGTGAACACGGGCGACGACGAGACGAGCGAGCGTACTGTCGAGAACGACCAGTGGATTTAAGGCGCCCCCCGGCGTATGCCAGGTGACATGTCAGCGCGGGCGAGTTTGTGTGAGTCTTCGGAGGCGCGAGTCTCGTCGATTTGAACGGCACAGTTCGTCGACGAGCGGCGCAACCTCGGCGTCCGCTCCTGCGCGCGCGGCATCGATCCGGAAGGCGCTCACCACGAAGCGGGCCACGCTTTCCCAATCGAGCTGCGCGGCACGGATGCGGGAATCGCTGAAGATCATGCGCAGGATGTTGCGTTGTTCGGGTGGCAAAGAGCCATAGTCGGTGAGCACAACCGAGGCCGCGCGGTTCCACGCGACCACATCCCACGTCGCCGTCCTGACGATTGCCAGGCTATGGGGCAGCGCCTCGAGCAGGCATTGCAGTCTCGGCGTGATCGGGTCACCACCGCGATAACGGACTTCGGGCGGATGGCCGAGGCCGAGCAGGAACACGTGCTCGCGCTCGACCTCGGTCAACATCAGCGCCCTCGCGATACGGTCCAGCACGTCCGCTGACGGATTACCACCTCGCCCCTGCTCCAGCCACGTGTACCAGGCTGCACTGATACTGGCGCGCTGCGCCACCTCTTCCCGGCGCAGCCCCGCCGTGCGCCGCCGGCTATTGGAAAAGCCGAAGGTCGCGGGATCGAGCTTCGTCCGCCTGTTCTTCAGATAGTTGCCGAGCCGATTGTCATAAAATACTCAATAGAAAATCCGCCTGCAAACTCGCGCCGCCCCGCAGAATTGACTAACCTTGTCAAAACATCCCGTAACGGAGTCTTGGCATCGCTGAAAAGCGGCCGCCCGCTGTTGCCGGACTCCCTGACAAATCGAGAATATTCATCCGATGCCCACCGACGTTCCAGAGCCTCAAGCCGTTTGCGATCCCATCAGCCGAAGTGCGATTTTCATGGTTGCCACGATTAAAGCCGGCCCCGAAAGCGCAAGTACGGTGCGCGCGTTATGCGCTGACGTCGCCGGTCTGGTTCGCGCGGTTGGCACGCGCGCTCCTGCGGCCAACCTCTCGTGCGTGTGCGGATTCAGTTCTGACGGTTGGGATACGCTGTTCGGCGCGCCCCGCCCCGCGAACCTTCGCGCATTCCGCGAGTTTGGCGAGGGCCAACGCCGTGCTATTGGCACGCCGGGCGATCTTCTGCTGCACATCCGCGCGGACCATATGGATCTCTGCTTTGAACTCGCCGCCCAATTGATGGAGCGTCTGGGCAGCGCGGTTTCGGTGGTCGATGAAGTGCATGGCTTTCGCTATTTCGACCTGCGCGACATGGTGGGTTTTGTCGACGGCACAGAAAACCCGAGGGGCCGCGAGGCGGTCGATTTCACGCTCATCAGCGATCAGGATCCGGCATTCGCAGGCGGCAGTTATGTGATGGTGCAGAAGTACCTGCATGACATGGCTGGCTGGGACTCGCTTTCAGTCGAGGCGCAGGAACGCATTATCGGCCGCAAGAAACTGTCCGATGTCGAGCTCGCCGAAGGAGTCAAGCCCTCGTCGTCACACAGCTCGCTGACGACGATCGAAAAGGACGGCCAGGAAGTGAAAATCCTGCGTCACAACATGGCGTTCGGCCGCCCAGGCGCGGGCGAGTTCGGAACGTACTTTATCGGCTACGCGAGTTCGCCCGAGCCAATCGAGCAGATGCTCGAGAACATGTTTGTTGGACGACCGCCCGGCAATTACGACCGGCTTCTCGATTACAGCCGGGCAATTACCGGGGGCCTGTTTTTTGTTCCATCGGCTTCCATGCTTGACGAGCTCGCGGATCGAGATCCGCAGCCTTCGACGAATGAATCGGCCTCCACGGGGTGATGGCTGAAACCGCTGCGGCTCGGCGCTCGTTGCTTGGCGTCGCTCGTTGCTTGGCGTCGCTCGTTGTTAGCCGGCGCCGTCTTACTACTTCTCGCAAGCAAGATCGCTTGCAGTGAGTTCGTTGTGTCACTACGCTGCGAGTTCGCTGCGCCGTGGACAAAGCCATCGATCACAAGATAGTGCCCACATCCGGACAACGCACTCAGACCCAGTGCGTTATCCGAAACAATCGGGTCAAACCGGATCAACCAGTGGCTGCGGTGCAAGTGCGCTGTTTTCTTGGCCGCGTGTTCAGCGTGCTGGCCGGCGTGGAACACCATTAAGCAAGGAGAACGTAATGAGTGAATCGCACAGCTTGAAGCGGGTGTTGTTCGTCGGCCAAGAGCCTGAAACGGTCGATTTTTCGGACCCCGCGTTGCCGCCAGGGTTCGACGCCGCGAAGATTCATGCCGGGATTTCAGCGGGCATGCAGCAAATGGCGGCGCATGGATGGCATGCCGATCTTTGTCTGGTCCACCCCGACACCGCTGCCACGACGCTTGAGCGGCAATTGACAATCGCACCATACGATTGCGTTGTGATTGGCGGCGGGATTCGCATTCCCCCAAAGAGCTTGCTGCTCTTCGAGGCACTCATCAATACCGTGCACAAATGCGCCCCCCTTGCGGCCATCGCGTTCAATACGCGACCCGAAGACACGGCGGACGCCGCCGCTCGCTGGCTGAAAATTTAATAGCCGGACAGAGCGTTACGCGTGCTCGCTCGAAGGTAACCGTCAACGAAAACCACAGCCCTTAAACTCGTCGCGCACCTGTCATGCGTAGCGCGCAAGAAACATATCGGCAGCGGATTCCGCTACTTGCTTTTGTTCAGCTTTGCCGAGGGTGCGTTGCCCCATTGTCACTTGCGGCCAGAAAGCAAACGCCTTGACGAGACCCTGCAACTGCAGCGAGGCGAACACCGGGTCCGAGGTCTTGAGCCGGCCATCGGCAGCGGCTGCGCGTATCCATACCGTCAGGTCTTCTTCGCGCTCACCCATGCGGGCCACCATGTCGCACGCGCGCTCCGGCGAATGAATGCCTGCCGCGATCGCCACGCGCGCGAGCGACAGGAATGCCTCGTCGTTTAGAAGACTCAGCTTTTTCAAAAGCAACTGGAGCAACTGCGCGCGCAATGGCTGAGAGTCGGAATACGCGGGCGCCTCTCCCGTGTCACTCGAGTCCCACAACTGCCGCAGGATGGCTGCGAACAGCACTTCCTTGCTTGGAAAATGGTTGTAGACGGTCCGCTTCGAGACACCCGCGCGGGCCGCGATGCGGTCCATGCTGGTTGCGTCGAATCCCGCTGCGAGAAATTCCTCGATAGCCGCAGCGATCACGGCAGCGCGTTTGCGATCGGTCAGGCGTGGCGGGTTGGCGGTGAGGTTGGCGGTAGCATTCATCGATAAATTTTACACCAGGCAGTTTACTTTTTTCTACGATAAACTACACTGTACAGTCTACTTTCCGTACTTTCCGTATTGGGGCGCCATTACATGACATCGTTCACCGGTTCTATCCGCCATGCTTTGGGTCTGACAGCAGCGCGACGCGGCCGTGAATCATTCGACTCGTCGGCTCAGCACGACGGCGAGCGCTTCCGTAACGTCAAGCCTCGTCCCGTGGAAGGAATCGGCAAGACCCTGGGCATCGTGTGGAATATTCTGTTGAATAAACCGGCGGGGGCGGTGCCGGCAGGCCCCTTGCCCGTCGATGCGCTGACGCGTGCACAGCTTGACGCAGCGCCTGATCGCAGCTTGTTTCGCCTCGGGCATTCAACCATGCTGCTCAAACTGCGCGGTGGGTTCTGGCTGACCGACCCGGTCTTCGCGGAACGTGCTTCGCCGTTCCGGCGGTTTGGTCCAAAACGCTTTCATGCACCGCCCATCGCGCTCGCCGACTTGCCGCCCCTGCGCGGCGTGATCCTGTCCCACGACCACTACGACCACCTGGACCGCGAGACCGTGATCGCACTCGCGAATACGACAAGCGTGTTTCTGACGCCGTTGGGCGTGGGCGACCGGTTGATCGAGTGGGGTATCGACGCGTCGAAGGTTCGTCAGTTCGACTGGTGGCAGGGCGTAGAGATAGACGGTCTCGCGTTCACGGCGACACCTTCCCAGCATTTCTCCGGCCGCAGTCTTTTCGATGGCAACAGCACCTTGTGGGCCTCGTGGGTCATTGTCGACGGCGACCTGCGCGTGTTTTTCAGCGGCGATACAGGCTACTTCGACGGCTTCAAGACGATTGGCGAACGGCTGGGTCCATTCGATATCACGCTGCTGGAAACGGGGGCTTACGACGCCCAATGGCCGTACGTGCACATGCAGCCCGACGAAACCGTTCAGGCCCATCTCGACCTGCGCGGCCACTGGCTGATGCCGATTCACAACGGCACCTTCGATCTGGCGATGCATCGTTGGCAAGAGCCGTTCGAGCGCGTGATGGGGCTCGCCGGAGCACATGGCATTCCACTCGCGACGCCGCGTATGGGGGAACGGCTGGATCTGGCCGCGCCGCACCGCGGTCAGCGGTGGTGGCGCGACGTGGCGGAGGCTGTGCAAAAGCCCAGGACGTTACGGCGATGGTTCTCTTGCCGCCATGCGAGTCAGGCAAATTCGCAGAGCTAACTATTGACGTTGGACGTTCAACGTTGGACGTTGCGCCCATGCAAGGGCGCAACGCGATTTGGTATCGCATCGGGGCTTCCCCGAACAACCTGCTCTCCGGAATCATCTATTCGTCAGGAACGGGTGGGCACGCTCACAGTTTGCCCGGCATATTCAATCAATCGCGGGCATCTCTCCATCTATACACCATCATCGCCGCAATAGCCGTTCGCTTGACCAGCGAATGAGCGGCGATGCGCCGCATCGGCTCGAAGGGCAATGCCGAATCAGCGGGATCGTTGGCGAAGAGTGTCTCCGTGAGGGCCGGTCCCAACGCCGTCGATAAAGCCACGCCCCGCCCGTTGCAGCCCATCCATGCGAAGAGCCCGTTGCCCAGTGTGGCGAAGCGCGGCAAGCCGTCGGGCGTGACCGCGAAGTTGCCGTGCCAAAGATAATCGAAACGCAGCGGCCAGCCTTCGAGTTGCGGGAACATCCGCACGAGTCTCGCCGCCAGCCGTTTGCGCAGCCGGCTTTCATAACCGAACGGAACGATCAGCGCGCCGCCGGTCAGCAGCCGGCCGGTTTCATCGAAGCGGGCGAGATGCAAGTCGCCGTGTGTGTCGGACATCGCGTGACCGTGAGGCAGGATCGTCGCGCGCAGTTCAGGTGGCAGTGGTTGGGTCGCCAGTTGATAGGAGCGCATGGGAAGCAGCGTATTCGGCAGCGCGGGCCACGGCGATGCTGCACCCAACTCAGCCAATGCACCGCTATAAGCGTGCGTCGCGATCAGCACCCGCGGCGCGCTCACGAACGCTTGTGGCGTGCTGACACGCCAGGCATCCCCCACGCGTGCAATATCGGTCACCGGCGAGCGCGTATGAATGCTCGCACCGGCAGCTTGCGCCGCGCGCGCCAGACCGCGCACGAACGCCAGCGGATTGATGTGACCGCCCGTCAGGTTCTGCCATCCGCCAAACCAGAAATTTGAACCAATCAGACTCCACGCCCGTTCGCGATCGACCAGCTCCACGTCGAAGCCGCGCTTTTTCCATTGCTCGAAGCGGCTTTGCGCGAGCGCCATCCGGCTGGCGCGATGCGCTGGCTGGATCCAGCCGTTCTGGAGCGCCGCACACTCAATTCGATGTTTGCGCGCAAGCTCGAACAACGCATTCCCCGACCCGCCGATAAGACTCACCAGCACCTCGCCCTTCTCTGCGCCGAAGGCATTGACGATGACGTCGGGGTCGGCGCGGGTCATCGCCGGAATGACCTGGCCATTGTTACGTCCCGATGCTCCCCAACCTATCTCCGCGGCTTCCAGCAGGACCACGCGCGCACCGCGTTCCGCCGCATGCAGGGCGGTACTCAGGCCCGTGAAGCCGGCGCCAATCACGATCAGATCCGCAGCGTGGTCGCCGGGAGCAAGGGCGCTGGATAACGGCGCGGGGAACGCTGTGTCGGCCCATAGCGAAGGCGGCATGCGGGACGGATCAAGAGACGGATCGAGGCTGGTATCGGCCACGTTCACGCTTCCGATTGCATGTCGCGGCGCATCTTCTGCAGCGCGGCCATGCGTCGGTTGCGCCAGGAGCGCTTCGCCTCGATACCCTCCAACGGAAGCTTGGCCCGCATTTCTGCATCGAGCCGCGCGATCAGGTCCGGGGTCAGCACCGGGCCGGGTTCGCGGACTTCCATTGCCATGTCGTCAAACATATGGCCGAAGCGATGCAGATAGTCGGCAATCCCGCCCGGCGCGTTCAAGTCCACGCCTTCGAGCGGTCCGAGAAAAGCCCAGCGCAAACCGAAGCCGTCGCTGATGAGTTTATCGGCGTGATCGGCAGAGATGACGCCCGCCTCGATCAACCGGAACATCTCGATCAACAGCGCGCCCTGCATCCGGTTCATCGCAAAGCCGGCGATTTCCTTGTTAACGAGCACGGGCGTCTGACCGAGCGACTCCATCAACGCGAAGATGCGCTCAACCACGGCCGTATCGGTCCACGGGCTCGGCACGATTTCGACAACCGGCATCATGTGCGGCGGCGTAGCCGGATGAACGATCACGCAGCGCCCGCGGCCGCTCAGTTCGGCCGTGAAACGCGACATGCCGAGCGCGGAAGTGGAGCTGGCGAGTATCGCGCCGGCCGGCACGAGCGCGTCCAACTCAGAGAACAGCGCGCGCTTGAGGTCGAGTTTCTCCGGCACCGACTCCTGCACGTAGTCGGCGTGTGCGACACAGTCGGCGAGTGTGGTCGCGATACGCACACGGGTGAGCGAATCCGCGGGCACGGTCATGCCAACACGATTCAGGTCCTCCGCGTAGGCTGCCAGCGTGTCGAGAGCGCGTGCACGCGTAGCAGGGTCCGCGTCATAGACGGCCACGCTGTGCCCTCGCCTCGCCCAGACCATCGCCCAGGAGCAGCCGATAATGCCGGCACCCACGATTGCTACCTTCAGTGTGTTCATTGCAATGCTCCGGGCGCTGTCGGACAGGTTATCGGATAGGTGAAAAATGAATCGGATTGAGGATGCGCGAATTCTGCACATCGATGAAATCCGTCACGCGATCGAGATAGGACTGCCACTCCGGCATCGCAAGCATGCGCGTACGTCGCGCCATGCGGTCGTCGAGACTCGTGAAGCTCCACCACGCGACCACATGATTCAGTTCACCGATTTCGGTCACAAAGTATCCGAGCAGATTCTCGAGGCAGGCTTTCTGGATCGGCAGACCGTGCTCCTCATAGAGCGCAACAAATGTCTGCGTCTTACCGGGCTTGATGCGGTAGTCACGTTCTTCAATGATCATGGCAGCGAGGCTCTCCTTCATGTCGGGCATATGAGGCACATCAGGCACATCAGGCACATCAGGCACATCAGGCAGCGTTGATCAGGCAGCGTTGTCTCGAAAGAAGCGGGCGACTTCCGCTGCCAGGCTTAATGCGGTCAGTGCGGACGTTTTTGGGTTATCGGCGGAGGGCGCGTTTTGAAAGCGGAACGTCGCGGTTCCAGCCGCGCTACTCACCTGTATCTCGTGCGTGTTGACCGCGACACCCGGATCGGCACGCACCGTCACGCGCGTCTTCTCCATGCCAACGCCGCGCAACGCGAGCGTCGCGGCAACGTTGAGATTTTGCGGAAAGCGCAGTGCAGCTTCGGCCGCCGAGCCTTCGAAGAGCGTGTACGGTTCGCGCAACGCATCCGCGTCGATACCCCGGCGAGCCAGTTCGTCGCGCCACGCGCCCACCGGTTTCGTCGATAGATATTCGACCTCGAGCCCGGGCTCGTTTGCGACAGCATCGAGATAATCCAGGCCGCCTATCGCGCCCGATGGCAAGACCACACGAGCGCGTCCACGCGCCGCCGAGCGCAGTGTTTCGTAAGTAGCTGAATTCGCCAGCGCACCCGCCGAGGCAACCAGCACGGTCACGCCATCGGCCAATAACAGAGGCACCAGCGTTCGCACGGCGTCCTGCCCCGCGCACTCGACCGCAAGCTGCGGATTGAACGCGCGCGCTTCTTCATGGGAATGCACCGAGCGGTGCAAGCGTCTCTCATACACCGCAGTGCGAGAGCAGATTGCGATGTCATAACCGCCGGCGGTATCGAGTTGTTGCTCGAGCGCCCGGCCGATCGCACCGTAGCCGATCAACAGCAACCGCTTGCACGCTGTCATGCCTGCTGCTCCAGCCAGTCGCGCAACGGCTCGACAAAGGTTTTCGGCCTGATGCTCGGAAAGAAGTGCCCGCCCTCCGCACAGAACCGAGCCGTCGCGCCTGGAATGGCTTCCTGTAGTTCCACATGCAGATAGTTCGGGATGATCTGATCATCACGTGCGCCAAGCACAAGCGTGGGCTGCTGAATCGTGGCGAGCGCGGCGGTGCGATCAAATTCGAGCAGCGCTTCGATCCGTGTGAACACACGATCGTCGACTTCGATATCTACGTCGTTATCGGACAATGCGAGCCTTTCGGGATGCTCGCGCAGCCACGCAAGCGGGTAGCCAATGACACGCGTGAGGTCCGCGTAAAGTCGCTTGCCGCCCGCGCGCATCACATTGCTTCGTAATGCGAACAGGTACTTCATGTAGGCGTCGGCCTTCGCCCAGGTCGAGCTCAGCACGAGCCTCGATACCCGCGACGGGTGATCGAGCGCAAGCGACTGAGCAATGGCGCCCCCGGTCGAATGGCCCGCGACAATCGCCTGCTCCACGCCCGCTGCGTCCATGATCGCGAGCGCATCGGCGGCAAGCAGATCGATGGTGCAAATGCTGTCGGTCGTGCCGCTCACGCCGAAACCGCGCTGATCGAAGACAATCACGCTGTGCCGGCTCGCGAGATCGTCCATCACCGGCCGCCAGAACTTCGCTTCCCCCGCAAGGCCCGCGATCAGCAACAGGGGTGGCCCTTTCCCGTCTCCCACACACTGGTAGCCGAGCCGCGCGCCGTCGGCGGCGTAGCAATAATCAATAGTCGATATCATCGGCGGCTCAATCCTTGGCCGCGCTGTTGGTGCCGCTCACGCCGCTTGCAAATACGGTGCGCGCCTCGATTTCCTGCACGTTGTCCGGCCGCGCGAAGGGTTCAGGCGCGGGATCGCCCGGATGGCGCACGCGCCCGACCGACTCGAAGAATTCCTCGATGCCGCCCGGCATCAGGAACCACATGAAGCTCAGGTCATCAGCGCCGTTGTTCACGAACTTGTGGCGGCAGTTCACCCCGAGATACACCGCAGTCTCAGGCTTGACCGGATACTCGATGTCGTCGATCACCACGCTGCCCCCGCTGCCCGCGTAGAAAAAGATCACCTCTTCGCTGCGGTCATGGGCATGCTCGCGCACATAGCACCCGCCTGGCGCGACGGTTTGCGTGCCCATCGAAAACGGCGTCGTGGTGCCGAGCTTCGCGCCGTTCAACAGACACCGGACAAAACCGTTGGCCGGAACCGGCTGCCAGAAACTGGGACCTTCCTCGGCGATAAAAAACTTCGCGCCGCGGCTATCGACGTCCGCTGCGTGTTCGCTTGCCTCTTGATGCATGTCGGATTCCCTCGAAATGAAACTGCGGCGCTCATTGACCACTCATCAATCGTCCACTAGCCGCCGACCGTGGAATTCATTGTAGATAGACGAATTTTTGCGAACAATTCTTAAATTTCGGCTTATATTCCTGACAAATTCTTCGCAATCGAGAGAGCCGACATGGATAAGAGCAGCGAGCTGTACGTGTTCGCGACGGTCGTCGCGCATGGCAACTTTGTCTCGGCAGCGGAAAAATGCCGGCTGACGCCATCCGGTGTCAGCCGCAAGATCTCGCGTCTTGAGGATCGCATGGGCGTGAAGTTGTTCGTGCGCACGACGCGCCGGCTGTCGCTGACTGCCAAGGGCGAGTTCTTCCATTCGAAGATCAAGCAGGTGATTGCTGATATAGAGGCGGCTGAATCGGCGACCGCCAAGCAGCCGCAAGTGCCGCATGGCGTCCTGAGAATTCGCTGCCCCGCGGCATTCGTGGACAAGCACCTCGTGCCGCTGATGCCCGAATTTCTTGGGC
>Ga0302314_10010800_pt1 | contig 15948 bp, 18 predicted proteins | sample III_Palsa_N2_3_FD_200533 | JGI IMG/M metagenome (GOLD analysis project Ga0302314, IMG submission 200533) | Peat permafrost microbial communities from Stordalen Mire near Abisko, Sweden - III_Palsa_N2_3 | ecosystem: Environmental > Terrestrial > Soil > Palsa > Peat permafrost | place: Sweden... | reverse complement strand
TAACGCTTGGTCTTCTTGGCGATCTGGGCCATCCGCCCACGGCTTTGCTCTGTCCACATCCAGAGCTTGAATCACAACACCGCGCCCCGCGATATCCCTCTCAGGCCAATTTCAAAACAGCCTCTTATAAGGTCATGACCTCGCAGATCGCCGCGGGAACAGAGCGCAGGGCCGAGAAGCTGACGCTTGGAAGGTCAGCGATGGGAGAATAGCGGACGCGGCTGGCCGGACGCGCCTCGTCACCCAGCGGGCACGGTGTAACCCTTTGGCCGCGCGCTCGACGCCGATTCCTTTGTCTCGGCGAACCGGAGACGATTGCCGAACGGGTCCCAGACGGACAAGACCCGCATGTTCTTATTCGGGCCTGGCTCGATGCCCGCGCGGCTGCCTCGAGCAGAGAGCTCTGCGTGAAACGCATCGAGGTTTCGCACATCGATGAACGTGGTCGAGCCCGGCGTTGCATCGCCGTGATGCTCCGAGACGTGCAGCTTGAGCCCGTCTCGCGAGACCTGCATGTAGAGCGGGAAGTCCGGCTGGAACCGGTGCTCCCAATCGATCTTGAACCCCAGCAGGTCAACGTAGAAGGCCTTGGCCTTGGCCTCATCGAAGCTTCTCAGGATCGGAATGGCGTCGGTCAGGTGGACAGCGGCGTCCCGACCCGCCCGTCCTTCCATTGCCGACATGGTGTTCCAATCGGCATGCCCCAGCATCTGGGCGACCAGTTCCAAGGCTTGGCTGTGCGTCAGGGCCACGGACTTGGCGGCGAGCGCGTCGCGCAATGCGCGCGCCATGTTCTTCCCATCTTCGAGTGTCATTGGTCCGATCCCTTGCGAGGGCGAAAGGTGTGGGTCAGCGGCCTGCATTGCCGATCCCTTTCGCCCGTCAGGCAGAGGATCGCAGAAAAGCTCGGTTGATACGTTCACCGTTCCCGAAAGGGCGCAGGCGGCGGGTGTATCGACCCTAATGACCAAGCTGAGGCCGGTTGACAGCGCTGTCAATCTGGTTTGCTGGTGTCCGCCTTGGGTAGGAAGCGGTCGCTAAGCCCCGGCGGGATATCCGCCGCTGCGCAACGCCTTCAGACGATCACCCCAGCCGGATCAATTCCGCCGCCTTCTCGCCGATCATGATCGTCGCCGCGTTGGTGTTGGCGCTGGTCGTGGTGGGCATGACCGAGGCGTCGACAACGCGCAGGCTTTCGATCCCGCGCACCCTCAGCTGGGGATCGACCACCGAGTCCGGGTCGGAACCCATTCGGCAGGTGCCGGCGGCATGCCATGTGATGTTGAGACTGGCGCGCAGGTGCTCCATCCACTGCTCGTCCGTCTCGGGCTTCTGCGCCGGCTCCATCCGGCCGGTGACCACCGAGGACAAGGCCTCGGCCTCGAAGAGGCTGTCCACGAGCCGCAAGCCGTCGATCAGTGTCCTGACATCTTCCGGGTGGCCTAGGGCCTGGTGAACGATCCTCGGCCTCAGATCATCGCCGAGCACCACTCGCCCGCGGCCCTTGGGCTTGCATAGGGAGACACTGACCGTCACCGCCGAAACCGTGGGCATGCCCATTCGGGTCGGCACGGACGGATCGACCGTGGTGGTCCCAAGCAGCAGCGGCATGAAGTGGAGCTGAACATCCGGCCAGGCCAGATCCGGGCGGGTCTTGGCGAAGGCCATGGCCTGCACCGCCGGCGCCCCGAGCGGACCGCTGCGGTTCCAGAAGAAGCGGGCGAAATGTCCGGCGAGATCGAGCGGGCTGGTCTGACTGTTCGGCGTCGGAACGCTGACGCGGCGGCTGGTCGCGCTGGCGGAATGCTCTTGCAGATTGCCGCCGACGCCGGGCCGATCGCAATGCACCTCTATGCCCCGCGCCTTCAGCGCATCCGCCGGGCCGACGCCTGAGCGCATGAGCAAGGCCGGCGAGCCCATCGCCCCGGCGCAGACCAGCACCTCGCGGCGGGCCGACACGGTGTGCTGCTGGCCCTCACGGCGGAAGACCACCCCGCCGGCCCGGCCGTCCGTCACCTGAACGGTCTCAACCTCCGCGTCGGTGATGATACGCAGGTTCGCCCGCTTGCGGATGGGGCGCAGGTAGGCTTTCTCAGTGCTGCACCGCCAGCCGTCCCGCTGGTTGGTCTGGCTCAGGAAGGCGCCATAGTCGCTGCCGTCGTTGTATTCCTCGAGGGTCGGCAGGCCGATCTGCGCGCACCCTTCCAGGAAGGTGAAGCACAGCGGGTGGGGATCGCGGATCGGCGTCACCGTCAAAGGGCCATTCGACCCATGCGCCTGGCTCGGCGCACCGAGCCATTGCTCCGAGCGCAGGAAATAGGGGAACACGTCGTTGAAGCCCCAGCCCGTGGCGCCAAGTTCGGCCCATTCGTCGAAATCGTGACGGACGCCGCGGATATAGACTTGGCCGTTGATCGAACTGCCGCCGCCGAGCATGCGCCCGCCCGACCAGACCCAGCTTCGCCCGCCGAGGGTGGGATCCGGGTCCTGGGGATAGCTCCAATCGTGCTCCGGGCGCATCAACAGGTTCAGGAAACCGACCGGCAGATCGACCAGGAAGCCGCGCCCCTCGCCGCCCGCCTCGATCAGGACGACGCTGACGCCCGGATCGGACGAGAGGCGGTTGGCGAGGACGGCTCCGGCGCTGCCGCCGCCGACGATCACATAGTCAGCCTCGGCGAAAGGCGTGCGCTCAGCCGGCATCCGTACGTTCCCTCATCTTCGCCGCGTTCTGCGGTCGCTGGTCTCAAGTCCCGATGCGCGCGCCCGGCGTAAAGACAATAGGCAGCGTCTTCAGCGCCCGCGCCTCGCTCGCCGTGTACTCCGGCTCGAACCCAGGCTCGATGTAGTAGTCGGGGAGTCGGCGCAGGACGGTCTTGAGGCAGGTCTCGAGCATGACGCGGGCGAAATGGCGCCCGATGCAGACATGCGCCCCGGCTCCGAACGACAGATGCTCGCGCGCGTCGCGGTCGATCAGGCAGCGATCGGGGTCCGCGAACTTCTCCGGATCGCGGTTGCCGGCGCCGCACAGGGCCAGCACATTCACACCGGGCTCCAGCTTGCAGCCATCGAGCTCGGTTGGCTGGGTCACCTGGCGACGCAGGGCTTGGATCGGCGTCGCGAAGCGAATGAATTCCTCGAGCGCACTCTCCCATGGCGTCTCGCCCGACATCAGGCGCTGGCTGTCGTCCGGATTAAGGGCCAGATGGTACAGCGAGCTGCTCATGGCCGAGCTGGTGGAGTCCAAGGCGCCGAACAAGGTCAGCAGGATGACCTGGTAGCCTTCCTTATCGCTCAGATGGCGGCCGTCGAACTCCTCCTCGATCAGGCACTGGACCAGGTCGTTGCGGCGGGGCTCAAGCCGCCGCTTGGCCACAATGCCGGTCAGGTAGTCGTCCACCTCCTGGTAGCGCGCGATCCAGCCGTCGGGGTCGATCATCCGGTTGTGCACCATCCACAGAAGCTTCTGGCCGATCATCTGGCGGTCTTCCAGCGGCACGCCCAGCACCGGCAGCATGGTCATGGCCAGGAAGGGTCGCGTGAGTTCGTTGACGGCGTCGGCGCGGCCGCGCTCGATGAAGCTATCGATCAGGACGTCGGCGACGGCCTGAATTCTCGGCCGGTCCTCGGCCGCCGCTTCGGCGGTGAAGAAGCGGTTCAGCACGCGGCGCCACCGGGTATGCTGCGGCGGATCCAGATCCACCGGCAGCAGCCTCACCATTTGGTCGGGCAATCCCGCCCCTTCGGTGGAGGTGAAGGTCCGGAAATCCGAAAAGACCCGCTTCACGCCGTCATGGGTGGTGGGGAAGTAGAAACCGCCGAGTTGGTCGGAATGCCCCATCGGGCACGTGGACCGCAGGCCGGCGAAGAAGCCGTAGGGGTCCTGCGCGAACGCTGGGTCATGATGACTATAGTGCGTCTCGACGAAGTCCTTGTCGACCATGTGCATCCTCCCGAGGCGTCGCGATTATCTCTGGCTACGCGGGGTCAGGACCGTCATGCCGTCCATCTCAGGCGTGATCTTGATTTGACAGCCAAGGCGGCTGCGTTCGTCGACGTCCACCCCGAATTCAAGCATCATCATTTCGTACTCGGAGGGCTCGCCGGTCAGGCGTCGCCATTCGCTCGGGACGTAAACATGGCAGGTGGCGCAGGCGCAGGCGCCGCCGCACTCCCCCTCGATAGCGACTATGCCGTTGCGGACCGCGGCCTCCATCAGGCTCACACCGCCGTCGACTTCGACCAGGTGCTCGGCAGCGTTGTGATCGACATACCGGATGCTGACCATGTTCCCGTCCTTCGATCGACGATCGAGTCCATGACGACGACCGTCAGCTTCCCCAGGATCGGCTTCGTCAGCGACCGCGACCGACGTTTATCGTACATCGTTAGGCTAGATGAGCGCCTCAACCCTGTCAACTTGGCGCCAACCCGGTGCGCCACGCATTTGAACGGCGTGTCCTAGCTCGCCGGCGCGAACCGCGGCGCCGTGAGCCTCGGCGCCGCTGCGCGTGTGGGCGCGCTCGGCAGGCCCGGCGTGAACCGGATTGGCATGGCGGTGTAGCCGTTCACCATCGGGATGGTCCGATAGGGTTCCACCGCGTCGAGAGAAACCTCGAAGTCGGGCATTCGGCGAAGAACCTCCGTCATCAACACCCTGATGTCGGCCCGCGCCAAATTCTGACCCAGGCAGGTGTGAAGCCCGCCGCCGAACGCCAGGTGCGCCGTCGGCGGTCGATCCAGATCGAAATGCTCAGCCTGCGCGAACATGCCCTCATCGCGGTTCGCGGAGTTGACCGCGCAGATGACCCGATCACCCGGCGAGAACGAAACGCCAGCAATCTCAACGGGACACGTCACCGTGCGGGCCACACCGGTGCTGGGCGAGTGGAGGCGAAGAACCTCCTCGATGGCTTGCGGCATCAGCGTTGCGTCGTCGATCAAACGCTCACGGTCTGCGGGGTTGCGGCTGAGGTGGACCATCATGTGGCCAATCGCCGAGATCGTCGTGTCACCACCGCCAAAAAGCGTCATCATCACGAGTTCGCAAACAAGCGCGCGCGGCAGCCGTTCCCCGCACACCTCGGCTTTGTTCAGTGCGGCGACCAGGCCCGCCTCATGGAAGTCGCCGCGCTCAATGACGTTGTTAAGGTCCGAAACGAGCCAACGCATTCCTTTCAAGGAGCCCTGCTTCTTCGCCACGGCATCCAGCAAGGCAGGCCCGTAGGTCGAAGCGCGATCAAGAGGCAGCCCTAGGATGTCGAGGACCAGGAGCATCGGCATCGGCATCGCCAGGTCGACGACCACATCGCAGCTGCCTTTGGCGATCACGCCATCGACCACCCAGCGCGCCAACTCTTCGATCCGCGAGACGCCATCCTCGACGGCCCGAATGCTGAACCACGGCTTGAGGATTGCGCGCAGAGCCGTACCCTCGGGAGCGTCCATCTCGATGATCCCGATCCGCATGCCGTTTGGCGGGACAGCGACTCCACCTTGCAGGACGCCGGCCTCGTCCATGAAGCGACCAGCAGATAGAGCTGAGCTGTCGCGCAAAGCGCGTCGCACGTCAGCATAACGCGTCAGCACGAAGAACCCTCCATGCGCCTTGCTCCGCAGCACCGGGCAGAACGAACGCGCATGTCGAAAGATAGCGAGGTGATCCCGTGCGAACTCCGGACTGTGATGATCCAGGTCCTCTAACTCCAGGGGCCTGTTATCGCTCATCACGTCGTGTCCTCATTGACGTTGACCGCTGCGCGGGCAGCCGAACGTCGCGCTCGGAACACATCCCCTAGCGGCGCGCCATATGCTGCTGGGCCGCCGAGCACGCCTTGTCCGAGACATTTCCGCCATACAGATAACCTATCAGCGTCTTGTTTCCTATCAAGGGGCCAGCGGTGGCTACGATATGGGGCCGCGTCGAAAGAGATTGGCGCGGTCGATCTCCAGCAAACGGGGCGCTGGTTGAACAATCGTGGTGATGATGCAGGTGAAATAACCGTTGTCCCCACGAAACGTAGAGGACCTCCTCGCCGAGCGGGGGATCGGGATCCGCATGGATGATCATCCTGACGGGCTTCGGCGGCATGGGCTCGGCGTTACGCGCTTCAAGGCGCAACCTTGCTCTGAAGTCATGATCGCGGGCTAGGCCCCGCGCGGCTTCGGCCCACGCTTGCGCGGCGCCAATGCGCGGCCCGACCGTTGTTCCAGACCGGCGACCCACTCAGTGGACCCTAAGGGCCGGCCGGTCGTCACCGCGCGCCGCAAAGGTCCGAACTCAGCTGACTGGTCGAAGGGCGCGCCCAGGAAGGTGGCGAAGCCGCCTACGCGGTTCAGCGCCGGCGCGACCCGTACCACCGCGTCGTCGCGGCCCGCCAGGTGCGCGCGCACGCTCGACCACGGCCAGTCCCAGGCGCGCGCCGCCAGCCCGGCGCGGACCGGCGCCAGCGATACGTAGCGGATCGCGGCGATCACGTGGTCCTCGTCCAGCGCCGCGGAGCCGAACCGACCCTGCCACAGATGACCCGTCCGTCCTTGGCGAGCATTGACGTGTTTGGTGTATCGCCGGTGCAGATCGGCGAAGGTGCGGCGCACGCCGTCCGGGTCCGCTGGCACAAGGACCGCGTGAACTTCGCCCGGCAGCAGGCAATAGGCCCACACCTGGCTTTCGGCTTTTTCCGCCGCCTCGGCCAATAGGCCGCGATAGAGGCGATAGTCGGCGTCCTCGAAAAACGTGCGCGCGCCCCCTTCACCGCGCTGAGTGACGAGATGCGGCGCGCCGGGAACAACGAGGCGGGCGATGCGAGCCATAGGGAAACCTGCGGCGCGCGGGGCGCCAAGTAAACTGTCGCCGTTTGCGCGGCCTCACTTTTGCGCAAGATCGACGCTGAGCGGCGCAGCCAGGCCGCCGAAACGGGCGTCGAGGCTGTACAGCGCCTTCTGTGCGTCGTCGTGTTTGCCGCTCGCGATCAGCGTTTCGACCTGTTGGATCTTGCCAGCGAGGTCCCTCTCGACGCCGGACCTGCAGGCCGCCAGGGCGTTCGGATCGGCTTGCGCCGGCTTTTGCAGGGCGTTCAGCGCCCAGGACAACGAGCCTGGACTGGCGATCTGGTGGCCCGCCCACGGGACGAGGTGAACGTCCAGGTCGAACACGCACCAATCGTGCATCGATTGAAGGCTCTTGGCGTCCATCTGCCGGCGCTCAGGATCCTGCTCGCCCGTGACGTAGACTAGGTGCGAGGCGTTTTGGAACTGGAGGAACAGGTCTCTGGGCGGCGGGGCGGGCGCCCCATCGCCGATCGGATCGCTGCCGGCGTTCAGCAGCGCGCCGCGAAACAGATCCGGATAGCCGAGCGCCAGACGCATGGCGATGCGCGATCCTCCGGAAAATCCGCCGACATAGACCCGTTCCGGATCCACCGGGTAACGCCCCATGACGTTCGCCGCGGCCAGCAGCGCCAGCGGTTCGCGCCGTGTCAGCGGGTTCTGGTCGTTGCCCGAACGCGCTGCGCTGACAAAGATGACGCCATAGCGGTTCAGCACCGGCGCCCACCCTTCGGGCAGGCGCGCGTCCTGCGAGGGCGATATGAACACCAGCAGCCCATAGCCGCGCGGCGGCGGCTGGGGCGGGACGTAGAGAGTGAACGCCTCCTTGGCGAGGTCGATCGATTGCGCGCTCATCGCCTTGCCGGACCGCGTCACGCCCTGCTGGATCAGCGCCGCGGCCAACGGACTGAGCAGGCGCCGCACCAGTTCGGTGTTGCCGGACAGCGGCGAATAGTCGGTGAAGACCACGTCGGGCTGGAGGCCGCTGATCTGACCCGGCGCGGCGCGAGGAAATGCCAAAAGCACGACAAGCGAGGCCGCCAGGGTTATCAGGCCGCGCCCGAAGCCGAGCATTGGCGGAATGAGGAAGGCCTTGCCGGAACTGAACCGAAAAATGTCACCGCTCCCAGGGACGCGCAAAATGGCCGTGTGAGCTGCGCCCAGCCCTCCCACGACGCCGCGGAGTGTCGAAAGAGATTGGATGGCGGTCAAGCGGCGACACGACTTCGCCCTCGACGGCCCCGGTGGCCGTGGAGATTCAGAACGAGTAGAATGCCCCCATTGTCGGCGACTTTGGGCGGGGGCGTCATGAAGGCCAGGAATTGGCTCTTACTGGGTTTGGGCGCGCTGTCGGTGCTGGGCGCGATCGGAGGGGTGAGCGCCTTCATGCTGACAGCCCCCGCGGCCGACGCCGCGACAGCTTTCGTTAAAGAGATTGGCCAGGCCGGGCCCGCCGCCGCGTATCGAGACGCCGCGCCCGCGCTGCGTCTGCAGGAGGACGAAGCGACCTTCGAAGCCAGCGTCCACGCCTGGCGTCTGACCGAGGCCACGGGCGCGACCTGGTCCAGCCGCAAATTCAGCAGCGGCCAGGCGACGCTGACGGGCGAGATCAAGCTCGGGTCCGGCGTCCCGCTGCCGATGCGGGCGGCGTTGGTCAAGGATGGCGGGACGTGGAAGGTCAGCGGCCTGACGCTCGCCGCCGGCCTGAAATCCGACGACGACTGACCGACGTCATCCGCCGCTGGGTTTGAAAGCCGCGATCGCCTGATCCCCCTCGGCGATCTCGGCGGGGGTCATCGCCGCCTTGACCCGGCCGAGATTCTCCTCGGCCTGGGCCTTGCGGTCGGCCTCCTCCGCGCCGCGCGCGGCGAGGTTGAACCACTTGTAGGCCTGCACCTTGTCGGCCTTGACGCCATCGCCGGTCGCGTAGTCCACCCCAAGATTGCCCTGGGCGTCGCTGTCGCCCAAATCGGCGGCGCGCGTGTAAAGCTCCGCGGCCTTGGCCTTGTCCGCCGGGCCGCCCTGGCCGTTGTCATAGAGCACGGCGAGATTGAAGACGGCCTGTTCCTGGTTCTTCGCCGCGGCCTTGGCCAACAGGCCGCGGGCCATGGTGTAGTTTTGCTGCACCCCGGCGCCCTGCATGTAGAGAACGCCCAGATTGGCCTGCGCGTCCGCATTGTCCTGAGCCGCGGCGAGCCCGTACCAGCGCGCGCCCTCCGCCGGATCCGCCTTCACGCCCTGGCCGTCGCGATAGAGGCTGCCGACATTGAGCTGCGCGCGCGCATCGCCCTTCTCGGCGAGCGGCTTCCACTGCGCCATCGCCCCCGCGTAGTCCTTGGTCTTGTAGGCGTCGATCCCCTTGTCGAAGGACGGTCCCGAACAGGCTGCCAGCAGCAGGCCAGTGACCGACGCCAGAATATAGGTACGCATGATCGCCTCCCAGTTTAACGCCGCGCCGGCCGCTCGCCGGTCGCCAAAGATCAGCCCGTCGTAACCGCGCCCGCCCGAATCAAGGTGTCGAAAGGGCTGGCCAAGTTGGAACCCGCGCGCCTCGAGAACGTTGTAAAATTGAGAGCGGACACAGCAATGACGCCCGCCTCAACCCTGAATAATCTAGTCATTCGGCCATGGACTCTCCGCGTCCATGGAAAACAGGTAACACAACATGCTCGTCGCCATCGCCGGACTTCTTATTGTTCTATGGCTCCTCGGCTTCCTAGCCTTTCATATAGGGGGCGGGCTGATCCATTTGTTGCTCGTCATCGCGGTCATTATGATCGTTCTAAATTTTGTGTCGGGCCGACGAGTCCTCTAAACTTCCCGCGTTCATTGCAGGCACGCCATCCACGTGGTCAGGGTCAGCGCGGCGCCAACGAGGCGCGCGATGGCCCGGCGGGGTGCGTCGTATCGCGATAGACCGCCCAGGCGCCGCCGATCGCCACAAACACCGAAATCGCCGCGACAACGAGCGCGATGGTCGCCCTCCTGCCGGCGCTTTTTGCCGCCAGCGCCGCGCGTTCGGCCACCTTGGCCGCTGCGTCGGCGGCTTCCATCGCCGCCCTGGCCAGCTCCATCTGCTCGGTCTTGGCGGCTTCGGCCTGGCGCTCCGTCTCGGCGCGGCGCGCCTCCTCCTGTTCATCGAGCCAGGCCGAAGCCGCGAGCGCGCGCTGATTTATGATCCTGCCCTCACGCAACAGACGCCGGACGGTGTCTTCGCCATATTTCGCGAAGACTTCGTGCTCAAGTTTTCGGTCATGTTCGCGATTCATCTCCACAGGTTACGGCTTTTGTTTGCGAAGTCTATGCGACTCTCACGACTGACGATCGCCCCCGCCCGACCCCTCGGGCGGCTCCATTCCAGTTGGCGCCATGGGCGCGGCTGGATGTCGGATCGCGCGCCACAGATCTGAATTGCGGCCGAAATGCGCCTTGCTGGGCCCCACCGCCAAGGTTAAGCTGTCGCCCACGGCGCGCGTTCGGCGCGGAAGCATAGGTTTGGCCGCGACTGAAGCAGGCGTCGACTTTTTCAAGCAGAAGGAGCGCCGAGCCATGCAAGAGCGTACGACTGTAGGGTTGCCGACTCCCACGCCGCCAAGGTGTGGACGACTTCGGCTGAACCCTTCGAAGCGACATCGACGCGCCCTTCTGGCAGGGAGCGCTTTGGCCCTGGCGCTGGCAGGCGGCCCATCCTTCGCCTTCACCGTGATCCAGCCGACGGGGGCGAACTACGTGCCGATGTCCGCCACGGTCAACTGTGGCGCGGGAAAGTGCCGCACCTCGCTGGACCCCCTCACGGTGATGGATCTGGGAGACATAAACGGGGGCGTCCAAAACCTGCTGGCCGGCGATCTCGGCTATCAGAAATCGGCCTACAGCATCGCCGCGATCGGGCCCCAGCTGGGCATCGATTTCACGATCACCAACTACAGCGCGGCTAATAACGGCTCGGTCGGCGGCGCCAAACTCACCGTCGCCTTCACCGCGCAGAAAGGCGTTGTGCTGCCGGCGAACCTGCATTGGGTCCAGATCGTCTACGACAACGCCAACATCACCGGCTTTAACGGCGCCGACCTCACCGCGCCCAAAGGCCTCGGCAATCCGGAGAGCGTCGTCGACGCCATCGGCGTCGCCTCGCCCTATTATGACGACGCCTTCGCCAAGGAGTACCCGGACGTCAAGGCCAGGGCGATCCCGCCGAATTTCAGGGACATCCCGCGCCGCCGCGAGCCGACGGCGGCGGTTTCGACCATCGATTGGACCGCCGACCTGTTCCTGGTTTCCGATCCAGGGACCAAGATGATGACGGTCTATGACGCCGTGCAGTGGGGTTGGGTCAGCCAGTATTCGGCCAACGGCCAGTTCAATCCGGTCCCTGAACCGGCCAGCTGGGCGATCATGCTTGCCGGCTTTGGCCTTGTTGGCGGAGCGCTGCGTCGGCGGCGCGCGTCCAGCAGCCGCATCGTCGCCGCGCGGATGTAAATCGCGGATTTCGTGGCGTATCACCCCGGGCCCAAAGCCGAACGGACCCGCGACAAACGCGCCGCGATGCGGTTGTTGCTCGACCTCAAGGCCCCCAAACAGATCCTGGCCGACAGCGGCTAGAAGCCGGGCGACGCGGACCAAGCCTCGCCCGGCTCCCCATGGCGTCAGCAGTCGGCGGGGACATATTGCCTGGCGTAGGGGTCCCAGACAGAGCCGCACCCGTAGGGCGAGCCGCCATAATCGTCGTAATAAGGGGCGAAGGCCGCGCCCGCCGCCAGGCCGCCGAGGAAAGCCCCGCCGCCATACCAGCCATAACCGCCGTAGCCGCCGCCATAACCGCGACCGCCGTAGCCTTGGCCGTAGCCGCCGCCATAGCCGCGACCACCATAGCCGCCGCCCGACGCGTGTCCGCCGGCGAATCCGTGGCCGCCGGCGCTGGAGCCATGGCTACCGCCGTGGCCGCCGCCGCCGCCGTGGCCCATGGCTAGGGCCGGCGCGCCGGCGGTCAACAGCAAGGCCGCGCCGATGGCCGCGGCCAAACCCGTTTTGGAGATCTTGTTCATGGGAACCTCCGTTCCTCACGCTCGAGCGCCGCCTATCGGCGCCGAAGCGCGTTGTCAAAGATATGGGGAGATATTGAGCCCGGCGCCATGAACCGTGGCTGAACAAACTCATGTATTTGGTCAAAATGTCAAAAATGAAAAAGTTTTCATGATGCGGATCGGTTTCCGATATATTTGTGATTATGGCATTTTATCGGTTAGTTAAACAATAAGTCGATCTATTTGAAACTCATATTCAAACCATGCGAGCTATAAATTTGAATCCGCACTCGACATCCAGCAACGTTTCCGGCATTTACTGAAGAGCCGGGGCGGCAGAGCCGATCAGGCCGTCGTCAGCCGAGATCGAGGCGCGTGATGGGCCGGTGCGGCGCGTGGGCCGCCGCTCGGCCGCCAGCCGCTCGGCCAGCGCCGCGTCCTCCGCGTCGAACCGCGCCTCAAGCGCATGGGTCTGGCGCACCGCCCGCGGCAGCCGCGCGAACTCCAGCGTCACGGACCCCTCCTTCTCCCCACGGAAGAAGGGAATACTATCTCGCCGCGCCAAGAACGCCGCCATCCGGGGAGGACCACGCATGGACTACCGCTCGATCGCCTACGCCGCCGAGGACCGCATCGCGACGATCACGCTCAATCGGCCGCACCGGATGAACGCCATCGACGGCGCCATGCCGCGCGAGATCGCCGCGGCGGTCGAACGCGCCAACGCCGACGACGAGATCCACGTCATCATCGTCACCGGCGCGGGCGACGGCTTCTGCGGCGGCTATGACCTGGTCGAGTTCGCCGAACGCCCCGGCGAGCGGCCTGGCTCGCAGCTCGGCGGCGCGGCGAGCCCCGCCAGCCACGCGAACAAGGACGCCGGCGCGGCCAAACCGCCGCTGCCCTCACCCCTCCCCTGGGACCCGATGGCCGACTTCTACGGCATGCACCGCAACACCCAGGACTTCATGTCCCTGTGGCGCTCCTACAAGCCGACCATCGCCAAGGTGAACGGCCCGGCCGTCGCCGGCGGCAGCGACATCGCGCTTTGCTGCGACCTGGTGGTCATGGCCGACGAGGCGCGGATCGGCTATCCGCCCGCCAGGGTCTGGGGCTGCCCGACCACGGCCATGTGGGTCTATCGGCTGGGCGCGGAGAAGGCCAAACGGATGCTGTTCACCGGCGACCTGATCCATGGCCCGGAGGCGGTCAAGCTAGGCCTGGTCCTGGAATCCGTCCCCCGCGCCCGGCTCGACGCCCGGGTGGCCGAAATCGCCGCCCGCATGGCCGGCGTGCCCAGGAACCAGCTGATGATGCAGAAGCTGATGATCAACCAGGCCTATGAGAATATGGGCCTGGCCAGCACCCAGATGACCGCCACCCTGTTCGACGGCATCACCCGCCACTCCCCCGAAGGCGTCTGGTTCAAGCAGCGCGCCGAGGAGGCCGGCTTCAAGCAGGCGATCAAGGAACGCGATGGCGGCGACCCCATCGCGGAGGGCTGGAGCCGGCCGTTCAGCCGACGGCGGCGGGATCCGGAGGGTGGGGAGGTGGGGAGTTAGGCGGATGCGACGGGCTGGGGCGTCTGTGGAGGACTCGCTCAGAGCTTTCCGCCGTGCGCATTGATCGCTGCTATTGCGGCGGCAGGGGTCTCGGTGAAGCCTTGCGGGGCCAGCCCGCCCACGGTCACCACCGAGTTGACGCCAGCGACATACTCATCTGGCAGCGGGGCCCTCACGACGCTGACGGACCCGCCGTTGACCTGAACTGGAAAGCCGTTGGGGCGCGTCAGGACACAAAATTTCGCCGCCACGCCAATCCTGGCGAGGAACGCCGCAACGGTTTCGCTGATGTGAACGAGCGATGGCAGCACGCCATATACGCAAGTGACCGCTTCTCCCGTGGAGTCATCGTGATCGGCGACCTCGACCACACTGGCCGGATCGAAGGCGATTTGCATCCCGCCAGTCGTCGTCAAGCTCGCCACGACCGCCTCCCATTCCCGTTACGCGCGAAGCATCTCACAGGTCGCCGAAGAGGCCAACCCGACCAGGTCGCCGAAGAGGCCAACCCGACGCGTTACGGAGCTTCCGGCGTCGGCTCGTCCTGCCCGCTTCCCACGCCTTCACTCGCCTCGACAGTATCTTGGTCTTCGAGGTCATGTTCATGCGACTCTGACCCGTCTCCATCGCCGCCGTCGCCCGCGTTCATGCTTGGCCCCTCGGGCGGGTCCGGCGGTGAATACGGCGCGTTGACAGTATTGTCGCCTTCGCTCGTCCGCGGCCCGTCGAAGTCGCCATTGTCCTGGCTGGTGTTCGAGGCCGGTTCGGCGGGCGTCGGCGCCGCGTCCGCATCGTCGCCGCCGTCCGGCTGCACAGGTCGCGTGTCCACGATGTCGGTCTGTTCCGAAGGCGAATCTGGGACATTGGCGGCGCTGTCGTCTTCGCTGGTCCGCGGACCATCGAAATCACCACCGTCACTGTCGGGATCCGTGGAAGTATCGCTCATCGCTCAGCTCCCATCGCTGAAATCGATCGCCCGCCGCCGCGACCGGGCGCTTACCAATAGCTTAAGTCGCGCATACCGTAAAGGTTGAGCAGAACGGCGCCAAAATAAAGGGACACAATAGTTAATTGCCAAACCTTTCCAGGCCAGTTCCGGCAAAGGGCGCGCTACATTCGCTTCAACCACTCAGCTCAAATCGAACCGCGCCTCGCCGCCCATCTCACGAGCGATCCAGCCTAAATAAATTTGGCCTGCGAGACCGACGGGCTCCAGTCGATAAAATGAAAAACAAGCGTGGCCATAATGAAAACCGTCAACCCACGGCAAATCTTGAACAATTCGCGCCTGATTTCCCCAGGCAACGCTTCTGAATTAATTTGTCCAAGTTGAAACCAACGAACATTCACTGTTTTGGAACTAAATACCGCGTGACGGGTTTTGCCATTCGACCGCCACCTTAACGCCCCAAAGCGGCCAACATTCGTCAACGAAAGCATAGGTCCGGCAAGCCGCCTTTCGTCGCGGGCGTGAGCACGGGGCTCATGGCAACGCCGTCTTTGGCGTTCCTATTTTTATGAACGGATTTCAAATATGCTTAGGAATACGATTGTTGCGTCAATGTTTGGCGTTGCTTCGGCCCTGGCCATCTCCACGTCCGCCCAGGCCATGACCTTCGCCGACTACAGCGCCACCAGCAGCGACGCCAACATCAGCTGGACCCAATCGACCAGCCTCACCAGCGGCGTCCTGTCGACCACCGGCGTCGGCGCGTCGGCGGCCACCTATTTCAGTTTCCTGACCCCGGCGTTGTCCTCGCTGGCCGACTTGCCGGCGCTGTTCACGCTCAGCGCCAGCGCGCCCGCCAGTGATCCCGCCCAGACCGGGCTCGGCCAGATCGCCGAACAGAACCTCTCGGGGACGTTCAGCTTCATCTATACCGGCTCGGCGCCCCTGGTCGTGGGGACGCACACCTATACCACCGGCGCGAATCTGCTCACCGGCACGTTCACCGGCGCGGAGATCATCGGCCCGGACTTCGGGTCGACGGGCTCGGTGCAGGACGCGATCTTTTCGGGCGGGACCGTCAGCTTTACGTCCGCCATCGCGAGCTTCTCGCCGATCGGGGACAAGGCGCTCAGCGTCGAGCTGACGTCGGTGCTGCCGTTCCTCAGCGCCAACCCGACCAACGCCCTCAGTTCGTTCACCGCGGTGTCGACTGGGTCGTTCGCCTCCGACCTCGCCACCGGCGGCGGCGCCGGTATTCCGGAACCCGTCACCTGGGCGACCATGCTGCTCGGCTTCGGCGGCATTGGACTGGCCGCGCGCCGGGCCAGGCGCAAATCCGCCGTCGCGTTCAGCTGAACGCGCGTTCGAACAAACGTCGAAAGGCCGCCGGCGACGGCGGCCTTTCTTCGTTCTCGCCAACGCCCGACCTATCGGCGGACGAGCGAGCCTCTATACGGCTGCGACCGCACGCCATCGCCGCCGGCGCACGCTCGCGCCGATGAGCGCGGCGCCCGCCAGCATCATGGCCCAGGTCGCCGGCTCGGGGACGGCCGACGCGCCGCCTGGCGGGGAAAAGATGGTGACC
>Ga0302314_10010799_pt1 | contig 15948 bp, 15 predicted proteins | sample III_Palsa_N2_3_FD_200533 | JGI IMG/M metagenome (GOLD analysis project Ga0302314, IMG submission 200533) | Peat permafrost microbial communities from Stordalen Mire near Abisko, Sweden - III_Palsa_N2_3 | ecosystem: Environmental > Terrestrial > Soil > Palsa > Peat permafrost | place: Sweden... | reverse complement strand
CCGCCTGCAGGTTCTCGCGCAGATGGCCGACGGACGAGGTGCCGGGGATCAAGAGGATGTTGGGCGAGCGGTGCAGCAGCCAGGCCAGCGCCACCTGCATCGGCGTCTTGCCGAGCCGGCCGGCCACATCGGACAGGATCGAGGACTGCAGCGGGCTGAAACCGCCGAGCGGGAAGAACGGCACATAGGCGATGCCGAGGCCGTTCAGTTCGTCGACCAGGGCGTCGTCGTCGCGCTGCGCGAGGTTGTACAGGTTCTGCACGCACACCACCGGAGCGATGGCGCGCGCTTCCTTGACCTGGGTCGAGGTCACATTGCTGAGCCCGAGGTGACGGATCAGGCCCTTTTGCTGAAGCTCGGCCAGGACGGTGAACTGCTCGGCGATCGACGCCTCGCTCGGCGCGTGGACGGCGCCCATCACGCGGAGATTCACCACATCGAGCGCATCGAGGCCGAGATTCTTGAGATTGTCGTGCACGCCCTGCGTCAGCTGGGCCGGGCTCTGCGCCGGATTCCACGAGGCGTCGGCGCCGCGCACGGCGCCCAGTTTGGTGACGATCACCAGATCGTCCGAGTACGGATGAAGCGCCTCGCGGATGATCTGGTTGGTCACATGCGGGCCGTAGAAATCGCTGGTGTCGATGTGGTCGACCCCGCTGGCGATCGCCTCCCGCAATACGGCGACGGCGGCGTCATGGTCCCTCGGCGGCCCGAACACACCCGGCCCGGCAAGCTGCATGGCGCCATAGCCCATGCGCTTCACCGTGCGGTCTCCGAGTTGGAAGGTTCCGGCGGCGCTGATGTCGGTCATGGCAAAACTCCAAATTCTGGTGTGAGCCCGATATGGCGATGGCGTCGCCGCTCGATAATCCAATATAGTCGGCACGGGCTGTTCGGCAGGATGGACAATGGCGCTCGAGCTGAATGACCTCGCGGCCTTTGTCACCGTAGCGCGGGCCGGTGGGTTTCGCGATGGGGCCCGGGCGGGCGGGCTGTCCGCCTCCAGCCTCAGCGAAGCGGTGCGGCGGCTGGAGGCCAGGCTCGGCGTGCGCCTGTTGAACCGCACCACCCGCAGCATCTCACCGACCGAAGCCGGCGCCCGCCTCCTGGAACGGCTGACGCCCGCGCTCGGTGAGATCGAGGCGGCGATGGACGTGGTCAACGCGTTCCGGGACCGGCCGGCCGGAACGCTGCGGCTGAATGTGCCGGGAAGCGTGGCGCGCCTCGTCCTGCCGGAGATCGTGCCCCCGTTCCTGAAAGCCTACCCGGACATCCGCATGGAAGTGATCGTCGAGGACGGCTTCGTCGACATCCTCGCCGCCGGGTGCGACGCCGGCGTCCGCTATGACGAGCGGCTGGAGCAGGACATGATCGCCATACCGATCGGTCCGCGGGAGCAGCGCTTCGCCACTGCCGCATCACCGGACTACCTCGCTGCCCGCGGCGTCCCCGAACACCCCCGCGACCTTCTCGCTCACGCCTGCCTCCGCGGCCAGTTCGCCAGCGGCGCCATACCGATCTGGGAGTTCGAACGTGACGGCGAGATCATAAGGGTCGACCCCACGGGACCGTTGCTGGTGCGCCTCGGCGCCGCCGCCGACCTCGCCGTCGACGCCGCCATCGCCGGGCTCGGCGTCATCCACCTGTTCGAGGCCTGGCTGAGCCCCGCCTTCGACGCCGGCCTGCTGGTCCCGGTGCTGGAGCCGTGGTGGCAGAGCTTCTCGGGGCCGTTCCTCTACTACCCAGGCCGGCGGCATGTGCCGGCGCCGCTGAGGGCGCTCATCGACTTCATCAAGCGGTAGTCTCGATGCCCCTCGCCCACCCAACAATGTCGTCATCCCGGAAAGCGCGCAGCGCTTGTCCGGGACCCAGAACCTCACAAGCAACCCGACAGCGCCGAGGCCGCGCGCGGAGAATGGGTCCCGGACAAGGCCTGCGGCCTTTCCGGGATGACGACAATATTTGAAGAGCGCCCCTAAGCCGTATCCGCTTGTGCTCCCCCAGCTCTGCAGTAACGTCCTCCGAGGCTTCAGGAATCCCCATCGTGCACCTTCATCTCGAAACCCCCGGCGAGACGCTGTGGGCGGTGGTTATCGGCGCGGTGCTGGCGACGCTGGGCGGGTTCGTCGCCACCCAGCTGGAGGGCTTCGTGCGCCGGCGCGAGCGGGAGCGGGCCGCGGCCCTGCTGTTCGGCGAGGTCCTCTCGGCGCTCGAAACCATCATCACCATCGCCAACCAGGCCCGCCAGCACGGCGAGCCCTATGGGCCGTTCACCCTGCGCCTGGTCCGCGCCGCGCGGCGGGAGATCGAGACCTATGAGCGCAACCGCGGCTCACTCTACGACCTGCGCGAGGCCGAGATTAGGATCCGCATCCACGTGCTGATGGTGCAGGTGACCCTGGCGCTGGAGGGCGTGTCGGATTCCACCGCCGAGATCGCCGCGGCGCAGGACGCCCTCGCCGACCTGGCGGCCGATCATCCCAAGCTGGCGGCGATGCAGGAACGCCTGGAGGGCCTGGCGGGAGGCCGCGAGGCCGCCTTCCTCGCCATGCAGGAAGCGACCGAGGAAACCAAGGCGCTGGTCGAAGCGCTACGACCGCTGGCCAAGGTCGACTTCGAGGCGCTGAAGCGGTTCTCGGGCAATCCCTACGCCGAGTGAACGCCGCCGCTCAGCGGAACTCGCCGTAACCCCGCGCCATGTGCGCCGCGAAGGCCGGCAGCAAGGCGAACAGGACGACCTCCGCGTAAAGGAGCCGGCGGATGCCGTTGACCTGCGCATCGTTGGGCGCCGTCCCCGCGCCGCGCCACTGGATGAACCGGATCGTCGGCACGATCGACAGCAGGCCGATCAAGGCGAAGGTCGCGATCTTGGCCCAGAAGAAGCCGTTGTGGGCGTAGTAGCTCCAGCCCTTCGCAGCGAAGATGGCGCGGGAAAACCCGACCACGACGATGAAGCCTGCCAGCAGGCCGTAGTAGAGGTCGATGCTCGCGACCCGCCGGACGGCGTCCACGCCCATCCCTCGCCGGACCAGCACCAGCTCGGCCGCCAGGACGCCGAACAGGGCGAAGATCAAAAGGTGGTGGGCGATGGCGAGGGCGAGATCGAGCATGGCGCGGCTCCTGGCTCACGACCACGCTACAGCTCCGGTTCAGACTCGCAAGCCGTTTGCCTCAACCGTTTCGCCGCAGCTCGCGCCAGGCGTCGGATAGCGCCGGGCGGTGCTCAGGCGCGGCGACGGCGATCAGGGCCTCGGCGCGGCGGTCCGGCCCCAGAACCTTAAGGTCGGCGAACCCGTGCTCGGTGGCGATGGTGTCGATTTCGGTGCGGGGCAGGGAGACGGTCGGCGTGGTCAGGCGGCCGACGATGCGCGAGATCGACCCCGATGCGGCGGTGGACGGCAGGGCGACGATCGACCGGCCGCCGGAGCTGGCGCGGGCGATGCGGGTGAAGTCCGGCGCGCCGCCCACCCCGCTGACCCAGCGCCCGGCGCGCCATTCCAGGTTCACCTGGCCGAACAGATCCACCTCGAGCGCCGAGTTGATGGCCATGAACGGCGCGGGGTCGGCCGGGTCGGGATAGTGGGTGGTGAACACATCGGCGAAAGCCACACGGTCCTGCCCCTCCAGCCAGGCGTGGAGGTCGGCGCCGCCATAGGCGATGCCAGCCACATGGCCACGCTCGGCCATCGCCCCGGCCTTCCAGGCTTCGAGCACGCCGTCGGAGATCAGGCCCGAGCGAAGCCGCAGGCCCTTATGGCCGTGCAGGGCGCGCCAGACGGCGGCGGGCGCGGCGCCAATCCCCGTCTCCACCACCGCACCGTCCGGAACCAGTTCCGCCACGATCCGCGCCAGGGCTTCGGTCTCCGGCGTCGGGGCCGGATCGCCGAACATCGGCAGCGGCGCGTCGATCTCGACCACGGCGTCGAGGCTCGACAAGGCGATGGTCGGCGACACGGCCGGCCGCGGCATGCCGGCGTTCAGCACCCCGATCCGCGCCTTGGCCGAGCGGGCGGCGATGGGGCCGAAATCGGCGGAGACGCCGAAGCTGCAGAGCCCGTCCTGCGGCGCCGTCAGGTTAAGGATGGCGAGGTCGGGCTGCAGGGCCGCCAGGTAGGCGGCCGTGCCGGTATAGGCGAGCGGCAACACCTCCACCCGCCCCGCGGCGAACGAGGCCTGCAAAGCATCCGACATCATGAACACGCGCAGCCGCGCGCCGGGATGCAGGCCTGCGTAGTCAAAGCGGTTGATCCCCGGGATCAGTCCGCTGACCAGGGTGACGCCGTCCAGCCGCTCCGGATGGGCGATCAAGAGGTCGCGTAGAAAGGCGAGCTCAGCGACCCCGCCCGGGATGTAGATCGTCACCCCCGGCCGGAAATGGTCGAGGATGGCCTCGGGCAAGACCCTGGGCGTGACCCGCGTGGCGCTCACGCCCGTTCGAAGATCGCCGCCAGGCCCTGACCGCCGCCGATGCACATGGTCTCCAGGCCATAGCGGCCCTCGCGGCGGTTCAGTTCACGCATCAGATTGGCCAGGATCCGCCCGCCGGTGGCGCCGATCGGGTGGCCGAGCGAGATGCCCGAGCCGTTCACGTTCAGCATGTCGTTGCGGCTGTCGTCCTCGGACCAGCCCCAGCCCTTCAGCACCGCCAGCACCTGCGGGGCGAAGGCTTCGTTGAGCTCGACCACGTCGATGTCGTCCCAGCCGATGCCGGTGCGGCTGAACAACCGCTCCACCGCCGGCACCGGACCAATCCCCATCCGCGAGGGGTCGCAGCCGGCGGCGGCCCAGCCGACGAACCAGCCCATCGGCTCCAGGTTCAGGGTCTCCAGCATGTCCTCGGCCACCACCAGGCAGGCGGCGGCAGCGTCATTCTGTTGGGACGCGTTCCCGGCGGTGACCACCCCGCCCTTCTCGATCGGCTTCAGCTGGCCGAGGCTCTCGGCCGTAGCGTCGGCGCGGACGCCCTCGTCCTGCTTGAACACGATCGGGTCGCCCTTGCGCTGGGGCACGGACACCGGCACGAGCTCATCGTCGAACTTGCCCTCGGCCCAGGCCTTGGCGGCGCGCTGATGACTGCGGGCGGCGTAGGCGTCGGCCTGCTCGCGGGTGATCTGGTAGTCGCGTGCCAGGTTTTCGGCCGTCTCGATCATGCCCGAGATCACGCCGAAGCGGCTGATCGGCTGGCTCATCACCCGGCCGCGGGTCAACCGGTCATGCATGGTCACCGAGCCGGCGCGGGCGCCGCCGCGCATGTCGGTGGAATAGTACTCGACGTTGCTCATGCTCTCGACGCCGCCGGCCACCACCACGTCGGCCGCGCCGGTCTGCACCATCATCGCCGCATCGATCACCGCCTGCAGGCCCGAGCCGCAGCGCCGGTCGAGCTGATAGCCCGGGACGCTGATCGGCAGGTCCGCGGCCAGCGCCGACCAGCGGGCGATGCACGGCGCCTCGCCGTTGCCGTAGCCCTGGGCGAACACGACGTCGTCGATCCGCTCGGGATCGATGCCCGAGCGCGCCACCAGCGCCTTCAGGATCACCGCCCCAAGATCACCCGCCTGCAAGCTGGCCAGTCCGCCCTGGAACTTGCCGACGGCGGTACGGATCGGTGAGACGATGGCGGCGCGGCGCATGGCGGGTTCTCGGAAGGGCGGTATGGAGGCGTCCGAGGGGATTATAGCGATATGGCGAGAGGCGCAATTTCCCGCACCTGCCTACCTTGAACGCCGGTCGCGCCATCGTTATTCTTACTTCGCTCCGTAAGAAGGAACCCCATGCGGATCACGGCCAAGGGTCAAGTGACTATTCCGCAAGACCTGCGCGAGCAGGCTGGCCTGATGCCGGGCACGGACGTCGAGTTCAAACTCGAGGCCGGCGGCGTGCGGCTGGTCAAGGCCAGGTCTGGGCCGGCGCGCAAAAGCCGTGGGCAGAAGCTGGTCGAAGGGCTGAAGGGCAAGGGCGAATTCAAGATGACCACCGACCAGATCCTGGCGCTGATGCGCGGGTCGGCGGCGGACGAGGACACGCCGCCTCGCGGATGATCCTGGTCGATTCCAACGTGGTCATCGACGTCCTGTCCCAGGATGAAATCTGGGCGCCCTGGTCCGAGGCCGCCTTGGCCGATGCCGCGGACCACGACGAGATCGCCATCAATCCGATCATCTATGCGGAGATCGCATCCGGATTCGCCACGATCGGCGCCTTGGACGCCGCACTTGGGAGTGAGGTGTTCCGTAGGCTGGCGCTGCCCTACGAGGCGGGGTTCATCGCCGGACGGGCATTCGTCGAATACCGCCGCCGCGGCGGAGCCAGAACCTCGCCACTGCCGGATTTCTATATCGGCGCCCATGCCGCGATCGCCGGTCTTCGGCTCCTGACACGCGATCCCAGGCGGTATGCCGGCTACTTTCCGGGTGTACAGCTGATCTCGCCAGTGGTGGCGGACCATTCGGGGTGAGAATTGCGCTGTTGTTGTCCCCTCAGCGTGACGCGGCCAAAACGGCGACGCCGACGAAAAGAGCGACATAGACGAGGGCGGCGTTGATCGTCCTGAGAGGCGTCGATCCCGCCGACACCACGCGCGTGTCGGCGCTCCGGTCCCACGAGGTCGATCCCGACCGGCGCAGGCCGAAGTACTCAAATACCAGGATAGGCAGCGCAATCAGCGGAATACCGAACGCAAGAACCAGGTAGATCCTGACGTTGCGACGAAGGCAGGCCCGGACACCGGGCGGCGTGTCCGAAAGCCCCAGCACCTTCACGCCGGCTATGAACTTCCCAATGGACGTCCCGAAGGTCCCGATGACGACCGCGTCGATCAGGAGGACCGGCGGAAAGGTCACGACAGCGAAAACGGCGGCGTTCGCGGACGCCATTCCCGGGATAAGCAGATCCGTCAGCACTGCGACCGGAACGGTGTAGAGTGAGAGGTCGATGTATCTCGCCCACAGCCTGGCCCAGGCCAGACGCGATTCCGCCGACCTAGGCTTCGGTTCATCCAAAGACATGCGCGGCCCCCGCCCTCAATGAGAACAAAAGGGAAACACGATTTCAGATGAAACGTAACGCCGGATCAGGCGGGACGCACCGCTACCGCCCTGCCCCCGCCAGCACCTCGCGCTTGATCTTCTTGGCCAGGCTCCATTTGTGGACCTCGGTCGGACCGTCGTAGATGCGGAAGGCGCGCACCTCGCGGAAGATCTGTTCGACGATGGTGTCGCCGCTGACGCCGGTCCCGCCCATCACCTGCACGCAGCGGTCGGCGATGCGGAACAGGGCCTCGGACACCGCGACCTTGGCCATCGAGCTCTCGGCCACGCCCAGCGATCCGGAGTCCAGCACATCGGCGCACCAGTCGATCATCAACTCGGCCTGCTTGAGGTCGATCAGATTGTCGGCGAGCTGGAAGCCGACCCCCTCGTGATCGATCAGCGGCTTGCCGAAGGCGTGCCGCTTCACCGCATAGGCCGAGGCGATTTCGTGCGCCCGGATACAGCCGCCGAGCCAGCGCATGCAGTGCGACAGACGGGCGGGCGACAGGCGAATCTGCGCCAGCTTGAAACCGTCGTCGACCGCGCCCAGCCGCTGGTCGTCGCCAACCCTGAGGTTGTCGAGCAGGACGATGGAGTGGCCGCCGGGCATGGAGCTGTCGATGGTGTCGAGCACCCGCTCGATGCGGACCGCCTCGTCCGGCAGGTCAACCAGGAACATGGTGGCGGCATGCTCGGTCCGGGCCATGACGATGCCGACCGAGGCGCCGTCGGCGCCGGTGATGAAGGCCTTGCGGCCGTTGATCACCCAGCCGTTGCCGTCCGGTTTGGCGACGGTCCGCATCATCGACGGATCAGACCCCGCCCCGCCCTCCGCCGCCGGCTCGGTCATGAAGAAGGCCGAGCGGGCGCGCCCGCTCACCAGCGGCTCCAGAAATCGCTGCTTTTGCTCCGGCGTCGCGATCTTGCCGAGCAGGAACATGTTGCCCTCGTCCGGGGCCATGGTGTTGACCGCCAGCGGGCCCAGCGGCGACAGGCCGGAGGCCCTGAGCACCAGCGCGGTCTCGCGCTGGGTCAGGTGCGAGCCATCCGCCAGGATGTGCGGCGTCAGCACGCCCGCCGTCCGCGCCAGCTCACGGAGCTCCATCACCAGGTCGTCCGACGGGCCGTGGTGGCCGCGGCGCGGGTCCTTCTCGTAGGGGACGACCACGTCGCGGACGAAAGTCTCCACGTCGGCGGCGATCTGCAGGGCGCGGTCGGTTGGGGCGTGAGACACGGTTTCCATCTCTCTGGTGGTCAGTGAGTCCTCAGGGTGTGGCCGGCCCGCCAGACCGACGCAAGGCTGAACGTCCGCTTCACGTCCCGAACCCAACGCAGAGAAGCGGACCCATAGCCGACGTTCGGAAAGTTCGCCTTCAGCGTGGGCCCCCCTTGCATGTTGCCCGTCTGCGCGCTAAACACTGAACTATATGGTTCAGTATATAACAGCTCGCCTCGATGCCTCGTTCGCGGCGCTCTCCGACGCCACCCGGCGCGGCGTGCTGGAGCGGCTCGGACGGTCGGACGCCTCGATCACCGAGCTCGCCGACAGGTTCCAAATGACCCTCACGGGCATGAAGAAGCACGTCAGCGTTTTGGAGCAGGCGGGGCTCGTCACGACGGAGAAGGTTGGGCGCGTGCGGACCTGCAGGCTCGGCCCATGCCGTCTCGAGGAAGAGGCGGCCTGGATCGAGGGGCGCCGCCAGCTTTGGAACGCACGCTTCGACGCCTTGGACGAGGTCGTCGAGGACTTGAAACGGAAGGAGAAGGTCGATGAATAGCCGCACAACGGTCGAACGGACGTCAGACCGGGAGCTCGTCATGACGCGAACCCTCAATGGGCCGCCGCGCATCGTGTTCGAGGCGTGGACGACGCCCGAACTGTTCATGCGGTGGTGGGCGCCGGAGTCGTTCGGAATGTCCTTCCTGTCCTGCGAGCTCGATGTTCGCACGGGGGGATCGTACCGCTTCGTGTTCGGTCACCCCGCCTCCGAACAGCCCGTGGCCTTCTTCGGCCGGTACATCGACGTCACGCCGCCCTCCCGCCTCGTCTGGACCAATGAGGAAGAGAGCGGGGCCGTGACCACGGTGACCTTCGAGGAGGAAGACGGCAAGACACGGGTCGTCGTGCACGACCTCTATCCCTCGAAGGAGGCGCTCGACGACGCCATCGCGTCCGAAAGCACGGGCGCGTGGCCCGAGCAGTTCGAGGCGCTGGACGACCTTCTCACCACTCTGGGCGCGAGCGTGTGACGGTCGCCAGCCCGGCCGCCATCCGATAGCTTCGATCAAGCCCTCAATACCGGCTGCCGGGCTTGTCTTCCACGGCATGCCCTTTGGCCGGGATCAGCATGCTGCGCTTGAAGGCGCAGATCACGACGTCGTCCTGGTTTTTGCCGGTGGTGCGGACGGTGACGATCCCCTGCCCGGGGCGCGACTGGCTGGGGCGGACCTCCAGCACTTCGCTCTCGGCATAGAGGGTATCGCCGGCGAACACCGGGGCGGTGAACTTCACCTCGTCCATGCCGAGGTTGGCGATGGTCTTTTGCGACAGGTCGCTGACGCTCATGCCGATCAAGAGCGACAGGGTGTAGGGGCTGACCACCAGGTTGCGGCCCCATTCGGTCAGCTTGCCGTATTCGGCGTCGAAGTGCAGCGGATGGGTGTTCAGCGTCAACAGGGTGAACAGGTGGTTGTCCGCTTCGGTGACGGTCTTGCCGGGCCGGTGCTCATAGACGTCGCCGACGGTGAAGTCCTCGAGATAGCGGCCGAAGCTCTCGCGATAGCGCTGCGGTCCAATCTGTTTCCAACCCTGGACCATGCCGCGTCCGCCTCCCGCGCCGTTTGTCCGGCGGCGGAATAGGCTTTGAACCGAAGCGTCCGTCTGGTCTAGGGCTCTGAGGAGGAGCGCGCCGCATGCAGGATTTCAGTCCGTCGTTTCCGGAGATCCGCGAGTCGGTCCGCAAACTCTGCGCCCAGTTCCCCGGCGAATACTGGCGGGCGCTGGACCGTGAGCGCGCCTATCCGACGGAGTTCGTCCAGACCCTGACGCGGGACGGCTTCCTGTCGGTGCTGATCCCGGAAGAATACGGCGGTTCGGGCCTTGGTCTCGGCGCGGCGACGGCCGTGCTGGAGGAGGTGCATCGCTCGGGCTGCAACGGCGGGGCCAGCCACGCCCAGATGTACACCATGGGCGTGATCCTGCGGCACGGCAGCGCCGCGCAGAAGCAAGAGTATCTGCCCAAGATCGCCACCGGCGAGCTGCGCCTGCAGGCGTTCGGCGTCACCGAACCCACCGCCGGCACCGACACCACCCGCATCTCCACCTTCGCCCGGCGCGAGGGGGATCGCTATTTCGTCTCCGGCCAGAAGATCTGGATCTCGCGGGCCGAACACTCCGACCTCATGATCCTCTTGTGCCGCACCACGGCGCGGGAGGACGCGGCCAGGCCCACTGACGGTATGAGCGTCCTGCTGGTCGACATGCGGACGGCGGTTGGAAACGGCCTGACCATCCGGCCGATCCGCACCATGCTGAACCATGCCACCACCGAGCTGTTCTTCGACAATCTCGAAGTGCCCGTCGCCAATCTGATCGGCGAGGAGGGCAAGGGCTTCCGCTACATCCTCGACGGCATGAACGCCGAACGGATCCTGATCGCCGCCGAGTGCATCGGCGACGGCAAGTTCTTCATCGACCGGGCCTCGACCTACGCCAGAGAACGGCAGGTGTTCGGCCGGCCGATCGGTGAGAACCAGGGCGTGCAGTTCCCGATCGCCCGCAACCACGTGCAGCTGTCGGCGGCTGCGCTGATGGTGGAGCGGGCGGCGGCGATGTTCGACTCCGGCCAGCCATGCGGGACCGAGGCCAACATGGCCAAGATGCTCGCCTCCGAAGCCTCATGGGCGGCCGCCGACACCTGCCTGCAGACCCACGGCGGCTTCGGCTTCGCCGAAGAGTTCGACATCGAGCGCAAGTTCCGCGAGACCCGCCTCTACCAGGTGGCCCCGATCTCCACCAACCTGATCCTCAGCCACGTGGCGACGCATGTGCTGGGGATGCCGAAGTCATTTTAGGAACAGATTGCGCCAACTGCCGGCGGATCGGGGAGATCCATCATGGTCGTTGATCTCGACCTCCCCGGTGATCCCGTCATAGACAAGCTTGTAATTGCGCAGAAACGATCGACCAAGGATCACACGATGCCATTGCTCGCCTTCGTGTAATTTTACCCCCGTAAAGGGTTGAAAGAGCAGCCTATTCAGCTTTGGAACATAGATGCGAGCTGTATAGATGTAGGCGCGATGGCGACCGCCGACGCCGCTGATCTCGCCTTCGTCGTGAATTGGCAGATTCAGCCGCCGAGCCAGAGCGTCGTCGATGCAATCTCCACCGGCGCCGGTGTCGATGAGGGCTTTGACTTTCTTTTCCGCCAAATCCGGCGTGTCACCCGCCGGGGCGCGCGACTTCAACCCGATATCGACCTGGATAGTAGGCCCAAAGCGGACCAACAGGTCAGCAGCGCTTTCGCCGGCAGCGCCGGACTTAAAGCCCGCTGGTGTCGAGCGCATGCGCCGGCCGAAACACCATGCCGCCGGGCAGTTGAACGGCCCCCGCCCCAACCTGCCGGATCAGATAAGGGCCCTGATCGAACCGCTCGACGGCGACCGTCGCAGCAGCTTCGAAGTCAGGAAAGGCGTCCACAAGGCGGCCGCCATGGAATAAGACCCAGGCATGCAGGTGCTCGGCTTCCAACTCGCGCCGCATGCGCTCAAACGCTGCAATATCGGCTTTGAGGTCTGCCATCGGACGATTTCCCAGCCTGCAGTGGACCACACCGGCCGTGTCCACGCCAATCACATCCTGCTTGTGGAGCTTGGATTGAGTCGGCCCCGCCTGTGTTAATCGCCGATGCAAAAGCGCATCTGCGAGCGGTCTTAGCGCCCCCTGCTGACGACCCTATCCCTTGATCAGCGCCATCAGCTCATCTTCACCCAGCGCGCCGGTCGACTCCGCGCCATCGAGGAAGTCGGCGGCGAGCGCGCGTTTGGACGCGTGCAGGGCCAGGATCTTCTCTTCGATGCTGTCTTTGACCACCAGCCGATAGACGGTCACCGGCCGGGTTTGGCCGATGCGGTGCGCCCGGTCGGTAGCCTGGTCCTCCACGGCCGGATTCCACCACGGGTCCAGGTGGATGACATAGTCCGCCCCGGTCAGGTTCAGGCCCACGCCCCCCGCTTTCAGGCTGATCAGGAACAGGTCGCCTTCGCCGGCCTGGAACGCCTCCACCCGCTGCGCCCGCGCCTTGGCGGGGGTCGAGCCGTCAAGTCGGTGCAGGGAGACGCCCTCCGCCCTCAGCGCGGCCTCGACCAGGTCGAGGTGGCTGGTGAATTGGCTGAACACCAGGGCGCGGTGACGATTGGCCCGCAGATCGGCGACCAGCTTCAGCAGCGCCGCCAGCTTGGCGCTCTCCACGCCGGTCGTGGGGTCGATCAGGGCGGGGTGGCAGGCCGCGCGGCGAAGACGGGTGATCTCGGCCAGGATGCGGATCCGCTTCTGGCCGGGCGCGCCCTCATCGCCGGTCAAGGTCTCCAGCGCCTGGCGGCGCAGCGCCTCATAGAGCGCCCTCTCCTCCGCTCCCGGTTCGACCTCCAGGGCGATCTCCGTGCGCGGCGGAAGCTCCTGCAGCACCGCCGCCTTGGTGCGCCGAAGCAGATAGGGACGCACGAGGGTCTTCAACGCCTGACGAGCCTGGGCGCCGTGGCCCGCCGCGACCGGGGCGGCGAAACGACGATGGAAGCTTTCGCTGGTTCCGAGCAGACCCGGAGTGACCGTATCGTACAGGCTCCAGAGCTCCTCCAGCCGATTCTCCACCGGCGTCCCGGACAGGGCCAGGCGGAAATCGGCCTGGATCAGCTTGCTGGCCTTGGCGCGGCGCGTCTCCGCGTTCTTGAGGTTCTGCGCCTCGTCGAACACCGCCACCGCGAACTGGCGGGAAGCCAGAAGCTCGGACTCCGTATGCAGCAGGCCGTAGCTCGCCACCAGCACATCGCCGGGGCCCAGCCCCTCGACCAGCGCCGCGCGGTCCGCCGCCGCCGACAGCATCCGCACCCGCAAGCCCGGTCCGAACTGGGCGGCCTCCAGCAGCCAGTTGTGGCAGACCGAGGTCGGCGCGATCACCAGGCTCGGCCCCTTCGCCGCATCGGTGAGCAGCAGGGCTATGGTCTGCACAGTCTTGCCCAGCCCCATGTCGTCGGCCAGGCAGGCGCCGAGGCCAAGGCGACTCAGCCGCGCCAGCCATTTGAACCCCTGCAGTTGGTAGTCGCGCAGCTCCGCCTCCAGCCCGGCCGGAAGCTCGGGCTCGAAGCCTTGCGCCGCCGACATCCGCTCGACCAGCGCCGTCCACCGCGAGTCGGTCTCGACCGTTCCGGCCGAGTCCAGAAGGTCCTCGATCGCCGGCGCCCCCGCCGCGCCGATCCGTCGTCCGCCCTTGGCCGCTTCGGTCACCGCCGAAAAGCCGTCGAGCTTGCGCCGCAAATCCTCCGTCAGCGCCAGGTAACGGCCATCGTCCAGCGCTATGAAACGGCCGCGCGAGGTCCCGAGGCGGGCCAGCACGTCGGCCATGTCCAACACCAGATCCTCGTCGACCCGGATCTGTCCCTTCACCTCGAACCAGTCCCGCGCCGAGGAGACGCTGAGGGACATCGCCTTGGCCTCGACGTTGCGCGTCGGCTTGATCGCCGCGCCTTGCGGCCATTCGAGACCGAGCGGCCCTTCGAAGGCGTGCAGTTGCTGCAACGCCTCCAGGGCGTCGTCGAGCGCCTCGATACGCCAGTCGTGATCGGTCTCCCGCCAGGACGCCAGGGCCGGGCAGGCCGCGGCCACCGCCTCCAGCGCGGCGCTTTCGGCCCGGAGATCGCGGCTGACCCGCCGGTGCGTCCCGTCCGCCGGCGCCAGGACCGACGCCGAGCCGACCCCGGGCGCATAGGCCGGCCCCGCTTCGCCGAGCGGGCGCACGGCCGCGCGGATATGGAAGCCGCCGTCCTCAGGTGCGATCTGCAGGATCGGCCGGCTGTCGCCCTCGACCGCCGCCAGCGTCACGCCGGCAAGTTCGGACCGCACCGGCAGGCGCGAACCTTCCAGATTGATCAGGGCGATGACCCGCTCGCGGGCGGCCTTGGGCGCCGTCAGCCCCTTGGGGCCCAGGATAGCCCCCAGCTCGATCAGGGCCGGGGTCACCTCGACCACACGCCACCGGGTGAGCGTCTCGGGCTCGATGAACACCTCGGCCTTGTCGCTGCGGTGCGACAGGTCGATCCGAATCTGGTCGCCGTCCTCGCTGACCACCAGTTCGACGGGATAGCCGACCAGGTCGATCCTGCGTTCGGGGTGCTCGGCGTCGAACACCCGTGGGTGGCCGATCAGGGCCAGCGGCGCCCGCACGGGATGGAATTCGTATTCCGGGCCATAGTAATTGTTGTTGCTTCGGATCGCCCCCAGCGGAGCCTGATCCTCGGCGGTCAGGTAGTCGAGCTTGGGGTCCCGATCGCGCAGCCGCTTCAGCGCCACCGATCGGCCGGCGTTCCAGCCGTCGCGCTTGGCCGTCTGCTCGATCGGCGTGATCTCCAGACTCAACGCGTCGATGCGGAAGATGAGCCGGCGCGCCTGCGCGGGCGCCTCCCCCTTGGCCGGGGCGGGCGGAACGAGCACGCTCTGCAGCTTGTCCAGCGCCCGCTCCCATGACGGGCGGACGGGCACGATCTCCGGGAACTCGCGCGCGTATCCTCCGCCGAGATTGCCCAGAAGGCGCTGCCAGCGCTCAGGCGCCTTGGCGAAACGCGCGTGTGTCTGCGCCAGGATGCGGACCGCCAGCGGCGCGTGGCGGCCCCAGCGCTCCACCGCCCGCTGATCGTCCGCCTCGCACCGGCCGGTGAGGTCCCCATCCAACACACCGAGCGCCAAGGCGCGGATCGCCGTGGCCATCGGCGCATCTCGCGGCTGATAGGACGACCGGATGCCCGAGTGCATGGCGAGGAACCGTCCCAGCCGCGCCTTGGCCAGATCGTCGCGCCCCTGCACCAGCTCCAGCAGGCCGGACAATACGACCGTCGTGATCACGTCCGTCTCTTGCGCGATGTCGAGCAGGTTCGAGATTTCGCCATGCAGGCCCGGATCGGCGGCCGCGAACAGCGCCGCCAGGTGCAACAGGCCGAACTCGTGCGGCAGCATGACCTTGCGGCGGCCGGTGACCTTCCGTTGCTGCTTGAGCGCCTCGCGGAACCGGGGAAGGCTGTCGGCGGCCGGCTCCGTCAGGAAGATCAGGGCGGCATCGACGGCCAAGGCCATCACCGGATCGAAGACGCGCACACGCTCTAGCCGCACGCGCGCCCGCGCCGGCCGTTCGGCCAGCAGGTCGAGCCTGAGCAGCGCCCGATCGAGCCGGGGCGCGCCCGCCCAGTTCCAGTCGCGGCCCGCCATCGCCTCCACCAGGGCGTCGACGCCGGCGCCGGCCACCCCGCGATCCAGCAATAGCTCCACGTGCGACGCGGCCACCCGATCCCGCAGGCCCAGGCTCAAGGCGTCGACGAAATCGAGGTCGGCAGGGCAGCCGTGCAGCAACAGGGCCGCCAGGGACGGTTCATGAGCGGTGCGCCCGGCAGCCTCCTCGGCGAGGGCGATCAACCGCTCGACCTCGTGGCCGTCGTTGGTCAGCGCCGCCAACCGTACCGCGCGCGCCAGATCGGCGTCGGCAGCGGGCGCCGCCAGGTTCCAATGGCTGTAGCGCGCATGCTCACGCAGGCTCTTCGGCGCCGCCAGACGCACGGCGGCCAGTATGGCCGCGCCACCTTCCCGGCGGAGCAAGCTCAACGTGAGCAGCTCTCGCCACTCGGGCAGGATGACACCGTCGGCGGAAAGCAC
>Ga0302314_10010798_pt1 | contig 15949 bp, 6 predicted proteins | sample III_Palsa_N2_3_FD_200533 | JGI IMG/M metagenome (GOLD analysis project Ga0302314, IMG submission 200533) | Peat permafrost microbial communities from Stordalen Mire near Abisko, Sweden - III_Palsa_N2_3 | ecosystem: Environmental > Terrestrial > Soil > Palsa > Peat permafrost | place: Sweden... | reverse complement strand
CTGGGATCCGTATGCAGTGGTTGGAGCGAAATCATCGAAGCGCGCCGGATGCTTCGCCCAGATGTCATCGCCGTACTGAGTGGCCACATAATCGCCGGCCGTCAGCTCATCGAGGCGTCTCCAGACAAGCCCATCCTCATTGCAAACGAGCAGACGGTGATTGGGGGTGCCGACGACTCTGTGTCCGGATCGGAGGGTCACCTCGCGAACGGGCCGCTCGCCCCCGTAGTAGAAAGCATCGGTTTCTCGTGGTCCGTCCAGCGACGAAATGCCAAGCGCCATCTCACGGAACGAGTCCGGCTCTTCTCCGGCGTGCAGGCTACCGATGCGAACAAGGCCAGCCTCACTCGCCACGAGCGTGTCACCGGCCACACATTTCGAAATTGCGCCGCTGACGAACGGCTGGACCGCGCCCATCATCTCGATGTGGCCCATGTGCGAGATTGCGCGCTCACCGACGGCAACGTCGAACACGGGCAGGTGCTCGTCGGCGAGTTCCGGCGCACCGATGATCGTTCCGTGCTCGTTGATGTATGCCTCGATCTGCTCGATCTGCTCGTCGGTGTAACCGAGTGTCTGCAGCGCAAGCGGGACAGTCCGATTGACGATAGTCATCTGACCGCCGCCGACCAGCTCCTTGTACTTGACAAGCGAGAAGTCGGGTTCGACGCCTGTCGTGTCACAGTCCATCAAAAAGGAAATCGTGCCGGTTGGCGCCAAAACCGTGGCCTGGGCGTTGCGGTAGCCATGCTCCTCGCCGGCGGTGACGGCTTCCACCCAGGTGGCTCGTGCGGCGGCCAGAAGCTCGCCGTCAACGCACGACGAGTCCGGGATCGCGTGCGATGCGTCGCGGTGCATCCGCATCACGGCGTTGTGCGGCTCGAGGTTCTCGGCATAGCGCTCGTAGGGGCCGATCGCCGCCGCCACGCGCGCGGACTGCAGGTATGCGCGGCCAGTCATCAGCGCGGTGATCGCCGCCGCCGTCCCGCGCCCCGCATCGGAGTCATACGGCATCCCGTTCGACATCAGGTACGCACCCAGGTTCGCGTAGCCAAGCCCGAGCTGACGGAAAGCCCGCGCGTTCGTCGTGATCTCCGGCGTCGGATAGCTCGACGGCGAGACGACGATCTCCTGGGCGAGGAGCATGATGTCGACCGCGTGCTCGAACGACTCGACGTCGAACGTGCGATCCGCGCGGCGGAACTTCATCAGGTTCAGCGAGGCGAGGTTGCAGGCACTGTTGTCGACGTGCATGTATTCGGAGCAATTGGCCACGACGAAGCCGTCGACGATGTAGGAGTGGTGCAGCGGCTCGGTCAGGTTGTAGACGTGCTCCTGGCCGTCCTCCTCGCGGGACACGAGCCGCGTGCCCGGCTTCGTCTGATACCGCCCGCTCTCAGCGAGCAGCGCGTCGAGAGCCGCGTTCTTGCGTGGCGTGGAGAAGCCGATCGACTCGGCGAAGCGCTCGAGGTCACTGCCGGTGATACGGAGGTCGAAGCCCTCACGAGACTGGTAGTCGACGACCGTGCCATCGATACGCTCGTAAGCGAATCGCGTCTCGCGAGACTCGGCCACGCGGCAGATCCGACCGCGAACACCAAAAGCGGACAGCAACTGCTGAACGTCGCGGAGCATGGCCTCGCTTCGACTACCCAGCCCGACGTACCTGTTCGCCTTTCCCCCAGCCTCCACCCGGGACACGCATCCGTCGGCGCCGTAGAGCCCTCGCAGGAACGCCGCCTGGACCTCCGTTGGCGCGGTCAAAACAGCTTCAGGCACGCGCTTGCCGTGGGCGCGAGCGCTTGTCACGCCGAGTCCCTGGAAGAGCTCTTGCACGGCTTCGCTGCCTACTCGCAACTGCACCGTGCCGTTGTCCATGTCCTGGTGAGAGACGCCCCCGACGAGGTCGCAAAGCATCCCCTGATGTGACGCTGCGAGCCCATCCTCGACGTCATCGCCGCCGTACACCCAGCCCGTCTGCACATCCGTGAGCCAGCCGTCGCCGAGCAGGTGCCCAGTCAGTTCGGCCAGACCCTCACTCCAGCGCTCGGGGAGCTCTCGGTAGGCGACCGAGCCGCCCCGGCTGAAGGACTTCGCGGCCGCTGCGACCTTGACCGGAAGCTGCCAAGACGCGTCTGTCGCAGGGGTCGGGGAATCGTTGAGCAGAACTCGGTCATCCGCCGTCAACTCGTCTGCACGAACGTAGCCGCGTGTGATCGTCCAGATTCGGTGGTTGGGAGTGCAACGGAGCTCTGCTCCGTTGGCGAAACGCAGCCGCACGATCGAGCTGACGCCGTTCCGCATGAACGCCACCGGCTGAGTTGCTACGACGCCGGTCCCGGGATTCTCGGCGGTCGCACGGTGCGTGTAGACCGAGATCCCCTCCCCCGCTTCGCCACGCTCGATGAGCTCTGCGATGGACAGCAGCCCCTTCGTCGTGTGGACCCTCGCGCCCCCTGGGAAGCACGGATTCGAAGCGTTGATCCGCCCCGATGCCGGGCAGGTGTGCCACTGATTGATGATCGTGTCGTACTGAACGCCCGGGTCGGCGCACCGCCAGGCTGCCTCCGCGATCTCCCTCATCAGCTCACGCGCGCGGACGGGCTCGCCGACCGGCTCGCCGGTCGCACGGGCGATCAGATGCCAGTCCTCGTCGTTCTCGACGGCGCGCATGAACTCGTCGGTGACCCGCACCGAGTTATTCGCGTTCTGGTACTGGATCGAGTGGAAGCCGTCACCGTCGATCGACATGTCGAAACCCGCATCACGTAGCGCTGCGGCCTTGTCCTCCTCCTTGGCCTTGCACCAGATGAACTCGCGGATGTCTGGATGGTCGACATCGAGCACGACCATCTTCGCGGCGCGGCGGGTGCCGCCACCGGACTTGATCGACCCGGCCCACGCGTCGGCGCCGCGCATGAAGCTGACCGGCCCTGACGCGGTGCCGCCGCGGCTGAGCGGCTCCATCGAGGCGCGGATCTTCGAAAGATTGATGCCGGAGCCGGAACCGCCACGGAAGATCATCCCCTCCTTCGTGTTCCACTCGAGGATCGACTCCATGTTGTCCTCGACCGAGAGGATGAAGCAGGCGGAGGCCTGCATCTTCGGGCTGCCCTCCGGATGCCATCCGACGTTGAACCACACCGGCGAGTTGAACGCCGCCATCTGCTGCAGCAGGATGTGCGTTAGCTCCGCCTCGAACGCGTCGCCGTCCTCCTCGGTCGCGAAGTATCCGCGCTCGCGGCCCCAGCCGGCGATCGTGCCGGCGACGCGCGACAGCATCTGCTTGACGGAACGCTCCCTCGCGGGCGTGTCAGGCTGACCGCGGAAGTACTTCTGGGCGACGATGTTCGTCGCGTTCTGCGACCAGGTCTTCGGAAACTCAACCTCGCGCTGCTCGAAGGAGACCTTGTCTCCATGGCCGATGCGCGCGTCGCGCGTCTCCCACTGAACGGTGTCGAAAGGGTGCACCCCGGGCGTCGTGAAATAGCGGCGGATCGTGAGTGCGTCGGCTGCCTCGGAGGCTCGCCCGTGGGAAGGGGCGACAGGCGTGACTGGGGTCTGCGGGGTCTGCTCCATATCCGACCTACTCCTCTGTTCTCGCTGTTTCCGCGCGCCTGGCCTCGCCTCCCATGTGGCCGAGGGGGTAACAGCGAATCCTCGCGTACGGCCCGGACGGAAAAGCTTCGCCGGAGGCGGCCTTTGCGCGTGGACTACTACATAATTTTACTGCGCCGCCGGCGGTTTTCCGCGTCTTTGCCGTCGCCGGCCGACGAATTCCCGCATCCTGCGGCGACGGATATCCGACCGCCGCGTACGCGGCGCTAATGCCCCAGCCGCAGCCAGTCGCTGAACTCCGACCAGATACCCGAGACCCGGTACCCCGCCTCACTCCACGAGTGCCCGACGCGAACCGCCCAAGCGGGCTCCCAGCCACGCAGACGCGCCACCCACAGCGCGCCCCCGCCTGAAAGGGCAAGCAGGCCCAGGATTACGAGGATCACGATCGGGGCCGGCGGGCCGGAATCCGTCGCCGCGGTCGTCGAACCGAGGCGCAGCAGCGTGCTCGGACCTGAGGCGCTCGCCGACGGCGGTACCGGCGTTCCCATGGGCAACGTCACCGTCGCGCCGATCGCGCGCCTGCGGGAGCAGGCGCCGTTCGCCCGCTCCAGCCGCGCCTGCTCGATCGCCGCGACCAGATCCTGCTCGTACTGCTGGTCGTCGTTGGGGATCGTGCTCTGGGCCTGATTCAGTTCGGCGCTCGAGAACTCGCAGGGCGGGACCGTCTGCGCCTGGGCGAAGACCTGTTCGACGCTGGTGAACGCATTCGCCTCCGCGTTTGCGCCCGGCAGCAGCAGAATCGCCAGCAGCGCCGCGATGGCGATCCCGACCGCCCGCCCGCCCAGCCGCTGATCGGGGTGGCACGGCATCGAGCGGCCCATGCTAGCGTCGCCGCGAATGTCCACGGTTCAGCTCTCAGGCCGCGGCTTCGCCGAGGCCGGGCCCGACGTGGAGAACCCCGGCGGCGCCCGGCTGCCGGGCCGTGACACCGGGCCCAGCCGCGCCCCGAGCGCCCTGATCGTCGCGCTCCTGCTGCTGTTGCTCTACGCGGCGTTCGCCCACGGCGCCGATTCGGATCCAGCCGAGGCTCGCGTGCAGGTGGGGTTGTCGGCGCTCGGCGCCCTGGCCGGGGTCGCCTGGTTGTGGAGCGGAACGATCCGCGTCGCGGCCCGCGCGGCCGCGCTCGCAGGGATAGCCCTGCTGACGGCGTTCGCGGTCTGGAGCGCCATCACGCTGCTGTGGAGCGTCGCGCCCGACCAAACGTGGCTGGAGCTCAACCGGGATCTCGCCTACGTGATCGTGCTCGCACTTGCGTTCGCCGCCGGGGCCTCGCATCGGCGGGCACTGGAGACGGTCGCTGCCGGCTACCTGCTCGTCGCGCTGGCCGTGACCGTGTACGGGCTGGCTCAGAAGGCTGCTCCTGAACTGCACATCAACGGGATCTTCAACTTCAATCAGACGGCCGAGTATGCCCGGCTCCAAGCTCCGTTCGACTACTGGAACGCGCTGGCACTGTTCGTAGCTTTCGCCGTGCCGATCGCGCTCGTGATCGCGGTCGACCGGGAGCGGCCGCGACGGATCCGGCTGGCGTCGCTTCTGGCGGTCGAGCTGATGCTGCTCGTGATCGGGCTCACCTATTCGCGCGGTGGCGTGATCGCGCTCGTGGTGGCGGTGGCGGTGAGCATCAAGTTCGGAGGGGCGCGGCTGAGGACACTGATTCTGCTCGCGGCGGCGGCCGTGGCGACCATGCTGCCGCTGTGGGTTGCGCTCACGCTCTCTCCGCTGAGCCAAGCGAACGTCCCGGTCGGCCAGCGCGAGACGCCGGGGGTGCAGTTCGCACTCGTACTGCTGATCTCGTTGGGGGCGTTGTTCGCCGTCGGACGTAGGCTGCTGGATCGCGAACCGCGGTTCGAGCTCAGTCCCGAGCGCATGCGTCGACTCTTACGTCTGGTCGCCATAACCACCGGCGTCGTGGTGATGATCGGCCTGGTCGCGGTGGCGCTTTCCTCGCGCGGGCTAGGCGGGTCGATCACCCATGTCTGGCACAGTTTCACGACGCCGCACACGGCGAATGTCAACGACCCGAACCGGCTCGTGTCGGTCAGCTCCGCGAACCGCTGGGTGTGGTGGAAGGAGGCCGTCGGGGCCTGGAGCGCCCGGCCGCTCGCGGGCTGGGGTGCCGGGTCGTTCCAGGTGCTCGACCTGCTCTACCGCACGACCGGCTCACTCACTGTGCAAGACGCCCATAGCGTGCCGCTGCAATGGCTTGCGGAGACCGGAATCATCGGAGCGCTGCTCGCGATCGGCTCCTACGCGCTGCTACTTGCCGGTGGCGTCGATACGGTCCGGCGCAAAAGCGGCCGCGAGCGCGCATTCGCCGCGGCGCTCCTAGCCTGCGGAGTCGCGTACGCCGTCCACGCCTTCTACGACTGGGACTGGGATATGCCGGGAGTGACGTTCCCGGTGCTCGTGTTCCTGGGCGTGCTGGCAGGCGCGGGTGTCGCTCGCCCTACCCGTCGCGGCCTTCAGCGGCCGCCCGGAGCACGGGCGCTCGCCCTCGGCGTCTGCACCTTTGTCCTGTGCGTCTACGCGCTCTCTGCAGCGCTTCCGAGCATCGCCTCGACCAAGGCGAGCGCGGCGCTCACTACGGCTGGAGAGACGTCGTCGCGGGTCGTGCTCGAGCACGCCGAGCAGACCGCGGAGCTCGCCTCACGGCTTGATCCGCTCTCAGATGAGGGCCTCAAGGCGGGTGCGTCGATCGCCGGATACCTCCGCCAGGGTTCCCAGGCGCTGACGGATCTGCTCCAAGCGGTGCGGAGGGACCCGAGCGACGAGCAGGCTTGGGAGCAGCTCGCAGGGCTGGAGCTCGAGCTTCGCGATGTCCGCGCAACCCGCCAGGCGGTCGAGCGCGTGCTCCAGCTCGATCCGTATGGCGCGTTCGGACGTCAGCTGGCGCTCGATCTGGAAGAGCTGAGCACACCACCGAACGATTCGGCGACAGCTACGAGCACGCCGCTGCCGGCCGGCTAAGGGACCGTAGGAGCCCGAAGCGTCTAGGGCGCGACCCCGAGCTTGATCGCGCCTGTAAGGACGAGCAGGGCGAGCACGGTCCCGAACGCGAGCAGGATCATGCCGACGACCGCTTCGGATGGAAGCCAGCGTGACTTGGAGCGATGGCGCACGGGCCGCTGCCTCGGCGTCGGGGTCGCCCGAGGCCCGGCCGGACGGACGGCGCGGGCGCGCACGAGCGCGGCCTCTTGCGCCGCCGCCCGTGAGGGAGGACGTGGAGCGTCCGGCTCGCCTAGAGCGTCGGGCTCCACTCGAGCGTCCGGCTCGGTCAGAGCATCCGGCTCCGTTGGAGCGTCCGCCTCCGTAGGAGCATCCTCACCCTTACGCGCCGGGGCGCTCCGGCGCCCGCTCCGAGCCTCACGCGCCGCGCGTCGCTCGGCCTCGCGCTCGGCGCGAGCCTCCCGCTCGGCGCGCTCGCGGGCCTCGCTTTCGCGCGCCTTCTCGGCTGCCGCTATCTGCGCCGCAGCCGCATCCCTGGCCTCCTGCGCTTCGCGAGCCCCGGCCTCGGCCTCGGACCGCGCCTGCGCTGCTTCCCTGGTCGCGGATTCGGCCCGGGCTTCGGCCTCGGCCAGATCCGCGGCGGCCGCCGCGGCAAGAGCTTCGGCGCGCTCGCGGGCGTCGCGCTCGGCGGCGACCTGCGCCTCAGCGCCCGCGCGTGCATCGCGCTCAGCGGCGGCGTGCGTCTCGGCCCGCTCGCGGGCGTCGTGCTCAGCCGCGGCCTGAGCCTCTGCCAGCTCCCGCTCGTCGCGCTCAGCCGCGACCTGCGCGTCTGCCCGCTCACGCTCATCGCGCTCAGCCGCGACCTGGGCCTCTGCCAGCTCGCGCGCGTCTCGTTCGGCCGCGACCTGGGCCTCTGCCAGCTCGCGTGCGTCTCGTTCGGCGGCGACCTGCGCCTCTGCCCGCTCGCGGGCTCTCGCGGCGGCGCCGACCGCGCCTTCGATCGCAGCTGTCCCGTCTTGCGTGTCGGCGAGCTCCCGCTCCGCGCGTGCGAGCGCGTCGCGCAGCCGATCAGCCTCCCGGGCGGCGCTTGCCGATGCCGCTCGCAGATCCTCGACCTCGGCAGCCGCCGCCGCGACCGCCTGATGCGCCTCCTGCAGCTCTGATTCGGCGTCGGCCCGCGCAACCTGACGCTCACGCTCAGCGTCCGCCAGCCGCGACTGCAGCTCATCGGTCGCGGCGGTCAGCAGATCGCGCTCCTCCTCCAGCGAGGCCGCGAGCGCCTCTGCCTGTTCGCGCGCCACCGCCTCCTGCTGGTAGTGCTCCGCGGCGTCTCGGACCTCACTTTCGGTCCGCGCCACCTCGGCACGCAGCTGTGCGAGTGCACCCTCCGCATCGGTTCGCGTTGCGCCAAGGAGAGCGAGCTCGGCGACGAGCTGCTCGACGTGCTCGGCGAGACCTCGGCGCTCGGACGTCAGCCTCTCGACATCCTCTCCTGACTGAAGCGCACGAGCCTCGAGCTCGTTCGCACGGAGCTCCTCGTCCTCGACGCGTCGCTTCGCCTCCGCGAGCGCAGCGTTCGCCTGATCGTGGGCCGCCGAGATCTCCGTCGCTCGACGCTCCGCCCGCCCGGTCGCGAGCGCGAGGTCCGCCGCGCGCTGCTCCAGTGCCTCTATGCGCTCGGCCCGTTCTGCCAGCTCTTGGGCCTGGTTCGCAAGTGCCTCGTTCGCCCGCTTCAGCTCGGCGTCGAGCCGATCTCGATCGCCATCGAGCCGCTCGGTCTGATCGGTGGTCGTGCTCCGACCCGCGCCGAGCTCCGCCTCGATCTGCTCGAGGCGCCGCGTCGCTTCGATGCGAGCGGATTCCGCAGCTTCGAGGAGGCCGGCGGCCCGCACGCCTTCCACTCTCAGCGCGCCAAGGCTGACTTCCTGCGCCCGCACCTTCTCCGCGAGTTCGTGTGCGTGGCGACTGGACTCCGCGAGCTCGGCTCGCGCCTGCTCCATCTCCATAGAGAGCGTTTCGTGGGCCGCCGTGAGCTCGACAGCCTCGGCGCTGCGTTGCTCCAAGGTCGACCTCATCTCGGCCAGGGTGGCCGAGCGAGCCTCCGCCTCTTCCCGGGCCACCGCGAGCTCCGAAGCGAGCCGCTCGGCGCGCCGATCGGCGTCGGCCAGCCTGCCGGTAGTGCCGGTCAGGTCTGCCTGAAGCAGGAGCAGCGCCCCCTCGGCGTCGAGCCGGGCTGCCGTGATCGAGCTGAGCTCGGCGATCACGCCGGCCAGACGCCGGCCAAGCTCGTCGCGGTCGGCCTCCGCCACCGCTCGCGCCTCGACCTCCGCGATGACGGCATCGTGTGCCGACCCGAGGTCCACCTCGAGCGCTCCAGTCCGGCTGCGAGTGCGCTCGAGCTCCGCCTCGAGCTCACCGATCGTGCCACGGGTGCGCTCGAGCTCGGCCTCGAGCTCACCGATCTGGCTACGGGTGCGCTCGAGCTCCGCGACGGACTCCAGCGCCTCTGCCGCAAGCCGGTCCCGCGTGGTAGCTGCATCGGTGAGCCCAGAAAGCGCCTGATCGCGGTCGCGCTCGACGGCACGGATACTGTTCCGTTCAGCCTCGAGCCGGCGCTCCAGCTCCTCCACGAGTGAGCGCGCCGCCGCCGTCTCAAGCTCGTAAGCGTCCGCCGCAGACTGGGCCTTATCCGCGACCTCGTGGACCCTGGCGATCTCCGCGGTTGCGGCCTCCAATCGCTCCTCGAGTGCGGCCACCCGCTGTTCGGCGGTGGTCGCGCGATCGGCATCGCGGGCGGCGGCGGCCTTAGAGCTCGTGGCGCTCTCCTCGGCTGCGTGCGCGCGCTCCTGGGCCTCCTCCGCGCGCTCCCGGGCCTCCTCCGCGCGCTCCCGGGCCTCCTCCGCGCGCTCCCGGGCCTCCTCTACCCGGAGATCGGCGGCCTCGACCAGCGCCTCGAGCTCGGTCGCGCGGGCGGCATACGTCGCGGCCTGCGCCTCGAGCTCAGCTGCGCGAGCTGCTGCGGCGGTGTTCTGCGTCCGACTCTGCTCGAGCTCGCCCTGGAGCTCTACGTTCGCCGTCGCCGCAGCTGTGGCGGCCGCCTCGAGCCGTGCGGTCTCGGCCCGGGCCGCATCGGCCTGGAGCTCGAGCTCGACGGTTCGGCCCGCGTGCTCGGCGAGCTCGCGCTGAAGCTCGGCAACCAGCACCGAAAGCTCGTCCCGCTCGGCAGCGATCGCGGTCGCCCGGTCGCGCGCGGTCGCGAGGTCACGCTGGAGACCGAGTCGTTCGTCCTCTTCCTCGTCGATCTTCGATTCGAGCGCAGCGACGGCCCCTCGCGCCTGCTCCAGCTTGCGTTCGAGTTCGGCGGCACCGGCGCCCGCGGCGATCAGCTGCTCGCGCACGGAGCCCACTTCTTGCTCCAGCGCGGCGGCCCGCTCAGCGACCGCGGCGTGAATCCGCTCCGCCTCATCGGCGCGCACCTTCGAGGCTTCAGCGTCGCTTGTTGCCTCGGCGCGCGCGGCCTCCGCCTCGGACCGTGCCCTCTGAGCGTCGACCACCTGCTGTTCCGCGCCGGCCTTCTCACGCTCGGCTTGTTCCGCCCGCGACCGAGCTTCGGTGAGCTCCCGCTCGAGGTGTTGCAGCGCCTCGAGCTGCCTCGCCCGTTCAGTTTCGAGTTCCGCGCGGCCCTCGGCAGTCTCGGACAGTTCGAGCTCCAGCGCGACGATGCGCGCTGTCAGCTCTTGCTCGCGGCGTTCGAGGTCGGATGCTCCCGCGCTCGCGTGCGCCAGCGCCACATCGAGCGCGGTCACACGGGCCTGCGCCTCGCCGGCCTCTGCTTCGAGCTCCGCGATCCGCGACGTCGCCTGCCTCCCCTCCTCACGGGCCTGTTCGAGCGCTCCCGCGAGCTCCAGGGACCGCCGCTCCAGCTCATCGGAACGCTCGATGGTGCCGGCGGACTGTTGCTCGGCGACCTGTGCGCGGCGTTCCGCGGCGGCGAGGGCGGCGTCGGACTCCTGCTGGCGCTCAGCGGCCTCGGCCCGCTCCAGCTCGAGCTTGCGAGCCCGGTCCACCAGGCGGGTCAGCTCCAGCTGCAGCTGGGCGGCGGAGCGTCCGGACTCGACCGCGGAGGCCTCGAGCTCGATCGCACGCGACTGCGCCGCCGCTGCCCGCTCCTGCGCCTCGCCGACGATCTGCCGGTGATCGCTGACGGCCCGCTCGAGCTCGGCGGCCAACTCTTGTGCTCGCTGCTGCTCAGCACGCGCGCTCTCATCAAGCCTCGTCGCTCGTTCGCTGGCTTCCGCCGTCTCGACGGCTAGCGCGGCGGCGCGATTCTCGAGCTCGCCCGCGTAACCCTCGGCCTGGGTTGCTCGGGTGCGTAGCTTCCCGACCGTCTGCTCTAGCTTCGCCGCTTTTGTCTCGGCGTCGCTCGCCCGCGCTTCGGCCTGTCGCGCGCGACGAGCCTCGGCCTCGTTCGCACTTTCAACCTCAGCTGCCCGCCGCTCATGCTGCTCGGACTGTGCGCGGGTCCGCTCGAGCCTCGACGCGAGCTTCTTCGCCGAGACCTCGGCCAATCCGAGCTGCTCCTGCAGCCGGGTGGCGCGGCTTTCCGCTTTCTCCGCTCGGGTGGCGGCCGCGGCGGCCAGTGCTTCGAGCTCGGCCACAGTCCTGTCGCCGTCGGCTTCTCGGCGAGCGAGCTGCTCGGCGAGCTGCGCACGGTTGCTCTCGAGCTTCTCAGCGCTCGCGCGCAAAGTGCCGAGATCCGCCTCGAGTGCACGCGCACGATCCTCCGCCCCCTCAGCGCGCGAAGCCTCGACGTCGATCGCATCACGAAAAGCAGCCAGCTCCCGCTCACGCCGCGCAGCCTCCGCCACAGCGCCATCACGGGCAGCCTCCGTCTCCGCGAGCTGCGCCCGCAACTCAGCCTCCAGCTCCTCAGCACGACCCCGAAGACCCGCCAAATCCGCCTCCAGCGCCCGCGCACGATCCTCCGCCCCCCGAGCGCGCAACGCCTCAACCTCAATCACATCCCGAGCCGCAGCCAGCTCCCCCTCCCGCACCAAAGCCTCCGCCACAGCGCCGTCACGAGCAGCCTCAACATCCGCGAGCCGCACCTGCGCCGCGGCAAGACGATCATCGAGCTCCGCCCGCGACCGCTCCGCCGACGCCGCGGCCTCCTCCGCCTGCAGCGCACGCGCCTGCGCGGCCCGCCCACGTGAGGTCTCGGTCTCAATCACATCCCGAGCCGCAGCCAGCTCCCCCTCCCGCACCAAAGCATCCGTCACAGCGCCGTCACGAGCAGCCTCAACGTCCGCGAGCCGCGCCTGCGCCGCGGCAAGACGATCTGCAAGCTGCGCCTGCACCTCACCCAGGCGATCATCGAGCTCGCTCGCCGTCGCCCGCGTGCGGTCGAGCGCCTCCGCCTTCTCACGCGTCTCACGATCAAGCGCCCGCAACCGCTCCTCCAGCTCCGCCCGCGACCGCTCCGCCGACGCCGCGGCCTCCTCCGCCTGCACCGCACGCGCCTGCGCGGCACGGTGCCCCTCGAGCGCAGCTGCGAGCCGCGTCTCGGCGGCCCGCTTTGCCTGTTCGAGCGCAGCTGCGTTGGCCCGGTTCGTGCGGTCCGCCCGCTCAGCCTCGGCCCGCGCGTCGAGCTCCTGCCGCGCGCTCTTCTTCGCCGCGGCAACTTCGGCACGTGCCCGGTCGAGCTCGGCGGCAGCCTTCGCGCGTTGGTCGGCGAGCGTCTGTTCGGCCGCGGCCAGCCTCGCCTCGGCCGCTTTGATCGCCCGGTCTCGCTCGCGCACAGTTCCGTCGAGCAACGTCAGGGCCTCCGCCTCGCGGGCGACCTGCGCCTGCAGCTCAGAACGTGCATCAAGAGCCGCCATGAGCTGCGACTCGAGCGCCTTTAGGCGCGAGGCCGCGAGGGCGTGGGCGTCCGCGACCTCCTCAGCCCGGGCTTCTGCCTCGGCCCGGCGATCGCGCTCTGCCTGGAGGCGCTGCTCCAGCTCCTGGATCGCGTAGCGGCGGGCCTCGGCCCGCCGTTCGGCCTCGGCGCGAATCCGCCGCTCCTCGCGCAGCTCGTCCCGGTCCACCCGGCTGCGGGACTCGCGCGGCGCGCGGGGTTCGCGCGGGGCGCGCCGGAGCTGCCGATCCGCGGGCTCTGGTCGAGCCGGCGTCGCCGATTGCCGGCTGCGTCGTGTCGGCGCGGGCAGATCGATCATCACGCCGTCCGGAAACTCGAGTGCATAGGCGGCCGTGCCCTTGTCGATCAGGCCACTCTGCACTGTGTATGCGGCCCGCATCAGCCCGTGCGGATCCGGGGGAGACGGAAGCGACGCGAGCCGATGCGTCGTGGTGCCGTCGTCGATTACGAGCACGGGCGGCCCTGTCGTCCCGAGCATGTCCGGATCTGGTGGTCGGGCCGCAACGCGAAGCAGCGTCTTGTCGGGCCCGACCTCGACGCGCTCGAACTCGTGAAGCTCGATGACGCTCACGGCCACGCCCATCCGGTAGATCTGGGCGACAGCGGCCAGACGATCCTTCGAGCCCCAATCTCACTCTCAGAATGTCGCAACGCTGCCCACCTGCTCTCTTGACCGATCTGTCGGGTGCGGACAGACGACGGCGATTGTATGTCTGTTATATCTCCGCGTGCTGATGGGACGGAACCTCAGATGCGGCGCGTCGGTGCACGCCCGAGTCAAGGGTGCACCCCGGTCGTCCTCGACAAGCGAATAGGTGGCCCAGCCGGAACGTTGTTACCGCACCAACGTCGCTAATCGATGAGCCCCTCAAGGGCCCCGAGCGCAGCCGCGAGAACCGACTCCGGCCCCGCGCCGGCATCGATCACCCGAATGCGAGCGGGATCGGCAGCCGCCAGTTCGCGGTAGGCGCGGTCGGTTCGGCTGAAGAAGTCATCCGCTTCGCTCTCGAGCCGGTCAAGTCCTTCGAGCCGAGCACGCGAGCGCGCCCGGGCGACCGCCGGGTCGAGCTGAAGCAGCAACGTCCGATCTGGATCGAGACCCCCGGTCGCGAACCGGTTGATCGTTCTCACCTGGTCGACGCCGAGATCGCGGCCGGCGCCCTGGTAGGCAAGCGAGGAGTCCACGAACCGGTCGAGCAGCACCCACGAACCCGCGTCGAGCAGTGGCTGGAGCGCCTCCTCGACGAGTTGGGCCCTGGCCGCGGCGTAGAGGAGCGCCTCGGCGCGCGCGCCAATTCGGACGTCGGGGTCCTTCACCAGCTCGCGCACGCGCTCCGAGGCGTCGACACCCCCCGGCTCGCGGAGCAGGTGGATGTCGAGTCCGCGTTGCTCGAGGGAATCGCGGAGCGCGGCCGCGAGCGTGGTCTTTCCCGCTCCGTCGATACCCTCGATCGTGATCAGCCGCCCACGCAAGGCACGCGACGATAGCCGCCCGTTCGCGGGCCTGCATGCGCCGCCCACATCACTAGCATCGACGTCGTGATCGTCGAGCTCGAACGCCACCCCCACGCGCGCGCCGTGGTCGGACCTGCACTCCAGTCCGGCGGTCGCCCATCCCACGCCTACCTGTTCCATGGCCCGGCCGGAGCCGGCAAGCGCACTGCCGCCCGAGCGCTCGCAGCCGAGCTGCTGGCCGCGGGGTCGCCAGACGCCGAGAGCGCACGGGCGCGAGCGCACTCCGGAGCGCATCCGGATCTGACATGGGTCCGGCCGAGCGGCGCGCACGAGATGCTCGTCTCCGACATCGACGGCCCGGTGGTCGGAGCCGCAAGCAGGACACCGTTCGAGTCCGCACGTCGGGTGTTCGTGATCGAGGGTGCCCACACCCTCAACGACGAGGGTGCCAACAGGCTGCTGAAGACACTCGAGGAGCCGGCGTCGTTCGTCCACCTGATCCTGCTCACCGACAAGCTGGTGGAGGTGCTGCCGACGATTGTGTCGCGGTGCCAGCTCGTGCGGTTCGAGGCTCCTTCCGCCGATGAGATCGCCGCCCGCCTCGAGGCGATGGGAGTCGCGCCCGACACCGCCGCCGCCTGCGCCAGCCTGGCGCTCGGGGACGGTGAGCGGGCGAGCGCGCTCGCCGGTACAGAGGGGGTCGCGCTGCGCGCCGGCGCTGAACGCTTCGCTCGCGGCGCGATCGCGGGCGAAATGTCGCGGGGCCGGCCGTGGGCGGACATCCTGGCCGCGGTCAAGGCGCGCGGCGAGTCCGCAGGGGCGGAAATCGAGGCACGTCTCGGCGATGAGCTCGAGCTTTCTCCACGCAAAGAGCGGAAGCGCATCGAGAACGAGTTCTCCGAGCGCAGCCGGCGGATGCGGAGGCGTGCCGAGACCGCCGCGCTCGATCTCGCGCTCTCGCTCGTCGCACTGTGGTATCGGGACCTGATGTGCCGCGCATGGGGAGCTCCGGAGCTCGTGCACAACGTGGACCGGTCAGTCGAGCTGGAAGCCGACAACGGGCCTCCCCCGGATCGGCTCCGCGAGGCCGTTGAGCTCGTTCAGGACACCCGCGAGCGACTCCAGTTCAACGTCTCGGTCGAACTGGCATGCGAAGCGCTCGGCTACCGGCTCGAAGACGTCCTCGGAGGAGGATGACAGCGCACGATCCCTCGCGCGTGCGAGTAAGTCCGCCGGTCGAGGAAGACCGGGAGGAGTTCCTGGAGCTGATGCGGGCGAGTCGGGCGTTCCATCGACCGTGGGCGGCGGTGCCGACAGACGACATCCGCTTCGACGCCTACCTCGCCGACGCTCGCAAACCGGACTATGAGCCGCTCCTCGTGCGCCGGTGTGAGGACGGTGCGATCGTCGGCTTCTTCAACATCTCACAGATCACGCACGGGCCGCTTCAGAGCGCATACCTGGGGTACGCGGTCGGCGCCCGCTTCGCCCGCCAGGGGTACATGCGCGAGGGAATCGACCTCACCTTGCGGCACGCGTTCGTCGTGCTCTCCCTGCACCGCCTCGAGGCCAACATCCAGCCCGGCAACGAAGCCTCGCTCGCACTTGCCCGCGCAGCGGGCTTCCGACGCGAGGGCTTCTCGCCGCGCTACCTGAAGATCAGCGGGCGCTGGCGCGACCACGAACGCTGGGCGATCCTCGCCGACGAGTGGAAAGCACAGCCCCGCTGGCGCGCCGGCGCCGAGAACTTCACGAGGCGCCGCTGAAGGTTGGCATCCCGGGCACGGTGGTCGACGGAGTAGCATGGGTTCTGGCTCTGCCTCAACCTTCGGCGAGCAAGTGTTACCGGCTTCAGCGAAGCGGTCGGCGTGCGTGACACCTTTGCGGTGCTCGCGATAGCCCAACTGCCTCAGGAGCCCGAGCCTATGAATCTTGATCTCGTTGGTCGTGATGCTGACCGTCGGTACTTACTTCCGACGATTCGGACCGCGTGGGTTCATCGCCGGG
>Ga0302314_10010797_pt1 | contig 15949 bp, 9 predicted proteins | sample III_Palsa_N2_3_FD_200533 | JGI IMG/M metagenome (GOLD analysis project Ga0302314, IMG submission 200533) | Peat permafrost microbial communities from Stordalen Mire near Abisko, Sweden - III_Palsa_N2_3 | ecosystem: Environmental > Terrestrial > Soil > Palsa > Peat permafrost | place: Sweden... | reverse complement strand
GCGGCTGCAGCGGTTGCTTGCGGGCGAACGCCAGCAAATGCTGGGTCAGATCCGCGCCGCGCGATGCGGCTTCGTCGATCATCCGGGTGATGGCGGCAAGTTGCGGTTCCTTCCGTACCGCTTCGGCCAGGATTTCGATCGTTCCGGTGATCACCGTCAGGATGTTGTTGAAATCATGCGCAATGCCGCCGGTGAGCTGGCCGACGGCCTCCATTTTTTCAGCCTGCCGAATTCGATCCTGTGCTGCGATCCTGTCGGTGAGATCGCGAATAAATCCGTTGAACACGATGCCGTCGCGGCGCCGCAGCCCGGTGATACTCAGTTCGACCTTGATCTCCTTGCCGTCGCGCCGCAGTGCCTCGAGCTCGAGACGGCGTCCAAGAATCCTGCGATGCCCGGTGCGCAGATAGCGTTCAAGGCCCGTGTTGTGTGCATCGCGGTGAGCCTCCGGAATGATCAGGTCCCCGAGGTGCTTGCCGAGCGCTTCACTGTGCGACCAGCCGAAGATCTTTTCTGCCTGGGAATTCCAGTCCGAGATGGTTCCGTCTTCGTTCATCTGGACGAAGGCGTCGAGCGCGGTATCGATGATGCCGCGCGCCAGTTGCTCGCTTTCGCGCAATGTTTCCTGCGCCAGCCGGCTTTCGGTCATGTCGCGGCCAATGAAGAAATGCCGGCGCACCGGTTCGGACCATGTTCCCATCCACGAAAGCGTCACGATGCGTCCGTCCTTGTGGATGAAGCGCGTGTCGAAATTTCGCGTGTGCCGTTTGCGCCGCGCGGCGCGCAATTCGTCGCGGGTCACGTTGAGGTCGTCACTGTAGATAAATTTGATCGAGTTATAGCCGATCATTTCCTCGGGCGCATATCCCAGTGTGGTTTTCGAGCTGGGGCTGACCTGAACGAGAACGCCCTGGCTGTCGGTGACCAGAATCAGGTCCTGGGAGGATTCGAAAATACGCTGCCGTTCCTCGATTTCCCGGTTGAGCGCCTCGCGGGTTTTTTTGGCCTCGGTGATGTCGCGGGCAATTTTTGATACGCCGACGATCGCGCCCGATGGGGTCTTGATCGGCGACAGGCTGAGCGAAACCGTGACCGGGTTTCCGCTCCTGTGCAATCGCACCGTTTCGTGCTGTTCGATCACGTTGCCCTGGCCGATCCGGCTCATTGCATCGTGAACCTCCGACAGCCGTTCGGGTGGAACGATGAGATCGATGCCCCGTCCCACCGCTTCTGCTGCGGTAAATCCGAACATGCGCTCGGCCGCCGGATTCCAGCCGGTTATCTTGCCTTCGAGGGATTTCGTAACGATGGCATCGTGAGACGATTCGACTGCGGCGCTGAAAAGACGCTCGCGCTCGGCGAGCCGATCTCTGGCGGCTTCGGTGCGGCGATGGTCCGCGACTTCACGCTCAAGCTCGATGGTTTTCGCGTTGGTTTCGCGGATCACCCGGGCGTAGGCACGCGCCAGCACGCCCGTCTCGCCGCTGGCATCGACCGGAATGCTGGCCGGTCCATTGCGGCCGGCTCTATCGACGGCGGCGGCCAATTGAATGATCGGACGGGTCAGCGACCGCGCGACCCACACTGCCAATGCGGCCGCGCATAATGTCGCGACCAGGCCGGCGATCACCGAAGTATCCTGGATGGCGGCGGCCGCCGCCATGACGACCGCATTCGGAGCGGTTTTGATCACGGCGACCCATTCATTACCGGCGAGAATGGCGGGCGCGAGAGCTATTCCGCCGGGACGTCCGTCTTTATCGGACAGGATACGCGTAACGCTTTGCTTGGTCCCGATCGACGATGCCAGGATCGGGAAGTCAGTTTGCCAGCTCGTCGGCGTGCCGAGCTCGGAGCCGAACTCGCGGGCCGGGTCAGGATGAACGAGGTAGTCGCCTTGTTGATTGATGACATAGACGTTTTCCCCCGGCCGTATCGACGACCGGACGCGGTCGAAGGCCGGCCGCATGTCGACATTGATGATGAAAATGCCAAACAGTTTGCCGTCGGCCGCGAACATCGGTGTCGCCACCCGCAGCGTCGGCCTGTGTGGCACCAAAATCTTCCAGTCGGCCTGATCCAGATTGAGCGACGAGACATAGATCTCACCGGGCCGCAGTTTGATGGTTTCCTTGAAATAGCTTCGATCGCTCTTGGGTCCCAATTCCGCATCGGGAACGATCCTGATCGTTTCCTTCGGCCCCGAGCGGTCGACGCGAACGATTTCGCGGCCGCCGTCATCGATGCCGATGACGCGAATCTCGGCATAAGCGGGCTTGGCCTCGAGTTCGGCGGCAAGGCGGGTGGCTATTCGTTCGTGCCAGGTCTGTTCGGAACCGCCATCGATGGGATCGGCGCCGCCGGCCCGGCGGGCGCGCATCAGCGCATTGACCCCGACGCCGGCCCGCAAGCCCGCGACATCGCCGCGCGCGCCGGCGACGTAGGATTCGAGCCCGGCGGCGATCAGCGCTGCCTGGCTCTCGATCCGATCGAGCACGCGTGGAACCGCGACCTGTTCAACGCTTCGATAATTCAGCCAGCCGACAACGGAAACCGTGATCGCCACCAGTGCGATCATCGCGACGGCCAGTTTGGTGGTCAGCGTCATCGGTGCTTCGCGCCATCTCCGCATCGCCATGATACAAGGATGGCTGAATCGGGCAACACGCTTGGCGTTCCTGCGCGGGTCTCGGTTGCAGCTCGCCGTCAGCACGCGAATTCCGGAACCTTAATGGGCACGATTCGGAGCAGGTCCGGATCGGGAGGTCGCGCCAATCCGCCGACTTCGCACCGCATTTTGCAGTGCAGCGCGACGCGGCGGCCGCTCATACTGCACGGGATCGGAGCGTCATCGCCGATCGCGCGGGCGGTCATGCGCAAGGTTTCGCGGCCCGGTTCAAAGGTGGAACTTGCGCCCGGTGGACGGCCTGTGAGATGACCTTGAGAACTCTCGAACAGGTGCAGGGATGACAGACAAGAAAAAAACTCCGGAAATGCTGCGCAGCGCACGCTGGTTTGCCCCCGACGATCTGCGCGCCTTTGGCCACCGCTCGCGGGCCATGCAGATGGGTTACGCGCCGGAGGAGTGGAAGGGCCGTCCCGTGATCGCGATCCTCAACACCTGGTCGGACGCGCAGCCCTGCCACATGCACTTCAAATCCCGCGTCGACGACGTCAAGCGCGGCGTCCTGATGGCCGGCGGCTTTCCGATGGAACTACCGGCGCTGTCGCTGTCGGAATCCTTCCTCAAGCCGACCACCATGCTCTACCGCAATCTCCTGGCGATGGACGCCGAGGAGTTGTTGCGCGGTCATCCGGTCGATGGCGTTGTGTTGATGGGCGGCTGCGACAAGACCACACCGGCGCTGCTGCTCGGCGCCACCAGCATGGGCCTGCCCGCGATCTATCTTCCGGCAGGGCCGATGCTGCGCGGTAACTGGAAGGGCAAGACCCTGGGCTCGGGCTCCGATGCCTGGAAATACTGGGACGAGCGCCGCGCCGGGAAAATCTCCGACAAGGACTGGGTCGATGTCGAGGCCGGCATCGCCCGCAGCTACGGCACCTGCATGACCATGGGCACGGCCTCGACCATGACCGCGATCGCCGAAGCGATAGGCATGACGTTGCCCGGCGCGTCGTCGATCCCGGCGGCCGATGCCGGCCACATCCGGATGGCTTCCGAATCCGGCCGCCGCATCGTCGAGATGGTCTGGGAGGATCTGACCCCGAACAAGATCCAGACCCGGCAAGCCTTCGAGAATGCGATCACGGTGGCGATGGCGATGGGCTGCTCGACCAATGCGATCATTCATTTGATCGCGCAGGCGCGCCGCGCCGGCCAGGATATCGGGCTTGACGATTTCGAGAAGGCCAGCCGCAAGGTGCCGGTGATCGCCAATGTGCGGCCTTCCGGCGACAAATATCTGATGGAGGATTTCTTCTATGCCGGAGGCTTGCCGGGATTGATGGGCCGCATCAAAGAGCATCTGCACCTCGATTGCGTCACCGTCACCGGCAAGACGCTCGGCGAGAATATCGCGCGGGCCGAAGTCCATGATGATGATGTGATCAGGACGGTCGCCAATCCGATCTATGCCGAGGGCGCGCTCGCGGTGCTCAAGGGCAACCTTGCCCCGGATGGCTGCGTCATCAAACCGTCGGCCTGCGAGCCGCGCTTCCTCAAGCACACCGGGCCGGCGCTGGTGTTCGACGACTATCCGTCCATGAAGAAGGCGATCGACGATCCCGATCTCGATGTCACCGCCGACCACGTCCTGATCCTGCGCAATGCGGGTCCGCAGGGTGGGCCGGGCATGCCGGAATGGGGCATGCTGCCGATCCCGACCAAGCTCGTAAAGCAGGGCGTGCGCGACATGGTGCGGCTGTCGGACGCGCGGATGAGCGGCACCAGCTACGGCGCCTGCATCCTGCATGTCTCGCCGGAATCCTACATCGGCGGTCCGCTGGCGCTGGTGAAGAACGGCGACACGATCACGCTCGACGTCGCCGCGCGCACCATCAATCTCGATATCTCGGAGGCAGAGATGGAAAAACGCCGCGCCGCGTGGACCAGGCCGGAGACCCGCTTCGAGCGCGGCTATGGCTGGATGTTCACGCGCCATATCCGGCAGGCCAATGAGGGCTGCGATTTCGATTTCCTCGAAACGAGTTTTGGCGCGCCGGTCGGCGAGCCGTCGATTTACTGACGCGCCAACGTCGTCCCGGCGCCTTGCGCGCAATTGCGCGCCAAGCCGGGACGACATGGTTTGTGCCCAAGCAAATTAACGGAAAAGCCCATGACAACAAAACTCAGCGACGCCAGCCGCAACAAGCTCAGGACCATCTCTACCGCAACCGTCGCCACCGCGCTCTACAAGCGTGGCTTTCGGACCCAATGCATTCAGGACGTGCATCCGCTCGGTCCGGACCAGCCGACGCTGGTGGGCGAGGCCTTTACGCTGCGCTACATGCCGGCGCGCGAGGATCTCAACAAGCTCGAGGTGTTTCGCGACCGCTCGCATCCGCAGCGCAAGGCGGTGGAAGATTGCCCGCCTGGTGCGGTGCTGGTGATGGACAGCCGCAAGGATGCCCGCGCCGCCTCCGCCGGCGCCATCCTGGTGACCCGCCTGATGCAGCGGGGCGTTGCCGGCGTCATCACCGATGGCGGCTTCCGCGACTCCGTGGAAATCGCCAAACTCGGTTTCCCCGCTTATCACCACCGGCCGAGCGCGCCGACCAACCTCACGCTGCATCAGGCAATCGAGATCAACGGCCCGATCGGTTGCGGCGATGCGCCGGTGTTTCCCGGCGACGTCATCCTGGGCGACGGCGATGGCGTGATCGTGATCCCCGCGCATCTGGCCGACGAGATCGCCGATGAGGCCTTCGAGATGACCGCATTCGAGGATTTCGTCACCGAACAGGTGCAAAAAGGCCGCGGCATTTTCGGGCTGTACCCCGCGACCGACGAGCAGACGCTGAAGGATTTTGCGGCGTGGCGGAAAGCCAACGGGCGATAGGATCTTAACCTCTCCCCGCACGCGGGGAGAGCGAGCATTCGCGGCGATCGTGCGGGGGGATCGTTAAGCCTCGCCCCTGTCGACTAATCCCACCGCCCACAGCGCGAACGCGTAGGCGATCCCGACTTCATCGAGCCGGTTGAAGCGGCCGGAGGCGCCGCCATGGCCGGCGCCCATATTGGTGCGCAACAATACCGGGCCGCCGCCGGTCATGGTGGCGCGCAGCCGCGCGATCCATTTCGCCGGCTCCCAATAGGTGACGCGTGGATCGGTCAACCCGCCCATCGCCAGGATCGCCGGATAGTCTCTCGCCGCGACATTGTCGTAGGGCGAATAGGACAGGATGGTCCTGAAATCCTCGGCGCTTTCGATCGGGTTGCCCCATTCCGGCCATTCCGGCGGTGTCAGCGGCAAGGTGTCGTCGAGCATGGTGTTGAGCACGTCGACGAACGGCACTTCGGCGACGATGCCGGCGAATAATTCACCGGCGCGATTGGCGACCGCGCCCATCAGCATGCCGCCGGCGCTGCCGCCATGGCCGACGATCCGCTTCGTCGCCGTGTATTTGGCCTCGATCAGCGCGCGGCCGCAGGCCGCGAAATCATCGAAACTGTTGGTCTTCTTCTTGCGCTTGCCGTCGAGATACCAGCCCCAGCCCTTGTCCGAGCCGCCGCGGATATGCGCGATGGCATAGACGAAACCACGGTCGACCAGCGACAGCCGGTTGGCGGAGAACGATGCCGGCATCGCCATGCCGTAGGAGCCATAGCCATACAGCAACAGCGGCGCGCTGCCGTCGCGCTTGAGATCGCGACGGTGCAGGATCGACACCGGCACCTCGGCACCGTCATGCGATTTCGCCATGATGCGGGTGGTGACGTAATCGGTCGGGTTGTGGCCGGAGGGAATCTCCTGGCGTTTGCGCAAGACGCGTGTCCGCTTCGCCATGTCGTAGTCGTAGACTTCCGACGGCGTCGTCATCGACGAATAGGAGAACCGCAGATTGGTGGTCTCGAACTCATAGCCGCCCATGGTGTCGAGCGAGTAAGCCGCCTCGTCGAAGGCGATGGCGTGTTCCTCGCCGCTCACGAGATCGCGGATGATGATGGCGGGCAGCGCATTGGCGCGCTCCAGCCGCACCATGTGGCCGGCATAGAGCTCGACATCGAGCACATAAATGCCCTCGCGATAGGGAATCAAATCGCGCCAGTTCGCCCGTTCGGGTGCGGTGAGTGGCGCGGTCATCACCTTGAAATCGATGGCGCCGTCGGCATTGGTCAGGATGAACAGCTCGTCGCCGCGGTCGTTGACCGAATATTGCACGCCTTCCTCGCGCGCTGCGATGAGGCGCGGCGGCGCATCGACACGCGCCAGATCGATCAGCCGCTGCTCGGACGTCTCGTGATCGCCGCCGGCGATCACGCAGAAGCGGCCGCTCGCGCTTTCATGCAGATGGGTGAACCAGCCGGAATCCTGCTCTTCATAGATCAAGATATCGTCCGCCTGCGCGGTTCCCAGACGGTGCTGCCACACCTGCATCGGGCGGTGGTTGTCGTCGAGCCTGACGTAGAAAAAATGCCTGCTGTCCGCGCTCCACACCACGCCGCCGTCGGTTTCCTCGACGAGGTCGTCAAGGTCTTGCCCAGTTGCCCAGTCGCGCACCCGGATCGAGAAATATTCCGAGCCCTTGATGTCAGCGCTCCAGGCCTCCAGCCGATGGTCGGGGGAATGCCGCGCGCCGCCGAACTTGAAATATTCCTGCTCGGCGGCCAACTCGTCGCCGTCGAGGATAATAGCGGTCTCGCCGCCGTCGCGTGGCATCCGGCTGAACAATTCATGCTGGCCGCCCTCGCGAAATTTCCGGAAATACGCGTAAGCGCCGTCCGGCGAGGGCACGCTGGAATCGTCTTCCTTGATCCGGCCGCGCATCTCCGCGATCAGGGTCTTTTGCAAGGCGGTGGTGTGACCCAGCAGGCTCTCGGTATAGGCGTTCTCGGCTTCGAGATAGTTGCGGATATCGCCATCCAGAATCGCCGGGTCGCGCAGCACGTCCTGCCAATTGTCATCCTTCAGCCACGCATAATCGTCTGCAACGGTGATGCCGTGGGTGGTGAATGAATGCGGCCGGCGCGGTGCGACCGGGGCCGATTGCGAAGGTTTCTTGCTCGGTGCCTGTGCCACTCAATCCTCGTTCGGTCTGCGGGATCATTTCCGCCGCCACCTTATATCGGTGCGAAGGCGCGGATTGCCAGAAGGCTGGCGAAATCGGCCGAAAACGCAGGGTTGTTGACGGCCATGTTGTATGGTTAGGCTTTTCGGCGCCGTTGAGAAAGGCCTTATGCTCTTCAATTCCTATCCGTTCATTTTCCTGTTCCTGCCGATCGTCTTGCTCGGCTATTTCGCATGTGGCCGGCTCGGCAATCTGGCGCCGGTGATATGGCTGGCCCTGGCGTCGCTGGTGTTTTATTCGTTCAGCAACTGGCAATTTGTGCCGTTGCTGCTGGCATCCATCGCGTTCAACTACGGCATCGGATATCTGCTGATCGCAAGGCAGCTATCATCAGCGGCGCGATTTACCGCGCTCACCGTCGGCGTCGCCGGCGATCTCATCGTGCTCGGCATCTTCAAATATGCTGGCTTCCTCGCGGCCAATCTCAATGCGCTGTTTTCGACAGGAATCACGATCCACATCCTGCTGCCGGTCGGCATTTCGTTCTACACCTTCACCCAGATTGCCTTTCTGGTCGATGCTTACCGCGGCAATGTCGCACGCTACGCCCTGCCGCATTACGCGCTGTTCGTGACTTATTTTCCGCATCTGATCGCCGGGCCGATCCTTCATCACAAGGATATGATCCCGCAATTCGAGCGGGCCGAGACCAAGCGGCCGCACGCGCATCTGATCCTGTGCGGCCTGATGATCTTCGCGTTCGGCCTGTTCAAGAAGACCGGCGTTGCCGATGGCATCCAGCCGCTGGTCGCTGTGGCCTTCGGGCCCGTTACCCCGTCGTTCGATCAGGCGTGGATCGGGGCGCTGGCCTACACGTTTCAGCTCTACTTCGATTTCTCCGGCTATTCCGACATGGCGATCGGAATCTCCCTGATGTTCGGCATCTTCCTGCCGCTCAACTTCAATTCGCCATACAAGGCGACTTCGATCGTCGACTTCTGGCGGCGCTGGCACATGACGCTGTCGCAATTCCTGCGCGACTATCTCTACATTCCATTGGGCGGCAACCGGCGCGGCCGGGTCCTGCGCTATGTTAATCTGATGATCACGATGCTGCTGGGTGGCCTGTGGCATGGTGCTGCCTGGACATTCGTGGCGTGGGGTGCCTTGCACGGCGCCTATCTCTGCATCAATCACGCCTGGAGCCATTACGGCCCCTCGGCCGCGCCGCGTTTCGCACCTTTTGCGAAATTCGCTGGTCTCGCCGTGACGTTCATCTCGGTTGTCGTCGCGTGGGTATTCTTCCGCGCCGACAGTATGGCACAGGCGCTGTTCATCCTGTCGAAGATGGCGAGCCCTGCGCATATCGCCTTCGGCCGCGGCGAAATCGCCGACCTCGCGTTCGTTGTGGTCTACGCAGGCATCGCATGGTTCGCGCCGAACACGCAGCAGATCATGGGATACGATCACGCCAACCGGCGTGTCGGCGAGGCGCTCGGGGCCTGGCGGATGCGTCCGTTGCTGATCTATGCGACCGCGGCGGTGCTGGCCTTCGGGATTCTCGGAATCTCGCAGCACAGCGAATTCATCTATTTCAGGTTCTAGGGCATGATCCGAAAAAGTGGCGACCGGCTTTTCCCGAGACAAACGCGAAGCGTTTGTTCCGAGATCATGCTTAAACAAAAAGCTGAGATCATGATCCGATTTAGGTCCACCGGGTCATGATCCTGTGAGCGCTTCATTCGGCAATCTGCTGCGGTTTCTGTGCGCTGCGGTCGCGGTCATGCTGATGGCAGCTGCGCTGAATTTCGTTGTCGATCCGCTACAGCTGTTGCGGCCGGCGCGCTTTTATCCGCCGATGTATTCGAACGACAGCCGCATGCAGGACGCCGGGCTGGTGCGCAGCCAGCAATTCGATACGGTGTTCATGGGGACGTCGCTCGCGATTCATTTCAGGCAAAGCGATATCGATCGCCTGCTTGGCGTCCGCTCCCTCAAGCTGTCGATGACCGGCTCGAATTCCCACGAGCAGAGCTTTGTGCTGGCCGCGGCGCTCGATCGCCGTCCCAGGCGCGTGATCTGGGAGATCGACGACTGGATTTTCCGCGATGCGCCCGACATCGATTCCGACATCTACCTTCCCGCCGATCTGTATCGGCGGAATGCCAGGGGTATCGCGGGCTATTTGTTTAGCGGAGCCATGGCGCGGGAATCGCTGTGGATGCTGGCACGGTCGATCAAGCCATTTCAGAAAACGGTCGCGCGGCTGACCAACGGCGTGCTGTTCAAATTTCCGATACCGGATGTCGACGACATCAACATATTGACGCCGAAATTCGATGTACCCGCATTCTATAATGCCGGACGCGCGATGGCGGAGTTTGTCGATATCACCAGTCCCGCGCGCCGTTCGTCGCTCGCCGAAAGCTACAATTATGACGCCATGGTCCGTAATTTCGAACGCGATGCGATCGGCCTGATCGAGAAGAACCCGGACGTCAGATTCGATATTTATTTTCCGCCTTATTCGATCCTGCAGTTCGTCGCGATGCGGGACGCGTCGCCCGCGACGCTGAAGATCGTCTACGATTTCACCGCCTATGTCAGCCGGCGCCTGGCGCAGTTTCCAAATGCCAGCCTGCACGACTTCCGGGAAATAAAGGACATCACCCACGACCTCGGAAATTACAGCGACGTCGTCCACCACTCGCCGGCGATCGACCTGAAAGTGCTGGCGATGCTGGCGAGCGGACAATATGTCGTCGACCGCGCCGCGCCGACCGCATCGCTGGAGCGGCTCAAGGCGCAGGTCGAGGCGTACAAGGTCGCGCGCTAACGTGCACGTGTGCTGTTGCCCGCGCCGAACATCGGGATCTGGTTGACGGCCAGCACCACCGCGAAGGTGATGATCAGCATCGAGATGCCCAAAACGGCGATCGCGGCGAGGTCGCCGCTTTCGTTGAGGTCGTAGATCAAGACCGAGATCACCTTGGTCTGCGAGGTGAACAGCACGATCGCCGCCGACAATTCACGCATCACGCCGATGAAGATAAAGCACCACGTCGCGATCACGCCGGTGCGCAGCAGGGGCGCTGTGATCTGGATCAGCGATTGCAGCCGGGTGGCGCCGAGAATGCGGCTGGCGTCCTCGAGCTCCGGATGGATGGTGGTGAAAGCCGCCTGCAATTGCTGATAGGCCGACGGCAAATTGATGGTCAGGAACGCGATCAAGAGGATCCAAAGCGTGCCGTAGAGCACGAAGGGCGGCCTTGTATAACTGAGGAACAACCCGACACCGAGCACGATGCCGGGAACCGCGACTGGCGCGGTGGCGAGGAAGCCGAGCACGCGCCAGCCCGCGATCACCTTGCGGGTCGTGACATAGGCAATCACCAGCGCCAGAATGGTGCCGATGGTCGCGGTCGCGGTACCCAGGATCACGGTGTTCTTGATCGCGAGCTGGGTCGACGACAGCTCGGTAAATACGAAGACGATGTTGTGCAGCGTGAAGGTCGACGGCGTCACCAGCGTCGTCGCATTGGGCGAGAACGCGGCGTTGAGCAGCGCCAGATAGGGCAGGAACACGGGACACAGCAGCACCAGCAGGCAAAACGTCAGCGCCGGCCAACGCCATTGCTGCATCTCGACCCGCCGCGGCGCGCCATATTTGCCGCCGACCACCGAATAGCCGCGCCTTCCTAAGATGAATTTCTGCGCCTGCAGCAACAGAATGGTCAGCAGCAGCAACGGGACGGCGGCGGCGGCAGCCAGTTCGAGCTTCGGCGGATACTGAAACAGGCTCCAGATTTTCGTGGTCATGGTGTGGAAGCCGGCCGGCAGCGCCAGGATCGCCGGCGAGCCGAACAGCGTCATCGCTTGCAGAAACGCGATCAGGGCGCCGGCAACGAGAGCCGGCAGCGCCAGCGGAATCGTGATGCGCCGCGCCGTGGTCCAGGCGTTGCCGCCGAGGATGGCGGAGGCGTCCTCGAGTTCGCCGGGCATGGTATCGAGCGCGTTGGCGACCAGCACGAACACGAAAGGAAACGTGTATAGAGAGATCACGAAGATGATGCCGGTCATCGAATAGATGTTGAACAGATGATCGTCGGCTTCAGCACCGGTGAGGGTGCGAAACAGCTGGTTGAGCAATCCGCTATTGGGCGCAGCCAGCAATTCCCAGGCCACCGCGCCGAGAAACGGCGGCGTCACGAATGATGCCGTGACCAACGCCCGGATGAACTGCCGCCCGGGCATATCGGTACGCGACACCAGCCATCCCATCGGGGCTGCGACGATGCAGCAGATCACAGCGGACGAGGTTGCGATGATGGCGGTGGTCAGCAGCGGGTCGAGGAAATCGGGGTCGGTGAACAGCGTGACGAAGTTCTGCAGCGTGAGGTGATTGGCCTTGTCGGTGACGGCGTAGACCGCCAGCCACGTCATCGGCAGCACGATCAGCGCCACCAGGAATGCCGCAAACAGCCACAGTACCGGCTTGGTCCAGTCGATCCCAGGCTTGGCGTGCTCGATGGGGGCGGTGATGGTCATGTGCTTTTCAATGTTGAAGGCTCTGCGCTTGCAGCGGATTCCCTCTCCCCGCGTGCGGGGCGAGGGTCGGGGTGAGGGGGCGCTTCAAGAAGCTCGAGCATGGAGACGCGTCCCTCGCCCGGCTTGCCCGGCGCAAAGAGAGCCGGAGTTGCCGACCTCTCCCCGCACGCGGGGAGAGGTGAAAAAAGCCGTGGTGCGTGATCTCGTGTCAAACCCGAAACAACTTCGCATAACGCGCCTTGATCTCTTCGGCCATGGCTTCGACGCCGATCGCGTCTTCCTTCATCAGCTTGAGGTCACCGATCTTGCGGCGTCCCGGCTTGGCCTGCACTTGCGTATGAACCGAATATTGTGCGGTGAAGTCGATGAAGAATTGCTGGGTCTCGCGGGTGTGCAGCCATGCTTGGAACAACCGCGCGGCATTGGGATGCGGCGCGGTCGTGAAAATCCCGGTTGGCCCGGAGATCGTTGGCGTGCCCTCGGTCGGATAGACCGGCTCGACCGGCTGGCCGGCTTCCTTCAACAGCACGATGCCGTACTCGTTGCCGTCCGCCATCACGGCGCGCTCGCCCAGCGAGAGCTTCTTCGGTGGGTCGGTCGAGGATTGCACCTGCATGACGCGCTGCTTCGACAGCTTCTCCAGATAGTCCCAGCCGAGATCGCGAACCTCCTGGAAGGTCGCGGTCATGATGGTGCCGCTGTAGGCCGGATGGCCCTTGACTATCTTGCCGGCCCATTTGGGGTCGAGCAGATCGGCAAAACTTTTCGGCGCGTCTTCCGGTTTGACGAGATTGGTGTTGTAGGCGATCGACGATAGCCAGATCCGTGTCGTCGCGAACATCCCGTCGGGGTCGCGGTAGGCGGGCAGGAAGTGCTGCGCGATGTCTTCGGTCACGAACGGCGACAGCCAGCCGTTCCGCTTCCAGGAGATGAAGTGCGAGGCGTCCGAGCTATTGACCACGTCGGCGGCGTGGATGTTGCTTGAAAATTCCTGATTGAGCCTTTGAAACAGCCGCTCGGAGCCCGAGCGCTCGATCTGCACCTCGATGCCCGGGTATTTCGCCTCGAACGCCTTGCCGAGCTTCTCGCCGACGGGAAGATCCATCGCCGAATACAGGATCACCTTGGCTTCCTTGCGCGCGGCCTCGATCAGTTCGGGCGTGATCGAAACCGGCTCCGGGCTCGCGGCTTTCACCGACGCCGCGAACGCGGTGACGCCAAGGGCGGCGGTGCCCTTGATCACATCGCGCCGGGTTATGGCTTTTCGCATCGCGCGGGTCTCCCTGACGTCAAACGTGGAAGATTTTCTGGTAGCGGGCCTTGATCGCTTCGCTTTGTTTCTCGGCGTTTTCGGCGTCTTCCTTCATCAGCTTGATGTCGGCGAGCGGCTTGCGGCCCGGCTTCTCCTTGACCTGCGCATGCAGCGAGCGCAGGCCGCCGACCTCGATGATGATCGCTTGCGCTTCCGGCGTGAAGCAATAATTCTGGAACAGTTTTGCCGCGTTGGGATTCGGCGCCGCCTTGAAGATGCCGTTGGGGCCGATGATGAACGGCGTGCCCTCGGTCGGATAGACCGCCTCGACCGGCTGGCCGGACTCTTTCAGCAGGAAGATGTTGTATTCGGTGCCGTCGGCCATCACCGCGCGCTCGCCGAGCGAGAGTTTCTTCGGCGGATCGGTCGCCGATTGCACCTGCATGACGTTCTGCTTCGCCAGGTTCTCGTAGAAATCCCAGCCGATGTCGCGCACCATCTCGAACGTCGCGGTCAGGATGGTGCCGCTATAGCCGGGATGCGCCTTGACGATCTTGCCCTTCCATTTCGGATCGAGCAGATCCTTGAAGCTGGTGGGCGCCTCTTCGGCCTTGACCTGCTGGGTGTTGTAGGCGACCGGGCTCAAGGTGGCGCGGAAGCCGGCATAGGTGCCGTCGGCATCGCGATGCTCGGGCCTGTAATATTTGGCGACATCCTCGGGCACATAGGGCAGCAGCAGGCCCTGGCGCTTCCAGGTCAAAAGATGCGACGCGTCGGACGAATTCACCACATCGACGGCGTGGACGTTGCTGGCATATTCCTGCCCGATGCGCTGAAACACCCGCTCGGCGCCGGTGCGCTCGACCCGCACCTCGATGCCGCCGAATTTCTCCTTGAACGCACCGGCGATCTTTTCGGCGACCGACAGATCGATCGCCGTGTACCAGACCACCTTGCCTTCTTTTTTCGCCGCCTCGATCAATTGCGGCGTGATCGCCTCGGCCGGCGGCGCTTCGGCGCGCGCCGGTGCTGCGAATGCCGCGCCCAGCGCCAGCGCGGTCGAACCCTTCAGGATGTCGCGGCGCGAAGGCTTTCGGTTTCTCATCGCATCCTCCCGTCTGTTTTTGATCGGCCGGTCTGTTGCTATCGGTCCAGTGCGCGGCACCGCTTGGGCGGCAGCGTCAGCCAGACCTCGGTCCCCTTCGGAACCGGAGTCTCGGTCGCCGTGACAATGCGCAACACCGTGCCGTCAGGAGTTTCGACCATGTAGTCGCGGCTCGCGCCGAGAAAGACCTGCCGGGTGACGGTGGCCTTCACCACGTTTGGCGTGGCCAGCGGCGCCTGCGTCGACAACGCGATGTCATGCTGGCGGATCGCCACCGCGGCACTTTGCCCGGCGGTCAGTCTGGCGCCGACCACGCGCAGCGTCGCGCCGGCGAACGACACATGCGTATCGTCGAGCGCGGTGCCCTTGATGACGTTGCTGGCGCCGATAAAGCGCGCGACGAATTCCGATTGCGGCCGATCGTAGATGTCCTCGGGCGTGCCGAGCTGATCGATCTTGCCGCCATTCATCACCGCGATCAGATCGGCCGTGGTCATCGCCTCGGACTGGTCGTGCGTAACGTACACCGTGGTGTAGCGATATTGATCGTGCAGCCGGCGAATCTCGAAGCGCATCTCTTCGCGCAAGTTCGCGTCGAGATTGGACAAGGGTTCGTCGAGCAACAGCGTTTCCGGCTCGACCACCAGCGCGCGCGCCAGCGCAACACGTTGTTGTTGGCCGCCGGACAATTCGCCGGGATAACGCTGCGCCAGAATTTCGAGCTTGGTGGTCTCCAGGATCGCCTTGAGTTTCCTGGCGATGGTGTCGCGATCCATCTTCCGCAGGCGCAACCCGTAGACGATGTTCTCGGCGACCGTCATATGCGGCCACAGCGCGTAGCTCTGGAAGATCATCGACATCTTGCGCTGTTCGGGCGGCAAGGTCCGCGCGCTCGAGGACACCAGCCGGTCGCCGACATGGATTTCGCCGTCGGAGGGTTCCAGGAAGCCGGCGATCAGCCGCAGCGTCGTGGTCTTGCCGCAGCCCGAGGGGCCCAGCAGGCAGACGAGCTGTCCATGATCGATTTTCAACGAGACGTCATCGACCACCGCAAGCGATCCAAATCGCTTGGTCAGGCCGCGCAATTCAACGGACGCCAATCAGATCACTCCCTAAAATCTTCTTGCGCGTATTCTGGTCGCAAAACCGGTGCTCACCCCGGATCGGCGTCCGGGGCAAGCTTTTGCGGAATACGCGCGCGCCGTTGGCGGCCTCTTATTTATCGTCAGATCAATATAAGCACGGATGAAGGGGGACCGGAAAGGCTGGTGTCGCCGTCAGGGACTTACACTTTCGGCGAGCCATTCGATCGCAGCCTCAGTGCCGCCCTTGCCGTGCGGGATATCGAGCGCGTT
>Ga0302314_10010795_pt1 | contig 15949 bp, 10 predicted proteins | sample III_Palsa_N2_3_FD_200533 | JGI IMG/M metagenome (GOLD analysis project Ga0302314, IMG submission 200533) | Peat permafrost microbial communities from Stordalen Mire near Abisko, Sweden - III_Palsa_N2_3 | ecosystem: Environmental > Terrestrial > Soil > Palsa > Peat permafrost | place: Sweden... | reverse complement strand
CGAGCGACGCGGTCCGCGACCCGCGCGGCTTCGCGCTGAAGTTCTACACCGAGGAGGGCAACTACGACCTGGTCGGCAACAACACCCCGGTCTTCTTCCTCAAGGACCCGATCAAGTTCCCGGACTTCATCCACTCGCAGAAGCGCGACCCGTTCACCGGCGTCCAGGAGGCGGACAACGTCTGGGACTACTGGTCCTACTCGCCGGAGTCGCTGCACCAGGTCACCTGGCTGTTCGGCGACCGGGGGATCCCGGCCAGCTACCGCCACATGAACGGCTACGGCTCGCACACCTACCAGTGGACCGCCGCCGACGGCGCGGCCTACTGGGTGAAGTACCACTTCAAGACCAACCAGGGCATCCGCTGCCTGGACGGGTCCCAGGCCGCCGACCTGGCCGGCTCGGACGCCGACAGCCACCAGCGCGACCTGCACCGCTCGATCGAGCGCGGCGCCCACCCCTCCTGGACCGTGCACGTCCAGCTGATGCCGGTGGCCGACGCCGCCGACTACCGGTTCAACCCCTTCGACCTGACCAAGGTCTGGCCGCACCGCGACTACCCGCTGCACAAGGTCGGCCGGCTGGTGCTGAACCGCAACCCCGACAACGTCTTCGCCGAGGTCGAGCAGGCCGCGTTCTCGCCGAACAACTTCGTCCCCGGCATCGGCCCCTCGCCCGACAAGATGCTCCAGGGCCGGCTCTTCGCCTACGCCGACGCCCAGCGCTACCGCCTCGGCGTCAACCACACCCAGCTCGCGGTCAACGCGCCGCGGGCGACCGCCGCGGCCAACTACGGCCGGGACGGACTCGGCGCGGTCAACCCGGCCGGCCGGGCCAAGAACTACGAGCCCAACTCCTACGACGGCCCCCGGCAGACCGACAGCCCGCTGGCCGCGCCGACCGAGGTGCACGGCTGGACCGGCGCCCACACCGCGCCCGAGCACGCCAAGGACGACGACTTCTTCCAGGCCGGCGAGCTGTACCGGCTGATGTCGGCCGACGAGCAGAGCCGCCTGATCGCCAACCTGGCCGGCTCGCTCGGCACGGTCGGCCGGGACGACGTCGTCGAGCGGGTGCTGCCCTTCTTCGAGCGGGCGGACGCCGACTACGGCCGCCGGCTGCGCGCGGCAGTCGAGGCCACCCGCGCGGACGCCGAGGCGTAGCCGGGCGCTCCGGTAGCGGGGCGACCGCGAGCGGTGAAGAGTGGGGGCAGGCCGGTCCGCAGTGGCCTGCCCCCGCCCATCCGTCCACTCGCCCTCGGAGGCCACGATGCCCAAGGTCACCGCACCCTATGCGCCCGGCACCCCCTGCTGGGTCGACCTGATGGTCCCCGACCAGCAGGCCGCGCTCGACTTCTACCGGGACCTGTTCGGCTGGGAGGGCGAGGTCGGCTCGGACGAGACCGGCGGCTACGCCGTCTGCACCAAGCTCGGCCTGCCGGTGGCCGGGATCGGCCCGGTCATGGCCGAGGGCGCCCCGACCGTCTGGACCACCTACCTGGCCAGCGCCGACGCCAGGGCCACGCTCGCGGCGGTGAAGGAGGCCGGCGGCACGCCGATGACGCCGGTCATGGACGTGCTGACGCTCGGCAGCATGTTCGTCGCAGCGGACCCCTCCGGCGCGGTGTTCGGCGTCTGGGGGCACCGGGACTTCATCGGCGCCCAACTGGTCAACGAGCCGGGCGCGCTGGTCTGGAACGAGTGCAACACCCGGGACGTGAACTCGGCCATGGCCTTCTACCACTCGGTCTTCGGCGCCGGCTACGGCGAGGCGATGCCGGGCTACGAGGAGTTCCGGATCGACGGTCGGCCGGTGGGCGGCATGCAGCAGATGACGGACCCGCCGTTCCTCCCGGACGTCCCCTCGCACTGGCTGACCTACTTCTCCGTGGACGACGTGGACAGCACCGTCGACGCCGCGGTCAAGCGCGGCGCGGATGTGCTGATGCCGGCGAAGGACACCCCGGTCGGCCGGATGGCCACGGTCAGCGACCCGTGGGGCGCGGTCTTCGCGGTGATCGCCGTCAGCACCCCGGGCTGACGGCCCCGGGTCGGCGGCCCCGGGTCGGCGGCCCGGCTGTCGGAGGGGTACGCACCGGCCGAGCGCTCGGCCGGTGCGTCGTGACGCCCTCGCCCGGGCGGACGAGGGCTCCAGAATCATGCCCATCAGCCCAATGAGCCCAGGGGGCCTGCTGACCCACAGGTGAACGGCCGGTCGGGGTTCAGACCAGCGACAGCACGTCATCGAGCGAGCCGAGTTCGGGGCCGGCCCAGTCGTCCTCGCGGGCGTGGGCGTGGTGCTCCGCCCAGTCGGCGGCCCTGAGCAGGTAGGCGCGCATCCCGGCGCCGCCGGCGCCGGTCAGTTCCTGCCCGCCGCCGTCCCCGACATAGAGGCAGTCCTCGGGCTTCACCCCCAGCCGCTCGGCGATCAGCCGGAAGAGCTCGGGGTCGGGCTTGCGCCGGCCCTCCTCGCAGGACAGCACCCGGGCGTCCACCATCCCGGCCAGCGGCAACTCCGCCCAGCTCTCCGCGAGTTCCACCGTGCAGTCGCTCAGCACGCCGATCCGGAGGCCGCGTCGGCGCAGCTCGGCCAGGACGGCCCCGGCCTCCGGGCGCAGCACGAACAGCTCCCGCTGGGCCGCCAGCCGGGCGGCGCAGGCCGCCAGCAGGTCCTCCTCCGGCGGGACGACGCCCAGGCGCAGCGCCAGGATCCGGAAGGTGGCCGGCAGGTCGCCCAGCCGTCCGGCCGCCCGGTCGGGGAAGGAGCGGTCCAGCGCGGCGCGCCACGCGTCCGGGTCGATCCCGATCGCATCGGCGCTCCGGGCCGCGTGCTCCTCCCACACCTCGTCGGGCGTGCTCGGCGTGAGTGTGCCGTAGAAGTCGAACACGACGGCGGAAGGAGTCCCCTGTGGCGCAAGCATGCATTCGACCTTACTCGCTGGTTTCCCCGGGCCTCAGGAGATTCCGTCGTCTCCGATCCATTTTCTGTCAACTCTTGCACCACACACACCTCCTGTTGGTTGACTCGGCGCAGGAGGCGCCACTCTCCGGTCAATGGCGAATACTTCCCCCAGGGGCCCCAACCGTGGGGACGGACGGGGGAGTCATGAGCAGCACCGGTTGGCGGCTGGTCGCGGCGGGGCTGGAGCGGCGCCGCCGCCGCTGGACCAGGGTCTCCTGAGCGGCTCGGCCGACCGGCGCTCCTGAGCGGCCTAACGGAACGGGCCCGCCGGAGACGGCGGGCCCGTTGCCGTGCGCGGCGGCGTCAGCCGGTGATGCTGCTGCTGCCGGTCTCCAGGTGGCCGGTGAAGCGGCGGGACCAGGAGGAGTCGAGACTGTTGGTGACGGTGAAGTCGTACCAGCCGTTGCAGTAGGCCACGGCGTTGAAGTAGTCGGAGGCGCTGCCGCCGGCCGGGACGGTGTAGGTCCAGGGGCCGTCGCTGCGGTAGTTGTTGGAGGTGATGGTGAAGACGGCGCTCTTGCCGGAGGCGGCGGCGTTGGTCATGGTGAACCAGACCGCCAGGTCGCCGGTGCTGCTGGTGACCGCGTAGGAGCTGGTGGTCTCCAGGTTCTTGCCGATGGTGGTGGCGTTGCCGGCGAAGTGCCGCAGGAAGCGGTTGGGGCCGATCATGGTGAAGTCGTAGGCGCCGTTGCCGTAGCCGGAGCCGATGTTGTAGTAGTCGCCGGCCGTGCCGTTGGTCTGGGTGGAGGCGTTGTAGGCGGGGACGGTGTACTGCCACGGCCCGCCGCTGCGGTTGGCGTTGGCGTAGACGGCGAAGTGCGCTGCGCTGGTGGCGACCGCGCCCTCGTTGGACATCTTCAGCCAGAGCAGGATCTTGTTGCTGGCGTCGAACTCGAAGTGGTCCACCGAGCCGTTGGGCTGGTACGGCAGCGCGCGGGCCGGGCGGGTGCCGGACTCCTGCGTCGGCAGGGCGTTGGTCTCCGGACCGGGGTCGGGCAGCGGGTCGCAGTCCGGCTGGGACATGACGATGGCGGTGCTCGGCAGCGTCGTCGGCAGGCCGTAGACCGGGCTCGCGAAGTTGAAGGCGCCGGTCAGGTCGCCGCAGACCTCGCGGCGCCAGGCGCTGATGTTGGGGCAGAGGGCGGGGGTGCCCAGCGCGGTGGTCCAGCTCTCCATGAACCGGATGACCGAGGTGTGGTCGTACACCTGGGAGTCGACCCAGCCGCCGCGCGACCAGGGCGAGACGACCACCATCGGGACGCGGAAGCCGAGCCCGACATTGACGCCGTCGTAGAACTCCCCGGTCGTCCCGGAGGGCGCGGCCGGCGGCGGGACGTGGTCGAAGAAGCCGTCGTTCTCGTCGTAGTTGAGGAACAGCACGGTGGAGTCGAGCACGGCGCTGTTGCTCGCCAGGGCCTGCAGCACCAGGTCGATGAAGTAGGCGCCATTGCCGGGAGGGGCGTCGGGGTGCTCGCTGGTGTTCTGGTTGGCCACCACCCAGGAGACCTGGGGCAGGGTGCCCGCCTTGGCGTCGGCCGCGATGGCGTTGGCGATGTCCACCGGGGTGTTGCCGGTGGACGGGACCGAGGCCATGCCCCGCTCGTACAGCGTGCTACCGGTGGCGGCGTCGGCGAACTGGCTGAAGAACGCCAGGCCGTTGTCGCTGAAGTTGTCGCTCGCGTTCTGGTAGACCTTCCAGCTGACCCCGGCGTTCTGCAGGGTCTCGGCGTAGGTCTGCCACTTCAGGCCGCTCTCCGAGCCGCCGTCGTAGGCGGGGCCGCCGGCGGTGCCGGTCGGGTCGATCATCCCGCTCCACAGGTACGTCCGGTTGGGGCCGGTCGCGCTGAGGATCGAGCAGTGGTAGGCGTCGCAGACGGTGTAGGCGTCGGCCAGGGCGTAGTGGAACGGGATGTCGGAGCGGTCCAGGTAGCCCATGGTCCGCACCGAGCCCTTGGCCGAGACCCAGTCGTCCATCTTGCCGCTGTCCCACGCCTCGTGCTGGGTGGACCAGCCGTGGTCCAGCGAGCCGTCGCACTGCGCCAGGATCTCCGGGGTCTGGCTGTCGGCGGCGGCGGTGTCGCTCAACTGCCAGGGGTACTGCCGGGCGGATCCGTTGGGCTGGTCGAAGACCGAGTAGCCGCCCGCGACGGCGATGGCGGAGCGGTCGGCGAAGCCGCGCACGCCCTGGAGGCTGCCGAAGTAGTGGTCGAAGCTGCGGTTCTCCTGCATCAGCACCACGACGTGCTGGACGTCGGTGATGGTGCCGGTGGTGGCGGCTTCGGCGCGGGGGGAGAGGCCGGAGACGCTCTCCAGGCCCAGTGCGGCCCCGAGGGCCGCGGCCGAGCCGAGGAAGGTACGACGAGTGAGGGGGGACACGAGTTCTCCAGTGCGATGCGGGGGAGGCATGCCGGGGCAGCGGCGCCCGCCGACCGGCGCGCGGGGGCGGCCGGTGCGGCGCCGGGGCCGTCGGTGGGGGCTGGAACCAGGAGGGGACGGCCGGGGCGGCAGGGGGCGTTGCGGCCGGTCCGTCAGATCGCGGGAACACCGTGCGGTAACGGTGGGGACGGCAGGGGTGCGCAGCGACCGCGTTCCGTGGGTACCACAATCACCTCAGGTGCGGGGGCGGCCGTGCAGCGGCATGGGCGCGCTGTCGGGGCATTTTCTACAGCGCCCCCGACACCGGCGTCAACGGCTCCGGGAGGGTCAACTCCGGACCTCCACAACCATTTACCTCCCGGCGGTCCGCCCGCCATCCACCGGTCCCGCGGTCGACGCTTCCGCGCACTGGCTACCATCGCCGGATGGCAGAGATCCGAATCCGTGAGCGGCAGCCGTCCGACCTGGACGGTTGTGTCGAGGCACTGCGTGCGGTGCAGCAGGCCGACGGGTACCCCGTGGCATGGCCCGCGGATCCGGCCCGCTGGCTCAGCCCGGCGGGCAGCCCGGGCGCCTGGGTCGCGCTGGCCGAGGCGGACGTCGTGGTGGGCCATGTGCTGGTGCAGTCCGTCGACGGGGAGGCCGCGGTCGTCGAGGTCGGCCGGCTGTTCGTCGCGCCCGGGGCGCGCGGCAACTCCCTCGGGGCCCGGCTGCTCGACCGGGTGCGGACGTGGGCGGCCGAGCGGGGCGTCGGACTGGTCCTGGAAGTCACCGCCGACCAGCGGTCCGGCGCGATCGCGCTCTACGAGCGCACCGGTTGGCGACGGGTCGACACCTACCGGGCGGACTGGACCGCCCCGGACGGTGCTCCGGTCACCCTGCACCGCTACGTCCTGCAGCCGGAGACCCCGGTGGGGCAGGTCCCGGCCCGCCGAACCTGTCCGGATTCCCGGGACACCGGGGGCCATTCCCGCCGGATGTCGTTCGACGCCGCCGCCAGCACCTACCGGCGCGGTCGGCCCCCTTACCCGGAAGCGGTGTTCGACCTGCTCGCCGACCGCTGCGGGCTGCGGCCCGGCACCCGGGTGCTGGAGGTCGGCGCCGGTACCGGGCTGGCGACCGGGCCGCTGCTGGCGGCCGGCGCGGACGTGGTCGCGGTCGAGCCGGGCCGGCACCTCGCCGCCGTCCTCGCCGCCACCCACGGGTGCGACCGGCTGGAGATCGAGGTCGCCGACTTCGAGACCGCCGAGCTCACCGGCGGATTCGACCTGGCGGTGGCGGCGACGGCGCTGCACTGGCTCGACCCGGTCGAGTCGACCAGGAGGCTCGGCGAGCTGGTCCGGCCGGGCGGATGGCTGGCCGCGTGGTGGAACGAGTTCGGCGACACCAACCGGCCGACGACGTTCCGCGACCGGCTCGACGCCGTCTACCACGACCTGCTGCCGGCCGAACCCGGCTACCGGGACAGTCGCTCGCACGTGCTCGACACCGACCGGTGGCGGCGGCAGTTGACCGCCGGCGGGCTGTTCGACGGCGTCGCCGTCGAGATCGTCGAATGGCAGCAGATCCTCACCCCGCAGAGCGCACGGGACCTGTGGTCGACCTTCCCCAACATCGCCGAGCTGGCCCCGTCCGACCGCGAGCAGTTCCTGACCCGGCTCGCGTCGCTGGTCGAGGACGAGGGCGGGCAGGTCGCCGACCCCCGGCTGACCGTCGTCTACACCGCGGTCCGCACCGGCGGGTGAGCGGAGCGGGCCGGTGCGGGGCGGGCCGGTGGTGCGGGCCGGTGGCGGGGCGGGCGGCTCAGGCTATCCGGCGGGGCCGGGCCTCGTGGTCGTGGTGGATCGGGCCGCCGTGGGAGCTCAGCGGGAGGCAGGTGCCGCCCCGGCGGTGGGCGACGATCTCGGCGGCGACCGCGACCGCGGTCTCCTCGGGGGTGCGCGCGCCCAGGTCGAGGCCGATGGGGGAGCGCAGCCGGGAGAGCTCCAGCTCGCTGAGGCCGACCTCGCGGAGCCGGTCCAGCCGCTCGTGGTGGGTGCGCCGGGAGCCCATCGCGCCGACGAAGCCGAGCGGCATCCGCAGCGCGCGCTCCAGCAGCGGGATGTCGAACTTGGCGTCGTGGGTGAGCACGCAGAGCGCGGTGCGGCCGTCCAGCCGGCCGGCTTCGGCCTCGGCCTCCAGGTAGCGGTGCGGCCAGTCGACCACGACCTCCTCGGCGGTGGGGAAGCGGCGCCGGGTGGCGAAGACCGGGCGGGCGTCGCAGACGGTGACGTGGTAGCCGAGGAAGCCGCCCGCACGGGCCACCGCGGCGGCGAAGTCGATGGCGCCGAAGACGATCATGCGCGGGGCGGGGACGTGGGACTCGGCGAAGAAGGTGGCGGTGACGGTGGCGTCGCCGTCGGGGGCGCAGGGACGGCCGTCCGACGCGAGGGTGAACAGGCCGCTGCGGCCGGCGTCGAGCATGGCGCGGGCGTGCAGGACGGCGGCGCGCTCCAGCGCTGCGGCGGCCGGGCCGAGGCTGCCGTGGTGGGCGTCCGCGGTGACCGCGAGGGTGGCGCCGAGCCGGACCGCGGTGCCGTCGACGGCTCGGACCAGGGCGACCGGGGTGCCGGAACGGACGTAGGCGAGGCCGGTGTCCAGACCGGGCTCGGCGCCGGGGACGACCGGCTGGACGAAGATGTCGATGATGCCGCCGCAGGTCAGCCCGACGGCGAAGGCGTCCTCGTCGCTGAAGCCGAAGCGGTGCAGCGAGGCGGCGCTGGTGGACAGCGCCTCCTGGCAGAGCTCGTAGACCGCCCCCTCCACACATCCGCCGGAGACGCTGCCGACGGCCTCGCCCCCGCCGTCGACGGCCAGGGCCGCTCCGGGATCGCGTGGGGCGCTCCCGGAGACGGACACCACGGTGGCCACCGCGAAGGCGCGGCCGGCCCGGTGCCAGACGTTGAGTTGATCGGCGATGTCCTGCACGGCGCGCTCCTTCGCTGGGAGGTGGAGGAAGAGGAGGGGACGGCCCTACGTGCGGGGCCCGGTCGGACGGGGCGTCAGTGGACGCCGAGGATGCGCTGGATCGGGCCGATGAAGAAGTAGATCAAGAAGACCACGGTCAGCCCCCAGAGCAGCCCGCCCGGCGCGCGCCACTTCCCGGTGCCGGCCTTGATGGCCACGTAGGAGACGACGCCCGCACCGACACCGGCGGTGATGGAGTAGGTCATCGGCATCACGGCGCACATCAGGAAGGCCGGGATGGCGATCTCGCGGTCCGCCCAGGGGATGTGCCGGGCCTGGGCCATCATCATCGAGCCGACCACGACCAGCGCGGCGGCGGCCACCTGGCCGGGGACGACCTGGGCCAGCGGGGAGAAGAAGAGCATCAGCGCGAACACGCCGCCGGTGACCACGCTGGCGAGTCCGGTGCGGGCGCCCTCGCCGACGCCGGTGGCGGACTCGACGAAGACCGTGTTGCCGGAGGCGCCGGCCAGGCCGCCCATCATCCCGCCGGCGCCGTCGACCAGGAGGGCCTTGGTCAGGCCCGGCATCCGGCCCTGCTCGTCGGCCAGCCCGGCCTCGGTGCCGACGCCGATGATGGTGGCCATCGCGTCGAAGAAGCCGGCCAGGACCAGGGTGAAGACCGCGACCGAGGCGCTGATGAAGCCCATTCCGGCCTTGCCGCTGCTGAACGCCCCGAAGACGCTGATATGGCCGAAGAGGCCGAAGTTCGGCGCGGAGAAGGGGCTGCCGTGCAGGGTCGGGACGGAGGTGGGGCCGCCCCAGGCGTCGGCCGAGACCCAGCCGAGGGCGTTGACCACGACGGCGATGACCGTGCCGGAGACGATGCCGATCAGGATCGCGCCCGGGGTCTTCCGGGCCTGGAGGACGAAGATCAGCAGCAGGGTGAAGGCGAACAGCGCGACCGGCCAGCCTTCGAGGTGCCCCTGGGCGTTGGTGCCCAGCTGGACCGGGTTGGCCGGGTTGCGGCCGACGAAGCCGGCGTTGACCAGACCGATGAAGGCGATGAACAGGCCGATGCCCATGGTGATGGCGTGCTTGAGCGGCAGCGGTATGCCGTTCATGACCTTCTCGCGGAGGCCGGACACGACCATCAGCACGATCAGCGCGCCGTAGATCACGCAGAAGCCGAACGCCTCGGACCAGGAGCAGTGCGGGACGATGATGGTCGAGAGCGCGGCCGAGACGCCCAGGCCGGCGGCTGCGGCCAGCGGGACGTTGCCGATCAGGCCCATCGCGATGGTGGTGACCGCGGCGGCCAGGGCGGTGGCGGTGGTGACCTGGCTCGCGGACAGGTGGTGGCCGTTGATGTCCGCGCCGGACAGCAGGATCGGGTTCAGCACGATGATGTAGGCCATCGCCATGAACGTGGTCAGGCCGCCGCGGACCTCGGTGGCGAGGGTCGACCCGCGTGCACTGATCTTGAAATAGGCGTCGAGCAGGCCTTTCGGCGCCGGCGGTACCGGGACCTCGGTGCCGGTGCCGGTGGTAACTCTGGATTCCGTGGGGATCTGGGTCACGGGTTCCACTCCCAAGGTTCATAGGGGGTTGGGGTGGGGCTCGCGGCCGTCCTGGGGACCCGTCAGGTAGGGGTGGCAGGGGACGGTTCGGCTCGCTGGGTGGTGCTGCCTGGTGCGTGCGGCCCCGGCGAGGGCCGTACACGGCGGTGGATCCGGTGGTGCGGTCCCCCGGGCGGCGGGGAAGAACTGGACACCGCCCGGGGGAGGTCTGTGGGGGCGACCGAGGGGGTCAGCCGCCGGTGCCGGTCAGGTGCTCCGGGCGGACCGGGACGCGGTTCAGGGCCAGGCCGGTCGCCGCGCGGATCGCGGAGACGATGGCCGGGGTCGAGGAGAGGGTCGGGGCTTCGCCGACGCCGCGCAGCCCGTAGGGGGCGTTGGGGTCGGCCAGCTCCATGATCTCCACCGGCTGCGGCGGGGTGTCCAGGATGGTGGGGATCAGGTAGTCGGTGAAGGAGGGGTTCCGGACCTTGCCGTCCCGGGTGATGATCTCCTCCATCACCGCCAGGCCGAGGCCCTGGGTGGAGCCGCCCTGGATCTGGCCGACCACCGACAGCGGGTTGAGCGCCTTGCCGACGTCCTGGGCGGCGGCCAGCTCGACCACCTTGACCAGGCCGAGCTCCACATCGACGTCGACCACCGCGCGGTGCGCGCAGAAGGTGTACTGGACGTGGCCGAAGCCCTGCCCGGTCTCCTTGTCGAAGGCGACGGTCGGGCGGTGGTGGTGCTCCCGGGTCAGGTCGATGGCCTGGTCGCCGAGCAGGTCGGCGATGGAGACCAGCACGCCGTTGGTGGCGGAGACGACCTTGCCGCCGGTCAGCGAGAGGTCGTTGCCGGTCCAGCCGTAGCGCTCGCGGCCGAGCGCGAAGAGCGCGTTGCGCACCGCCTCGGCGGCGAGCTTCACCGCACCGCCGGTCATGTAGGTCTGCCGCGAGGCGGAGGTGGAGCCGGCCGAGCCGACCTCGGTGTTGGCGGGCTGGATGGTCACCCGCTCGACGCCCAGCTCGGTCCGGGCGATCTGCCCGTGGACGGTGACGCCGCCCTGGCCGACCTCGGCCATCGCGGTGTGCACCATCGCCACCGGCTCGCCGCCGATGACCTCCAGCCGGACCCGGGCGGTCGAGTAGTCGTCGAAGCCCTCGGAGAAGCCGACGTTCTTGATGCCGACGGCGTAGCCGACGCCGCGCACGATGCCCTCGCCGTGCGAGGTGTTGGAGAGGGCGCCGGGCAGGCCCCGGACGTCCTGGAAGTCGTTGGGGTGCGGCAGCGGCAGGTCCTTGACCTTCTGCAGCAGCTCCGCCACCGGCGCCGGGGCGTCGATCTCCTGGCCGGTCGGCATGATCGAGCCCTGGGAGACGGCGTTGAGCTGGCGCAGCTCCACCGGGTCCATGCCGAGCTCGACGGCCAGCTTGTCCAGCTGCGACTCGTAGGCGAAGCAGGCCTGGACCGCCCCGAAGCCGCGCATCGCGCCGCAGGAGGGGTTGTTGCTGTAGAGCGCGATGGCCAGGACGTTGACGTTGGGGATCTCGTACGGGCCGACCGAGAGCGAGGAGGCGTTGCCGACCACGGCCGGGGAGGCCGAGGCGTAGGCGCCGCCGTCCAGGACGATCCGGGCGTCCATGTAGACCAGCTTGCCGTCGCGGGTCGCGCCGTGCTCGTAGCGCATCTTCGCCGGGTGGCGGTGGACGTGCCCGAAGAAGGACTCCTCGCGGGAGTACACGATCTTGACGGGCTTTCCGGTGCGCTGGGCCAGCAGGCAGGCGTGGATCTGCATGGACAGGTCCTCGCGTCCGCCGAAGGCGCCGCCGACGCCGGCCAGGGTCAGCCGCACCTTGTTCTCCGGCAGGCCGAGCACCGGGGCGATCTGCTGCCGGTCGACGTGCAGCCACTGGGTGGCGATGTAGAGGTCGATGCCGCCGTCCTCGGCCGGCACCGCGAGGCCGGACTCCGGGCCGAGGAAGGCCTGGTCCTGCATCCCGACCTCGTACTCGCCGACCACCACCACGTCCGCCAGGGCGCGGACCTCGTCGTTGACCCCGAGGCCGGAGACCACCTTCTGCGAGTGGACCACGTTGCCGGAGGCGTGCGCCCCGTTTGTGTATTTCGCAGCCTCGTGCGGCTCGTGGACGTAGCCGTGGGTCTCCGGGTCCAGGCACTGCTCCTCGGTGACGATCGGGGGCAGTACCTCGTACTCGACCTTGATCTTGGCCAGGGCGCGCCGCGCGGTCTCCGGGTGGTCGGCCGCGACGATGGCCACCGCCTCGCCGTGGTAGCGGATCTGATCGATCGCCAGGGCGGGCTGGTCCACCACCTCCAGGCCGTAGAGCTTGCTGCCGGGGATGTCCTCGTGGGTGAGCACGGCGTAGACGCCGGGCTGGGCGACCGCCTCGGAGATGTCCACCGAGAGGATCCGGGCCCGGGCGTGCGGGGCGCGCAGCGCCATGCCCCAGAGCATGTCCTCGTGCCACAGGTCGGAGGAGTAGGCGAACTCGCCCTTGACCTTGAGGGTGCCGTCCGGGCGCAGCGGCGAGCCGCCGATGCCGTCCGGGTGGGCGGTGGTGATGGACTGGAGGTTCTTCTCACCGCGGATGGTGTGGGTGGTCACGGGGTGGCCTCCGAGGGGGTGGCGCAGCGGCGGGCGGAAGCGAGGCGGACCGCGTCCATGATCTTCTCGTAGCCGGTGCAGCGGCAGAGGTTGCCGGACAGGGCCTCGCGGATGTCGTTGTCGCCGGGCTGCGGGTCGCGGTCCAGCAGGGCGTGGGTCTGGATCAGCAGCCCGGGGGTGCAGAAGCCGCACTGGACGGCCCCGGCGTCGACGAAGGCCTGCTGCACCGGGTCGAGCCCGGTGTCGGGGTCGGCCATGCCCTCGACGGTGCGGACCTCGCGGCCCTGCACCTGGCCGGCTGCGACCAGACAGGAGCAGACCGTCGCCCCGTCCAGGTAGACCGTGCAGGAGCCGCACTCGCCCTGCTCGCAGGCGTTCTTGGAGCCGGGCAGTCCGAGCCGCTCGCGCAGCATGAACAGCAGGCTCTCGCCCTCCCACACGTCGTCGGCCTCGACCTGTCGGCCGTTGGCTCGGAAGGTCACCCTCATGCTGCGCTCCTCAGGGACTGCGTGTAATCGTTCCAGCTCCAGGTCAGGGTGCGGCGGGCCATCACCGCGAGCGCGTGCCGGCGGTAGGCGGCGCTGCCGCGGACGTCGTCGATGGGCGACGCGGCGGCGGCGGCCAGTTCGCCGAAGCGCTGGATCACGGCCGGCCCGAGCAGCCCGCCGCGGTGCCACAGGCCGCGCTCGGCCAGCTCCTCGGTGAGGAAGAGCTCGGCCTCGGGGGCGCGGCGCGGCGTCGGCGCGGCGGAGCCGATCCCGGTCCCGACCGTCCCGAGCGCGCGGTGCTCCGTCGGCGGGTGCAGCGCGAAGCCGAACGCGCAGACCGCGATCACCATGGCGTTCCGGGTGCCGATCTTGGAGAAGGTCTGCGGTCCGTCGGCGACCGGGATCCGGACGGCGCGGATCAGCTCGTCGGCGGCGAGCGAGTTGCGCTTCACCCCGACGTAGAACTCGTCGATCGGGATCAGCCGGGTGCCGCGCACGGACTCGGCCTCGACCAGGACGTCCCGGCCGGCCGCCAGCAGGGCGGGGTGGGCGTCACCGGCCGGGGAGGCCCCGCCGAGGTTGCCGCCCACACTGCCCCGGTTGCGGATCTGCGGGGAGCCGACGGTGTTCCCGGCGATGGCCAGGCCGGGCAGCGCGTCCGACAGTTCGGCGGTGATCCGGGAGTAGGGCACGGCCGCGCCGAGGCGGATCACCTCGCCGCGCTGCCCCTCGAAGGTGCCGCGCTCCCAGGTGGTGAGCTCGCCGATCCGGTTCAGGTCGAGCAGGGCGGCCGGGCGGTGGCGGTCGAAGTTCAGCTCGACCATCACGTCCGTGCCGCCGGAGATCGGCAGTGCGGACGGGTCCGCGGCCTTGGCTGCGAGTGCCTCGTCCCAGGTGGCGGGCCGCAGGAACTCCATGCGGTGACTCCTCTGTGTGATGTCTCGCGGTGCTGTCCACTTGGTGCTGGTCCAAATGTCCGGCCCGGGGGCCGTCCCGGGTGGGAGCCCGCGCTCTGTACGTCGCTCGGTACGTCGTTCGATTCGTCGGCGGAGCCTGTCCGGCGGTGCCCGTGCCCCGGCTGTTCCCCCGGCGTTCTCCGGCGTGTGAGCAAGTAGACAAGCGAGCGGGGCCGAGGAGGCAGTCACTGATGCCATGAAGAGCAGCCCCGGCGCGGGACGCCGGGGCTGTACGTTTCTCCAAGTCAGCGCCCTGCCGTTGGTCAGGTACGCGTCAGGCGCGCGTCAGGCGCGCGTCGGGTACGCGTCGGCAGCGGCCCGGGCACGGCTCAGTTGCCCTCGGCGGTCAGCGAGAGCGTGGCGCCGTTGCTCAGCACGGCGGTGATGAGGCCGGTGTTGTCGTTGTCGACGGTCTCCGCCAGCAGCCCGCAGCCGGTGGCGTCGGCCGCGGGGGAGGCGGTGCCGCCGTCGGCGGGGCGGAGGTCGATCCAGGTGCCGCCGCCGACGGTGCCGATGTCGTCGACCACCGGGCAGATCCGCCGCCCGGTGTCGTGGCCGACCAGGACGGACATGGTCGGGCCGCTCTCGTCGCGCACGGTGAGCACCCAGCTGTCCTCCCCGATGAGCGCGGTCCACTCGCCGGGGGCGATCAGCCGGCTCGCGCTGCCGTCGGCGGCGGTGGCGCCCGCTGCCCGCTGCGGCTCGCACAGGAGCATCGCACCGAGCACGACGGCCAGGATCGCGGGCAGGATCAGCGCCACCGGCCAGGGCAGCGCCCACCGTCTCGGAGCAGCAGAATCGTCCGTGCGTCGTTCGTCCATGTCCCCGGTCCTTCGCCGCTGCCGATGGGGTGGGAACAGGATGGCCTCCCGGCCCGCCGCCGGAGGCGGAAACGAACAGAAATGCGGGAGGCGCCGTGCACGCCGCTGGGCGTAATGTCTGGCGGATGACTACGGACAACCCCTTCCTCAGCCCCAGCACGCTGCCGTTCGAGCTGCCGCCGTTCGCGGACATCCGCGAGGAGCACTACCTCCCGGCCTTCGAGCTGGGGATGGCCGAGCAGCTCGCCGAGGTCGCCGCCATCGCCGGCGACCCCGAGCCGGCCGGTTTCGAGAACACCCTGGAGGCACTGGAACGCTCGGGCGCGCTGCTGCGCCGGGTGTCGTTGGTGTTCTTCAACCAGTCCGCCTCGAACACCACCCCGGGCGTCCAGGCCATCGAGGCGGAGATCAGCCCCCGGCTGGCCGCCCACAGCGATGCGATCCACCTCGACCCGGCGCTGTTCGCCCGGGTCGACGCGCTGTACCGGCAGCGCGAGGCGCTGGGCCTGGACGCCGAGGGGCTGCGGCTGCTGGAGCGCTACCACGCCCGCTTCGTCCGGGCCGGGGCCCGGTTGGACGCCGCCCAGCAGGCCCGGCTGCGCGAGCTGAACGCGGAGCTGGCGACCGACTCCACCACCTTCGAGCAGAACGTCTTCGCCGACACCCGCGCCGCCGCCCTGGTCCTGGACAGCGCCGAGGAGCTGGCCGGGCTCTCGCCCGACGCGATCGCCTCCGCCGCCGAGAACGGCCGGGCGCTGGGCCACGAGGGCAAGTACGTCCTCAGCCTGAAGAACTTCTCCAACCAGTCCGAACTGGCCGCACTGGACGACCCGGCGGTCCGCCGCCGGCTGCTGGCGGCCTCGCTGGCGCGCGGCACCAAGGCCAACGGCGAGCTCGCCGCCCGGATGGCGGTGCTGCGGGCCGAGCGCGCCGCGCTGCTGGGCTTCGCCAGCCACGCCGCCTACGAGGTGGCCGACCAGACCGCCGGCACCACCGACGCGGTCGAGGCGATGCTCGGCCGGCTGGTCGCGCCCGCCGTCGCCAACGCCCGGCGCGAGGCCGAGGCGCTGGCCGCCGAGGCCGGGGTCGACACCATCGAGGCCGCCGACTGGCAGTACTGGTCGGAGAAGGTCCGCAAGGCCCGCTACGACATCGACGCCTCCGCCATGCGCCCCTACCTGGAGCTGGAGTCGGTGCTCCGGGACGGCGTCTTCTTCGC
>Ga0302314_10010792_pt1 | contig 15953 bp, 17 predicted proteins | sample III_Palsa_N2_3_FD_200533 | JGI IMG/M metagenome (GOLD analysis project Ga0302314, IMG submission 200533) | Peat permafrost microbial communities from Stordalen Mire near Abisko, Sweden - III_Palsa_N2_3 | ecosystem: Environmental > Terrestrial > Soil > Palsa > Peat permafrost | place: Sweden... | reverse complement strand
CGCGGCGCTTGCGCAAGCCAGGCAAAGCTCCGCTAAGGCCCGGTTTCCGGCGATGCGGCCGCAAAGCGCATCGCCGGTCCCCAACTCCCTATCCTTTGAGGCGCGGCGACAGCAGCGCCTCAAGGCCGATGTTGCGGTACATCTCGCGGCGCATGCGGTCGGCCACCGCATTCACCACCTCGGCCCCGTCCTGCGACGGATCGACATGGACCCGGAATGGCCGCTTGCCGAAGGGCATGTCGATGACGCGCACGATCTGGCGGGCGACTTCCGACGGATCGGCGTCGGCGGGCTCCAGGCCGGCGAGGCCCTTCAGCGCCCGATCGGCGATCCCGGCGTAGGGGCCGGCTTCGTATTCCGCGACCCGGTCCTTGTCGGCGGGAGCGCCGGCATGGGCGAAATGGTTGGTGCCCTTGGTGAATGCACCGGGGACCATGATCGTGGTCTCGATCCCCCATAGGGCCAGCTCGGTGGAGTAGGAGACGGCCAGGGCGTCCATCGCCGCCTTGGCCGCGAAATAAGGCGCCAGGAACGGCGGCGTCCCTCCGCGGGTCGAGGACGAGCCGACCCAGACCAGGAGACCCCGTCCCTGGCCACGCAGGTGCGGCAGCGCGGCGCGGTTGACCCTTTGCGCGCCCATGACGTTGACGTCGTACTGCTGGATATACTGGTCGGGCGTGAAGGCCTCCGCCGGACCGAAGACCATGTGGCCGGCGTTGTGCACAACGACGTCCAGCCGGCCGGTATCGGCGATGACGGCGGCGACACCGGCCTGGGCGGAGGCCTCGGATTGCACGTCGAGCTCGACCGTCCGTAGATCAGCCTTCTGCTCGGCGGCCCAGGCGGCGATAGCCGCGACCTGGGGCGCGTTGCGACCCTCAGTCTCGCGCATGGAGGCGTAGACGGTGTGGCCCGCCTGGGCCAGCGACTGGGCGGTCATCAGGCCGAAGCCCGACGAGGCGCCAGTGACAAGGATGACTTGCTTAGACATGGCGTGGTTCCTTTGATCTGCAGCTTGGGGGGAATGGGCGGCGGGACGCTGGGCTCGGATCAGATGATTCCGCCGTTGGCGCGCAGGGTCTGGCCGTTGATCCAGGCCCCATCCGGACCGGCCAGAAAGGCGACGACATCAGCAATGTCTTCCGGCTGGCCGAGGCGTTCGAGCGGGGCCAGCTTGGCCAGGTGGTCGACGACCGCCTGCGGCTTGCCGTCGAGGAACAACTTGGTCGCCGTGGGCCCAGGAGCCACGCTGTTGACGGTGATGTTCCGCCCCCGCAGCTCCTTGGCGAGGATGCTGGTCATGGCCTCGACCGCGGCCTTGGTGGCGGCGTAGACGCCGTAGGTCGGCTGCAGCAGGCCCGTGACGCTGGACGAGAAGTTGATAATCCGCCCACCGTCGCGCAGACGCCGGGACGCCTCGCGCAGGGTGTTGAACGTGCCCCTCAGATTGACGGCGATGTGGCGGTCGAACAGGGCGTCGTCGCTGTCGCCGATCGTGGCCAGCCGCATGATCCCCGCGTTGTTGACGAGCACGTCCACCCCGCCGAACGCGGTCTCGGCGGAGGAGAACATGCGGGCAGTCTGGGCCGCGTCGGAGATGTCGGCCTGGGCGGTGATGGCGCGGCCGCCAGCGGCTTGGATGGCGGCGGCCAGGGCCTCCGCCGGGGCGGCGCTGGAGGCGTAGTTGACGACGACTGTGAAACCGTCGCGGGCGAGGCGCGCGCTGACCGCCGCGCCAATGCCGCCGGCGGCGCCGGTGACGATCGCAACCTTGCTGGACTGGGTTGTCATGATGCTTTCCTTGGTGCGAGCCGCCGGTCATCGGCAGCTGATGAAGGCAGGTTACGCCTTCCATCGGCGCGGATAATCCTCCACGATCCGCCATCACTATTCGAAAGTGCGAACAATGGATCGTTTCGACGCCATGCGCGCGTTCACCCGCATCGTGGAGCGGCGCAGCTTCACCCAGGCGGCCGAAGACCTGGGCCTGCCCCGCTCGTCGGTTACCGACGCGGTCAAGGCCCTGGAGGCGCGCCTTGGGGTGCGGCTGCTGCAGCGGACGACGCGCCAGGTCAGTCCGACGCTGGACGGCGAGGCCTACTACCAGCGCTGCGTCAGCCTGATCGCCGACCTGGAGGAGGCGGAGGGGGCCTTCGCCGGAGCCAAGCCGTCAGGCCTGATCCGCATCGACGTCCACGGCACCCAGGCGCGGTATTTCCTGCTGCCGGGCCTGCCCGGCTTCCTGCAGATGTATCCCGGCATCCGCCTGCATATCGGCGAGGCGCACCAGCCGCTGGATATGATCCGGGAGGGGTTCGACTGCGTCCTGCGCACCGGCGACTTGGGCGACAGCGCCTTGATCCAACGCCGCCTGGCCACGCTGGAGCGGGGCACCTTCGCCAGCCCGGGATACCTAGGCCAGTTCGGCGCGCCGCACAGTCCCGACGACCTCGACGGCCATCAGATGGTCGGCCTGATGTCGCCGCACGCCAACGAGATCATCCCTTTGGTCTTTCGCTCAGCGGACAAGGTCTGCGAGTTGCTCCTGCCGGCCGTGGTGACGGCGACAGGGCCCGAGACCAATGTTTCGTCGGCCTGCCTGGGGCTGGGTCTGATCCAGGTCCCGCGCTATCGGGTCGAGGCGGAGCTCGCGTCCGGCGCCCTGGTCGAGGTTCTGCCGGACTTTCCGCCGACGCCCCTGCCGGTCCACATCCTCTATTCCGGCGCCCGTCAGCTTTCGCCACGTCTGCGCGTCTTCATCGACTGGGCGGTCGAGCGATATCGCGGCGTCTCTGCGGGTTGAGGCCTACCGAGGCTGCATGACATCGACTGAAGGCGTCAGGCGAGGTCCCACCAACAGGGCCCTAAACGTCTCAATTGTCGTTTGTGGATGTCTACATTCTGCCGGCCGGTGAGAGTCCGCTCATGGCGCAATCTAGCCCCATGCGGTCGCGCCAAGACCCCCAAACGATTCGAACGAAAACGCCATCCTAAACCGCCGCACCTACGACACAGCCACCCATCGAATTTTTGATGTTTGTACCCGCGGCGGTAGGATTCGGTTTTTGGCGGGGTACGGCGGGAAGTTGGCGCGCCCGGAACGATTCGAACGTCCGACCCTCAGATTCGTAGTCTGATGCTCTATCCAGCTGAGCTACGGGCGCACATGCCTTGCGGCGAGGGATGGGGGGATAACGGGTTTGGGCGGACGGCGCAAGGGCGTTTACGGGGAGAAATCGCCCCTGCTCGCGGCTTAGGCCGCGACGCCTGCGCCAAGCCCGCCCGACGGGGCCCGGCCGCCGTTGTAGCGCCTCCCGACGGGGCCCTCGCGGACACGAAAAAGGCCGGAGCGTCGCCGCCCCGGCCTCCATTCATCGACGGGGTCGCTTAGGACTAGAAGTCCATGTCGCCCATGCCGCCGCCCGGCATGGACGGCGCGCTGCCGCTCTTCTTCGGCGCTTCGACCACGGCGGCTTCCGTGGTGATCAGCAGGCCGGCGACCGAGGCCGCGTCCTGCAGAGCCGTGCGCACGACCTTGGCGGGGTCGATCACGCCTTGAGCGACCAGGTCGCCATACTCTTCGGTCTGGGCGTTGAAGCCGTAGTTGGGGTCGCTGTTCTCCAGCACCTTGCCCACGACGATCGAGCCTTCGACACCGGCGTTCTCGACGATCTGACGAACCGGCGCCTGGAGCGCGCGGCGCACGATGGCGATACCGGCGTTCTGGTCGTCGTTGTCGCCCTTCAGGCCGTCGAGGGCCTTGGTGGCCTTCAGCAGCGCGATGCCGCCGCCGGGGACGATGCCTTCTTCCACGGCCGCGCGGGTCGCGTTGAGGGCGTCGTCGACGCGGTCCTTCTTTTCCTTCACTTCGACTTCGGTGGAGCCGCCGACGCGGACCACGGCCACGCCGCCGGCCAGCTTCGCCAGACGCTCTTGGAGCTTCTCGCGATCGTAGTCGGAGGTGGTGTCTTCGATCTGGCGCTTGATCTGGGCGATACGGCCCTCGATGCCTTCACGCTCGCCGCCACCGTCGACGATGGTGGTGTCGTCCTTGGTGATGGTGACCTTCTTGGCCTTGCCGAGCATTTCGAGGGTGACGGTCTCGAGCTTGATGCCCAGGTCTTCGCTGATCACTTGACCGCCGGTCAGGATGGCCAGGTCTTCCAGCATGGCCTTGCGGCGATCGCCGAAGCCCGGCGCCTTCACCGCCGCGACCCGCAGGCCGCCGCGCAGCTTGTTGACCACCAGGGTGGCCAGGGCTTCGCCTTCGACGTCCTCGGCGATGATCAGCAGGGGACGGCCGTTCTGCACGACAGCTTCCAGCACCGGCAGCAGGGGCTGCAGGGTCGAGAGCTTCTTTTCGAAGATCAGGATCTGGGGCTCTTCGAGCACCACTTCCATCTTGTCGGCGTTGGTCACGAAGTAGGGCGACAGGTAGCCGCGGTCGAACTGCATGCCCTCGACGACGTCGAGTTCGGTCTCGAGGCTCTTGGCCTCTTCGACGGTGATGACACCCTCGTTGCCGACCTTTTCCATGGCGCGGGCGATCATCTCGCCGACGTCCTTGTCGCCGTTGGCGGAGATGGTGCCGACCTGGGCGATCTCGCTGTTGTTGGCGACCTTCTTGGAGGTGGCCTTGATGTGGGCCACGACCGCGATCACGGCCTTGTCGATGCCGCGCTTCAGGTCCATCGGGTTACGGCCCGAGGAAACCGACTTCAAGCCTTCCACGACGATGGCTTGAGCCAGGACGGTGGCGGTGGTGGTGCCGTCGCCGGCCTTGTCGTTGGTCTTGGAGGCGACTTCGCGGATCAGCTGGGCGCCCAGGTTCTGGAACTTGTCGGCCAGTTCGATTTCCTTGGCGACCGACACGCCGTCCTTGGTCGAGCGCGGGGCGCCGAAGGACTTTTCGATCACCACGTTGCGGCCCTTGGGACCCAGGGTGACCTTCACGGCGTTGGCGAGGATGTTCACGCCTTGGAGCATGCGATCGCGCGCGTCCGAGGCGAAGTAGACGTCTTTAGCAGCCATGTTGCTTGCTCTCTTCGTCAGAAGTTGTGGGGAAGAGTGTCGGCGCGGGATCGCGCGACACGTATGAAGACAGCTTAGGCGGCGACGACGCCAAGGATGTCGGATTCCTTCATGATGATCAGGTCTTCACCGTCGACCTTCACTTCGGTGCCCGACCACTTGCCGAACAGGATGCGGTCGCCGGTCTTGACGTCGGGCTCGACGCGCTTGCCGCTGTCGTCGCGGGCGCCGGGGCCGACGGCCAGGACTTGGCCTTCCTGGGGCTTTTCCTTGGCGGTGTCGGGGATGATGATCCCGCCCTTGGTCTTGGCTTCTTCTTCGACGCGCTTCACAAGAACGCGGTCGCCGAGCGGACGAAACGCCATTAGGGATATCTCCTGAGAGTGTGCGGTGGTCCGATTTAACCCCTCGCTCGACCGGCTTTAGCAGCCGACCGACGAGAGTGCTAACGGGTTCGGATTTAGAGTTCGAGGGGCCCAAAGTCAAGGCGAAGCGGTCGCCGACTTCCTCCGGCCGACGGCCGTGGCGGCGTCGTAAACCGCCGTTTTCCCAGTCCCACCAACGCTTCGTGGCCAGGCGCCGCGAGGCGATCCAGCAGAACCGCCCCTGACATAGAGTTGAAAGGTGGCGATCTATAGACCGGCGGCTTCGTCCAGACCGCACATCAGGTTCAGGTTCTGGACCGCGGCGCCCGACGCCCCCTTGCCGAGGTTGTCCAGCAGGGCGACAAGCCGCGCCTGCCCGCGCGCCGGATCGCCGAACACGAACAACTTCAACCGGTTGGAGCCGTTCAGACCCTCGGGGTCGAGGCCCTTCAGCGCCCTCGCCTCGTCCAGGCTGGCGACTTCGACGAAGCGCTCGCCGGCATAGGCTGCGGCCAGGGCCTGGTGGACGTCGTCGAGGGTCGGCCGTCCCGGAAGCGCGCCGAGCTGCAGCGGGACCTCCACAATCATGCCCTGGGCGTAGCGGCCGACGGCGGGCGCGAACAGGGGCGGATGTTCCAGGCCGGTATGGCCCTGCATCTCGCCCACATGCTTGTGGCCGAGGTTCAGGGCGTAGGCCCGATAGGGCTCATGGGTGAAGTTCGCCGAAGTCGTATCCTCGAACTCGGCGATCATGGCCCGGCCCCCGCCGGAATAGCCCGACACCGCGTTCACCGTCACCGGCCAGCTCGCCGGCAGCAGCCCGGCCTCGACCAACGGCCGCACCAGGGCGATGAAGCCGGTCGGATAGCAGCCGGGATTGGAGACGCGGCTGGACCCCGCGACCGCCGCGCGCTGGCCAGCCGCCATCTCGGGAAAACCATAGGTCCAGCCCTCGGCGGTCCGGTACGCGGTGGAGGCGTCGATCACCTTGACCGCCGGGTTGTCGATCAGGGCCACGGCCTCGCGCGCCGCGTCGTCGGGCAGGCAGAGGATCACCGCATCCGCCCCGTTCAGCAGCTCCGCGCGGGCGGCCGCATCCTTGCGCCGCGCCGGGTCGATCGACAGCAGTTGGAGATCGGCGCGCGGCGACAGGCGCTCGCGGATCTGCAGGCCGGTGGTGCCCGCCTCGCCGTCGATGAAGACCTTGACCGTCATGGGCTGAACTCCCGCAAGCGAATGAGGGGATGGCGGAAACGAAAACGGGCGCCCCGGTTTCCCGGAGCGCCCGCCAGATCGCGTGAGCTGAAAACCGAAGTTAGCGCTTGGAGAACTGGAAGCTACGGCGGGCCTTGGCCTTGCCGTACTTCTTGCGCTCGACGATGCGCGAGTCGCGGGTCAGGAAGCCGTGGGGCTTCAGCACCGCGCGCAGGCCGGGCTCGTAATAGGTCAGCGCCTTGGAGATGGCGTGACGGATCGCGCCGGCCTGGCCGGACAGGCCGGAGCCTTCGACCGTGGCGATGACGTCGAACTGGGTGGCGCGCTCGGCGATCTGCATCGGCTGGGCGATCATCATGCGCAGCACCGGACGGGCGAAGTAGATTTCCTGGTCGCGGTCGTTGATGGTGATCTTGCCCGAACCCGGCTTGATCCACACCCGGGCGATAGCGTTCTTACGCTTGCCGGTGGCGTAGGCGCGGCCCTGGGCGTCGATCTGCGGTTCGCGGACGACGGCGGCGATCTGCGGGTTGGAGGACATCGACGCGAGCGCGTCGAAACCGGTGGCGGGCGCGGGCGCGGGCGTCGGCGCCGAGGGGGTCGTGGGGATGTCGGACATCAGGCGCTCCGCACATTCTTGGCGTTCAGTTCGGCGAACGCGATGGTTTCGGGGCTTTGCGCCTCGTGCGGATGATCGGCCGAAGCATAGATCTTCAGGTGGGTCATCTGGCGGCGGGCCAGCGGGCTCTCCTTGGGGAGCATGCGCTCGACGGCCTTCTCCAGGATGCGCTCGGGGAACTTGCCGCCGAGGATCTTGTCCGCGGTGCGTTCCTTGATGCCGCCCGGATAACCGGTGTGCCAGTAGTAGATCTTGTTCTGCAGCTTGCGGCCGGTGAACCTCACCTTGTCCGCATTGATGACCACGACGTGGTCGCCGCAGTCGACGTGGGGCGTGAAGTCGGGGCGATGCTTGCCGCGAAGGCGCATGGCGATGAAGGAGGCGAGACGACCGACGACCGCATTCTCAGCGTCGACGATGATCCACTTCTTCTCCACGTCCGCCGGTTTCAGGGAAACCGTGGTCTTGTTCATGGGAGTAATCCGTAAGCGCGATCGACCGCGCAGGGGGCGCAGCCGGTGTGAGGGGCGTCTTTACGTGGCGATACGGACAGCGTCAAGGGGCGAGAAAGCAACCCAGCCCATTCAACATATTGTTTTTATTGGGTATTTTCAATACGGTATTATTTTACCGGCCGCGCTCAGGCCCGTTTGAGGCCTTCGTTCAGCTCCGACGCATCTTCCAGACCAGGAAGAGGGCCGCGGTCAGGGTCGTGAGCGCCCACAGTTGATGCAGGATGCTGAGCCACAGCGGCGCGCCTGCGACCAGGGTGACTATCCCCAGCAGCACCTGCACGCAGATCACCGCGAACACGCCGCCCACCGTGATCTTGAGCAGGCTCGGCAGCCCACGCGACAGGGCAGCGAACAGCGCCAGCGCCCCGCTCAACAGGAAGATCAGATACGCCGCCAGACGATGGTTGAACTGCACGGCCGCCTGGCTGTGCAGCAGGGTGGCGAACAGGCCGCCGTGGGCGTAGTCGCTGGGGAACAGCCGGCCGCTCATCAACGGCCAGTCGTTGTCCACCAGGCCCGCATGGTTGCCGGCCACCAGCGCGCCCAGCAGCATCTGGACGAACACCAGGCCCGCGAGACACGCCGCCAGGGCTCGCCAGCGTGGAGGCACGCCCCACAGGGGCCGGCCCCTGCCGCTCCAGGCCTCCCATCCGGTCCACACCGTGAAGCCGAACAGCACCAGGGCTAGGCCCAGGTGCGTGGCCAGCCTCTCGGGCGCGACATAGACCCGCTTGGTCAGGCCGCTCGCCACCATCCACCAGCCCACCAGCCCCTGGAGGCCGCCGAGCGCGAGCAAGACCCAGCAGCGCCACACCAGCCGCCGGGGGACTCGCCCCAGGGCCAGGAACACCGCAAACGGCAGGAAGAAGATCAGCCCGACCAGCCGCCCCAGCAGGCGATGGGTCCATTCCCAACCGTAGATGCCCTTGAACTGGGCCAGCGTCATGGTCGGGTTGACGTAGCGGAACTGTGGAATGCGCTGGTACCTGGCGAACTCCTCCGCCCAGGCGTGAGCCGACAGCGGCGGCAGGGCCCCCGATATCGGCCGCCACTCGGTGATCGACAGCCCCGATCCGGTTAGCCGCGTCGCGCCGCCCACCACCACCATGGCCACGATCAGGAGGGCGACGAGATAGAGCCATGCGGCCACCGACCGCGAGCGCTCCCGATTATAACTCCAGCGCATCCCGCTTCGACCTCGTCCGCCCAAGCGTCGCTGTTAGACCTTGCACACAGGGGCGTCCATCGGCGGCGGCGCGCGCAGGCGAGATGCGGAGGCCAGGGATGAAGGAAAGCCTGGGACGGACGGGCGGAAACCGCTATTCGCGCTGCATGCCCACACGAATCCGCAAGCTGATCGGCGGGGTCGGGATCGTCGTCTTCCTGATCGCCTACGCCGCCGTCGTCGCCACCGCCGCGGGACACCTGCCCGACAATGCGGCTCTGAGACTGGTGTTCTTCGCCCTGGCGGGGATCTGCTGGGGCCTGCCCCTGATCCCATTCATCAGCTGGATGAACCGGGGCCGCTGAGCCCCGGCTTCACCACAGATGGTCGGAGCGACAGGATTCGAACCTGCGACCCCTTGACCCCCAGTCAAGTGCGCTACCAGGCTGCGCCACGCTCCGACGAAGGCGCCCTTATAGAGGCGAGCGCGGATGACGCAATCGGGAATTCGGGTCGATCAGGAATTCAGTATCGATGGCGCAAGCAGGGCGTCGATCCGCGCCTTGGCCGCGTCGAGCTCGCTCAGAACCGCATAGAGGCGCACTCGAGCCCCTTCGCTCAGCGGTACGGGGGGCGAGGCGTCGTCCGGGGTTTCCGGATGGGCGGCGCGTTCCGCCTCCAGGATCGCCACCGCCTCGGGATCGCCGCCGGCCGCCTCGATCAGCCGCTTGACCCCGAATTCCTTGTGCAGCCGCTGCACGCCCTTGATGGTGTAGCCCTGCAGGTGAAGCAGGGTGCGCACGCCAGCCAGGACCTCCAGATCCTGGCGCCGATAGAAGCGACGCCCGCCGGCGCGCTTCATCGGGCGGATGAAGGAGAACCGGGTCTCCCAGAACCGCAGGACATGCTGGGGCACGCCAAGTTCGTCCGAGGCCTCGGAGATGGTGCGAAACGCGTCCGGCCCCTTGGCGACGACCATGGCGATCAGTCCTCCGCGGCCCCGCTCAGGACCGTCGAAATCTCGGCCGTCTCCACCCTGGACTTCATCATCTGGGAGGCGCGGAAGCTGATGACGCGGCGCGGATCGATGGCGGCGGGCTTGCCCGTCTTGGGGTTTCGGCCCATGCGCGCCCGCTTCTCACGGACCTGGAACACGCCGAAGCCCGACAGCTTCACCGTCTCGCCACGTTGCAAGGCCTCGGCGATCAGGTCGAGCGTGCGTTCGACCAGTCCCGCGCAGTCCTGGCGGGTCAGGCCGACGTCCTGGTGGACGGATTCGGTCAAATCCGCCCGGGTCAGGGTTTCACTTTTCATATATGCGCCCAGCCCCCTTCATTCACGACATCGGCGCATGAGGCCAAAGCCAAGTCAAGTCAAAGGGTTCGTAGGTTGCTGGAGCGCGATAATCGATCACAGCCCAGATCTATCGTCAGACAAAGCGCCGTCGTCGCCATGAACGGCGTCCACTCGCGGCCATCGCGGCTCTACAGTCGGAGCACACAGGCGCCCCAGGTCAAACCTCCGCCCATGGCCTCCAACAACAACAGTTGGCCGGGCTGGATGCGTCCGTCGGCGACAGCCTCGGCCATGGCCAGCGGAATGGAGGCGGCGGAGGTGTTGGCGTGGCGATCGACCGTGCAGATCACCTTGGCCTCGTCGATCCCCAAGCGATGGGCCACGCCCTTGAGGATACGCAGGTTGGCTTGGTGGGGAATGAACCAGTCGACCGACGCCACCTCGATCCCGGCGTCGGCGGCGGCGGCCTCCACCCCCTCGGCGATGTTGACCACGGCGTGGCGGAACACCTGCTGGCCGGCCATGCGCAGATGGCCGACCGTGCCGGTGGTGGACGGGCCGCCGTCGACATAGAGCAGGTCCTGCTTGGTCCCGTCGCAGCGCAGGGCGAAGCCGAGCAGGCCACGATCGGCGGTGGTCCCCGACTGTTCGCTCGGTTCCAGGATCACAGCGCCCGCGCCGTCGCCGAACAGCACGCAGGTGCCACGGTCGGTGTAGTCCATCAGCTTGGTCATCGACTCCGCCCCGATCACCAGGGCGCAGCGCGCCATGCCGCGCGCGACGAAGCCATCGGCCACCGACAGGGCGTAGACGAAGCCCGAGCACACCGCCTGCACGTCGAAGGCGATCAGCACCGGCGCGCCCAGCTTGCGCTGGACGATGGCGGCGGTGGCGGGAAAGGTCAGGTCCCCGGTCGTAGTGGCCACGATGATCAGGTCGAGGTCGGCCGGCGTACGCCCCGCGCGTTCCAGCGCCTGGCGGGCGGCGGCCACGGCGAGATCGGAGGTCGCCTCGCCTTCGGCCACCTTGTGCCGCTGGACGATGCCGGTCCGCTCGCGAATCCAGGCGTCGGAGGTGTCGACGATCTTGGCGAGGTCGTCGTTGGTGACGATGTTGGCGGGCAGGTACGCGCCCACACCCGTCACCACGCTACGCATCACACTCAAGAGGCGGCCTCCGCAGGCTGTCGCGCGTCGATCACCGCGGTCAGCCGTTCCATATTCTGTTCGATCCGGGTGGCGTAGTCGCTGGCGGCCAGGTCGGCGGCGATCTTGATGGCGTTGGCGAACCCCTTGGCGTCCGCGCCGCCATGACTTTTCACCACCGTGCCGTTCAGGCCCAGCAAGGGGCCGCCGTTCACCGAGCTGGGATCGAGCCGCGCCTTCATCTTCCTGAGCGCGCCCGCCGCCAGCAGACCGCCGGCCTTGGCCATGGGGCTGGAGGTCAGAGTGTCGCGCAGGATGGCGGTGAAGAACCGCGCCATGCCCTCGCCCGTCTTCAGCACCGCATTGCCGGTGAAGCCATCAGTGACCACCACGTCCACCGTGCCCATGGCGATGTCGTTGCCCTCCACGAAGCCGTAGTAGTCGAAACCCAGATCGTGGGCGCGCAACAGGCGGTGGGCCTCGCGCACCGCCTCGCTGCCCTTCTGCTCTTCCGAGCCCACGTTGAGCAGGCCGACCGTCGTGCGCTCGCCCGGCCGCCCGTGGACGGCGCAGTGGAAGGCCTCGCCCATGATGGCGAACTCCATCAGCTGGGCGGCGTCGCTGGCGATGTTGGCGCCGACGTCGAGAACCGCCGTCACGCCCCGCAACGTCGGCCAACTCGCCACCGCCGCCGGGCGCTCCACGCCGCCGACCATACGCAGCAGCACCTTGGAGATCGCCATCAGCGCCCCGGTGTTGCCGCCGGACACTGCGGCCGAGGCCTCGCCACGCTTAACGCAATCCACGGCGTTCCAGATGCTGGAGCCCTTGCCCCGACGCAAGGCCTGGGCGGCCTTCTCTTCGGCGGCGATCACCAGATCGGTATGGCGGATTTCGCAGCGGTTCTTGAGGGCGGGGTGTTTGGCGACCTCGGCCTCGATCTGGACCTTGTCGCCGTGCAGCAGGAAGGACACGTCGCGTCCCGCCATACGCTCCAGCGCGAGGGCTGCGCCGGCGATGGCGACGGGGGGGCCGTGGTCCCCACCCATGGCGTCGATGGAAATCACGAGGCGTTCGGGCACGGGCTCAGACGTAGTCCTTGCAAGCGCCGAACCGCCGACGCCGGGATACATGCGGGGCTGGCCCGATGCGGGCCGGACGATAGCGCGCGTCCTACGCGATGCAAGCGCACAGGATCACGCCTTTTCATCGCCCCTCGGGCTTGGCAGCCCCCTTCAACCCTTGCAGCACGGCGAAGGGCGAGACCGGACGCTCCTCGGGCGGCGGCTCGAACGTTGCGCCGGGCTTGCGGGGGAACGGATCGATTTCGAGCGCCAGATGCTCGACGACATAGGCCGCGACATCGATCGCGTCGCCGTCCAGCACGTCCGGCGGGTCCTCGCCCTCGGGATCGATGTCGGCGACCTCGGTGTCCGGATCGCCCGCCGCCGGGCTGTCGGCCGGCACCACGCGCACCGTGAATTCGCCCCGGAGCGCGGTTTCAAACGGCTCCACCGAAAAGCCGCAGATCTGGACGATGTCGGCGCTCCAGCGGCTGCGAAGCTCGGCGCCGTCCAGCCAGGGAACCAGGCGGACCTCGGCGGAAAGGCGCTTTAGCTCGACCAGGCCGAACTGCTTGGCCAGGGCGGCGCACCGCTCGGCGTTGGCGGCGAGATCGACAACGGGCGAACCCCGCTGCACCTCGGCGAGCCTGACGATGACGGACCAAGGGGTCGAAGAAACGCTCATGAAAGGATTATACGCTCTGGAACGGCGGCCAGTTGAGTTCGGCCTGTAAAATATTCGACAGGGTCTGGGCGGCGATATCAGCCTCCACCCTGCGCACATAGGCCGCCAGCATCTCAGCGCCAGGTCCCTCCTGGTCGCGCAGCACCGTCCGGCGAATCACCACGGCGAGTTCGGCCGGGTCGGCGCCCTCGGCCAGAGCGCGGTCGTAGCTCTTGATCCGGCCGTAGACCGCCTCGCCCAGCTTGCGCATCTTCTTGCCGACCGACAGGTCGCCGACGCCCATCTCGCGCAGCCCTTCGTCCAGATTGCTCAGGAAGGTGTCGAACACGGCCTGCGAGGTTTCCGACGCCTGGGCGCCCTGCCCCTTCAGCCGATGCAGCACCAGCACCAGATGCAGGACATAGAGTTCGAAGCGGCCTTCCACCGTGTCGGGCACGCCCGCCTGCAGATAAAGCGCGGGTTGGCGCGCCTGTGTGGACAGGCTTTTGTACAGGGCCCGTCCCGCCGCCACGGCCGGGCGGGGCGGGAACCATCTCTCGAACATCATCCGCCTCGTCTCCGCCGCGACAATCGGCTAACCTGCGTTTCCGTTGAACTAGGTCCGCGCGCGCGTTAGGTCAAAGCCACATCGTCGCCGCGGGCGGCGTTCGGAGTGTTAAATGTCCCGTTCCACCGTCGCCGTCGCCATCGCGTTGTGCCTGACCGGCGCGAGCGCCTGCGCGCCCACCATGGCGACCCAGGGCTTCCAGGCCGTGGACAACAAGCCGCAGGACATCAAGGCCGGGGCGGACACCCGCGCCAGCGTCCTGTCCAAGCTTGGCTCGCCCACCACCAGCGGCGCCTTCGACAACAACACCTGGTACTACATCAACCAGACGACCGAAAAATACGTCTTCTACACGCCCAGGGTCCAGAAGCGCGACGTGGTCGCCATCACCTTCGACAAGGCGGACAAGGTGGTGGACGTGAAGGAGCTGTTCCTCAAGGACGGCTATCAGATCGCCTATGACGGCCGCGAAACCCCGACCCGTGGTCGCGAGCTGAACTGGCTGGAGCAACTGCTCGGCAATATCGGCCGTGGCGGCGGCCTGCTGCCCCAGGACTACGACCCTGGCCAACAGCGGCCGGGCACCGGCGGCGGCGGCGGCGGACATTACTGACGTCCGTCGCGATTGGGTGACGGCCTGATCGGCTAAGCGCCCCGCCCTCTCAGCCACGCACTCCCTTCTCCCTCATCCCGGCCGCAGCGAAGCGGAGAGCCGGGACCCAGGAGTTGTGCGCACCGCCCCCAGGTCCCGGATAAGCGCAGACGCGCTTTCCGGGATGACAAGTGAGGAGGATCGGCTCGCCTCAGCCGACCCCGCGCCGCGCCAGCACCGCCAGTAGCAGCAGGGCGACGATGTTGGTGATCTTGATCATCGGGTTCACCGCGGGACCGGCGGTGTCCTTGTAGGGATCGCCCACGGTGTCGCCGGTGACCGCCGCCTTGTGGGCGTCAGAACCCTTGCCGCCGTAATGGCCCTCCTCGATGTACTTCTTGGCGTTGTCCCACGCCCCGCCGCCAGAGGTCATCGAGATGGCCACGAACAGCCCCGTGACGATCACCCCGATCAGCATGGCGCCGAGCGCGGCGAACGCATTGCTCTTGCCCGCCAGCATTAGGACCACCCCAAACAGCACCAGCGGCGATAACACCGGCAGCAGGCTCGGCGCGATCATCTCGCGGATGGCGGCGCGGGTCAGGATATCGACCGCGCGCCCATACTGGGGCTTGGCCTCGTAGGTCATGATCCCAGGAATCTCGCGGAACTGGCGACGGACCTCCTCGACCACCGCTCCGGCCGCGCGCCCCACCGCCGTCATCGATAGTCCGCCGAACAGGAAGGGCAGCAGGCCGCCGAACAGCAGGCCCACGATCACGAACGGATTGGACAGGTCGAAGGTCACCATCCCCATGTCGGCGAAGAAGGGGAAGCGGGCTTGGTTGGCCGGATCTGCGAAGAAGTGCAGGTCCTGGGTGTAGGCCGAGAACAGCACCAGCGCCCCCAAGCCCGCAGACCCGATGGCGTAGCCCTTGGTCACCGCCTTGGTGGTGTTGCCCACTGCATCGAGCGCATCGGTCGAGATGCGCACTTCGGCCGGCATGCCCGCCATCTCGGCGATACCGCCGGCGTTGTCGGTGACCGGACCGAAGGCGTCCAGCGCCACGATCATCCCGGCCAGGGCCAGCATGGTGGTCACCGCGATCGCCACGCCGAACAGGTTGGCCAGCATGTAGCTCGCCACGATCCCGACGATGATCACCAGCGCCGGCAGGGCCGTGGACTCCAGCGACACCGCCAGGCCCTGGATGACGTTGGTGCCGTGGCCGGAGACCGACGCCTTGGCGATCGACTGCACCGGGCGGAAGTTGGTGCCGGTGTAGTACTCGGTGATGACCACGATGGCGGCGGTGACCAGCAGGCCCATGATCCCGCACCAGAACAGCCGGTTGGCGTCGATGACGGTGGAGGTGAGCAGGGCGCCGGTGCCGGTGGTGACCACGATTGGGGCCTTGACCAGGGTGTGGATCACCCACCAGACCCCGACGATGGACAGCAGCCCGGTGGCGATCAGGCCCCGGTAGAGGGCGGCCATGATCTTCCGATCCTTGCCCAGGCGCACGAAGAAGGCGCCGAAGATCGAGGTGATGATGCACACCCCGCAGATCGCCAGCGGCAGCAGCATCATGGTGGTCACGGTCGCATGGTCCGAGCCACGGAAATAGATCGCCGCCAGCACCATGGTGGACACGGTGGTCACCGCATAGGTCTCGAACAGGTCGGCCGACATGCAGGCGCAGTCGCCGACGTT